>LNFM01000179.1_pt1 | contig 159555 bp, 144 predicted proteins | sample 596031 | NCBI WGS metagenome assembly LNFM01 (sample SAMN04254537, study PRJNA301005) | activated carbon metagenome | isolation source: dual media filters at the Ann Arbor, Michigan drinking water treatment plant | place: USA: Ann Arbor | reverse complement strand
CAATGATTTGTTCTTCCGTGAATCGCTTCTTCATGTTGCCTCCGTTGAGGCAAACTCTAATTCAATTCCGGACTATTCTCGGGGAGCAGGTCAAGCTAACATCACTTTTACCCAGGGGATAGCGACAGCAAGACTCTGTCATCGCAGATCTAGATTATTGTTAAATTTGCGACTGGGCCTTCCGTACATCTTGCCGAAAGTTGAGGTAGGCTCGTCGATCACTTGGAGTTGAGGGCACACTTAAACAAGCTAGCCGATTGGGCGAGTAGAGCTTACCGTGTTGCCCTCCCCACTGGAACTGCCATCCGGTGCGGACAAGTTGCCGAACCAAGGTATTAATTTCCTTTGACGCGCTGTAGCGTTTCATGGGAGGCCCCTTGCAACCGGCACCATGTAACGCGAGCAGAACTTGCTTGGATCTATGCCTACCTTAGCAAATGCCTGAGCGACTCCTACCTTCGGGATTGGGGGGCTATAGCGATAGTTGGGTTGACCCAAGGCATTTTGAAAGAAGCGACCTAACGGGTCGATCATCACGTAGGACTCCACCATGTCGGTGTTGTCCTCGATGCACATGATGTCGCCGAGATCACGGTGACGAGCGACAAAGCGCTGAAAATCTTCATCGCTGACATTCAGCTCGTCAGTCACAACGGGGAGCATGCGCAACACCTTCCAACGCTGAGGAGCTAAGCGCCTAATGCCAGCGCTGAGATCCTCGTCGCAGTTAATCGCATTGATAACGGTATTAAGCTTTATCTGCAACTTGGGATTTATAAGCCGAGCGGCTTTGATCGCATCTTCAAGCGCATCCATATCCAGCAACTTACCCTGCCGGCTTTGCCGTCCGATCTGTCTGTTAGTTTTCGATACAGCGGAATCCAGGCTGACTCCGAGCATGGATAGTTTTGGCGCAATCAATTGGGCGAAGTCGCGAGATAAAAGACTCCCATTGGTGATCACGGAGGCTGTAAAACCAATATTGCGTGCATCTGAGAGAGTTTGGAGAAGGCGCTCCGAGTAAAGGAGAGGCTCCCCACCTGCGAGATTTAGGCGAATTCCCCGCCAATCGATTTGCTTCTGAAGTGGGTTTGCAACGTTTTCGGGATGGAAGAACTGCCATAAGTTTTCCAACATCTGCCTTGTTCCCGAGATGTCATGGATGAGCTCTCGGGCATTACCGTCCCAATGGGCATAGCAGTAGCGACAGTTGTAGTTGCAAGCCTCGGTGATATGCCAATTAATCACCAATTCAGACAACTGAGGGCGTACCAATCCCTTCCTGATCAAGGAATGCTTCATGATTGTCTCCAGGATCGGTTAAGCGTCGGCGTGAGCGGCGTAGCAGAGACGGAAGCCGACTTTGGCGCCCTTATGGCGCATGGCTAAGTGAGCAGGCTCAAGTGAACCGAATATTCCTGCTCCAACGGCGACTATGCCCCGCCCTGCTTCTGCAAAAGGCGCATGTCCACTTTGATATCCAGACAGCCATTCACAGAAACCGGCAACCGATAGGAAAGGCAAACCCTCGCTGTTAGATGACCAGTTCAAATTTGGCCCAAATAACAGAGCTCCATCCGGCTTGTGGCAATGGGAGGAGTTTTCGCCGAGCTCTCCATCACCGCCGACTATCGCCCAGCTCAACTGTTCATAGATGGGGTCATACGGCAATTTGCCTTTTCTCACAGAAAGAGATCTAACCGGTTGCACTCGACTGCGATCTACCGAAGGAGGTGGTGCAATCAGTTTCCACTCATCCGGCTCAAGCAACCTAACCGGCAAATCAAACCTTTTCTGAAAATCTCGACAATATGCAATGGCATCAAGCCAGGTGACGCTCACAGGAAGACCCCCTGATTCGTCTCCGTTCACGCTATGCAGATTAGCCTCAAGTTCAATATTTGCAATTCGAGCCTTTTCCAACCGACGCCGAGCCCAGTCGGTTTCATTTAGAAAAGCATTGAACTGGTTGATGGAAACCAGAGGGGATACCATTAACTGATAGTCACCGATTCGATGTGAAATGAAACGATGCGATGCCGGGCCGGACTCTCTTTGTGGTGGGTTGAAATGGTGGCTGGTCAAAAATTCCCGTTCTACCAGCTTGTCATATCCAGGCCAGTTTGATGCGGTACCACCTTGCTCATAGTGATGCATCTCGGCATTGTGCTCTAATGCTTCATACCAATTGCCGCGACTGAAATATTGATGCGCTTTCAGTTGGCTGGAATCCATCGCTGTTGGCAATTCATCTTTATTGAAGAATGGATACAGCGGATTTGACGTTAAGGGCGCATCCCGCTGATCCCTGATGACCCAGTCAAACGTACCGTCGGTGCCTTTCAGAAAAATGAGGTTGTCACTTCCTGGGAAAGGCATGATCTCAACCCAGCCCTCTGTGGAGGACTCGATCTCCTGCCGAAATATATCTAGCACCCGACGCACAAAAGCCAGTTCATTTTCGCTGGCGTTATACAAACGGAACACGGGTGGCCTGTGCATAGGCGAAACCAAGTTGTCACCCAAGAGATTGAATGCGACAGCGACATTATCGAAACGATATGCGTGGAGCAGCAAATCCCGACCGGTCAAGTCAAGATAATCCGGCGCTTCGGCATCCCAGTCGTATTCGCGTTCTAAAGAAAGGACTACTTGGTTTGCACGTTCTTCGCACCACTTCAACTCTGCTTCCTCGCTGAGCAAGAAGCCAGCCAGTTGATGCAAATCATAACGACCACGACCGCTAGCGGCGAAAAGCCTAGAGCCAACGCCAGTGAACAGCCGTGCCGGGAGGGGGAGGCCAGAGTTGAAGAGGCGGTCAGAAACTTGGCGTACTGTAAGACTATGCGTGAACATCCTCCGCCAACTGATCAAATTGCGAGGATGCGTCATCCCGTGACTTAGAAGAAAGTCGACTAGCTCTTGTTCGATACTCTGCCAAGCGTCAAAAGATTTGCAGCCTAGCGCTTGCGCAAGTCCATGACGCAAGCTACTGAGATGCAGAGATGGATCATCAGCATTGCGGCTGTTAGGCTGCTTACGAGTTCGCTGAAAGTCCTTTGCCGAACTTTTGATGTGAGTCTGATGCAGGCCATCAAGCCGCATCGACCAGAACTTCTTTTCTTTAGATGTGGATTGCCCAGGGCGAGGGACTAGCAGATGGACAGGGCGGACTGCGAGTAGCAGGCTTTCATTATTCATGTAAATCTCCAATCAAATGCCACGGCGATGCCGCGCTGCCTCAAGCAACATTGAGAACTTCAGCGAGATTTGGAGATTACAGAGGGGATACCCTTTGAGCGATTTCGGTTGAAGAGGCAGCTTTTCATCCGCGAGTGCTCGCACGCTTTTTAGATAATACCGTTCTTCATATCAGATGACAACAGCATGCTAAATTGGCGTAGCTCAAGGGCAGCTTAAAATTGGGCTATTTCAGTCGCAACTGTTCAGCCAAGTCACCTAGTTATTTCAAGGCGACTTGGCATAGTGCGGGATCGCAGCGCATAGAAGCTTAGTGCTTCAGATTGGTGATCCACTTGCTGTACAAGCGGTCTGCAATTGCGCTTAGCTCAGCCAGTTTGGCTTGCAGGTCTTCTAGTTGCTGCGGCTGTTTCTGCACTGACGGAATATCGCCGGCGCGCTCAATTTCCTTGGCGCCGCCCGTTGTCCAGTTCTTGACCATGGTTTCGGTCATTTCCACATGGCATTGCAGGCCTAGGTGCGGGCCAAGGGCAAACGCCTGATTGCCGCAGTACTCGCTTTCCAGAATGCGCGTGGCACCCTCCGGAATGGTGAAAGTTTCACCGTGCCAGTGATAGGACAAAAACTCTGTTGTGCCGGGCAGCCAGGCATCGTCCAGAACCCGCACCTTGCCCCAGCCGATTTCCTTGACTGGATTCAGGCCGACCACACCGCCCAGCGCCTTGGACATCAGCTGACCCCCCAGACAATGACCTATCACCGGAATGTCCTGCGCCACGGCGTTACGAATCAGTTCCAATACGGGCGGAATCCACGGCAGGTCATCATTCACGCTCATGTGGCCGCCCATGAAACACAGGCCGCTGTAGTCATTGACCGAGGTGGGCGGTGCTTCGCCTTCATCCAGCTTGAATAGCTGCCAAGGGATCGAGTGCTTGTCGAGGAATGTGGCAAAATAGCCCGGACCTTCGCCAGGGCTGTGACGGAAGATTGCGACAGGTTTCATGGTGTTTCTGCTCGATTTCTTTGCTTACAGCGCCTAGCGCTTCAGTGTTAAACAAAAGGTATTCCATTGTATCCCCAGGATTCAAGTCCACGATTGGATGCCATCACGCCCGAATGGCTGCGCGAACGCTTTGTGTCCGGTTCGGCTGAGCGGGCGCGTCAGGTTCAGCATTTGCACCAGCTCACCATGCCCATGCAGGCGCTGCGTTCGGCTGCGGTGCTGGTGCCTTTGGTGCTGCGCCCTAGTGGCATGACCGTGCTGCTGACAAAGCGCACCGACCATCTCAAAGACCATGCTGGTCAGGTGAGCTTTCCCGGTGGCCGCTGCGAGCCGGAAGACATTACCCCGATCCAGACGGCCATTCGCGAGGCGCAAGAGGAAGTCGGCCTAGAGCCTCAGCAGATCGAGGTGCTGGGCACATTGCCGGATTACGACACGGGCACCGGCTTTCATGTCGTGCCGGTCGTGGCGCTGATTCACCCGCCGCTTAACCTCAAATTGGATGATTTCGAGGTGGCTGATGTGTTTGAGCCACCGCTGTCGTTCATCTTCGACAAGACCAATCATCAGCGTCATCGTGTCGAGGCGCGCGGCAAGCTGCGCGAGTTCTGGGCCATGCCTTGGGAAGGCTTCTATATCTGGGGCGCCACTGCTGGCATGCTGGTCAGTCTGCATCACTTCCTGTTCGGCCCTCAGGCTGAGATCGGCGAATAGCAGTACCCGATAGCACCTGACAGCAGCCGTCATCCTAAGGCAGGGAGAGAGGCGCAAGAGAGCGGTCTATTTGAGCCTTAAAGCCGCCGCCTGCTTGTGCTATCTTTGCCTAAATCATCCTGATGTAGCCAGATCATGACGCTGTTTGCCATCATCCTGACCTTGTTTATCGAACAGGTGAAGCCGCTGCAAGTGCGGCGCTATGTGCTCGGGCCGCTGGCTCGCTATTCCCTGCTGTTTGAGCGTCAGTTCAACGATGGCCAGCACAAGCACGGCATGGTCGCTTGGCTGCTTGCGGTGATCGTACCCAGTGTGCTCATCTTGGTCCTGCAAACCGCGCTGTGGTGGACGCAGCCCGTACTGGCGTTTGCCTTGGCTGTCGCGGTGCTTTATTTGACCTTCGGCTTCCGTCACTCCAGCCATTTCTTTTCCGATATTCATCTGGCTTTGCGCGCTAACGACGTTGCCCGTGCGCGGCAGCTGCTAGCCGAATGGCGTAGCCGCTCCGGTGATCGGCTCAGCAGTAATGAAGTGGCACGGCTCGCCATTGAAGAGGCGCTGATCGCCTCGCATCGCCATGTGTTCGCCCCCATGTTTTGGTTTGCCATTCTCGGCCCAGCCGGTGCGGTGATGTATCGGCTGGCGCTGTTCTTCAACGATCAATGGGGCGGCCGTGTGGAAATCGGGCAGGACGTCGAGTTCGGCGAGTTCGGCCGCTTTGCCCGCAAGGCCTTTGCCTTTATCGACTGGTTGCCCTTGCGCTGTACGGCGGTGGGCTTTGCCATCGTCGGTGACTTTGAAGACGCTATCTATTGCTGGCGCACACAGGCCAAGTCGTGGACCTTTGGCGAATACGGAATCCTGCTTGCCAGCGGTGCTGGCGCGCTTGGCGTGCGTCTGGGCCTGCCCCTACACGACGACGTGGGCGATCTGGGGGACCGTCCTGAGCTGGGCTTGGGCGAAGATGCCGATGCCGACTTCCTGCAAAGCACCATCGGCTTGGTCTGGCGCACCTTGGTGCTCGGCCTGCTTGTGCTGACCTTGTTCTGGTTGGGTAGCCTTGTTGGCAATTAAGCGCGGAGCAATTAACGGCGAGAAGGTGCGTCGCGTCATACGCGAACACTTGTCATACTGATGTCAAACTGCGCCATCCAAGCGTGGTTAGAATAATCAACACGATTTAAATACGGCGGCGCTCAGCGGCGCCATTACCCCAGAGGAGGCGACGATGAGCAACAGGCCCGATGTGGTTGTGGTCAGCGCCGTTCGTAGTGCGATAGGCAGCTTTGGCGGTGCGCTTAAAGACCTGTCGCCTTCACAGCTGGGTGTGCAGGTAGTGCGTGAGGCGATTGCGCGTAGCGGCATCGAAGCCGAGCGCATCGAACATCTGGTGTGCGGCCATGTGATCCACACCGAGCCACGCGACATGTACATGGCCCGCGCCATTGCGATTGATGCCGGTCTGCGCAAGGAGTCCTGCGCACTCACCCTCAATCGGTTGTGTGGTTCCGGGCTGCAGTCCATTGTCAGCGCCGCCAATGCCATCCAGCTCGGCGATGCCGAAGCTGCCATCGGCTGCGGCACCGAGAGCATGAGCCGCGCCGGCTACCTGTTGCCTGCCGCACGCTTTGGTGCACGCATGGGCCATACACAGTTGATCGACATGATGGTCGGCGCGCTCACCGACCCCTTTAGCCCGAACCATATGGGCATCACTGCCGAGAACATTGCCGAAAGCTGGCACATCGGCCGTGAGGAACAGGACGTCTTTGCGCTGGAAAGCCAGCAACGCGCCATCGCCGCGATTGATGCCGGCTACTTCAAGTCGCAAATCGTGCCCATCGAATTGAGCGCACGTTCAGGCAGCACGTTCTTTGATACCGACGAATATCCTAAGCGCGACACCACGCTCGCTGCACTGGCCAAGCTAAAGCCCGCGTTCAAGAAGGATGGCACTGTGACTGCGGGCAATGCCTCTGGCCTCAACGACGCCGCCGCCGCTGTAGTGTTGATGGAGGCTAAGGCCGCCGAACGCGCCGGTCTCAAGCCGCTGGCGCGTCTCGTGTCCTACGGCATTGCCGGGGTTGATCCTAGCCTCATGGGCACTGGCCCGATTCCCTCCACGCAGCTGGCCTTGCAACGCGCCGGCCTAAAGGCCAGCGATCTCGATGTGATCGAATCGAACGAGGCCTTCGCCGTGCAAGCGCTGTGCGTGAATAAGGGCTTGGACCTAGACCCTGCGAAGGTTAATCCGAACGGTGGCGCCGTTGCGCTTGGTCATGCATTGGCCGCTACGGGCACGATACTGACCGTCAAGTGCTTGCACGAACTGGAGCGCACACAAACACGTTTCGGTCTTGTCACCATGTGCATCGGTGGCGGGCAGGGCATTTCAGCAATTTTTGAACGCTTGTAAATTTAAAACTACATAAGGGTAGGTCGTGTCATGAAGGGGTTACGTGTGTTTCGTATTGGGGCGGGGGTGGCGTTACTGGCTGTCTTTATCGGCACAGCGAGTGCAGGTGGTGGCGGTGGCGGAGGGGGTGGCGCGAGCCCCGATACGCTCCCACTAGAGCCCATGGTGGTGAATCTCAAAGATCAACGCTACATTCAGATCAAGCCCGTGATCAAACTGGCCGATCCCGTGGATACCGACACGGTCAAGGGTTGGACGCCGCTATTGCGGCATGAGCTGATCAAATACTTGGTAGGTCGTGACCCTAAAGAAGCCTCCAGCCCACAGTTCATGAAAGTATTTTCCGAAGAAGTGGCCGAACTGTTTAACAAGGTCTTACGCCATGAATACATCAAGGATGTGATTTTCGATAGCTGGGTGGTGCAGTAAGTACCTGTGTCGGGCAAGTGACTGCACTGATATTGAAAACGATAAAAATAAGTCGGAGCAAGAGTAATGAGTATCGGTGGTCAGCTTTTGGGGAATATGTACTTGGTCATTGGCTGGCTGCTTGCCGCAGGTGCCTTCGCTTATCTGGCGATCAAGCTGGAGACAATGCCGGCCGGTCAGCGCAAGAAGTTGCCGACCTTCATGCAAAGCAAAGGGAGCTGTCTGCTGGTCGCCTTGCTCATGCTCATCATGGCGGTCGCCAAGTATTTCGGAATTTGGTAACTGCTTATGGGTGAGCACGAGGGCATGACTGACATTGAGTCAAGTCCGATTCCGGAACTGAATCTTGAAGGTGATTGCTGGACAATTCCAGCCATTTACAATGGACAAGGTTCGGCTGGATTACGGCAAGCGCTAGGGACTGCTCTCTGCCTTTTTTTGATTTATCAAGCCTATGCAAGCGGGGCTGTAGGGATTAATTTGTTTATCGGTTTAGAGATATTCATCGTCCTAGCGTCTGCCTTTCGCTGGTGCCTTTTGCAGACACATACTGAAATTGATTTCGCTGCAGGTGTTTTGCGGCAATGCTATGCGCACCATCCAATGCAGAAGCAGATTGAGATTCCTCTTGGGCAATTCAAGACGGTACTTTCTCTGCTGCATTCGAGTTCCAGGGGGCCAACAGGCATTACTGTTGAGTTGAGCGTGCTTGGACAGGCTGTTTGCCTTACGTGGATTGATTACGCAGGGGGAGGTGGTTTGCCTGTAGAACAGGCGAAATTGCTTAGAGAAAAGCTTGCGGGCGCTTTGGGTCTTAGAGATATGGGGCTGATTGGCTAGTTGGTGTAGACCATGCTATTAGCCATTGCTGTTTAGCCTGCTTGGGTTGCTTCTTTAGCATTACTTCTGCCTTCAATGCCTCCGACCGAGAGCCACATTCGCGGAATCCCACCAGCCTGACCGGTTTCTTCATGCGCGTGTAGCGTGCGCCTTTGCCAGCGACGTGTTCGGCGTAGCGGCGTTCAACATCGGTGGTGATGCCTGTGTAGAGCGAGCCGTCATCACATTCGATCAGGTAGAGGTACCAGACCTGTTCTGCCTTGCTCATCAGTGACGCAGTATCTTGGCCAGGAATTGCTGTGCGCGTTCTGACTTGGGCTGGCTGAAGAAGTCCGCACTCGGCGCATCTTCCACAATGCGGCCAGCGTCCATGAAGATCACACGGCTGGCGACGTTCTTGGCAAAGCCCATTTCGTGCGTCACGCACAGCATGGTCATGCCTTCCTTAGCCAGTTCGCTCATCACATCCAGCACTTCTGAAATCATCTCCGGGTCGAGCGCCGAGGTGGGCTCGTCAAACAGCATACACACCGGGTCCATCGCCAAGGCTCTGGCAATCGCCACGCGTTGCTGTTGGCCGCCAGACAGCTGGCCGGGCATGGCGTTGGCAAAGCCATCCATGCCAACACGCGCGAGCAGTGTGTGTGCCTTGCTCTCAGCGTCTTCCTTCCGCTTACCCAATACCTTGATCGGCGCCAGCGTCAGGTTGTCGAGGACGGACAGATGCGGGAACAGCTCAAAGTGCTGAAACACCATGCCCACTTTGCTGCGCAGTGCCTGCAGATTGGCTTCGCCTTTTTCCGTGGTGGTAGCGAGGGTAATGCCATCAACCACAATGCCGCCTTGCTGAAATGGCTCCAAGCCATTGAGCGTGCGGATCAGTGTGCTCTTACCCGAACCGGAGGGGCCGCAGACCACAACGATCTCGCCCTTGCCAACTTCAAGCGAACAGTCGTGCAGCACCTGCTTGGTGCCGTACCACTTGGAAAGATTGCGTATGGAGATCATGGCGAAACCATATCACAGGCGCAGTTGTGTTTAGAAAGCATGGAGTCCAGAGCCGGGACGAACCGTAGTTATGACCAACGGAAATCCCTGTGGGACCCTCTTCCTCCGGGAAGGGGGCTAGGGGGAAGGCATTATTTGCTATTGTTGAGGCCATGAGAAAGCTCCTGCCATCCCTGCTGCTGTCTATTGCCACCCTTTGTGTCGCGCTGCCTGCTCATGCTGGCAAGACGGTGGATGCGATTCGTGCGCGCGGCCAACTCGCGTGTGGCGTGAGCACCGGCGTTGCCGGATTCTCGGCGGCGGATAGCAAGGGCGAGTGGCGCGGCATGGATGTGGATGTGTGCCGCGCACTGGCGGCGGCGGTATTGAAGGACCCGACCAAAGTGCGCTGGTCGCCGCTCACATCGCAACAACGCTTCACCGCATTGCAGTCGGGTGAGATCGACATCCTCTCGCGCAACACCACCTGGACGCTGGGGCGCGATGCCGGGCAGGGGCTGGTGTATGCCGGTTATGTCTTTATCGACGGGCAGGGCTTTCTGGTGCACAAGCGCAGCGGCGTGACGTCGGCCAAGCAGCTGAATGGCGCCGAGATTTGCGTGCAAACCGGCACCACCACCGAACGCAACCTTGCCGAATACGCGCGTGCCAACAAGATTCAGTTTAAAACGCTGATGTTTGAAAACCTCCGTGCGGTCCTCAAGGCCTTCTTCAGCGGCCGCTGCCAGGCCTTTACGGCAGACGCCTCCGCGCTGGCGAGTATCCGCGCCAATGATTCCGGCAAGCCCGAGGACTATGTTGTCCTGCCCGACCGTATCTCCAAGGAGCCGCTGGGGCCGGTGGTACGGCGTGGCGATGAAGACTGGTTCTCCATCGTGCGCTGGACAGTGTTTGCCCTGCTGGAGGCCGAGGAGCGCGGCATCACGCAAGCGAATGTCGATCTGATCCGTGACAGCACCAGCGACCCCGCCGTCATGCGCCTGCTTGGTGTGAGCGAGGATGTGGGCAAGCCACTGGCGCTGGACAAAGAGTGGGTCTATCGCATGATCAAGGCGGTGGGCAACTACGGCGAAATCTTCGAGCGCAATGTCGGCCCCAACTCGCTGCTACAACTGCCGCGCGGGATCAATGCCTTGCCGCGGGATGGTGGCGTGATGTACTCACCGCCACTTAGATAATCCAGTCCCGAATAGTAATGACTAAAGCGCGCCCCTATCTGTTGCAGGCCGCCATCATCGGCGCCGTGCTGCTGGCGCTGTATGGGCTCGCGTCGGTTGTTGCGGCGAAGATGCGCGCCCTTGGCGTGGAGCCGGGCTTTGGTTTCTTGTGGCAGCGCGCCGGTTTTGATATTGGCGACCGGCTGATTGCCTTTGACGCGGCCGACACCTATGGCCGTGCTTTTCTCGTTGGCTTACTCAATACAGTCCGCGTGGCGTTGGTGGCGATTGTTGCCAGTGTCTTGCTGGGCGGCTTGGTCGGGCTGGGGCAGCTGAGCCGCAATCCGCTGGTGGCTAAGCTCAGTGAAGCGCATGTGGAAATCTTCCGTAATGTGCCTTTGTTGCTGCAAGTACTGATTGTCTATGTGCTCTTGATCGGTCGTCTGCCCCTGCCGCATGAGGCGTGGCAGCTGGGGCCGGACATCTGGTTGTCGAAGAGTGGACTGGCCATTCCGTGGCCAGTGCTGACAGAGACGGGCTGGCTGCTTGATCATCCGCTGCTCGGTCGCTTCACCTTTACGGGTGGCGCTGTGCTCACGCCCGAGTTCATGGCTGTAGCCGTGGCGCTGACCCTTTACACCAGTGCCTACATCGCTGAGACAGTGCGCGGTGCAGTGCAGTCGGTGCCGCATGCGCAAAGTGAAGCTGCGTTGGCGATGGGCTTGTCTGAGGTGCAGACCTTGCGTCATGTGGTGGTGCCGCAAGCCCTGCGCAGCATGATCCCGCCGCTGGCGAATCAGCTGCTCAACTTGATCAAGAATTCATCGTTGGCGGTGGCGGTCGGCTATCCCGATCTGGTCGCCGTGGCCGATACCACGCTTACGCAAAGTGGTCATGCGGTGGAATGCATCGCCATCATCATGGCTGTGTATCTCTTCCTATCCTTGCTCACTGCCGCGCTGATGAGCGCCTGGCATGGCCGCCTGCTACGCCAGCAGGCCGGAGGGCGCATATGAAAAAATACCTGCGCCCGGGAAACTTCTTGATCGCGGCAGTGCTTGCATGGGCTGGCTGGTTGTTATTCGATTGGGCTGTGCTGCAAGCGGTATTCAGGCCCGATGCAGCTGCCTGCCATGCATTGCAAGGCAACGGCGCCTGCTGGGGTGTAGTGACAGAAAAATTCCGCGTCATCTTGTTTGGCCGTTACCCACTCGACCAGCAGTGGCGGCCACTGGTGGCGCTGCTGCTGATGTTTGGCTTGCTAGGCGCCAGCGCCATGCCGCGTTGTCACGGTAAGCGTTTATTCACAGCATGGGGCGTTGGATTGCTGCTCGTCCTGTTGCTGCTCAAGGGCGGGTTGTTCGGGCTCGATAATGTGGATACCCCGCGCTGGGGCGGCTTACCGCTGACCCTGCTGCTCACGCTGTTTGGCTTGGGTGGTGCGTTTCCGCTGGCGGTGCTGCTGGCACTGGGCCGCAATGGGCGTCTGCCAGTGCTGCGTTCGTTATGCACGACCTTCATCGAGATCATTCGCGGTGTGCCGTTGGTGGCCGTGCTGTTCATGGCCGCCTTCATGTTCCCGCTGTTCATGCCCAAAGGCTGGGAGTTTCCGGCGTTGCTGCGTGTGCTGGTGGGCATCATCCTCTTTGCCGCGGCCTACATGGCCGAGGTGATTCGCGGTGGTCTGCTCGCCATTTCACGGGGGCAGCATGAAGCCGCGCAGGCGTTGGGTCTGAGTTACTGGCAGGTGCAGCTCACGGTGGTCTTGCCGCAAACCCTGCGCAATGTGCTGCCATCGCTGATGAACTCCGCAATCGCCCTGTTCAAGGACACCTCGCTCGTCATCATCGTGGGTTTGTTCGAACTGACAGGCGCGCTGGGCCTTGCCGTGGATGGCGACCCGAAGTGGCGCGCCTTCGCGCTCGATGGCTATCTCTTCATCGCCTTCATCTACTGGCTGGGCTGCTTCGCCATGTCGCGCTACAGCCGTGCGCTGGAAAGACTAATTTAATTCGGTTTTGGTTCAAAACTTGGATTCTGAAGGAGACGTTATGAAAGCTACGGATGTTGTTGAACTGTTAAGCACCAGCATTGAAAGTGCAAGGTCTGCTGGTACTGCATCAGTACCCATTGAGAGACTTCAGCTCTTTGTTAATGAAATTAAAAATTTGGTTAAAGATGCTGGAGATTCTAATTTAGCCCTGACAGATGGTGACTTAGAGCATTACAAAGCAAAGCTAAATGCTTGGATTGCTGAGATCGAATTCCAGCACGAACAGAGTCTTGAGATGTTTCGATCTGTTATGTCTTCAGCGCTGGCCGCTCTTAAAACCGTACTTCTAGTTAACGGTGCTGCAGCTATAGCAATGCTTGCGTTCATTGGAAACATATGGGCCACCAGTAAAGGTACGCCAGTTATTTCGAGTGCCGCATGCGCGGTAAATTGGTATGTTTCTGGAGTTCTTATGGCGGGACTAGCTTCAGCATTTACATATTTAACCCAAGCTGGATACGGAAATGGTTTTGGTAAGTACTCCCAGAAAATTGGCATTGCTTGTCATGCTGTAACGGTGATTCTAGTCCTGGCTTCTTATGGAGTTTTTGGCTACGCATCATCAATTGCATATACCGCATTCGTTCGTGTCTAGAGCCGAATAGTTTGTCAACTATCCAATGCTCGATATAGCAGAGGGGTAGAGCTTTCTGCCCCTCTGTTAATTGAGTTTATTTAAAACTTGTACGCCACACCGACGGTATAGGTGTCTATGTCACTCTTACCCGTCGCGCTGTTGCCAAGGTTGTTGTAGCGCGTCCATTCGGCCTTGCCGACCACTTGCTTGTTGAAGTCATAGCTGACGCCAAGACCCAGCAGTGGGCGGGTGGAGGACTTGCTGGTGCTGGTCACCGTATTGGCCCCCGTGGCGGAAGCCACGTTGAATTCTGTGTCGGCGAAAATCACACCAGCCTTGCCGTAGGCAGAGAAACCGTTTTGCAGCGGCAGGATGCCGATGGCGCTGGTGGTCCAGCCCTTGACGCGATAGTCACCGTTGAGCGAATCCGTAGCGGGCGCGCTGGCAGTCGAGTTGAACTTGTATTTCCCTAGCTCGGCAAAGCCCCCTTCAAGCGCAAAGTTCTTGTGGAACTGGTAGCCAAGATTCAGGTTGTAGATGTTGTCGCGGCGATCAAGCGAGCTGGTCGCGGTCACGCCTTGGCCGGCCAGCGTGCTATCGATGCCGCCGCTGTCCTGTGCGCGATGGCCAATGCCCGCATTGGCGCTGGCATACCAGCCTTGATCCTCAGCATGCGCGGCCGAGGCCGAGAGCAGAGCAACCGAGATGGCCACACTGATGACTTTCCATGGCTGGCGGCGGCTGGCTGCGGAAAGTTCGGTACTGCCCTTGAAAACTTGATTGACGTCTTGATCGGCGGAATGTTGAAGGTGCTTCATGGATGTCTCCTTGTTGTGTGCAGTCGTGCTGCGGAGACAACCTTAAAGCCGCGCGGTCGCGGAACTGTTGCAGGGCGAGGGCCGGATGTAAGCGCGTGTTAGCAGTAGCGCCATGCGTAACAGTTGCAGACAACCCTGACGCCAAGCTGGCGGAATTTTTTGTTCCAGGTTGGTTGTTCCACGCGTACCTCGCCAGCCTCCCATTAGTACCTCGCTAGCAAGGTGCGCTTACACATGCAGGCTCACATGGTGCACGGCGCCATCATCGATCAAGGTAATCAGCTGTGCTGCTGGCTCACGGCATTTTTCGCCATCCCCATGATGCATGTGAATGCGATACATGCTGCTGCCATAGCGATAGTCCACGCTGTATTCGGTCCAGCCCGCAGGCAGGCACGGCAAGATGCGCAATTGCTGTCCCTCTGCGGTGCTTTCCAATGTGACGCCGAGCAGCGATTCAATCAGCAGGCGATACATCCAGCCCGCTGAGCCGGTGTACCAGCTCCAGCCACCACGCCCGATGTGCGGTGCTACGCCATACACATCTGCCGCCAGCACATAGGGCTCGATCTTGTAAGTCGCCACTTCAGTTGGGGTGCGACCATGGTTGATCGGGTTGATGATGTTGAAGAGTTCCCACGCCCGCTCATGATCGCCCAGCTCGGCAAATGCCATCGCTGCCCATACGGCGCCGTGGGTGTACTGCCCGCCGTTCTCGCGCACGCCCGGCACGTAACCCTTGATGTAGCCGGGGTTGAGCGTGCCACTGTTGAAGGGCGGGTCGAGCAATTGAATCAGCCCATCGTGGGCGCGCACCAGATGGCTGTAGAGGGCATCCATGGCTTGCCGTGAGCGGGCTGGGTCACCCGCACCGGAGAGGACGGACCAGCTTTGCGCGATCGCATCGATACGACATTCGCTGTTAGTGGCGGCACCCAGTGGCGTGCCATCGTCAAAGTAGGCGCGTCGATACCAATCGCCATCCCAGCCCTGATCTTCGATCTGCACACGCAGCTTGCGCGCCTCGTTGTGGCATTCCTCTGCAAAGGCATTGTCGCCATGTTGCTGCGCGAGTACTGCGAAATGTTGCAGGATTGAATAGAGGAAAAAGCCCAGCCATACGCTCTCGCCCTGGCCGTGTTCGCCGACCAGATTCATGCCGTCGTTCCAGTCGCCCGAGCCCATCAGTGGCAGACCGTGTGTGCCGAACTTGAGGCCATTACGGATAGCCCGCACAGCATGTTCGTAAATGCTCACCTGCTCACTGCCTGCCATTGGCAGATCGTAATAGGACTCCTCATCGACATTCAGTAAGCGGCCGTGCAGAAAGGGCGCGGTTTCATCCAGCAATGCATGGTCGCCGGTGACGTTCATATAGCGACACAGGGCGAAGGGCAGCCACAGGTAATCATCGGAGCAGCGCGTGCGTACGCCACGACCCTGTGGCGGGTGCCACCAGTGCTGCACATCGCCCTCGGCAAACTGACGGCTGGCGCACAGTGCAATTTGAGCGCGCAAGCGCTGTGGCTCGGTGTGCACCAGCGCCATGGCATCTTGCAACTGATCACGGAAGCCAAAGGCACCCCCGGACTGATAGAAGCCACTGCGCGCCCACAAGCGGCTGGAGAGCGTCTGATACAGCAGCCAGCCATTGGCGAGCAGATTCACCGCCGGGTTAGGTGTCTTGACCTGCACCGCACCCAGCGTGTGTTGCCAGTACTCACGTGTTGCCGCCAGTGCGTCCTGCGCTGCGGTGGTGCCACTGACATTACCGCGGAAGCGGTTGATCAGTGCTTCGGCATCGGCACGGTCATGCCCCACGCCGAGCATGAACACCAGTTCGCGGCTTTGCTCGGGAGCCAGCTCAAAGCCAATCTGGATAGCTGCGCAGGGGTCCAGCCCCGCGCCCATGCGCCCGGACAAGCGTTTGCGTTGTAAGGCGGCGGGATTGCGATGGCTACCGTTACGGCCAAGGAACTCAAGGCGGTCGCCGGTATGCGAGCGAGTAATCGGTTCCAGCGTTGAGGTGGCGACATGGAAGAACGCGGTGCGTTCACCAAATTCACTGCTGTAGCGGTTGCGCGCAAGGATCGCCATCTGGCTGTTCAGCTCGGTGCTGACATGCATGCCGGTACGCGAACGCAGATCGCCCAACACCCACTCGACATAGCCGGTGGCTGAGAGGTGGCGTGTGCGGGGGCTGCCGTTGCGCACTGTCAGCGTAACGAACTTGATTGCTGCATCAAGCCCTACATGCATGCACAGCTCGGTATGGATGCCGTCTTCACAATGCTCGAACACGCTGTAGCCAAAGCCGTGGCGCACCGTGTAGGCGCCCGTGCCACGACGCGGCAGCGGCATGGGCGACCACGCCAGACCGCTGGCCTCATCACGCAGGTAGTACTGCTCGCCGGCACTGTCGCGCACCGGGTCGTTGTCCCATGGGGTGAGGCGCAGGCTGTGCGCGTTCTCGCTCCACGTGTAGGACTGGCCGCTTTCCGAAACGACGGTGCCGAAGTTAGGGTTGGCAATCACATTCACCCACGGCGCCGGCGTATTGCGGCCGGCGTTGAGGTGGATCACATATTCGTCGCCGCTCGGCTTGAAGCCGCCCAACCCGTTGAAGAACAGCAGATCGTCCGGGCGGGTCGGCGCAATCACGGGCTTGCTGGCCATGTTGTCGAATTGCGTGCTGGTGATCAGCAGGGCAGGCAAGCTGCGATTGGCCGCGCGGAAGGCAATTTGTTCGGCCAGACTACCGTGCTTGTCCGACAGAATGACGTTAGCGACCGAGAGCAGCAGGATGCGGTCTTCCGCTGGCATTTGCTCGGTACTGCGCACGAAGATGCCACCACTGCGGTCGGTCGTGTTGAGCGACACACCTGCCGCCATCAAACCGACGATGTGATCTTGCAGAATCTGGCGATAGCTGTTGCCTTCCTCGTTGAGGATGACCAGATCAACCGCCAACCCTTTCTTGCGCCAGTAGGTGTGGGCCTGCAACAGCTGGCGCACGAGTTCGATATTGGCAATGTCCTCGATGTGCAGCAGCACAATCGGTAGATCACCGGAGATGGCATAGCCCCACAGGCCAGACTGACCGCGCTGATTACTCATCAGCACATCGGCCGGTGCGCGCAGATTCGGATTGCTGTAGATGATCGAGCCCGCAAGCTGACTGTACAGCTGTGCATCGGCTTCCGACGCGTTGAGCTGGCGCAGTAGTACTTGATTGTGTGTCCACGCCAAGCCGAACACGCGATTGGACAGGCGGCGGTCGCGATACTTTTCAATCAGCTCCAGACAATGCGCACGTGTTTCGCTGATGCCCGTGATCTGATCGAGCGTGACAGAGGCACCCGGTTCTAATGTGATCTCAAAACGAATGGCGACAATCGGGTCCAGCACCGCGCCATCGGTGCCGGAGAGATGGCCACCATCGAGCAAGGCGCGTGGATTGGCAAGCGTATGGCCTCGGCCGATAAAGCGCGATCGGTCAGTTTCGTACGAGCTGATGCAGCGGTCCTCGCTATGCATGGTGAGCATGTGGCACAGCCACGGCGGCGTTTCGTCGCTACTGCGCGGCCGACGTGTGGCCAGGATGGCATGCTGCGCGGGCAGGATTTCCGTCTCAACAAATAAGTTGCTGAAGGCCGGATGCGCCATGTCGCTCGCCTGCGGTGCCAACACAACTTCGGCATAGCTGGTGTATTCGATGGTGCGACGCACCTTGGAGCGATTGCGAATGCGGATGCGGCGCAGCTCGATATCGTCTTCTGGCGACACACCGATTTCGGTGTGTGTCTCAATGTCGTGTTCGCGCCGCGTGTATTCGGCATGCGCTTCGGAAAACACAACTTGATATGCCTTGGTGCTGCCGGGCATGGGTTGGTAACTGCTCGACCAGAACGCACCGCTCTGTAGATCGCGCAGATAGCCGAACTGTCCCCAGTTGTCGCACGTTCCGTCCGCCCGCCAGCGCGAGACGGCCAAGTCTTTCCAACGGCTGTAACCACCACCTGCTTGTGTGAGCATCAGGTGATAGCGACCGTTCGACAGCAGCTGTACCTCGGGCGTCGTGGTGTTGGGGCTGTCGAACACACGCATGGTGTTTTCGGCGCCACCTCGTTCTGTCGGTGCGACCGACACTTGTGCAATCTGCGAGTAAGAGGCAACAGGTTTTGGGATGCGTTCTTGCAGCAACAAGAGCGCTGCCTGAAACTGCGTGTCGGCGGCAAAGCGGCGCTGCATCGGGCAGTCATGCAGCAAGTACGAGAGCGCCAGCAAGCTCATACCCTGATGGTGAACCATGAAGGAACGCACCAGCACGCTCTCGCGCCCGCGCGGCAGGCGTGAGGGCGTGTAGTCGATGGCTTCGTAGAACCCAAAGCGACCACTCGCACCTTCCTCCGCCAATCGTTGCAGATTGCTACACGCGGCTTCTGGCTCGACCATCAAGGCCATTACGCTGGCGTAGGGCGCAATCACCAAGTCCTCGGCCAGGCCGCGCTTGAGGCCCAGACCGGGTACGCCGAAAGCGCGGTATTGGTAGTTGAGGTGGGCATCCACCACATTGAAGCCGGATTCCGATACGCCCCACGCCACGCCACGCTGATTGCCGTAGTCGATCTGCCGGTGCACGGCTGCACGGCAGGTCTGGTCGAGCAGAGTGTCGGGATAGTTGGGCATCACCAGCAGTGGCATCAGGTACTCGAACATCGAGCCGCTCCACGACACCAGAATCGGCTCGCCCTGACTCAGCGTGAGCAATCGCCCAAGCGCAAACCAGCTTTCCTGCGATACCTGTCCCTGCGCAATGGCCACATAAATGCCAAGACGCGCTTCGGAGGAGAGCAGGTCATAGCTGCCGCGATCGGTGCGCCGGTTGTCCACGTGATAGCCGACAGTCATCAAATGGCTGGTCGGGTCGTAGAGAAATGCGTAGTCCTGCTGTGCGAGCAAATGCGCTTGCGTGGCGAGGTTTTCAATCAGCGCAATGCGTGCGTTGGCGCGGTCGATGGCCGGGCTGTTGATGCCGTCGATGCTGACAATGCTGTTCGCCAATGTGTGTAGCGAGGTATGGCCGGTGCTGCCCGGCACTGCGGCAAACAGGCTGATTTCCTGATGCATGGCTTGGCACTGGTGCATCAGCTTGTCGGCCCACAGCGCATCTTCCGACAAGGCGCTATCGATATCGGGCAACTGATAATGCGTTGCCAATGATTCGGCTGCCAGGTAGAGCTGGTGGAGGTACTCGGTGCTCGCATTCAGGCTGGCATCCATGCCCGGTGCATTTTTCAACAGGCTACGCATCTGCCCCAATGCAGCTGATGTGTCGGCACTGGTCAGTACGGTTTCGCGAATCAGCGCCAAGGTGTCATATAGGCCTTGCAGGTAATGCGGGTGCAGCAGTGGTGCATGCACCAGCTCCAGCAAGCCTTGCTGCAACACGATCAGATGCCCGGCCAGATTGCCACTATCCACCGTGGAAACATAACGCGGCGGCAGTGGTTCCAGCGTTTGCGTGTCATACCAGTTGTAAAAGTGGCCGCGATAGCGCTCCAGCTTTGCCATCGAATGTAGCGTGTCTTGCGTGCGGGTGAGCAATTGCCCCATGCTCAGATAGGCAAAGTCATACGCACTCAGGTTGGCCAGCAGCGCCAAGCCCATGTTGGTGGGCGACGTCCGGTGGGCCGTGGCTTCACGTGGATCTTCCTGATAGTTGTCAGGCGGTAGCCAATGGTCGGCCGCCGTCACAAAGTGCGCGAAGTAATCCCAAGTGCGGCGCGCGGTCTGATGCAGAAATTGCGTCTGTGCATGGCTGAGCGATGCCGGCTTGCGCGTGAAGGGCTGGCTTAACCAGCCGGCCAGCAATGGTGAAAATAACCACAGTAAGAGCACGGGCGCAGCGACCAGCAAGCTGTCGGGCCGATAGTGGGCGAGCAGCGCGCCGCTGCTGAGCGCCAGCAGCGGGCCAGCACTCATCGTGCGCAGCCAGTCCAAGGCCGAACCGCTATGCCCGCGCCCAGATTGGTCGGACGGTGTCCATTCCAACAGATGCTGATGCGAGACACGCATGCGCCACAGGGTGTGCACGATGGCGCCGAGACTGTAGGCCGCTTCATGCGGCAGCGTAGCCAGCTGCAAGAGCAGCTGTGCCAAGCGCGCGCGCAAGCTGCGCAAGCTGATCAGCACATGCTGACGCAGCAACACTTCTGGCGACTTATTAAGCAGGGTCAGCAGTGCAGCTAGCGCAGTCGGTAAGGTCAAAATCAGGATCACTACGCCGAGCCACAGCGCCGGTGTAGCCATGACGCCCCAGCCCAGACCCAGCAGCACCAGCAAGGCGGTGGGCACTAGGCTGCGGCGCAGGTTGTCGAGCAGTTTCCAGTGCGACAGTGTGCTGAGCGGGTTGTCGACGCGTTCGCCACTGTGTGTGAACACACGAGGCATCAGCCAGCCCGCGAGTTGCCAGTCGCCGCGAATCCAGCGCGTGCGACGCCGCACGTCGGCTAGATAGCTGCCGGGCGATTGTTCGTACAGCGGCACATCGCTGAGCAGCCCAGAGCGCAGATAGCAGCCTTCGATCAGGTCATGGCTAAGCACCGTGTTGTCGGGGAAGCGCTCGCCGAGTACGGCTTCGAACACCTCGATGTCATAGATGCCCTTGCCGATGAAGGAGCCTTCATCGAACAAGTCCTGATACACATCAGAGACGGTACGCGTGTAGGGGTCAATGCCTGCTTCACTGCCGCACAAGCGCGCATAGCGGCTCGGGCCGGGGCTGGGAAGCGCTTCGGCCATGCGCGGTTGCAGGATGGCGTGGCCTTCGATGACGCACTGCTGACGGCTGTCGTAATGCGGCCGATTGAGCGGGTGCGCCATGGTGGCGACCAGCTGGCGAGCGGCATCGCGCGGTAGCTGCGTGTCGCTGTCCAGCGTGATGATGTAGCGAGCGCGGGGCAATGGCTGCACGTAACCATCGGCATCCGTGTGCATCAAGCGGCCGGTGAGAATGTCGGTACGCCCGATGATCAGACAGAAACGCTTTGCTGTTTCGTTTTTAGCATCGTCCCTATTTGCCGCGGTACCGATGAAAACATTCAGGTCGGACAACTTGCCGCGCTTGCGCTCGTAGCCCATCCATTTTTCTTCACTGGCGTTCCACTGGCGCGGTCGATGGAAGAGAAAGAAACTGTCGCCCTGTGCGGCGGGGTAGCGTGCATTGAGTTGGTCAATGCCCTCGGCAGCAAGATCAAGCAGCGCTTGATCGGCCTCGCACGTTTCGCTCTCGGCATCGTTGAAGTCGGTCAGCAGCGCAAAGTGCAAGGCGGCGTCGCGGTTGCCGAGGAAGCGCACTTCCAGCGCCTCCAGTAATCGGTCAAGGCTGCTCGGGCTGCTGAGCATGGCGGGCACAACCACCAGCGTGCGACAGTCAATAGGAATGCCCTTGCTGAAGTCCATACGTGGCAGGCGTGATGGGCGTGCCAATAAGGTCGCGGCCCAATTCACCAGCGCAACGGCGAGCTGGCTGTAGCCCAGCAGCAGGGCAGCACCCAGTACGAGCACTAGCAGTAGGCCGGTGTCGAAGCCCAGACTGACGGGCAGGCCATCGCGATAAGCGCAGAACAGCAGCCAGATACTCGGTAACAGTGTGAGCACCCCAATCAGCCCAATGAAGCTGCGCACCGGGCGTGTTTTCAGCAGATTGCGTGTGTGCTGGGGAAACGTGGTGCGCGCAGCAACCAATAGCGCCAGTTGTTGCACCCCCTTGCCGACAAGGTAATAGCCGACATGGCGCTGGCGATGGTTGTGCTGGTCAGGGGCGGCCGAGTTTTGGGCAAGATTTTGAGCAAGACCAATTGCCGCTGTGGCAATGGCATTTTCTGTTTTCTTGCTGGCGCGGGCGAGACGCTCCACCACATGGCGGTAGTGGTCGCGGGTAGCGAAATCCATCGCCGCATAGGTGGCCGCCGGGTCGGTCAGCAGAGTGCGGTGCACCACGCTCATCTGTTCAACAAACTCGCGCCAATCCATCTCGCCAAGGCGACGCAGGCTGGCAATGCTGTTGCTGACAGTGGTTTGGTTGGTGGCTTGTTGCTGGTTTTCGGTTTGTACTTGCTGGTCGAGTGTTAGCCCGCTTTCGGCTAGACGTTGCTCGATCCATGTCAGCGGGAGGGCTAATGCCACGCCACGTCCTTGCAGGCGGCGCGCCAGTTCAGCGACAAAGGCTGGGGTGAGCGGCGGGTTTGAGCGCGCCATATCGGCGATGACGAGGATCAGGCTTTTTGGGTCTGAACTTGCAATGCTCTCCATCCGCTCCGCCCAAGTCGCCGCAAGGCTGCGATGGGTGTGACCGATGCCAACGCGCTCTGCAATGCGCGCAAGGTTTTCGATCAAAGCGAGGCGCAGCATGATGGGCACAGCCCACAGCTCGCCCAACATCAAGGACACCGTACTTTGATAGGCCGAGATAAAACGGCTCAGATTCTCCGGGTCCCAGCGGCCATCGCCATGGGCGATGACATGCAGGGCAATGTCATAGACGCGCGGATAGCCTTGCGAATGCCCCTTGGCCAGCTTGGGCAGGCCGCGACCATAGCTCTTGGGTAGGTGCCGCTTGCTGGTGCGGATCTGTTCTTCAATCAGGTAGAAATTGTCGAGCAACCACTCGCCGGCGGGTGTGATGCGATTGGCATCAATCGTTTTGTCATCGAGGATGCGGCACGCATCGCGCAGGCGCGCCGCATTGGCAGCGAGCTGCAGCAGTAGCCGATCCGGCTCGCCCTGCTGGCTGAGTGTATGGGCGGCAGCCAGGCTCTGGCCATGCTTTTCCATCTGCTCGACACTGAACAGCTCTGCGCGCGGCAGCACATCGCCGGCGACATGATCAATCGAGAGAGGGGTAGGTTTGCGTAGCAAAGCAGACAGCTTCTGTTGAAGCTTGCTGCATTGCGCCACGAATTGAATTTTCAAGGAAAGACCTTCCTGCTAGAGGCGATGCCTCATGGGCGAATGCCTGCCTGTCCCCGCGCACTGCAGGCGAGGAACAGAGAGGGGCGGTAGTGCCCGTGTCAGTCAGGAATCCCTGGAGGAGGGTCTGAGCGCGGTCGAACTGGAGCGCAAGGGCTGACAAGAAAAGTGTCAGCAGGAGTTCGTGCGGAAAGGTGCGCTATTGCGCGGTGTGGAGAGCGCAGTTGTGAGCGAATGAGCGCTACAAATGCAGCTAGGAGGCTTCGAGCATAGCACCGCAAAGATAAATGACCTATTCCGGGTCAAAGGCCTATGATCAAGAGGACGTCTTCGTCAGTGCAAGGAGAACAGCATGGCCAAAAGTCAGCTACGCGGTAACAAGGAAGCCAAGAAGCCCAAGCAGGAGAAGAAGCCGGTTGTGCCCGAGGCCTCTTTCCTGAATCAAACCAAGGCAGCAACCCCGATTAAGACCAAGGGTTAGTCAGTCCCCGCTTGATCGCTGCCCCGACGGTTACAACCAGCCGGCTTTCTTGAAGCGGCGGTAGAGAATGAAGCAAATGCCGGTGATCAACGCCAGCGCCGTCGGGTAGCCGTAACGCCATTGCAGTTCGGGCATGTGTTCAAAGTTCATGCCCCAGATCCCCGCAAACGCTGTCGCCACAGCAAAGATACCGGCCCAGGCGGCGAGCCGTTTGTTCACTTCCCCTTCTTCAATCGCCACCATCGCAAGATTCACCTGAATGGCCGTGGTGATGGTTTCACGGATGGACTCGATCGAGGTATTGATGCGGGTCAGATGGTCATACACGTCGCGGTAGTAATCCTGCATGCCCTCGCACAGCTTGGGCGGACGGCCCCCTGAGAGTTTGGCAACCGCATCCAGCAGTGGTGACACGGCATGCCGCAGCTGCATCACTTCCAGCTTAAGGTCGTACAGGCTTTCGATGTTCTGGCGCGCCTGATTCTTGGTGTGGAAAATCTGCCCTTCGATGATTTCAAGGCGCGTCTCGAATTCCTCAACAATCGGGAAGTACTGATCAACAATCGCATCCATCAGCGCATACAGCACATAGCCTGAGCCACGCTGCAGCAGGTGCGGCTCACGTTCGCAACGGGTGCGCACGCTGAGTAGCGTGTGACGGCTGCGGTTGCGTACCGACAGTAGATAGTTGGGGCCAACGAAGATATCAATTTCGCCGCTCTGCAAAATGTCTTCCGGCGTGAATTCGATGGTGTGCAGCACCACGAACAGCGAATCACCATATTCCTCAATCTTCGGGCGCTGGTGGCCGTGGTGAGCATCTTCCACCGCCAGCTCGTGCAGACCGAACTCGTGCTTCATTTCGTCCAGCTCGACATCGTCTGCATCACGCAGTGCGACCCATACAAAGCAGCCGGGCCGGGCGAGGTATTCGCTGATATCGGCAACAGAGATATCAGCAAGCTTGCTACCCCCCTCATAGGCGACGCAGTTGATCAGCATGGGTGCTCCTTGGTTTTGTTTGCAGTGACTCGCTATTGTGCGGAATTCAGCGACAATTGCTTATGCCGATAAACCCCATGAAACCACTGCGAATCGCCGTTCTTGCCTCTGGCGAGGGGCTCACCTTGCAGGCGCTGCTGGATGCCATTGCCCGTGGCGAACTGCAGGCCAGTGTTGTGTTGGTGGTGTCCAACAACGCCGACAGCGGCGCCTTGCGGCGTGCTGCAGCGCACGGCGTGGCGGGGGCGTATCTAAGTGCGGCCACCCATCCTGATCCTGTGGCGCTAGACGCAGCAATTGTCGCCGCGCTGCAATCGGCCAGCCCGGATGTGGTGGTGACGGCTGGATACATGAAGCGTATTGGCCCACAAGTGTTGGCCTTCGGCAAGGATCGCATGATCAATGTGCATCCCTCGCTGCTGCCCAAGTATGGCGGGCAGGGCATGTACGACCGCCATGTGCATGCCGCCGTGCTGGCTTCTGGTGGGACAGAGAGCGGGGCGACCGTACACTTTGTGGAAGGCGACTACGACAGCGGGCGCCGCATCGCGCAGGTGCGGGTGCCAGTGTTGCCCGACGATACGGTGGAAACGCTGGCGGAACGGGTGAAACAGCGCGAGCGGGCCTTGCTGATAGACGTGCTACGCACTCGCGCCGAGCGCGGCGAGTTTGACGTGCTGCAATGATGAAGTCCACGCATCTGTGCGTGTTGGCACTGTCTGCCTTCCTCGCGTTTCCTGCCTATGCTGGAAACGCCCCGTGGTACCGCTGGGAAAGTAGAATAGATGGCCGTCTTGTCTGCGCCCAGACCTTGCCCCACGAAGGCTGGAAGCGCCTCGCCGGCCCCTTTGTGGATGCTGCCTGTCGGCGGCCCCGCTAAACCCTCACTGAGCTCGTTATGGATCCTTTTACCCATGCCCTGCTGGGCGCGTGTACTGCCCAAGCTGCACTGGGCAGCCCGGCGCGCGAATACACCGGCCGCTACACGCGCCGCCAGCTCTGGCTGGTGGGGGCGTTGGGCGGTTTGCTGCCCGATCTGGATATCTTGATCCGCAGCAGCAGCGATCCGCTCTTGGCGATCGAGTACCACCGCCACTTCACGCATGCATTGGCGTTTATCCCCATCGGCGGTTTGCTCGCCGCCTTGCCGTGGCTACTGTTTAAGTCGCAGCGCTCACGCTGGCAGCTGCTCTGGCTGGCTGGCATCTTGGGCTATGCCACGCATGGCGTGCTGGACGCCTGCACCAACTACGGCACGCATCTGCTGTGGCCGTTCTCTGATGCACGCACTGCCTGGCACTGGATTACCACCATCGGCCCGTTACTCACGCTGGGCTTGTTGGTTGGGCTGGTCATCGCCGTCAAACGGCGCACCCGCGCGGCGGCCATCTTTGCGTTGCTGTTTGGTGTGGCCTACGTCGGTGCTGCAGCTGTGCAGCAAGATCGGGCATTTGATGTGCAGTCGCGCATTGCCGCCAGCCGTAACCACGTTATCACCCGCAGCGAGATTTTCCCAACGGTGGGCAATCCCTTCATGTGGCGCTCGCTCTACGAGGCGGATGGCGTGCTGTATACCGACCGCATCCGTGTCCTCGAATCGGCACAGTGGAAAGCCGGGCATCAGGTGCCACTGCTGCGTGAGGCTGGGCTGGAGCCCGATGCGCAGGCGAATGAGAGAGTGCGCCGTGACTTTGCGCGCTTCAGCTATTTCTCGGCTGGCTGGGTGGCGCGTGCGGTGGAAGACCCCTCCATTATTGGCGATGCACGCTACTCGCTGAGCACCGAAAAGTTTGAGCCCATCTGGGGCCTGCGCTTCCATCCGCAAGCCGAACAAGCGACTGAATGGGTGGATCGCACCGCCCAGAACCGTATTCCCGCCAGCGCCTTGTGGGCCGAGATCAAGGGCGAAGCGCCCGGGTACACTGTTCTGCAATGAATCCTTGCGGTGCCCATGCACCGCGCCAGCACTGACACGTAAGACACACAATCGAGAAATCCATGAAAACCGAAACGCCACAAACTATTCACCTCAAGGATTACACGCCGCCCGCTTTTGCCGTGGATAGCGTGGATATGGATATCGACTTCCGCAGCGATTGCGCGGTCGTTACCACCATCAGCCATATGCGTCGGCAGACGGCCGGCGCATCGCTGGTGCTGGATGGTGAAGACCTGCAAACCCTGAGCGTGCTGGTCAATGGCCTGCCGGTGGAACATGTGCTCGCCGAAAACACCCTCACGCTGTCGGGTCTGCCGGATGAATTTGTGCTGCAAACCGTGGTGCGTATTGAGCCAGATAAGAACACACGTTTGTCGGGGCTGTATCGCTCCAAGGATGGCTACTTCACGCAGTGCGAGGCGCAGGGCTTTCGCCGCATCACCTGGTTCCAGGATCGCCCGGATGTGATGGCCAAGAAGTACACCGTCACCCTGCATGCTGACAAGGCCACCCTGCCCGTGCTCTTGGCCAATGGCAATCCGATTGGCTGCGGCGATGAAAATGGTGGCCGCCATTGGGCCACGTGGGAAGACCCCTTCGCCAAGCCTTGCTATCTATTCGCCATCGTTGCCGCCAAGCTGGATGTGCTGAAGGACACCTACACAACCATGTCCGGCCGCACCGTCAACCTCGCCATCTATGTGGAGCCGGGCAAGATCGACCAATGCCCGCACGCCATGGAAGCGCTCAAGAAGTCGATGCACTGGGACGAGCAAGCCTTCGGGCTGGAGTGCGATCTTGATTACTACATGATCGCGGCCGTCGGCGACTTCAACATGGGCGCCATGGAGAACAAGGGCCTCAACATCTTCAACACCAAGTACGTGCTCGCCCGCCCCGATGTGGCGACGGACACCGACTATGTGAACATCGACCGCGTGGTCGCTCACGAATACTTCCACAACTGGACCGGCAACCGCGTGACGTGCCGCGACTGGTTCCAACTCTCGCTCAAGGAAGGCCTTACCGTCTTTCGTGACCAGAGCTTTGGCAAGGACGTGCACAACCGCAACGTCACTCACATTCAGGAGGTGCGCACCCTGCGTGCCGCGCAGTTCCCCGAGGATGCCGGCCCGATGGCGCACCCGGTGCGGCCGTCGTCGTATGTCGAGATCAATAACTTCTACACCGCCACCGTGTATGAGAAGGGCGCACAAGTTATCGCCATGATGCAAACGCTGATTGGCAAAGACACCTTCCGCAAGGGCATGGATTTGTACTTCGCCCGCCACGACGGCCAAGCCGTGACCTGCGATGATTTCTTTGCCGCGATGCGTGATGCCTCGGGTGGCGTGGGCAAGAGCCCACTTACACCACAGTTCCTGCGCTGGTACGAACAAGCGGGCACGCCGCACGTGGCCGCCACTGGCAGCTACGATGCCGCTGCGCAACGCTATACGCTCACACTCAAGCAGTCGTGCGCGCCATCGCCGGGCCAGCCCACCAAGCTGCCGTATTTGATCCCGGTCGCTATCGGTCTGGTGGGTCCTGAAGGTGCGGATCAACCACTGACCATTGACGGTAAAAATTATCAGACCACGCTGGTGCTCAACTTCACCGAGCCAGAGCAGACCTTTGTGTTTGAAGGCATCGACGTTAATCCAGTGCCATCACTGCTGCGTGGCTTCTCCGCACCGGTGGTGCTCGACTTTGATTACAGCAACGAAGAGCTGACCCACCTCATGGCCTACGACAGCGACGCCTTCAATCGCTGGGAAGCCGGTCAGCGCCTCACTGGCAAACTGATCCTCGAAGCCACCCAAGTCATCGCCAAGGGCGGGCAGCCACAATGGCCGCAATCGTATGCCGACGCCATCACTTGGATCGTCGAGCAGACCATGAACAAGAACCCCGCTACGGGTGCGCCAGACTGGGCCTTTGCCGCCGAGCTGCTGTCGCTGCCGGGTGAGGCCACGCTGGCCGAGCAAATGGATGTGGTTGATCCCGATGCACTGCACGCCGCGCGCAACGGCCTGCGCCGCTTTATCGCCGAAAGCCAGCAAGTCGCGCTGGAAACGCTGATCTTCAAGACTGCACCGACGGGCGCCTTCCAGCCCACCACGGTGGAAGCTGGCCGCCGCGCCCTGCGCAATCTCTGCCTTGGCTATCTGGCCGAGCTGAATACGGATGCTGTACGTGCGCAGGCGCTTGAACAATTCAAGACCGCCGACAACATGACCGATCAGTTCGCTGCGCTATCGGTGCTGGCCATGAACGACACCCCTGAACGCAGCACGGCGCTTAAGGCCTTCCATGATCAATGGCAGCACGAAGCACTGGTCATCGACAAGTGGTTGCTGGTGCAGGCGCAAAGCCGCCTGCCCAATGCATTGGCCGAAGTGCAGGGCTTGATCAAGCACCCCAGCTTCGATATCAAGAACCCTAACAAAGTGTATTCACTCATTCGTGCCTTCGGTGCCAACCACGTGCGCTTCCACGCCGCCGATGGCTCGGGCTACCGTTTCATCGCCGAGCAAATCATCACGCTCGATGCAATGAATCCGCAAGTCGCCTCACGCATCGCCCGCTGCTTCGACCGCTGGCGCAAGTTCGACGCCGGCCGTCAGCAACATGCTATGGCTGCGCTGGAAAAAGTGCGTAAGCATGAGGGCTTGTCGCGCGATGTGTTCGAGATCGTGGATCGGGCGTTGAACTGACTGAGTTATCGGTCATTAAGAAACGAACCCTGGAGGATGGATGCGTAGATCTCTGAAGATAGCCGGCTTTGTTGTCGCCCCGATTTTTCTCTGGGCAGCCTTTGTTGTTCTTCACAAAGAGTCTTTGGACAAAGGGCAAGAGGATTTCTATCGCACTTCGCCAGCCGTAGCTAAGGAGCTAGATGCGGCCGTTTTACTGGATGGATTGTCTGCGCCTGAGGGCGCTGACGTTCTGCAACACGCTCTGCAGGTTGCAAGCATTTACGAAAGTGCAGGCAATGGTGCGACTGCCAAGCAGCAGGTTGCGGCACTGGGCTCAGTTGAGCTGGTACTTGATGAATATGAGCTGGATTGTTGGATTTGGGGCCAGGATGAGGCTGCTCCGCGAAAGGCTTGTGCTTCAGCTGCTCGGCTGCAGTCGCTGCTGAAGAAAAATGCAAGCTTGCTGGAACGCTATCGGGCAATGACAGAACTGAGTCACTTTGGTTTCAGTAATCAGAACAGCATGTTATTTATCAATCTTAACAAGCTGCTTGCCGCCCAGATTATTCTTGAAGCCCAGCGTGGCAAGGCCGAACAGGGCTATCGCCGCTGGCGAGATAATTTCTTGTTCCTTAATCGAATTGCTGGTAGCCGAAGCAACTGGATCGGAAAGGCAATCGTTCTGGTGAATTACGGTATTTCGCAAGCCACCTTAGAACGTTTGCTGTTTGAGAATCCTGAGTTGGTGGTTCGTCATAAGGATGAATTATTGTCGATGCTACCTTCCGGCTTTGGTATTTGGCGTGTCGAGGAAACAATCCGTGGCGATAGGCAGATGCTAGAGGAGCAATTCTTTACGCAGCAGTTTGAGTGGCATGTCGACAAGAACTTCGTCCGCAACCGCCTCTACCGCGCTGATATGGTCTTACTTGACACCCTTAGAAGCGCATCGCCAGTAGAGCTGGAGGACGCCGTACAAGGTGCACTCAAGCCGTTGGGAGATCGTGCTGAGTGGACACCTGACTATCTGCTGAATCCCTTGAGTACGATTGCCTCACGACTTTTGATTGGCGGCTATCCGAAGTTCGGTACATTGATGACGGCAATGTGGGATAAGACCGGCTATAACCGTTTGCTCCGTTTACGTGTGCTGTTGGCAAACAAGTCGATGCGAGATATGGATGTTGAGCGCCATCTACAGGGTAGCGCCTTAGATTTGTTCAATCCGTTTCGTGATCAGCCTATGGAATGGGCTGCCAAGCATAAGGTGCTATGGTTTGGTTACCGAAATTGCAGCGTCGTACGCGAAGTAAGGCTACCCGGCGGCAGGTTCTTTAGGCAGGATGAACTCAAGGCACTTGGGATTTGCTCATAACGAAGTCCTCGCCGCGCTCTGCGCCAAGAAAAATGCCTCCCGATTTTGGGAGGCATTTTCGTTTTGAGTCGAATTGATACAGCAGTATCTGATCAAGCCGCCTTTCTACTCGCCGCCTGCACTGCCACGCGATTGGCGCTGCTGACGAGTGCCTTGAGTGATGCGGTGACGATGTTGGCATCGATGCTAACGCCATAGTCTTTGTCGCTGTATCCATCATGAGCAACTAGGGTCTGCATGGTTTACTTATTCCCTCGGCGCAAGTTCATAGCTGCTGCTGCGCCCGCCAGCATCTGATTTGACCAGTATTCCGTGATTCACCAGCTCGGTGATGTCGCGCAAGGCTGTGTCTTGTGAGCACTTGGCCATACTGGCCCATTTGCTGGTGCTCAGTTTTCCCTCAAAGCCATCCAGTATTCTGTTCAGCACTTTGGTGTGTCGTGCATTCAGTGGGATACCTGCCCATGCTTGCCAGTAGCGTGATTTGGCAAGGACAAGGTCGAGTGTTTGCTGTGCGTTTTCAGTCGCGCGCAGTAGTGCATCCAGAAACCAGACGAGCCATGCGGTAACGTCGAGCGTGCCTTTCTGTGTTTTCTCAAGGATTTCGTAATAGGCTTTTCGTTCGCGCTGAATTTGTGCCGACATGCTGTAAAAGCGTTGCCCTTGGCCATCGGCACGTGCGAGCAGAAGGTCGCCTAGTGCGCGCGCAATACGCCCGTTGCCGTCGTCGAATGGGTGAAGCGTGACAAACCATAGGTGGCCGAGTGCAGCCTTGATGAGCGCTGGCTCAGCAGTTTTGCTCTCAAGCCATTCTAGAAAGCGTGCGCATTCGTGTTCCAACGTATATGCCGGTGGCGCCTCGAAGTGCACGCGTTGACGGCCAATAGGCCCGGAGACCACTTGCATGGGGCCATCGTGATCACTACGCCAATTGGCTACGGTAATGTGGCTCATGCCTGAGTAGCCGGTGGGAAAGAGAGCAGCATGCCAGCTGAACAAACGCGCGATAGTGACAGGGTTCGCTGCATTGTTGGTGGCATCAAGCACCATATCAACAACCCCTTCGACGTGACGATCAACGGGTGCGAGTGCGCCGATATCCACGCCGAGGCGACGTGCGATGGAGGAGCGAACCATCTCCGGGTTAAGCAGCTCCCCTTCGATTTCGCTGCTTTTCAGCACGTCTTCTGTGAGCACATTGAGGCTGGCCTGATCGCGGATGGCCAGCCCAACGTCTGCTAAACGGCCATGTAGCCGGCCCTGTGCTGCGCTAACCTTGGCTAGCGCATCGGCGAGGGTGGTTAGGTCGTATTGCCACTGGGGCCAGTGATCTGCTTGCCATATGTAGGTGTAATCGCCGCTTTTCATGCGGTGATTATGCGGTGCCTTTGCCGCAAGCGCAATACATTCGCTGCAATATCTGCGGTGAATGTGAGTTTTATTCGGCGCAAGTGAGGCGGTGACGATGTTGGCATCGATGCCAACGCCGTAGCATTCGCCGCTGCCGCCAGCGGTGGAGACTTCCATCATGGCGCAGGCGCGGGCATCGCCAGCATCACTGCTGCTACTCATGGAGCGCTCTTCATAGCTGCGCACCTTGAGGTTGATGCCGATTTGTTGCAGGGCATGCGCACCGGCTCGATGGTGTCAAGGTAGGTCTCCGAGAAGAGTTTCCGGATATCGGCCGCCTTTGCCGGATTTCCCATGACGCTATGCCTGCTTGCGCGACAGCTTGGGACGCAAGGCTGTGTTTGATGTGTCGTTTTTTGTTGTATGATGATAATAATCATTCTCATTGGCGGCTTGCTTGTAGTGCAAGCCTCTGCACGAAGATCACGGCTCATGGCGACTGGCATTATTCGTCTTCAAGATATCGAAACGCTCTACAGCGACCATCACGGTTGGCTACAGGGCTGGTTACGTCGAAAGCTTGGCTGCGACGCACAGGCGGCGGATCTTGCGCAGGACACGTTCGTGCGATTGTTCGGCCGTGGCGGCCTGGAGCTCGAGCAGCCGCGCGCGTTGCTAACGCATATTGCCAAGGGGCTGGTTATCGATCATTGGCGGCGCCAGGATATCGAGCGCGCATATCTGGACGCATTAGCGCATGTGCCGGAGAACTTTGCGCCGTCGCCCGAAACGCGCTATCTGATTCTCGAAAGTCTCTATCGTATCGAGGCCATGCTGCGTGAAATGCCTGACCGGACGCGCGAGATCTTCATGCGCGCCCAAATCGATGGGTTAACCTACTCAGCCATCGCCGCTGAGTCTGGTATGTCGCTCATTACCGTCAAGCGGCACATGAAAGCAGGTTTTGTTGCCTGCATGGCGGCACTGGCATGAGCACTGTGAGTGCGCAGCCGCGTCTAGACCTTCGTCTGCTTGAGGAGGCCGCCGATCTGCTCGTGCGGCTACAGTCGGACGATAATCCCCAAGCTGTACAAGTCGCCATCGCTGAATGGCAGAAACGTAGCGAAGCACATGCGCAGGCATGGCGTTGCGCCGAGGTAGTGCAGCAAAGTTTCAATGCGGTTCCTGGAACGATTGGTCGCCGCACCTTGAACGGCATGAAATCTACGGACCGTCGACGCGTGCTGCGCTCGCTTGTCGGCATAGCTGTAGCTGGGCCGTTGGGGCTGGCGCTGTGGCATGAACGCTCCGCTTGGACGGCCGATTTCAGCACCGCCACTGGTGAACAGAAAACTATGACGCTTGCCGATGGCACCCGTCTGGTGATGAATACGGCGACCTCAGTGGATATCCGATTCTCGGAACACCTTCGTCACTTACGGCTTTTACGCGGCGAGGTCATGCTGACTTCGGGCCGTGATCCGCTGCAGCGCCCTTTCCATATCAGCACTGCGGAGGGGCGGATCACACCGGTCGGCACGCGCTACTCGGTGCGTCAGGATAGTGGGCGTTCACAGGTTGCGGTGTTTGAGGGGCGCGTTGAGATCACCACCGTAAACGGCGCGCGCCACAGCTTGCCAGCAGGCGAACAAGCGATTTTTGACAGTCGCGGTATCGCGGAGACTCGTCTGTTACGCGCCGGCGCAGACAGTTGGGAGCACGGCATGCTGCTTGCCCAGGACATGCGACTGGGCGACTGGGTTAGGGAAATGGGGCGTTACCGGCACGGTGTTTTGCGCTGCGCTCCAGCGGTAGCGGAGCTCCGCGTCTCTGGTGCCTATCCCCTGACGGACATAGACAATGCGCTCGACATGCTGGCGAAGACGCGGCCAGTGTCTGTGCGTCGGCTGACCAACTACTGGATCAGCCTAGAGCCATCTGCAGCAGGCTGATACCTTTTCGGGACTTGTCCGGTGTACTGGCATAAGCGCGATTTTTGCGCTTCAACCTAGCTACCGGAATACCCATGAAGTCACAACCGAACCTGAGCGGCAACACACTGCCACGCCAACGCGCACTCGCGCTCTCCATCCATCTGCTCTTCTGCGGCGCGGCCACGGCCCTTTTGACGCCTGCAGCTACCCATGCGGCTGAACTGGCGGCAAGAAGCTATGCAATTGCCCCTGGCCCGCTCGGCGATGTGCTCGCTCTTTTCGCCGCCAGTTCGGGCGTCAAATTGTCCTTCGACCCTGCTCTGGTCGCCGGACAACGCAGCGCTGGTCTTCAGGGCAGCTTCACAGTCAACCAAGGCTTTTCACGCATCCTTTCTGGCAGCGGTTTCGAGCTTGTTGGTGTCGACAATGGCGTCTACACCTTGCGTAAATCGCCCTCCACGGCGGCTGCAACACTGCAGCCGGTGGTTGTTACCGGTACTAAGCGCGAACTGAGTACTCAGCAGGCGACCCAAAGTGTGGCGGTGATAACCGAACAGTCCACTATCGGCATGGCATCAGGTTTTGATGCCCTAACCCTCGTTCCGAACGTAACGCGCAGCTACGCTGGCGCCTTGCCTACCGTACGCGGCCTAGATGGCAATGGCGTTGCTTTCGGTGGCGGCGGTGCCGTTACTGGCGCGAGCCCCCGCGTATCTAATTACATCGATGGCGTGGCACGTACCTACAGTGCCATGCCTGACGGCCAGGGCAGTTTCTGGGACATGGCGCAGATGGAGGTCTACCGTGGTTCGCAGTCCACCCAGCTCGGTCAGAACTCGATCGCCGGTGCGATCGTACAAACCACCAACGATCCAAAGTTCAAGGATGAAGCGGCAATTCAGGTGGGCGCCCATTCTGCACGTACCACTTACGAGGGCGCTTTTATGGTCAACAAGGCCCTCAGTGACACTGTTGCCATTCGCTTCACCGGGGAGTTGAGGGATGGCAAAAACGCTATCGACTATTTAAGATCGTCAGACAGCGGGCTCTCTGTTTCAGACAAGGACGAGCTCGGGAAAAACCGCTATCACCGGTATCGCTTTAAAGCACTTGCGACGCCTACTGATGCCCTGCTGCTTAAGCTCACGCTAGAGCAAGAGGACCGCGAGAACCCGTTCACAAACGACCAAGGGACTGTTCAAGGGAGTCGCGCGCTCATCAACAAGCTCTATCCAGGCTTCCTCAAGTCAATCAACAACGTTGTTGCATTCAATGCCAGCTACGATCTGAATAACGAGTGGTCTGTTGATGCCGTGCTATCTCAGCAGCGCGGAGAAACGAGCTTCCTGGCACCGCAAGTCGGAACCCCGGTTCGTTCGTCCTATTACGACTTTACTTTCAAGTCCACGGAAACAGCCTTCGAACCCAAGCTGCGTTACAAGTCGCAGAGCAGTCGTACCGGGGCAGTATTTGGTGCCTACTTCAAGGATCGCGACCGGAATGATAACGGCCAGCCCGGTTCAAGCTTTGTGATGCAGGCAACGGATAAGGCCAGCAGCCAATCGCTGTATGCTGACTCGACCGTGCAATTGAATGCGGAGTGGGACTTGATCCTGGCAGGCCGCTTCGAGTCGGACCGGCAGAAGCGAGACTTCTCCACGCCTGCTTTCGGTGGGGCCCAATTTGGTTTCGATGACCGAAATCAGGTGTTTCTGCCCAAACTTGGTGTTACCTGGCACGCCAATCCTAATGCAGCCTACAGTCTCTTGACGTACAAGGGTTACAACGCCAGCGGTGGTGGCGTGAGCTTCGTGTCAAAAACCCCCTACAAGTTCCAAAAGGAAATGTCGCAAACAGTCGAGTTCGTCGCACGTACTCAGTGGCTAGATCGCCGCCTGTTCGCCAACGCCAACGTGTTCTTCACCGATCTTGACGGTGCTCAAGCGATCGGCACAGGGCCGGGCGGTGCTAACGACAATATCTATTTGAATATCGACAAGGCCCGCACACGTGGTGCCGAACTGGATTTTGCGTACATCCCCACATCGACAATGAAGCTCACCTTCGGACTGGGTCTCCTCGATACCAAGATCGTGAACTTCGGTTCGACGGCGAACAACGTACATAACGGCAAGGAGCTGGGCATGGCGCCGCGTGTCACTGCAAATGTCGGTGCCAATGTTGAGGTCGCACCCAACCTGACTGTTGGGGGCAATGTGGTGTATGTCGGCAAGCGCTTTGCCGACTACAAAAATGTAGCCCAAGACGAGCTTGCAAGCTACTCCATCGTCAATCTCAACACGCAGTACAAAATGGGCAAGGCTACGCTGACGGGCTACGTGAATAATGCTTTCGACAAGTTTGCCCAGCTCAATCGTAATACCGCTCTGAACTCGGCTTGGTTCAACACAGGTCGCACCGTGGGTGCGAAGCTGAAGCTGGATTTCTGAGTACTTTTGCTTGAAAACCGAAAACCGGCATGCGCTGACCCGCATGCCGGTTTTTCACTATAGAGACATGACATGAGCTTGCGCACTTGGTCGTTCATCCACAAATGGACCAGCCTGATCTGCACGATCTTTCTTTTTCTGCTCTGCGTTACCGGGCTGCCGCTGATCTTTCATGAGGAAATCGAACATTTATCGGGCGAGGCCGAAGCGCCCTCCATGCCGGCGGGCACACCTGAGCTGAGCATGGATCGCATCGTCGAGACGGCGCAGGCGCACATGCCGAACAAGGTCGTGCGCTACATGCTTTGGGATACGGAAGCGCACCCGCACATGACCTTAGTCCACATGTCGACGAGCATGGATGCGCCACCGAATGACACGTGGCTGGTCTCGCTTGACAGCCGAACCGGAGCAATACTCGACGAGCCCAATGACAAGGGCTTCATGTATTTAATGCTCAAGCTGCACACCGATCTCTTCATCGGTTTGCCGGGTCTGCTCTTTCTGGGTTGCATGGGCCTGCTTTTTACCGCTGCAATCATCTCCGGTGTCGTCCTGTACAAGCCCTTCATGCGCCGGCTTGACTTCGGTGAGGTCAGGCGCGACAAACCGCGTCTCAAATGGTTAGACCTGCACAATCTGCTTGGCATCGTTACTCTCTCATGGGCGCTCGTGGTTGGTCTCACTGGTAGCCTGAACACGCTTGCCACAGTCCTTATCGGCGTGTGGCAAGGTGACCAGATGGCCGAAATGATTGCTCCCTATCGCAATGAACCGCCGCTGGAGAAGAGCGGCTCGGTGCAGGCTGCGCTTAATACTGCAAAGCAGGCGGTGCCAGGCATGGAGGTGCGTCTCGTGGCTTTCCCCGGCACCATGTTCTCCAGCCCTCACCACTACACCGTGTTTATGCGAGGCAATACGCCGGTGACCTCACGCCTGCTGCATCCGGCGCTGGTAGATGCGCAGACCGGCGAGCTCACAGACTCCCGAGAAATGCCCTGGTACATGAAGGCGCTTCTGCTGTCGCAGCCGTTGCACTTCGGTGACTACGGTGGTCTGCCGTTGAAAGTCGTTTGGGCGCTGCTCGACATCATCACCATCATCGTACTCGGCAGCGGCCTCTATCTCTGGTGGAAGAAGCGGGGACGTCGGATCGAGAACGGTGACGATATTCTTGTTATGACTGAGGAGGCGAAACCATGAGGATATGGCTGTGGCCCACCATCGTCGGTGCTCTCAGCGTCACCAGCCTTGTGGTCGGCCTGCTCTACGATGGTTTTGGCGATGCCTTCGCCTGGATAGGTTTAGGGTTGCCTGTTTGGCTGTCGTATTGGTATGGCTGGGGCAGGAAAGGAAGCTAATTGCTTGTTAAAAGCTTTATAGCGTAGGCGCTCTGAATATCCTGAACACTTTGGCGCCAGCTTCGCGTGGTTCAAAAAGTGAGCTTTATTGGTTTGCACTCCATCCACAGAGATGCAATACCCTCTGTAGATCAACTATTTCCATTTTTCCTAGGTGTCTTGCTCGAAAAGCTCAAAGAATAAGCCCAGTGAGATGGTCCCACTGGGCGTTGATGCTATGTGCAATAGTTACGCCATCTTTATTTGATTACGACTGATTACATCAAGCCGCCTTACTGCTCGCCGCCTGTACCGCCACGCGGTTGGCGCTGCTGATGAGTGCCTTGAGTGATGCGGTGACGATGTTGGCATCGATGCCAACGCCGTAGCATTCGCCGCTGCCGCCCGCGGTGGCGACTTCCATCATGGCGCAGGCGCGGGCGTCGCCAGCATCGTCGCTGCTGCTCATGGAGCGTTCTTCATAGCTGCGTACCTTGAGGTTGATGCCGATCTGTTGCAGAGCATGGGCTGCGGCGTCGATGGGGCCGTTGCCTTCGCCATTCAGCACATGTTTAACGCCTTGGTGTTCGACCACGAGCTTGATGCCTTGGGCGTTGTTATGTTCAAACAGGTGATGTTCGACGTAGCGCACCGGCTCGATGGTGTCGAGGTAGGTCTCTGAGAAGAGTTTCCAGATATCGGCCGCGTTGACTTCGCCACCATGCGTGTCGGTGTATTGCTGCACGACACGCGAGAACTCGACTTGCAGACGGCGCGACATGACGATGCCGTATTCGGTTTCGAGCAGGAAGGCGACGCCGCCCTTGCCGGATTGGCTGTTCACGCGAATCACTGAGTCGTAGCTGCGGCCAACGTCGGCCGGGTCCATCGGCATGTACGGTACGTTCCAGAGGGCATCTGGCTTTTGCACGGCAAAGCCCTTCTTGATGGCATCCTGATGTGAGCCGGAGAAGGCGGTGTAGACCAGATCGCCGACGTAGGGGTGGCGCGGGTGAATGGGCAATTGGGTGCAGTGCTCGGCCGTGCGCGCAATGGTGTTCATGTCGGAGAAGTCGAGCCCCGGATGAATACCTTGCGTGTAGAGGTTGAGGCCGAGGGTGACGAGATCGACGTTGCCGGTGCGTTCGCCATTGCCGAACAAGCAGCCTTCAACGCGGTCTGCGCCGGCCATGACGCCCAACTCGGCGGCGGCAACGGCAGTGCCGCGGTCGTTGTGTGGGTGCAGGCTGAGGACAATGCTGTCGCGACGGGCGAGGTTGCGGTGCATCCACTCGACTTGGTCGGCGTAGATGTTCGGGGTGGCGACTTCTACCGAAGCAGGGAGGTTGATGATGACTTTGTTGGTCGGCGTGGCGCCCCAGGTTTCGGTGACGGCGTTGCAGACTTCCAGCGCGAAGTTGAGATCGGTATTGGTGAAAGTCTCGGCGCTGTATTCAAGCGTCCACTCAGTTTCCGGGTGCTCGGCGGTGAGTTCTTTAATGAGCTTGACCGCATTGACGGCAAGGCCCTTGACCTCTTCACGCGTGAGGCCGAACACGACTTCGCGAAATTGGTCGGAGGTGGCGTTGTAGACGTGCACGATGGCGCGCTTGGCACCGATGAGTGATTCGATAGTGCGGCGGATCAGCGGCTCGCGCGCCTGAGTGAGGGCTTCGATGGTCACATCGTCGGGGATGTGGTTGCCTTCGATCAGGGTGCGGAAGAAGTCGAATTCAGTTTGCGACGCCGAAGGAAAGCCGGCTTCAATTTCCTTGAGGCCGATCTGACAGAGCATCTTGAACATGCGCATCTTCTTTTCGCCATTCATCGGCTCGAAGAGGGCTTGGTTGCCGTCGCGCAGGTCGGTACTCATCCACACCGGTGGTTTGGTGATGACCTTGTTTGGCCATTGACGATCGGTCAACTGGATCGGGGCGACTGGGCGGTATTTACCGAGCGGGTTTTGCAACATGATGGACTCCTGAATGCTTCTGTAGCCGAGTGGCTGATGGCATAAATAGTAGGTGAGTCCGGACGAAATGTGCTTGCGTTTTTGGCGTTTAAATTCTATTTATAGAAATATTATTGCCAAATAATGTTTAAAATTGGAATTAAATTCCAATTTGGAGCGAATCATGGATCGCTATGACCGTCAGATACTGGAAATCCTGCAAGAGGATGGACGTATCAGCAATCAGGATTTAGCCGAGCGTATTGGCCTGTCCGCCGCGCCGTGTTTGCGCCGCGTACGTTCGCTGGAAGAGAGCGGGATGATACGCGGCTATCGCGCGTTGCTGGATGCCAAGGCGCTGGGTTTATCGCTGATGGCGCTAGTACATATCTCCATGGACCAGCACACCGGAGAACGCTTTGAGCATTTTGAAAAAGCGGTGCTGGCGATTCCGGAGATTCTGGAGTGCTTGTTGATCACGGGCCAGTCAGCCGACTATCAGCTCAAGGTGGTGGTGCGCGACATGGATGCGTATCAAGAGCTGCTCTTGAACCGCATCACGCGTATCCCGGGCGTGACTGGCGTGCACTCAAGCTTTGTGTTGCGTCGCGTGGTGGATCGCACCACGCTGCCGGTGAGTATTGAGTAGCGGTTCCTGATCAGACGGCAGGTTTGCCCAGCCATACGGGGTCTTCATCGAAGCCCGTGACGCGCAGGCCGTCGATGCCGTAGAACGAGTTGCGCGAGAAGAAGAAACCGCCGCGTTCCTTGTCGTGCAGGCTGGCCAGTGCTTTGAGCAGATTGATCACCTTGTTGTCCGGGTCCAGCCCCGGCTTGGTGACGGTGCCGTAGCAGGCTTGTACGGAATCGAAGGATGCCACGAGCGTTTTGACTTCTTCTAGCTCGCGCACGCGCTTGGGGAAGCGCTCAGTCCAGCCGCGCATACCTTCCATTTGTACCGCCTTGTCCCAGTTGGGATCAATGGTGATGACGGTGCTGACGTCTGGCCACGTAAGAGTGATGCGCGTTTTTCCTTCTTCCTCTGTGAGCGTGGTTTCCGCACCAGCTGCTAATGCGGTGATTTCTGCAATGCTGGGTGCAGGGCCGTAGAAAAACACGGCAATTGCCTCTAGTCCGGCAGGGCGTGTTTCTGCGGCTGCGTAAATATGCTTGGTAACGAATGACTTGATAAAGGACATGGGGTTTTGTGCAGCGCGAAGGAGGGAAAAGGTGGCTAGGGCCGGAAAGTCTGCGCTATTTTACGGTATCGATGCCCTTGAGCGCGGCTTATGATGGTGATGAATCCGGTAGCATACGTAGAAAGCAATAATTCAATCAGGAGGGAATATGAAGATTGTTGGCGAATTCAAGGAGTTTGCAGTCAAGGGCAACGTAATCGATCTGGCTGTGGGTGTGATCGTTGGCGGTGCGTTTGGCAAGATTGTTGATTCGGTGGTGGGTGACCTGATCATGCCGGTGATTGGCCGCGTGACGGGTGGTTTGGATTTTAGTAACTACTTCATTGCCCTGCAGGACATTCCTGCCGGCGTGCCGATGGTGCTGGCCGAGGTTAAGAAGGCCGGCGTGCCTGTGATTGCCTATGGCAACTTCCTAACCATTGCGCTCAACTTTGTCATTCTGGCGTTCATCATTTTCCTGATGATCAAGCAGATCAACCGCCTCAAGCGCGAAGCTCCGGCAGAACCCGCTGCACCGCCGCCCACCCCGGAAGATGTCCTGCTGCTGCGCGAGATTCGCGATTCGCTGAAGAAGTAAGCGCGACTGCAGCATCAACTATGAAAACGCCCTCTTCGGAGGGCGTTTTGTTGAGTGCGTTACGCCCGGCGAAGGGCCGTCAGTATTAACACTTGGCGCTGGCGATGCGGTGGAACATGTCGTAGCGCTTGGGGTCGATCTGCCCGGCATCGACGGCGGCCTTGATGGCGCAATCGGGTTCGTTCTGGTGGCGGCAATCGCGGAAGCGGCAGTTGCCGCTGTGTGGGCGGAAATCAATGAAGCCTTCTTCGATCTGGCCAAAGGTCAGATGCGACAAACCGAACTCCTGCAGCCCCGGACAGTCGATGAGCTTGCCGCCGGAGGCTTTGTCCTGTGGCAGTTCGTACAGGCGCGCATAGGTAGTGGTGTGCTTGCCGGAATCGAGCGCTTCGGAAATCTCGCGGGTGGCAGCGCGTGCTTCGGGGATCAGGCTGTTGGTGAGCGTGGATTTACCCATGCCGCTTTGGCCGACCAATACGCTAACTTCACCGGCCAGATAGGGCAGTAGGGCGCTGGCGTCTTCCTTGGCCGAGAGCTCAATGATGCGATAGCCGAGCTTGGCGAGCATGGCGAGACGTTCGCGGGCGTGCAGCAGGTGCTCGCTGAGATCGGCTTTGTTAAGCACGATCAAGGTACGCAGCCCTTCCACCTCCGCAGCGACGAGCGTACGGGTGAGCAGATCATCCGTGAACGATGGTTCAGTGGCGACGACCAGCACAACCTGGGTGGCGTTCGCTGCGATTAGCTTTTCGCGGTAGTCATCGCTGCGATAGAGCAGCGAGGTGCGGGGCAGGTGCTTGGTGATTTGTGCCTGATCGGCACTGGCAACTTCGAGCGCGACACGGTCGCCACAGGCAAAGGGGCTTTTCTTGCCGCGTGGAAAACCCGTGATGTGGCTGCCATCCGGCAGCAGGACTTCGTAATGGCGACCAAAGGCGGCGGTGATGACGCCTTCGTAGCGGGTGGCTGTGCTGGTGTCCGCAACCTCGGTGACGCTCGGGCGACCGCGCTGCTTACTCACAGTGCTCACAAGAAAAGTAGGGCATCGATTTTTGCTGCACAGATAAAGTCATTCTCGGACAATCCGCCAATGGCGTGGGTGATGTAACTGACGCTGCAGGTGTTGTAGGTTACGAGCAGATCGGGATGATGGTCTTCCCGTTGGGAGATCCATGCCGTGGCGTTTACGAAGGTCATGGTCTCGTCGTAGTTCTTGAAGCGGTAGATTTTGCGCAGCTGGCCTTGTTCGATTTGCCAACCCTTGAGTTGCTTGAGTAACTGTTCGGCTTCCGTGGCCGACAACGGTGCAACGCCGCCCTCGCAGGGCAGGCAGCGGCGCTGATTCAAATTGGTCTCAGTCATGCTGCTTTGCCTTGTAAATGAGCGATACGTAATGCTGCTGGTGGGTGCGAGTCGTAGAACAAGGAATGCAATGGGTCAGGCGTGAGCGTTGCGGCATTGTCGCGGTAGAGCTTGACCAGTGCAGTGACCAGATCGTTTGCCTGTGTCTGGCTGGCCGCATAGGCGTCAGCTTCGTACTCATGCTTGCGCGACAAGGCGGAGCTTAGCGGCGCCAGTGGGAAGGTAAAAACAGGCAGCACTAGGGAGAACAGGATCAATGCAAGGGCGGTGCCTTGATAAGGCACACCAAGGCCTGCATAGAACCACTCGGAATCAATCAACTGACCTAGCAGCCACAGGAAACCGAGGCTGAGGATGGCCAGCAGTGCAATGCGCTTCTTGATGTGGCCGTGCTTGTAGTGCCCCAGTTCGTGGGCGAGTACAGCTTCTACCTCAGGCGGGTCGAGGCGGGTGAGCAGGGTGTCGAAGAACACAATCCGCTTGGCCGCGCCGAAGCCGGTGAAATAGGCATTGCCATGCGAGGAGCGCTTGGAGCCATCCATCACAAACAAACCCGACGAGGTGAAGCCGCAACGCGCAAGCAGTGCTTCGATGCGTTGCTTGAGGCTGCTGTCGTCGAGGGGCGAGAACTTATTGAAGAGCGGGGCGATGACGGTGGGGTAGAGCAGCAGCACGAGCAGGTTGAAGCCCATCCAGAATACCCACACGTAGAGCCACCATTGGGCGCCCATTTCGCCCATTAGCCAAAGCACGGCGAGGATCAGGGGCGCACCGATGAATGCGCCCAGCGTGGTGGATTTGACGAGGTCGATCAGCCACAGGCGCGGCGTGAGTTTGTTGAAGCCGAAGTGCGCTTCGATGCGGAAGGTGCGGTAAAGGGAGAAGGGCAGCTCAACGAGAAAGCTCACCACTGCGAGACTGGCGAACAGGGCGAGGCTGTGGGCATAGCCGCCATTGTCGAAAAACTGCGCCCAGAAGTTGTAGAGTAGGTGCAGACCGCCACCGAGCGTGAGGCCCAGCAGTAGGGCGGTTTCAGCAATGATGCTATTGAGACCGAGGCGGCTACGTGCAATGCTGTAGTCGGCGGCCTTCTGGTGTTCTTCAAGCCTGATTTTGCTCGCAAACTCGGCCGGTACGGCGCTGCGATGCGCGCTGATATGGTTGATCTGACGCATGCCTAGCCACACGCGCAATGCGGTGCTGAGGGTCAGGAATAGCAGAAATAGTGTGGCAAAAATGCTGGGTGTCATCAGAGTCAGAGAGTGGAGGGACTGTGAGAAAATGTCGTTTTACGCACGCGGCAGCGACAGGAAAATTATGGCACAAGATCAGAACGCCCTTATCTGGCTGGACATGGAAATGACCGGTCTGGAGCCCGATACCGACAAGATCATCGAGTTGGCTGTGGTCATTACCAATTCGAATCTGGAAACCATTGCCGAAGGTCCAGTCTGGGTGGTGCATCAAAGTGATGCAGTGCTGGATGGTATGGATGACTGGAACAAGGGTACGCACGGTAAGTCGGGTTTGATTGACAAGGTCAAGGCTTCCACGCTGACAGAGGATGAAGTGGCGTCGCAATGCCTTGAGTTTCTGAAGCAACACGTGCCAGCTCGTACGTCCCCAATGTGTGGCAATTCCATCGGTCAGGACCGTCGCTTCATGGTACGCCACATGCCTGTGCTGGAAGCGTATTTCCACTATCGCAACCTTGATGTGTCTACGCTGAAGGAGCTGGTTAAGCGCTGGAAGCCCGAGCTTGCCAAGGGGCTGACCAAGCACGGCAAGCATGAAGCGCTGGCCGATGTGTATGAGTCTATCGAGGAGCTCAAGTACTACCGCGAGCACTTCCTTAAGCTCTAAGTAGCTGCCTTCTCAACCGCTGCCGTTTAGGCAACGGGAATAACAAGGGGATGAGGCGTGTGCCTCATCCCCTTTTTGTTTTGAGCTTAGAGTGCTGTCTGGAAGCGGTTGTGAAGCGGATCAGCGTTTGAAGAGGTAGTAATACTCTTCGCGGTCGCTGGGGCGGGCGCCTTCCCAAACCTTGGTCCAGTCGGTGTCGATCTTCGGCGAGCGGCGCGGTTGGCCTTGCACCAGCAGCCAGTCGCACGACTTGCTCTTGCTGCCGCGCTGGGTGATCAGGCCCGCCTCGTAATCGAGCACCGCGCGTTGCGCATCACCCAGGCCCATACTGGCAACGCATACAGGCTTGTCCTGACGAAGCTTGGCGGCGATTTGCCGGCTCATCGGTTCGTAGCTCTTGCCGTAGTCCACTTGCGGAATCCATAGCGCCGCGAACAGGCACCAGATCAGCACCATGCCACAGGCCCAGTCGGTCGTGCCGCGCCATGGGGAGCGACGACTGCCGAAAATAATCAATAGCCACAGTGCCGAGATAATCAAGGCAAACACCCACGCGATGATGGTCCAATCGGCTTCGAAGCCGGGAATCAGGCGCGTGATGTTCTTGTACAGCTTGGGTGGTGTGCCCGTCATCAGGGCGATTTCAGCCAGCCAGATGATGACCCCGACCAGCGTGAAGGTCATCATGCCAAACCAGTCGAGCGCATTGGCAGCACCGCGGCGTAGGCGGCCAGCCCCCAGCGCACCCAGCAGCGCGAAGGGCACCAGCAGCGGCAGCGCTGGCAGGTTGCGAGCGTCTGCACAGAGCAGATACCAGATCAGTGCGCTGACTGTACCGAGCAGCGGAAGCGCTATCTGCCCAAGTTGGCGACGATACAGCCACAGTGGCCACAGGGCCAACGGCAGTGACGGCCAGGCGAACCACGCTAGCAATTCAAAATGATTTTGACTGGCGTACTGGCGAATGCCGAGGTTGAAGCCGGGTAGATTCAGCTGTGTTGCGGCGACAGAAATGACGCCTCCAGCCAGCAGTGCCGCGATCAACAGGCCTTGCAGGCTGTTGCGGCTGCGCCAAGGAGTAAATAAAGGCAGGAGCAGCAATCCTGCTAGCGGAAGCAAGGCATCAAGGCCGCCGGCTAAGGCGGTGACGATCAGGCCGACAGCGAGCAACAGGCCGGCACCCCGTTGTTGCGGCAGTCGCGCCAAGCCCCAGTAGGCCAGAGCATGTCCAGCCAAGACGGCAATCATGGGTTGGGCTTCGTGCATGGGCAGCAATAGGCCAGGTGCGCCGATTAAGAGCAGGGGGGCTGCGGCGTCAAAGCGTACATAGGCGTCACGACCTGAGCGATATATGGCGGCGGCATGGCCGATCGCATACAAGGCAATGCCGCCAAAGAATGCCGTAGCTAGACGCGCAGCATTGTGAAACTCAAGCAGGCCGCCGAGCAGTTGCCCAAAGCTGGCTGACAGCCAGTAGTAAAGCGGGGCTTCGCGCCAGACTTCCCCTGCGAGGTGCGGCTGTAACCAGTGACCGCGCTGCACCATGTCCCATGCGACGCCAATATGCACGGCGTCTTCGTATTTCCACAGGTGGTGATCGAGCAGGCCGGTGAGCAGATAGACCGCGCACAGGATGCACAGCAGACGAAGGCTGACAGGGTGGAGGGGCTGGCTATATTGCATCAGAAGGCCGCGGCGGGAGAGTTGCGTCGAATATGCGGTAACTGCAGGGGTGGTGCTGTAAAGAAAAAAGGCAGCCGAAGCTGCCTTTTTTCAGCATGCAAGCGTGCTTTAAGCCGACTTGGTGCCGTACTTTTGACGGAAGCGCTCAACGCGACCGGCAGTATCCACAATCTTCTGCTTGCCGGTGTAGAACGGGTGGCAAGACGAGCAGACTTCGATGTTCAGCGGCTTGCCGGACGTCGACTTGGTCTTGAATGCGTTGCCGCAGCTGCAGGTTACGTCGATTTCGACGTAGTTCGGGTGGATGCCTTCTTTCATGATCTGTCCTTTGGTGTGTATCGAGCGACTGGCGGTTGTGACCGGTCTAGTACGACCGGTCTTCACAATGAGACCGATCCGGTAAGCCCGCAATTATCGCGGAATATTCAATATCTTGCAAGCCAAATGTACGGTGCGCTGGCCGAGTGCTTAACGGCCACCGCGCATGGCGTCGAAGAATTCGCCGTTGTTTTTGGTTGCTTTGATCTTGTCGAGCAGGAATTCCATCGCTTCCAGATCGTCCATGTTGTACAGAAGCTTGCGCAGCACCCACATCTTTTGCAGGACTTCTGGCTTGAGCAGCAGCTCTTCGCGGCGTGTACCTGACTTGTTCACGTTGATAGCCGGGTAGACGCGCTTTTCGGCCATACGGCGATCCAGATGGATTTCCATATTGCCAGTGCCCTTGAATTCTTCGTAGATCACATCGTCCATGCGGCTACCGGTGTCGATCAGGGCGGTGGCGATGATGGTCAGAGAGCCGCCTTCTTCCAGATTCCGGGCAGCGCCGAAGAAGCGCTTGGGCTTTTGCAGGGCGTTGGCATCCACGCCGCCGGTCAATACCTTGCCGGAGGTCGGCTGTACCGTGTTGTAGGCGCGGGCTAGACGGGTGATCGAGTCGAGCAGGATGACTACATCCTTCTTGTGCTCGGTCAGGCGCTTGGCCTTTTCCATGACCATCTCAGCAACCTGCACGTGGCGGGTGGCGGGTTCGTCAAAGGTCGAGGCAACCACTTCGCCGCGCACGGTGCGCTGCATTTCAGTGACTTCTTCCGGACGTTCGTCGATCAGCAGCACGATCAGTTCGACATCCGGGTGATTGCTCATGATGGCATGCGCAATATGCTGCAGCATCACTGTCTTGCCGGACTTCGGGCTGGCGACCAGCAGGGCGCGTTGGCCTTTGCCGATCGGCGCAATGATGTCGATGATGCGTGATGTGGTGTTTTCTTCAGCACGAATATCGCGCTCAAGTTGCAACACCTGATTCGGGTGAATCGGCGTCAAATTTTCAAACAGGATCTTGTTCTTGGCCGCTTCCGGCGGTTGACCATTGATGCTGTCGAGTTTGACTAGGGCAAAGTAACGCTCGCCGTCCTTGGGCGCGCGGATTTCACCGATGATCGTATCGCCAGTATGCAGATTGAAGCGACGGATCTGCGAGGGGCTGACATAGATGTCGTCAGTACTGGCCAGATACGAAGTATCGGGCGAGCGTAGAAAGCCGAAGCCATCTGGCAGGATTTCGAGGGTGCCGTCACCGAAGATCGCTTCGCCCTTCTTGGCGTGCTGGCGCAGGATGGCGAACAGCAGCTCCTGTTTGCGCAGGCGGTTGGCGCCTTCGATCTGGTGGGTGGCTGCTATCTCAAGCAGCTGACTGACGTGTTGTGATTTGAGCTCTGAAAGATGCATGGAGGCGACCTGAGGGCGATATGCGCGGTAGGCGTATGAAGAGGGGCGTTACGTGTGGGGAATGGGTGCGGCAGAAACGGGAGCCGACGAGTGGAATCTTCTGCGATTCATGCCGGATTACCGGCCAGTCGTGCAAGCCAACTTGAATCAGGCTTACCGGGCGCTACCTGAGGCCAGTTGCAGTGAGCTGCAATGACCTCAGGCGCGGAATGTATAGTGATTACAGATTGCTGTCAATGAATGCCGTCAATTGCGACTTCGACAGGGCGCCCACCTTGGTGGCGGCGATGTCGCCAGCCTTGAACAACATCAGGGTCGGAATGCCGCGGATACCGAATTCGCCCGGGGTCTTTTCGTTGTCGTCAATGTTCAGCTTGGCGATCTTCAGCTTGCCAGCGTATTCCTTGGCGACTTCGTCAAGGATGGGGGCAATCATCTTGCACGGACCGCACCACTCGGCCCAGTAGTCAACCAGTACGGGTGTGCTGGCGTCGAGGACTTCGTTCTTGAAGGTGGCATCGGTAACGTGGTGAATAAGTTCGCTCATGAGTATTCTCGTTTCGGGGAGGAGGGGCTGCCCGCCGGTTTCCTGTCTGTTGGCTAGGGCATCCGGAACGGCCTGGCGCCTTGCGGCGACATGCTGATTCGGTGACCTTCATCCTAACAAAAAAAGCCCAGATGCGGGAAGCGCGCGCCTTTTCAGCCGCGCCATATTACAATTGAGGCCTACCGGGCAGGTTTCAAGTCCTTTACTACAATCTGAACAACCCCGATCTAGCCCGCTGATTTGACGGAGATTCTGACGTGACCTATGTTGTGACCGAGAACTGCATCAAGTGCAAATACACTGATTGCGTTGATGTTTGCCCGGTGGATTGTTTCCATGAAGGCCCCAACTTCCTGGTGATCGACCCCGATGAGTGCATTGATTGCACCCTGTGCGTGGCTGAGTGCCCTGCTGAGGCGATTTATGCCGAAGACGATGTGCCGGCCGGACAGGAAAGCTTTATTGCCCTGAATGCCGAGCTAGCGAAGAGCTGGCCTGTCATCATCGAACGCAAGGATCCCTTGCCCGATGCCGACGAATGGGCCAAGGCCAAGGGTAAGTTGGAGCAACTGGAGCGCTAATCCGCTACCTGCCGATAAAGCCGTAAAAAAGCCCCGCATATGCGGGGCTTTTCTTTTCATAAATCCCTTTTATTGTGATCATGATTGGTCTAGGATGAAATGGCTTGTCCGGTTCCGGCTAGGCCAATTCATAAGAGGAGGGCGCACCATGAAGGTCAGGGAGATACTTGCACTCAAGGGTTCGGTCATTTTCAGTATTGATCCAGAGCAGAGCTTGCGTGATGGCGTTCACGCCATGGCCGAGAATGATGTCGGCTCGTTGATGTGCCTCGAGAGCGGTCGTCTTGTCGGGGTGTTGAGTTTCCGCGAAGTGATGCGGGCGATTCGTAACCACGGTGCAGATTGGGGCTGGGTCAACATTGCTGAGGTCATGGCACCCAACCCACCCACTGCAACTATGGGCATGGATGTCGATGAACTGCGCCGCCTGATGCTGGAAACGAGAGTTCGTTACTTGCCGGTTGTCGATAATGGCGTGTTGGCTGGTGTAATCTCCTTCCACGACATTGCCAAGGCGGTGCTTAAGGAGCAAGGCCAAGAGAACGAGATGCTCAAGGCCTACATCCACGACATCCCGCAGGCCGCAGCACACTGATAACCCGGGGACCGACTCAGCAGAGTCGGTCCAATACTAGAGGTCGACACATGTCGGCTGCTCGCATGGAAAAAATCTGGTTGCAGAGTTACCCGCCGGGTGTGCCCGCGGAGATTGATCCCGATGTATTTCCCTCGCTGCCAGCTATGCTGGCTCACATCATCCGTCAATATGGTCCAAAGCCTGCCTACTCTGGCTTTGGTCAGACACTCAGCTTTGACGACATAGACCTGCTATCCGGGCAGTTTGCCGCATGGTTGCATAGCGAGCTGAAGTTGCCGCGCGGTACTCGCGTGGCGCTGATGATGCCGAATATTCTGCCGTACCCAGTGTGCTTGTTTGGCACTCTGCGCGCGGGCTGCACCGTGGTGAATTGCAATCCGCTCTACACGGCGCATGAGCTTGAGCATCAGCTCAAGGACTCAGGCGCTGAAGTCATCGTCATCCTCGAGAATTTTGTACATGTTCTGGCCGAGATTCGTGAGCGGGTGCCGGTCAAGCATGTTGTGGTGCTGAGCATGGGGGACTTGCTGGCACCGCTCAAGCGCCTGCTGGTGAACCTGGTGGTACGCCATGTCAAACGGCTGGTTCCCCCGTATGCCCTTACCAATACGCTGGCCTTGCATGAAGTGCTGACGAAAGGGCGTCAACACCCAGTTCCCTGCCCCGACATCGACAGTGCGGACATTGCGTTTTTGCAATACACCGGTGGGACCACCGGTGTCTCCAAGGGCGCCATGCTCACGCATCGCAACATCATTGCCAACGTGATGCAGGCTCGGGCGTGGATCGATGCCAAAGTGGTTGAAGGCGATGAAATTATCATCACTGCTTTGCCGCTTTATCATGTGTTCTCGTTGATGGCGAATTGCCTGCTGTATGGCTCGCTGGGTGGCCTAAATGTGTTGATTGCCAACCCGCGCGACATTCCGGGTTTTGTGAAAGAGCTTAAGCGCCATAAATTCACTGCCTTTACCGGCGTGAATACCTTGTTTGCTGCCTTATTGCGCAACAAGGATTTTGCTGGCGTAGACTTTAGCCATCTGCGCATTGCCTTGGGTGGTGGTGCCGCGGTGCAAAAGAGTGTGGCCGAGCACTGGTGTGAGGTAACAGGGCAGCCCCTGATTGAGGCCTATGGGCTCACCGAAACCTCGCCGGCAGTTAGCATCAACCCGCTGCAACAACAGGTCTTTACCGGCACGATTGGACTGCCATTGCCATCTACTGAGCTCAGCATCCGTGATGACAGCGGGCGCGAGGTTGAGCTGGGTGCGCCGGGTGAGATTTGCATTCGCGGGCCACAGGTCATGCAAGGCTACTGGCAGCGTCCGGATGAAACCGCGCTGGTGCTTGGCGCCGACGGCTTTCTGCATACCGGTGATATCGGCATCATGGATGCCCACGGCTATGTGCGGATTGTGGACCGCAAGAAGGAGATGATTCTGGTCTCCGGCTTCAACGTGTACCCGAGCGAGGTGGAGGCCGCTGTCGCTTCGTTTCCTGGAGTACATGAAGTGGCGGCCATCAGCGTGCCAGATGAGCGCACCGGCGAAGCGGTCAAGGTCTTTGTCGTTCGTGAGGATGAGGGCGTGACGGCCGAGGCACTGGTCGCGCACTGCCACGAAAATCTGACCGGCTACAAAATTCCGCACCAGATCGAGTTTCGCGACGATTTGCCCAAGAGCAACGTAGGCAAGATTTTGCGCCGCAAACTGCGCGAGGATGAGCTGCAGAAACGCGCTGGAAGCGCCTGACGCTTCCAGCGGTGTTGCTTATTTACGCAGCCTGATCGGCCTCAGCCACACGCTTGGCGATGTGCGCCAATGCTTCCTCGACTTGATCCACCAGCACTAGGCATAGGTCGCCGGCTTCCAGGCGTTCAAGCGCACGGTCAATCGCGACGAACTCGCCACGAATTTCTTCGATATGGCTGGTGCGAGGTGCGCCCTGAAGTCCTTGCCGCAACAGACCGACCACCTCGCCATCACTGCGGCCACGCTGACAAGCATCTTCGAACAGCATTGCGTCGTCGAAGGCAGCGCCAACGATCTGGCCTTGCTTCATGATGTCTTCATCGCGCCGATCACCGGCACCGCTGATCACGATAGAACGACGCTTGGCTGGCATGACGGCGAGCGCCTGCGCCAGTGCGGCTATAGCGTCCGGATTGTGACCATAATCCGCTACAACCGTAGCACCGCGATAGTTGAACAGATTGAAGCGGCCGGGTGCAGTGTCGCTATCGGTGACAAAGCTGCCGAGGCCTTCGAGGATGGTTTCCCAGGCAATGCCTAGGGCCCAAGCTGCTGCAATGGAAGCCATTGCATTATCAGTCTGGAAGGGAATGCTGCCATTTAGTGTGAGGGGCATTTGTGCCAGTGGCAGATGCATCTCAAACTTGCCTTCGCGCGCGACAATCAAATCGCCATCGCGATAGACAACGCGACCCCCTTGCACCATATGCTCGGCCATCAGGGCATTCAGTTCAGCAGCAAAGTAGGTCACGGCACCAGGGCAGACACTTGCCATGCGTGCCGTATGGGCATCCGCCGCATTCAGCACCGCCATACCCTTGGGCGAAACGTTACGTACGATCACACTCTTCAATACTGCGAGTTCTTCGACGGTATTGATGTAGTTCAGCCCGAGGTGGTCGCCCATGCCGATGTTAGTAACAATAGCTACATCGCAGCGGTCAAAGCCCAAACCTTCGCGCAGCATGCCGCCACGCGCAGTTTCAAACACGGCGGCATCAACATCCGGGTGCATCAAGACGTTGCGTGCGCTACGCGGGCCACTGCAGTCGCCTGTGTCGGTGCGACGCCCTTGGATATAAACACCATCGGTATTGGTCATGCCAACGCGTAGACCGCTGGTGGCGATGATGTGTGACGTCAGGCGTACCGTCGTTGTTTTGCCGTTGGTGCCAGTGATGGCTACGACCGGTATGCGGCCATTTTCTTCGCTGCCGAACATGCTCTCGATGATTGCCTTGCCGACGTCACGGCCTTTGCCGAACGAGGGGTTGAGGTGCATGCGCAGGCCCGGTGCGGCATTGACCTCAACCACGCCACCATTTTGATCTTCCAGAGGACGCTGCAGGGTTTCCGCCAGCGCATCGATGCCGCAGACGTCGAGGCCAATCATCTTTGCCGCCTCCACTGCACGCGCTGCCACGTCAGGATGCACGTCATCTGTTACATCGGTTGCTGTGCCGCCAGTACTGAGATTGGCGTTGTTACGCAAAATCACGCGAACACCCTTGGCCGGAACAGAGTCCAGTGTCATCTCTTGCTTAGCCAGAATGCCGAGTGCAATTTCATCGAGTGGAATTTTGGTAAGCGAGGTGGCATGGCCATCGCCACGTTGCGGATCAAGATTGACGATATCCACGAGTTGCTGAACGGTATGTTCACCATCGCCAATCACATTCGGTGGTTCGCGACGGGCAGCAGCAACCAGCTTGTCACCGACTACCAGCATGCGGAAGTCATGCCCCGGTAGATAGCGTTCAACCATGATGTTGCGCCGGAAGCTACGCGCGAAGTCATAACCGGCGACGACTTGCTCCTTGCTGAACAGGTTGACGCTCACGCCCTTGCCTTGATTGCCATCCAGCGGTTTGACGACAACTGGCAGGCCGACTTCATTGGCGGCAGCCCAAGCATCCTCCGCGTCGCTGACAGGGCGACCCATCGGAACGGGTACGCCACCTGCATAGAGAAGCCTCTTGGTCAGTTCCTTATCTTGGGCGATTGATTCGGCAATCGCGCTACTGCGATCGGTCTCGGCGGCCTGAATGCGGCGCTGCTTGCTGCCCCAGCCAAACTGCACGAGGCTGCCTGAGGTCAGGCGGCGATAGGGGATGCCACGCAATACAGCGGCATCGACGATGGAGCCGGTCGAGGGGCCGAGGCGTACATCTTCATCCAGCTCGCGCAGTTGTCCGAGTGCAGCCTTGAGATCGAAAGGCTGGCCATTCAGCGCTGCGTTGATCAGGGTTTCTGCCAGCTTGATGGCAAGCTCACCGACCTCCTCTTCGCTGTATTCGACCACCACCTGATAGACGCCAGATTCGTTGGTTTGCGTGGTGCGGCTAAAGGTGACCGGGCAGCCGGCTTGGGCTTGCAGCCACAATGCAGCGGTTTCCAGCACGTGCGCGAGCGAGATGGTTTCATCGAGATGTTGAGGCTCGAACATGCCGATCTCGGGAAAGCGTTCGCGCAGGCGTGATTCAAAACCGGGCAGGTTGGCAATGGCGCGCTCAACTTCAGGGCAGCTGACAACGGCCTCGACGGAGGTATGACGGCTCCACAGGTTCGGGCCGCGCAGGATACGGGTACGTGAAATTTCCATGATGTCCTCTGACCCTTAACCCGGGCTGCCGAAGGTCTGTGCGCCGCTTTTAATCAGCGCATTATCGATATTGAGTGCCCAGGCTGCGGCAATAGCAGCCAGCACATTCGCGGTTTCTTCACTGCGCTCGGCGATTAACGGAATGGTGCTGAGCTCGGTGAGGCTCTTCTCGTCGCCACTCTTGGCCAGCACAACGTGGCCGGCGCGCACAAATACGGCGCGACCACCCTTGGCACGATGTTCGCGGATCACCTCGCTGTCAGCATTGGTGCCGAAGAAAATGACTTCGCCATCGCACAGATCAGCCATACCCGCAACCTTTTCATCATCAGCATTCAGCACGCCAGTACCACTCGGCAGTACCACGTCGATCTGTGTGCGTAGCACGGTGAACATCTGGTCTTGATCGTGGATGTGATACTGCGACAGCGCACTGTCGTATTCAAGATTGGTCACAACGCCGACATCGCAGCGGTCATAAGCCAGACCTTCAGAGAGGATGCTGGCGGGGCCCTGTTCGATGACGGCGGCGGTGACTGAACGATTCAGCAGAATCCGTTCGCCACCCGCCCAGTTGGCACCATCATTGGTTTGCAGTTGGCGGCGATTCACATACACACCCTTGCTGCAGGCCAGTCCAACATACTTGCCGGACAGGCGGAGGAGGCGGGCAATGAGACCGGCTACGCGCGTCTTACCATGGCTGCCGCTGACGCCGACAACGGGAATGCGGCCGTTGGCAGTCTTGGGGAACAGGCTTTCGACAATGGCCTCGCCCACCGGTTGTGCTTCGCCAATCGCCGGCTTGAGGTGCATGAGCAGGCTGGGGCCCGCATTGACCTCGACGATGGCGCCACCTTGTTCTTCAAGCGGCAGCGAAATATTCTCGGTAACGATATCCACACCCGCAATATCCAGCCCGACGATCTTGGCAGCAAGCACCGCTGTTGCAGCGTTACGCGGATGGACGAGATGGGTGATGTCAGTGGTGTGATTGCCATTGCGCAGGACCACCACGCGGATATCTGCGGCTGGCACGGATTCTGGCGTGTAGCCTTGGCGCTCGAGCTGCAGCAGGATTTGCGGCTTGTCGATTTCGATCGGCTCAAGCGGCTGTTCGCCAGCCTTGCCGCGACGCGGATCGCTGTTCAGTTGCTTGTCCACCAGTGCGCGCAGTGTCGAGCTGCCGTCGCCCGTGACAACCGCCTCTTCACCGCGTGCCGCTGCAACAAGCTTGCCGCCAATCACCAGCAGTCGATGTTCGACACCTTTGATGAACTTTTCGACAATAACTTCGCTGCCTTCTGCGGCGGCGATCTTGTAGGCGGCTTCGATTTCTGCTTGGGTCGAGAGATCGGTTGATACGCCCCGGCCACGGTTGCCATCGGAGGGTTTTACGACCACAGGGACGCCGATGTCTTGAGCAGCATCCCACGCTTCGCTGGGGCTTTCGACCACTTGACCTTCAGGGGTGGGTACACCGCAATAACCGAGCAGACGCTTGGTCAAGTCTTTTTCGCTGGCGATGCCCTCGGCAATTGCGCTGGTGCAATCGGTTTCAGCCGTCCAAATGCGGCGCTGGGCAGCGCCATAGCCCAGCTGCACCAGATTGCCGTTTTCTAGCAGGCGAATATGCGGAATCTTGCGCTTGGTCGCTGCAGTGACGATGCATTGCGTGCTCGGCCCAAGGCACAGGTTTTCAACCATCTCAGCCAGTTCGGCAACGGCGCCGGGGACATCGAAGGGCTTGTCTTCCATCGCCGCAAGCACAAGCTCACGCGAGATTTGTAGCGCGCGGCGACCAATGCGCTCGTGTGTGGTGTTGAACACGACCTTGTAGAGGCTGCGGCGGGTAACTTCGCGCGCCTTGCCGAAGCTCACCTTCATGCCGGCCAGATTCTGCAGCTCGATGGTGATGTGTTCGAGAATGTGGCCTGGCCAGGTGCCTTCATGCAGACGCATGACAAAGCCGCCGTGCACGCCGGGGCTGCAGGTGTGCGCCATCAGGCTGGGCAGCCAAGCGACAAGACGTTCGGGAAAGCCGGGGATGAGGTTGGAAGGAAAATCTTCCAAGTCGTGAATATCGACAACAGCTTCGATAATCGGGGTGTAGGTCCACATGCTTGGACCGCGCAGATAACGGACTTCCAGAATCTCGATGTCTTTTTTGCTCATAAATCAGCCCGGAGGCCCAAGAGTAGATATGGATTGTTCGATTTTTACAGATTAACGCGCAGTCTGCTGCTTTGGTTTACCTAGCGCCTTCTACAGGAAGCGCTCCAGCAGCTTGCGGCTATGCCGATCCAGCGCCTTTCGGTCGGCAATCAGATAGAGAATGCCATGGTTGTCGGCGATCAACAGGCCATTATTGGGTAGGCGACGGATGTCTTCTTCGCCTTTCAAAACAAAGGCTGTCGTGCCGCGATTGGTGGTCACCGACCATGTGCTAGGGGTGGCAAAGCTGCTGACGCTATTGAGACGACTAATCTCCGGCATGAACTCGCGCCCGGTCAGCTCGCTGTCAATCAATGCGCGCTGATCGGGGTTAAGTTCATCCAGCGTGTCGACCCACACAATCTCATGCCCATCCTGACTCATCAGGGCTAAGCCTTCATTCGGTGCGGCCAGCGGGAAGGCGCGTACTGGTGTGATATTGGCATGCACGGACCCGTCGGCCAGTGTGCAGACCAGACGCCCGCTGCGATTACGTGCGAGGGTGAACTCGATCTTACTCATTGTCGCCTTCCGATACGATTTCAGCGTTGTTACGCTGTTGGGCCTGATAGAGGCGGTAGTAATGGCCTTCGCGTGCCATCAAGTCATCGTGATTGCCGATTTCGACAATCTGGCCGCGATCCATGACCACAAGGCGGTCTGCCTTGCGCAGTGTGGACAGGCGGTGGGCGATGGCGATGGTGGTGCGACCTAGTACGAGGTTGTCGAGCGCCTTTTGGATTTCCTTTTCCGTCTCGGTATCCACGGCCGAGGTGGCTTCATCCAAGATCAGGATGCGCGGGTTGATCAGGAGCGCACGCGCAATCGAGATGCGCTGGCGCTCACCGCCTGAGAGGCCTTGGCCGCGCTCGCCCACCAGCGAGTCATAGCCTTGCGGCAGACGCAGAATGAACTCGTGGGCATGAGCGGCACGCGCGGCCGCAATGATCTCTGCCCGTGTGGCTTCAGGTTTGCCATAGGCGATGTTCTCGGCAATGGTGCCGAAGAACAGGAAGGGCTCCTGCAAGACAAGGCCGATATGGCGGCGATAGTCGGCAATTGCGATGGAGCGGATATCCACGCCATCAATCCGTACCGAACCTTGCGTGACATCGTAGAAGCGGCAGATCAGGTTAACCAGCGTGCTCTTTCCCGAGCCGCTGTGGCCCACCAGGCCAATCATCTCGCCAGGCTGGATGTCGAGATCCAGATTGCGGATGACGGAGCGGTTGCCGTAGCGGAAGCCCACGTCGTGCATCGAAATCTGCCCGGTCACCTGCGGCATGGGGCGCGGATTGACAGGCTGCGGCACGCTGGATACATGGTCGAGAATGTCGAAGATGCGCTTGGTGGCAGCCGCAGCGCGTTGGGTCGCGGAGACGATGCGGCTCATTGAATCGAGACGCGTGTAGAAGCGACCGATATAAGCGAGGAAGGCGGTGAGCACACCTACGGTGCTGTTGTTGTGGGCGATTTGCCAGATGCCGAATACCCATACGACGAGCAGACCGATTTCTGTCAGTAGCGTCACGGTCGGGGAGAACACCGACCACGTCTTGTTGAGGCGGTCGTTCATGGCCAGGTTGCGCTGGTTGGCTTCGCGGAAGCGCTCGGCTTCGCGCTTCTCTTGGGCAAACGCTTTAACCACGCGAATGCCGGGGATGGTGTCGGCCAACACATTGGTGACTTCGGCCCAGACGCGGTCAATGCGTTCGAAACCGGTACGGAGTTTTTCACGCACAAAGTGAATCAGCCAGGCAATGAAAGGCAGGGGCAGTAATGTCACCAGTGCCAGCCACGGGTTGATCGAGAACAGGATCACCGCGGTCATGGTGATCATCAGCACATCGGTGGCGAAATTAAGCAAATCAAGCGAAAGGAAGACGTTGATACGGTCGGTCTCGTTGCCGAGACGTGCAATCAGATCCCCCGTCCGTTTGCCACCAAAGTACTCAAGCGACAGGCCCATTAGGTGGTCGTAAGTGGTGGTGCGCAAGTCACGGCCAATGCGTTCCGAGACCAAGGCAAGGATATACGTCCGAATCCAGCCCAGTACCCAAGCAAGCAAAGCGGCAACCGTTAATCCACCCAGATACATCCCAACCAGCGGCCAGTCGATAGGTTTGCCGTTCTGGAAGGGGATCAGCACCTCGTCCATTAGCGGCATGGTCAGATAGGGCGGCACCAGCGTGGCGCCAGTGGATGCCAGTGTCAGCAGAAAGCCGGTCAGCAGCTGCCAGCGATAAGGGCGCGCGAAGCGCCACAGGCGGAACAAGGTCCATGTCGACGGCGGGGTGTGCAGCTCCCGGGTGCAGATCGGACACTCTTCCTGACCAGGCTCAAGCAGCGCTTTGCAGGTCGGGCAGGCAACAAACTCCTCGGTTTCCGGCGGTAGGCCGGTCGCAATGGCATCAACTTGCTTGTCGAATTTTTCGATCAGGCGCAGGGCCGCCACGTTGTGCTCAAGCGTGTAACGCCAGCTGGCCAGCAGCACGGGTTCGTCTTCCTGGGCAATCAGCTCCAGCGTGGCAACGCCGGCATGGTCGTGATGTTGCAGGCGCAGTCCGGTACGTAGCTCCCAGCTCTTCCAGACGCCCTGGCTGCCTGCCTCACAGGCGAGTAGCCGGTTTTCGCTCAGCAGCAGCAAGCCTTGCTGAAAGTGCAGTCTGTGATCGAGATCGAGTTCCAGCGAGGCTAGGATGGCTTCGCCGGCGGAAATGTGGGCGGCGACTTCGGTTTGCCAGCGATCCGGGAGGGTGAGGATGCTGCTGGGGGAGGCGCTGATCATGGAGGCAGGATAGTGTGTGACTCGGAATGAGATGTCTGGTGTTTAGGTGCCAGCTCGGTTGGCAAGTATACCGCCCGGCCGCAAACGAAAGCGGCCTGCATTTGGGTGCATGAAGGCCGCGTGATAAAATCAACGCATTAAGACGGCTTTAGGTTTACCTGGGCTGCAAATAATCCCTTTGATGAGGTCTGCATGTCCGGCAACACTTTCGGCAAGCTGTTTTGCGTCACGTCCTTTGGCGAATCGCATGGTCCAGCCATTGGCTGCGTCGTCGACGGTTGCCCGCCCGGACTGGAGATCACTGTCGAGGAAGTCCAGCTTGAGCTGGATCGTCGTAAGCCAGGTACGTCGCGCCATGTGACCCAGCGCCGTGAGCCGGATGAGGTTGAAATCCTCTCTGGCGTGTTTGAAGGCAAGACCACGGGTACCCCAATTGCACTGCTGATCCGGAACCAAGATCAGCGCAGCAAGGACTACGGCAACATCGCCCAGACCTTCCGTCCAGGCCATGCCGACTACGTTTACACACAGAAATACGGCTTCCGCGACCATCGCGGGGGCGGCCGTTCTTCGGCGCGCGAGACGGCAGTGCGCGTTGCGGCGGGGGCCATCGCCAAGAAGTGGCTGAAGCAGCAGTTTGGCATCGAGATTCGCGGCTACATGAGCCAGCTCGGCGAAGTCGAGATTCCTTTCGTCAGCTGGAACGATATTCCGGACAACCCTTTCTTCGCGCCGAACGCCGCCATGGTGGATCAGCTTGAGGAGTACATGGACAAGCTCCGCAAGTCGGGCGAATCCGTGGGAGCCAAGATCACGGCTGTGGCTACCGACGTGCCGGTGGGCTGGGGCGATCCCGTTTATGACCGTCTCGACGCGGTGCTGGCCTATGCGATGATGGGTATCAACGCCGTCAAGGGAGTGGAGATTGGTGCAGGCTTTGCGTCGGTAGCGCAAAAGGGCACCGAGCATGGCGACGAAATGACGCCTGAAGGCTTCCTGACCAACAACGCTGGTGGCGTGCTGGGTGGCATTTCGACCGGGCAGGACATCGTTGTGAATATCGCGATTAAGCCAACCTCCAGTATCCGCTTGCCACGCAAGACCATTGATCTCGAGGGTAATCCCGCGATTGTTGAAACCCACGGCCGCCATGATCCTTGTGTGGGCATCCGTGCAACGCCGATTGCCGAAGCCATGCTGGCACTGACGTTGATTGATGCAGCTATGCATCACCGTGCGCAGTGTGGTGACGTCGTCTGCAAGACGCCTAAGATTCCGGGCAAGGTTCGGGGTTAAGGTTTCTGTGACGCCAGCCGAAAAGCCGCCTTACTGGCGGCTTTCTTCTTTTTACTTCTTCTATTTCGCCTTCATCGGCGCGTACAACTCATATTTTGGGTTGTATCTGCAGTCACTCGAGTTTTCCGCGCTAATGATTGGCATCGTGATCTCAATGATGCAGATCATGCGCATCTTCGCGCCCTACCTATGGGGCTCTTTGGCTGATCGTTGGGGGCGTCGTACGCCCCTGATTCGCCTATCAGTAGCCATGGGGTTTTTGTGTTTCATGCCTTTGTTTTTTATTGAGCGATTCGCGCCCATGTTGGCCGTGATTGCCGTGCTGGCCTTGTTTTGGAGTGCCGCGCTGCCCTTGGCCGAGTCACTGACACTGGAGCATTTGCGTACGCAGCCAGAGCGTTATGGTCGTATTCGATTGTGGGGCTCTTTGGGTTTTATTGTAGTTGTCGCCACGGTTGGCGGCCTGCTTGACCATTCGCCAACCGTGGCCGTGTTATGGAGTTGTGGGCTCCTCTTGGCCTGTACTGCTGTGGCCGCATTGTTCATGCCGGAAACGCAGGTGTCGCATATGGTCCAGCCAGCAGCACCTTTGCTGCCTTTGCTCAAGCGGCCGGAGGTAGTGTGTGTCCTGGCGGCCTGCTTTTTCATGTCGGTGGCACATGGCCCGTTGTATGTTTTCTATTCAATCCACTTGGTTGATCATGGTTACAGTAAGACGGTCGTAGGACTGCTCTGGGCGCTGGGGGTGGTGGCTGAAATTGTGGTCTTCATCTACATGCCACAAATCCTGCGCCGCTGGTCCTTGCGCGGGCTGTTCCTGTTTAGCTTTGCTGCGGCTGGTCTGCGTTTCCTGCTGATTGCTTGGGGTGTGGAGTCGCTGTCGCTGGTGCTGTTTGCGCAAGTGCTACATGGGGCGACCTTTGGGGTGTGCCATGCCACCGCGATGTCGGCGCTGAGTCGCTGGTTTGGTCCGCGCCATCAGGGGCGCGTACAGGGGTTGTACGGTAGCGTCTCTTTCGGTGCTGGTGGTCTGATCGGTTCTTTGATTAGCAGCTGGCTGTGGCAACCTATTGGCGCCAGCTGGGTTTATAGCTTCGCTGCGCTGGCGGGTGTGTGTGGATTGTTGTTGATTTTCATTGGCCTGCCCAAAGATTGTGCCGATAAGCCGTAGAACTGCGCCGAATCAAGGCTTTGGATCGCCGGCGCCGGTTGGTCTGTGACATAATCTAGGGTTCCCGCAAGCCATTTTCTGATCACCGGAATAGCCATGCCGCAAACGCTTTACGACAAGCTCTGGCAGAACCACGTAGTCCATACCGAAGAGGATGGCACCGCGCTGCTGTATATCGACCGTCATCTGGTGCACGAAGTCACCAGCCCGCAGGCTTTCGAGGGGCTGAAGCTCGCCAATCGTAAGCTGTGGCGCGTCTCATCCATCGTTGCCACGGCTGATCACAATACGCCGACCGACCATTGGGAAGATGGCATCAAGGACCCGATCTCCCGTCTGCAGGTCGAGACGCTGGACGCCAACATCAAGGAATTTGGTGCACTGGCGTACTTCCCGTTCAAGGATGCGCGTCAGGGTATTGTGCACGTCATGGGTCCAGAAAACGGTGCCACGTTGCCCGGCATGACGGTGGTCTGCGGTGACTCGCACACCAGTACCCATGGGGCTTTTGCCTGTCTGGCGCACGGCATCGGTACCTCCGAAGTCGAGCACGTGATGGCGACTCAGTGCTTGCTGCAGAAGAAGTCCAAGTCCATGCTGGTCCGTGTTGACGGTAAGCTGGGTGCCGGTCTATCTGGCAAGGACATCGCGCTGGCCATCATCGGCAAGATCGGTACCGCCGGCGGTACGGGTTATGCCATCGAATTTGGTGGCGAAGCGATCCGTGCGCTGTCGATGGAAGGTCGCATGACGCTATGCAACATGGCCATTGAAGGTGGCGCGCGTGCCGGCATGGTGGCGGTGGATGACAATACCATCAACTATCTCAAAGGCCGTCCTTTCGCGCCCAAGCCCGAACAGTGGGATGCTGCAGTCGCTTACTGGCGTACGTTGGTGTCGGACGAAGGCGCTGAGTTTGACCGCGTTGTCGTGCTGGATGCGGCCGAGATTCAACCGCAAGTCACGTGGGGCACGTCACCTGAAATGGTCACCACCATTGATGGTGCTGTGCCATCGCCGGATGATTTTGCCGACCCAGTTAAGCGCGAAGGTGTGGCCCGTGCGCTCCAGTACATGGGCCTGACCCCACGTACGCCGATGTCGGAGATTGCCATCGACAAGGTCTTCATCGGCTCCTGTACCAATTCGCGTATCGAGGATCTACGTGAGGCTGCCGCTGTGGCCAAGGGCAAGCACGTGGCGCCGAATGTGAAGCTGGCCATGGTCGTGCCAGGTTCCGGCGTGGTCAAGCGCCAGGCTGAAGCCGAAGGTCTGGACAAGGTTTTCAAAGATGCCGGTTTCGAGTGGCGTGAGCCAGGTTGTTCCATGTGTCTGGCCATGAATGCCGACCGTTTGGAACCCGGCGAGCGTTGTGCCTCGACCTCGAACCGTAATTTTGAAGGTCGGCAGGGTAATGGTGGTCGCACCCATTTGGTCAGTCCGGCGATGGCCGCCGCCGCTGCAATCGCCGGTCATTTTGCTGATGTTCGTAAATTAAGCTGAGCTCAAGGAGATAAGCATGCGTACTGTATTTGCTTTGGTTGTCGCGTTTGTCTTGGTTGGCTGCAATACCGTTCAAGGTGTTGGTAAAGACATCAAAAAAGGTGGCGAAGCCATCGAGAAAGCAGCCAAGTAAGCCAGAAAGTGCTGTCCGCAAAGCTGCAAGACACCGTTATGTTGAAAGTCAGTGAAGGGCCCGTTTGCTCATGAAGAAGTTTACCCAGCTGAATGGCTTGGTGGCGCCGCTGGATCGCGCCAACGTCGATACCGACGCCATCATTCCCAAGCAATTCCTTAAGTCGATCAAGCGTTCCGGCTTCGGCCCCAACGCCTTCGATGAATGGCGCTATCTCGATCATGGTGAGCCGGGCATGGACAATAGCAAGCGTCCGCTCAACCCTGATTTTGTGCTCAACAAGCCACGCTATCAGGGTGCGTCTGTGCTGCTGGTGCGCGATAACTTTGGCTGCGGCTCTTCGCGTGAGCATGCGCCGTGGGCACTTGAGGATTACGGCTTCCGTGCCATCATCGGCCCGAGTTTTGCCGACATCTTCTTCAATAACAGCTTTAAGAACGGGCTCTTGCCGATCAAGCTGCCCGAGGCCGAGGTCGATGTCATCTTCAAGCAAATCGAAGAGCATGTGGGCTACTCGCTGGATATCGATCTCGATAAGCAAACCATCACGCGCCCAGACGGCAAGGTCATCGGCTTCGAGATCGACGGCTTCCGCAAGCATTGTCTGCTGAATGGTCTAGACGACATCGGTCTGACCTTGCAGAAGGCCGATTTGATCAAGGCCTTCGAGGCTAAGCGCCGTGTCGAACAGCCTTGGTTGTTCGCTTAAGCCGTAAGCATTTGTTTTAATTTTTACCGAAAGTTAGACCATGAAAATCTGTGTGATGCCCGGTGACGGGATTGGCAAGGAAATTACGCCGCAGGCTGTGCGCGTGCTGCAGGCCTTGGGTATCAAGGCTGAATACGAGGAAGCCCCTGTCGGTGGCGAAGGCTACCGCGCTGCGGGTCATCCGCTGCCCGAGGCCAGCCTGAAGCTGGCTAAAGAGTCCGATGCCATCCTGTTTGGCGCTATCGGTGACTTCACACTTGATACGCTGCCGCGCGAACTGCGCCCGGAACAAGCAATTCTTGGTCTGCGTCGTGAACTCAATCTGTTTGCCAACTTCCGCCCGGCGCTCGTTTATCCGGAGCTGGTCCATGCATCGAGCATGAAGCCAGAGTTCATCTCCGGCCTCGACATGCTGATCGTGCGCGAACTCACGGGTGACATCTATTTCGGTCAGCCACGCGCTATTCACACTTTGCCAAATGGCGAGCGCGAAGGCTACGACACCATGCGCTATAAGGAATCGGAAATCCGTCGCGTTGCGCACGTGGCTTTCCAGGCTGCGCAAAAGCGTGGCAAGCGTCTGTGCTCCGTGGACAAGGCCAATGTGCTGGAAACCATGCAACTCTGGCGTGAAACCGTGACTGAGATCGCTAAGGAGTACCCGGACGTCGCGGTCGAACATATGTATGTCGACAATGCTGCCATGCAGCTGATGAAGAAGCCAAAGCAGTTCGATGTGATCCTGACCGGCAATATGTTCGGTGACATCCTGTCGGATGCCGCCTCAATGCTGACCGGCTCGATCGGCATGCTGCCATCAGCGTCGCTGAACGAAGATAACTTTGGCCTATACGAACCCATCCACGGCTCGGCCCCTGATATTGCAGGCAAGAACCTCGCGAATCCGCTGGCGACCATCCTCTCGGCTGCCATGATGTTGCGTTACTCCTTCGGTATGGGCGCTGAAGCCGATCATATTGAAGTGGCCGTTAAGAAGGTGCTGGCGCAGGGCTACCGGACCGGCGACATCAATGAGCCGGGTGCAAAGCTGGTGGGTACCAAGGAAATGGGCGACGCTGTGTTGGCTGCGCTTTAAAAAACACTCGAATTAAAGAGACGTAAAAATGAAGAAGGTTGGTCTGGTTGGTTGGCGCGGAATGGTCGGGTCAGTGCTCATGCAGCGTATGCGTGAGGAGAAAGATTTCGATCTGATTGACCCCGTGTTCTTCACCACGTCGAATGCCGGCGGGGCCGGACCGACTTTTGCCGAGCTCGGCAGCAAGGGCGGTGCGCCGCTGAAGGATGCGAACTCCATTGCTGAGCTGTCAGCCATGGACGTCATCATCACCTGTCAAGGCGGTGACTACACCACCGAGATTTTCCCCAAGCTGCGCGCTGCCGGCTGGAATGGCTACTGGATTGATGCGGCCTCCACACTGCGCATGGAAGACGATGCCGTCATCATTCTTGATCCCGTCAATCAGAACGTCATCGATGCGGCGCTCAAGCAAGGTGTGAAGAACTACATCGGCGGCAATTGCACCAATTCAATCATGCTGATGGGCGTGGGCGGTTTGTTCCATGCTGGTCTGGTTGACTGGGTCAGCTCCATGACCTATCAGGCAGCATCGGGCGGCGGTGCTAACCACATGCGCGAGCTGCTCAAGGGTATGGGCGTCATTCACGCTGCCGTGGCAGATGAGCTGGCGACACCAGCGTCAGCAATTCTCGATATCGACAAGAAGGTTGCCAGCACCATCCGCGAAGATGTGCCGCATGAGTTTTTCCCGGCACCGCTGGCCGGCGGCTTGATTCCTTGGATCGACAAGCAGCTCGATAATGGGCAATCCAAGGAGGAATGGAAGGGGCAGGCCGAGGTGAACAAGATTCTCGGCAATGCCACGCCTGTTCCTGTGGATGGTCTATGCGTGCGCATTGGCGCGATGCGCTGCCACAGTCTGGCATTGACGCTGAAGCTGAAGAGGGATCTACCGCTAGCTGAAATTGAGCAAATCATCCAGTCCGGCAACGACTGGGTCAAGTTCGTGTCGAATGAAAGAAGCATTACAGAACAAGAGCTTACCCCCGCGTCGATTACCGGCGGCCTGAAGATCGGCGTGGGTCGCGTACGCAAGCTCAATATGGGTCCCGAATACGTATCCGCCTTCGTAATTGGCGATCAGCTTCTTTGGGGCGCTGCCGAACCCCTCCGCCGCATGTTGCGAATTCTCCTCAAGTAAGCTTGGCGGACGAATTTCAGGTGGGGGTTTAGCTTGCATGGCTAACACCATGATGTTATTTTAAAAACCATCATTCATTCCCGGGCGGGGAGGCACTGTGCCGAAAACAAGTACAAGATTTCCAGTCAAAGCGTCAGTTCTGGCCTTAGCCATCATGGGCTTGCCACATTTCGCCAATGCGGCGGGAATCGGCAAGTTAACTGTGCTTTCTGCGCTGGGCCAACCCCTACGCGCCGAAATTGAAGTATCGGCTACCAAGGATGAGCTCAGCTCACTGACGGCGAAAATAGCCACGCAGGAGCAGTTCCGCCAGCAAGGCATGGATTTCAATGCCGCGGTTGCCTCCCTGAATTTGACTGTTGAAAAGCGCCCCAATGGTCAGGCCTATGTGCGCATGACCTCTGACCGCCCGGTCAACGAGCCTTTCCTTGATGTGCTGGTCGAACTTTCTTGGGCCTCTGGCCGACTGGTCCGTGAGTACACCTTCCTGCTTGATCCGGTTGAGCTGTCACGTCCTGCAGGTGCGAGTGTCAGTGCACCTGGCGTCAGTGCTGTGTCCGCTCAGGCTGCGCCAACTGTTGTTGAAAGCACCAAGCCTAGTAAGCAGGCCAAATCCAGTAAGAATGTCAGCGCCACCAAACCTGAACCAGCACCTAAGGCAGAACCTACGCCAAAGGCTGAACCCGCACCTAAGGCAGAGCCCGCCCCCGCACCCAAGGTTGAATCCAGCAGTGCCGCTACAAGTGGCGCAAGCCGAGAAGTAAAGCGTGGTGACACGCTAGGCAAAATCGCCTCTGAAACTGCACCTGATGGTGTCAGTCTTGATCAAATGATGGTGGCCTTGTTCAGCGCCAACCGCGATGCTTTCATTGGCGAGAACATCAACCGTCTTAAGACGGGGCGCATCCTGAATGTGCCTGATCGTGAAGCTGCGACGGCTGTCAGCGACAACGAAGCGCGCAAGACAATCGCCATCCATGCTCAGAATTTCAATGCCTATCGCCAGAGGTTGGCGGAAGCCGCTGCTGGCGGCGCTGCTGTCGATGCAGCCCCAGCACAAAGCAGCAGTGGCAAGATCACCCCCAAGGTTGAAGACAAAGCACCTACACCTGTCGCGGGTAAGGACAAGCTGGAAGTCTCGAAGAATGAAGCAAGCAAGGCGGGTGCAAAGGCAGCTGCAGCAGCTGAAGAGGACAAGATTGCCCGCGAGAAAGCCCTGAAAGAAGCGCAGTCTCGTGTTGCTGAGTTGGAAAAGAACGTTGCCGATCTCAAGAAGCTGAATGAGGTCAAGAGCCAGTCCCTGGCCGCAGCTGAAAAACAAGCGCAGGCAGCAAAGGCCGCTGCACCAGCGGCGGCGCCAGTGGTTGCCGCCAAGCCTGTGGAAGCACCGAAGCCTGTTGAAGTTGCAAAGGCAGAGGCACCAAAGGCTGAAGCGCCGAAGGTTGAACCAGCCAAGGTTGAAGAGCCTAAGCCAGCCCCTGCCGTCGAGCCTGCCAAGCCTGCTGAGGCAGAGGCGCCCGCAGTTAAGCCCGCAGAAGCAACGCCACCTCCACCGCCGAAAAAACCGGTCGTACTGCTCCCAGAGCCCGAGCCCGAACCCGAACCCGAACCCACCTTCATGGAAGAGTTTGGTCCATTCGTCTATCTGGGTGGTGCGCTATTTGCCCTGCTGGGTGGCTTCTTCGGTTTCCGCGAGTGGAAGCGTCGCAAGTCGATGGATCTGGATGCTTCCAGCCAGTTTAGCGAAGCCAGCTCGACCAGCTCAGTCTTTGGTACGACCGGTGGTCAGAGCGTAGATACGAACAATGTTTCTCTGGCGTCCGGCTTTAGTCAAACCAGCCTGAGCGGTGACGAAGGAACCGCGGGCGTTGATCCGGTTGCGGAGGCCGAGGTGTATATGGCCTATGGCCGTGATGCACAGGCTGAAGAGATTCTGCTTGAGGCCATCAAGGCTGAGCCGACCCGCCAAGCCGTACATCTAAAGCTGCTTGAACTCTACGCAGCACGCAAGAGCACCAAACCGTTTGAGGAAGTCGCGCGTGACCTCAAGGAGCAAACCGGTGGCACAGGTGCCAACTGGGACAAAGCTGCGGCACTTGGGCAAGGTATTGATCCGGGCAATCCTCTTTATAGCGGCGCTGCCAAGGCAGGTGAAGGCCCTGATGACACTGGTGCGTTTGGTGCATTTGGTACCAGCACTGTCATCATGCCGCCGGGCCAGTTGGCCAAAATGGCTGCCGAAGGCTTTGATCCATCCAAGGCTGATACGTTGGTCATTGACACCACTGAAGCCACGCCTGTTGCTGAAGAAGCAGTGATTGATTCGGCTGAAGGATTTGACTTGGATCTGGGTTCGTCGGAGCCAGCAGCAGAGGCGCCTGCGCCTGAAGCTGTGACCTTGGATTTTGATCTGGATCTTGGGGCAGATGACGCATCGTCAGCCAACAATGACGTTGCAGCGCTTGATCTGGAAGTGCCGTCAATCAGTCCAGAGCCTGCATCAGTAGTGCCTGCGCTAGACATTGAGTTCGACCTTGATCTGCCTGAAACCGCGCCAGCTGCTGAAGTCTCGGTAGCCCCGGTGGCAGGTAACAGCGTAGACTTTGAGTTCAATCTAGACACGCCTGCAGTTGAGCCTGAAGCCGAAGCGGCTCCTGGTCCAGAAGTCGGGTCGCTGGCGCCGACGGTTGATTTCTCCTCCATCAGTCTAGATTTGGATACCCCTGCGGCGACACCTGAGCCAGCAGAGGTTGCCGATGCCGCACCTGTGATTGAGATCCCAGCAGCAGATGAGAGCGACAATCCGGAAGTCACGACCAAGCTTGAGTTGGCTCAGGCTTATGAAGAGATGGGTGACAAGGAAGGCATGCGCGAACTGCTCCAGGAAGTGTTGGCTGAAGGGAATGCAGCACAGCAAGAGCTGGCACGTAACAAGCTGGCTGAGCACGGCCTCTGATTCGCACTTAAGTTTTGTAGTACCTAACGGCTACGACGTTCTGTCGTAGCCGTTTTGTTTTGATGAATTCGTGTTTGCTGTGTCAGCTTCTTGGCTGACAGGCCAGACACTCTGGAGATTAAGCGCATGAGGGTTGCCCTCGGCATTGAATACGATGGCAGTGTCTTCAACGGCTGGCAATCGCAGCCCGATGGCAAGACGGTGCAAGATGTGCTCGAAGCAGCGTTAACCACGGTTGCTGCAGAGACGGTGCGTGTGCATTGTGCGGGGCGTACGGATGCAGGCGTACATGCCATGTGCCAAGTCGTGCATTTTGATACGCAGGCCGAACGTCCTAATACTGCCTGGGTGCGCGGTGTGAACGCCAATCTGCCGGACAGTGTGGCAGTGCGTTGGGCCCAGCCAGTGAATGAAGATTTTCATGCGCGCTTTTCCGCGCAGGGCAGGCGTTACCGCTATCTCCTGCTAAATCGCCCCCAGCGCCCAGCCTTGTGGAGTGCCTATGCCGGTTGGCATCATGTCCCGCTGGATGCTGCCGCAATGCAGCAGGCGGCAAATTTAATGCTTGGAGAGCACGACTTCTCCGCGTTTCGTGCGGCGGAATGCCAAGCAAAGTCGCCTGTGAAAACCCTGTACCAGGCCGCTGTCATGCGCACCGGCGATTGGCTGGTCTTTGATTTTCATGCCAATGCCTTTCTGCACCATATGGTGCGAAATTTGGTCGGTACGCTCGTGTATGTCGGCAAGGGGGGCCATGCGCCGGCATGGGCGGGTGAAGTGCTGGCCAGCCGCAGCCGTAGTGAAGCCGCCCCGACGTTCTCTGCCGCGGGTTTGTACTTTGCTGGCGTGGATTACGACCCGGCTTTCGGTCTAACAGATAGAATTGCTGCTACGGGCAGCCTGCCCCCCTTGATTCAAGACTTGACCTAACTATGTCCCGTACCCGTATCAAAATCTGCGGCCTGACCCGCAGCGAGGATGTGCTCGCTGCCGTCAATGCAGGCGCGGATGCCATCGGGCTGGTGTTTTATCCGCCGAGCCCGCGTTACGTCAGTATTGAGCAAGCGCAGCGTCTGGCGCAGGATGTGCCGCCATTTGTCAGCCTCGTCGGGTTGTTCGTCAATGCCACCCCAGAAGAAGTTCATGCGGTGCTGGCAGCGGTTCCACTGACGTTGCTACAGTTCCACGGCGATGAAGATGAGGCCTACTGCCGTCAGTTTGATCGCCCTTATATCAAGGCTGCTCGGGTTCAGCCCGGCCTCAATTTGCTAGAATATGCAGCTTCCTTTCCTTCTGCCCGCGGGCTCTTGCTTGATGCATTTGTCGAGGGCTATGGAGGAGGGGGCAAGACTTTTGACTGGTCATTGATTCCGTCACACTTGTCCTTGCCCGTTATCCTTTCTGGTGGCCTAGAGCCTGCCAACGTTACCGCGGCCATTGAAGCAGTCAAACCTGCTGCAGTGGATGTTAGCAGTGGCGTGGAGCAGGCCAAGGGCATCAAGGATGCCGGGAAAATCACCGCGTTTATCGCTGGAGTACATAAAGCAGATGTCTGAGCAAAAGTATGCGTTTCCGGATGCCCGCGGGCATTTCGGCCCCTATGGCGGTGTATTTGTCGCCGAGACCCTGATGCCTGCCCTGCAAGAGCTGCGCGAGGCATATGCCACCGCACTGGCAGATCCATCCTTTATGGCCGAGTTCCACTACGAGCTCAAACATTACGTCGGCCGCCCAAGCCCGATTTATCACGCCAAGCGTTGGTCGGAAAAGCTGGGTGGCGCGCAGATTTATCTGAAACGCGAAGATCTCAATCACACCGGCGCGCACAAGGTGAACAACTCCATCGGTCAGGCCCTGCTTGCCCGCCGCATGGGCAAGCCGCGGGTGATCGCTGAAACCGGTGCCGGTCAGCATGGTGTGGCTACGGCCACCGTCGCTGCCCGTTACGGCATGGAATGCGTGGTCTACATGGGGAGCGAAGACGTTAAGCGTCAAGCAGCCAATGTGTATCGAATGAAGCTGCTCGGCGCCACAGTTGTGCCGGTTGAATCTGGTTCGAAGACACTCAAGGATGCGTTGAATGAAGCCATGCGCGATTGGGTGACCAATGTGGGTAACACCTTCTACATTATTGGCACCGTTGCTGGCCCGCATCCGTATCCGATGATGGTGCGCGACTTCCAGTCTGTGATTGGCGACGAGTGCAAGGTACAGATGCCTGAACATGTCGGGCGCCAGCCGGATGCCGTGATTGCCTGCGTTGGCGGTGGCTCCAATGCCATGGGTATCTTCTATCCCTATATCGATGTACCCGGTGTCAAGCTGATTGGTGTAGAGGCTGCCGGCCATGGTCTAGATTCCGGTCAGCATTCCGCTTCCCTGACACTCGGCCGCCCCGGCGTGCTGCATGGCAATCGTACCTATCTGCTGCAGAACGAGGATGGTCAGGTCACAGAGACTCATTCGGTATCTGCCGGCATGGACTATCCGGGTGTGGGCCCTGAGCATGCTTGGCTCAAAGATTCGAGCCGCGCAGAGTACGTCACCATCACTGATGGCGAAGCGCTGCAAGGCTTCCATGATTTGTGTCGGTTCGAAGGCATTATTCCTGCCCTTGAGTCTTCGCATGCGCTGGCCTATGCCGCAAAGCTCGCCCCTTCGATGCCGAAGGACAAGGTCTTACTAGTGAATCTTTCCGGTCGCGGTGACAAAGACATGCACACCGTCGCCGAACAGTCCGGTCTGGATTTCTGATACCTGTCAGACAGTAAATTAAGACGCAAGGGGGCTCAGGCCCCCTTTGAATCTCCGCCCTACTAACTGAGTACCGTCAGCATGGAACGCATCAACGTCCGCTTCAATATTCTCAAATCGTCAGGACGCAAGGCCTTGATCCCCTTCATCACCGCGGGTGACCCAAATCCCGAAACCACCTTGCCGCTAATGCATGCGCTGGTGGCGGGTGGTGCCGACATCATTGAGCTTGGGGTTCCGTTCTCTGACCCTATGGCCGATGGTCCAACCATTCAGCGTGCGTCTGAGCGCGCTCTGGCCAAGGGTATGAACCTGCGCAAGGTACTGCATATGGTCGAGCAGTTCCGCCAGGTCAATGACAACACCGCTGTGGTCCTGATGGGGTATGCCAATCCGATCGAGGCATTCGGTGTGGAAGCCTTCGCTAAGGCTGCTAAGGCAGCGGGTGTTGATGGGGTGTTGGTGGTGGACTATCCGCCGGAGGAGTGCGCCGAGTTTGCCAAGGTACTGAAGGCGCATGAAATTGCGCCAATCTTCCTGTTGGCGCCCACTTCGTCTGAACAGCGCTTCAAGGAAGTGGCCGACATTGGTGCCGGCTATATTTACTACGTTTCCCTCAAGGGCGTGACTGGCTCGGGCAATCTTGATCTGGATGAAGTGGCCCGCCGTATCCCGCAAATTCAAAAGATTGTGGGCATGCCTGTTGGCGTAGGCTTCGGTATTCGTGATGCCGCCAGCGCCAAGAAGCTGGGGGCCGTGGCAGATGCTGTTGTGATTGGTAGCCGCATCATTGAAGAGATCGAGGCGTCCACCCCGGAAGAGGCCCCGCTCAAGGTGCGTACCTTCCTGCGCGAGATTCGCGCAGCCCTTGACGAAAAGTGACGGCTCGCTAAAAACGGGTAAAATGTCGCCCAATTGACGCCGATTGGGCGGTTATTGCCTGCCCTTTAGACGCTGTTCGCACCACCCAATGCTGAGTCGCTGCCGTGCGCAGCGCTTCACAGGAGATGACATGAGCTGGATTCAGAAACTGCTGCCCCCCAAGATCAAGCGTGCTGAAGGGGTCAAAAAGTCGATTCCCGAAGGACTGTGGTGCAAGTGCCCATCCTGCGAAGCGGTGCTCTACAGTACCGACCTTGAAAGCAATCAAGGCGTCTGCCCGAAGTGCAGCCATCATCACCGCCTCAAGGCGCGAGTGCGTCTGGATGCGTTGCTCGACCAAGAGGGCCGTTACGAGATCGGTTCGGAAGTGCTGCCGACCGACATCCTCAAGTTTAAGGACAGCAAGCGCTATCCAGACCGCTTAGTCGCCGCTCACGAAGATACCGGTGAGGCTGATGCGCTGATCGTCATGCAAGGCTCGATCAAGAGCGTGCCGTTGGTCGCAGCCGTGTTCGAATTCGACTTTATGGGGGGCTCAATGGGCTCCGTGGTAGGCGAGCGATTTGTCCGCGGCGTACGTGCTGCGATCGAAGCTCAATGCCCGTTTGTTTGCTTTACCTCCTCGGGTGGGGCACGCATGCAAGAAGGCTTGTTTTCACTCATGCAGATGGCTAAGACTTGCGCTGCCGCTACCCAGCTGGCTGAGCACAAGCTGCCCTTCATCACCGTGCTGACCGACCCGACTATGGGGGGCGTATCCGCAAGCTTTGCCTTCGTTTCCGACGTCGTGCTCGCCGAGCCGGGCGCGCTGATTGGCTTTGCCGGTCCGCGCGTGATTGAACAGACCGTGCGCGAAAAGCTGCCGGATGGCTTCCAGCGTTCCGAGTTTTTGATCGAGAAGGGCGCGATCGACCAGATCGTTGATCGTCGCGAAATGCGCGATCGTCTCGCCAGCCTGATGACCATGCTGCAACGCCAGCCGGCACCGTCTGCCTGATTCCTGCATGGCGCAAATCCTGCCGGCCACGCTATCTGAGTGGCTGGCCTACATTGAGCAGCAGCATATCCAGCCGATAGATCTCGGGCTGGATCGCCTGCTTGCCGCCAAGGCTATACTCAAGCAACATCAGGCCTGTCCTGTCATTACCGTGGCGGGGACGAATGGCAAGGGTTCGACCTGTGCCATGCTCGAAGCCATCCTCTGTGCGGCGGGCTACCGGGTGGGTCTGTATACCTCCCCCCACCTACTCCATTACAACGAGCGTGTGCGCATCAATCGCCAGCCGGTTGTGGACAGCTTGCTTTGCGATGCCTTCGCACGCGTCGAAGCTGCCCGTGGAGCGGTTACCCTGACCTATTTCGAATTCGGTACGTTGGGTGCGTGGGAAGTTTTTGCTACTGCGAATCTGGATGTAGTCATCCTTGAGGTTGGCTTAGGCGGACGCCTTGATGCGGTGAATATTTACGATCCTGACTGTGCCATAGTCACTGGGATTGATCTTGACCACATGGAGTTTCTGGGCAATACCCGCGAGCTGATCGGCTTTGAAAAGGCCGGGGTTTTCCGCGCTGGGCGCCCCGCCCTTTGCGGCGATATGAATGTGCCAGCCAGTTTGGTTAATCATGCCAATCAGGTTGGCGCTGATTTGCAGTTGATCAGCCGAGATTTCGGCTTTGACGTACAAGAGCAGCAATGGTCTTGGTGGGGGCGCGCCGATGCGCGCCGTGGCGGTCTCGCTTTCCCGGCCCTGCGTGGCCGCCGCCAACTGCACAATGCGAGCGTAGTGCTGGCCGCGTTGGATTGCCTCCAGTCTTCGCTGCCAGTGTCCATGGCGGAAATTCGCCAGGGCTTTGCGACAGTCGAGTTGTCCGGCCGTTTTCAGACCTTGCCGGGGCGACCTGTGACCGTACTGGATGTTGCCCATAACCCCCAAGCTGCACAGGTGTTGGCTGACAATCTCTTAGACCAAGGCTTTTTCGGGCGGACCTGGGCGGTATGCGGCATGTTGCGCGATAAGGATATGGACGCCGTGATCAGTGCCTTAAAGGGGCGCGTCGAGTCTTGGCTGCCCTGTACGCTGACAGGTCCGCGTGGTGCCAGTGCAGCCGAATTGTCAACACGATTGGAGGCGCAAGGTGAGTCGGTTGAGGCAGAGTTCGATTCGCCACAGGCTGCTTACACATACGCACGAGAGAAGGCCGTCGAAAATGATAGAATTGTCGTCTTCGGTTCATTCCTCACCGTGGCGGATGTGCTGGCTACCCTGGCTAGACGCCCCAACTGAGACCCAGACTGAGATCTCATGGCAGAAAATACTGCGGCACCCGATAGCGATATTCAGCTGAAAAAGCGGGCGCGTCGCCGCCTTGTCGGTGCAGTTGCACTGGCCCTGCTCGCTGCCATTGTGCTGCCCATGGTCATGGACCATGAACCCCGCCCCCCTGTCCAAGATATTCAAGTCCGCATCCCCAGCCAAGATGCCGGCAGCTTTACCTCGCGCCTGATTCCAGGCACCCCCGCAGCGACGCCGTTGCCGCCCGCCAAGCCGGCAGTAGCTGAAGAGCTTCGTCCCGGCGAGCTGAAAAAGCCTGAACTCAAGCCACTAGAGGTGCCGGCCGAGACAAAGGCAGAGGTACAGAGCAAGCCAGAGCCCAAGCCTGAGCAGGCTGCAAAGCCCGTAGAAAAGCCTGCAGAAAAGCCTGCAGAAAAGCCGACGGTCGTGAAACCGGAAGCAAAGCCTGAAGTGAAGCAGGAGGCCAAGACCGCGGCAGAAGCCCAGCGGGCTGAAAAGATATTGAACGGCGCTGACGCCCACAAAGCCGATGGCCAATGGGTTCTCCAGTTGGGGGCCTATCAAGAAATGGGCAACGTTAAGGTTCTGCAGGCAAAGATTAAGGAGCTTGGCTACCCAAGCTACACTGAGAAAGTGACGACCCCACAAGGTGACCGCATCCGTGTGCGTGCTGGACCCTTCAGTTCCAAGGCTGCTGCCGAGAAGGCGCAGGCAGGACTAAAACGAATCGGTGCCGGTGGGCCACCCGGTGGTGTGGTTGTGCCCAAGTAAGACAGGCTGGCAGATCGCGTGACTTGGTTTGACTATGCCGTTCTAGCAGTTATTGCCGCATCGCTGTTGCTAGGGCTCTGGCGCGGTGTAGTGAGTGAGATTCTTGCGCTGGCTGCATGGGTATTGGCCTTTTTTGTAGCACGTGAGTTTGCACCAGCAGTGAGTGACTTTTTTGCCGGCTGGCTGAGCGACAGGAACGGACAGTATCTGGCGGGCTTTGCAGCCGTGTTTGTGAGCGTTCTTATCGTTGTAGGTATCGCTAGGCTGGTTGTTTCTTTTTTGTTGCGCGCAGTCGGTTTGGGCTTGATAGATCGCATGCTCGGTGCCATCTTCGGAATAGCCCGTGGTCTGTTGATTGTGCTGCTTGCGGTGATGCTGGGCGGATTGACGCCGCTGCCGAAGGAGCCGTGGTGGCGTAATGCGATGTTCTCGCCGCCGTTAGAAACAGCTGTGCTGATGGCGAAGCCGTGGCTACCAGAGAGCATGGCGCAGAAGATTAAATACCGCTGAGTTTCAGGCAGCGTTCGCGGGATTACAGAATTCGTTAAGGCGTGCAGGATTTCCTGTGCGTCGGTATTTTCAAAGGTAGGTGAAGCATGTGCGGTATTTTGGGAGTCGTCGCCAAGACGCCAGTCAATCAGCTGCTCTATGACGGTCTGCAGGTTCTGCAGCACCGCGGGCAGGATGCCGCCGGGATCGCTACTGCTGCCGGTGGCCGTTTCCATATGCACAAGGGCCCAGGCCTCGTGCGTGACGTATTTCGCACGCGCCATATGCGCAATCTGGTCGGTAACTGGGGTATTGGTCACTGCCGTTACCCGACTGCGGGTTCTGCTTACAACGCTGCGGAAGCGCAGCCGTTCTATGTGAACTCGCCCTTTGGCCTGATGCTTGCCCATAACGGTAACCTGACCAATGCCGAGCAGTTGCGTCAGGACATGTTCCTGCAGGATCTGCGCCACATGAACACGAACTCCGATTCGGAGGTGCTGCTCAATGTGTTCGCGCATGAGCTACAGGTGGCGGCTAAGCAATATCAGGTTGATGCCGAGGCGATCTTCAAGGCCGTGGCCGGCACGCACAAGCGCGTCAAGGGTGCTTATGCCGTGCTGGTGATGATTGCAGGCTATGGCTTGCTGGCTTTCCGTGATCCCTACGGAATTCGCCCGATGGTGATCGGCCGCAATGACACAACGGCAGGCCCAGAGTACATGGTGGCTTCTGAGAGCGTTGCGCTAGACACACTGGGCTTCAAGTACTTGCGCGATGTTGAGCCGGGCGAGGCGGTGCTGATTGATGTGAATGGCAACTTCCAAAGCCGTCAATGCGCTGAATACACGCTACATGCACCGTGCATGTTTGAATATGTGTATCTGGCCCGTCCTGACTCGCTGATGGATGGTATGTCGGTTTACGAAACGCGCGTGAAAATGGGCGAGTTTCTGGCTGACAAGATCAAGCACACGCTGCCGCAACTGAAAATCGATGCCGTCATTCCAATCCCGGATTCCAGCCGTCCATCGGCGATGGAGCTGGCTGCTCGCTTGGATATTCCATACCGCGAAGGTTTTGTGAAGAACCGCTATATCGGCCGCACGTTCATCATGCCGGGGCAAGCCACACGTCGGAAATCGGTTCGCCAGAAGCTCAATGCGATTGCTCAGGAATTCAAGGGTAAGAACGTGCTGCTCGTCGATGACTCCATCGTGCGTGGTACGACCAGCCGTGAAATTGTTTTAATGGCGCGCGAAGCCGGCGCACTGAATGTCTATATGGCCTCGGCTGCACCACCGGTACGCTATGCCAACGTGTATGGCATCGACATGCCATCCCGTGACGAACTGATTGCCAGTGGTCGCACCGAAGAACAGGTGCGTGTGGAGATTGGTGCCGATGCGCTGATCTACCAAGATCTGGACGCCCTGAAAAAGGCGCTGCAGGCCGTCAATCCAGCCATTGCACAATTTGAGACATCCTGCTTCGATGGCAATTACATCACAGGTGACATTACTGCCGAATATTTGACCGGCATTGAAGACGCGCGCAATCAGCCGGGTAAGCCCAGCAATGCGGGCGACGACGACGAAGGTCAGATGGATTTGAACCTGGTACAAAGCGCGACCCACTAAGCTCATGAATCCAGACGACTACAAGGACTACGACATCGAGTCACTGGCCGTGCGCGCCGGTCAGGAGCGCAGCCAGTTTGGTGAGCATGCCGAAGCCCTGTACCTGACTTCCAGCTACGTTTTCAAGAGTGCCGCTCAGGCGGCTGCACGCTTCGGGGGTGAAGAGCCGGGCAATATCTATTCGCGCTTTACCAATCCGACGGTCACCATGATGCAAGAGCGTCTGGCAGCCCTTGAAGGCGCTGAGGCTTGCGTGGCTACTGCCTCCGGCATGGCAGCCATTCTGAGTACAGTCATGGGACTGATGCAGGCGGGGCAGCATATTGTGTCTTCGCGCAGCATCTTCGGCTCGACGCAGGTATTGTTCAGCCAGATTTTCAGCAAGTTCAGCATCGAGACCACCTATGTGGATGCCGCTGATCTATCGGCATGGCAGGCGGCTATGCGTCCGAATACCAAACTGATATTTCTGGAGACACCCTCCAATCCACTGACTGATGTCTTCGACATCGCAGCAATTGCCAAGGTGGCACATGCCGCTGGCGCCTTGCTGGTGGTCGACAACTGTTTCTGTTCGCCTGCGCTTCAGCAGCCCTTGAAGCTGGGTGCTGATCTCGTGATTCATTCGGCAACCAAGTATCTCGATGGTCAGGGGCGCGTTCTGGGCGGCGCAATTTGTGGCACCAAGGCGCTAGTGGAAGAGCCTTTCAAGTTCATCCGTAGTGCCGGCCCGTCGATCTCGCCATTCAATGCATGGGTGATTCTAAAGGGCATGGAAACGCTGTCCATTCGTATGCAGGCTCAATCGGCCAATGCGTTTGAGTTGGCCAAGCGGCTGGAAGCAAACCCCAAGGTTATGCGGGTCTTCTATCCCGGTTTGCCTTCGCATCCGCAGCATGCGCTGGCAATGCGTCAGCAGAAGACAGGCGGCGCTGTGTTGGCGTTCGAAGTGAACGGCGGAAAGGACGCCGCATGGAAAGTCATTGACAGTACGCAGATGCTATCGATTACCGCCAACTTGGGCGACACCAAAACCACCATTACGCATCCGGCAACCACCACGCATGGACGTATTTCTCCGGAAGCGCGTGCGGCGTCTGGTATCAGTGACGGGCTGCTGCGTATTGCAGTCGGGCTTGAGTCGGTCGATGACATCGAAGCCGACCTGCTGCGCGGCTTAGGCTAACGCTACGACGTTCCTGCCTGAGGCGGGAAGTACGTGACTGCCTGACCTTCTGACCATGGCGTATAGCGGGTCATGGCAACATCGAAGTGCTGACTTGACAGCAGCGTATCCAGCCATCTATGTAAATTCGGCCACGCTTGATTGGCAAACCATGCCTTATCGGTGTGGGCAAACTGCCGTACAAAGGGCGCAATTGCCATATCAGCAAATGCGCAGTGTTGTCCGAACAGGTAGTCCCCTGTACTAAGCCTAGCCTCCAGTTGAACTAAAAAATGACTGGCTGTTGCCCGATGCAACAGAGCATCGACGCCTGTGTAGCGTTCAGGGTACTTGTAACGATCCAGATTGAACTTGAACTCGCCATCGCATTTGGTGATTAACTCCAACATCTCAGCCTGGGATGCTTGTTGTGGCGTCAGCCAGCCTTCGGGGTCGTTCTGCCCAAGCGCCCACAGCATGATGTCCAAGCTTTGCTCAAGCACTGTGCCATCCGGTGTGATCAGCACCGGTACCGTGCCTTTGGGCGAGACAGCCAGCATGGCATTGGGCTTTGCTCGCAACACAATTTCACGTATCTCGCAGCGAATCCCGCTTGATAGCAAGGCCAAACGAGCACGCATTGCGTAGGGGCAGCGGCGGAAGGAGTAGAGCGTAGGCAGTGAGCAAGTCGCCATGATGGGCTGACTTATGCCGATGTTTGTTCAGACTTGTCCTGCAATGCTGGCTTTGCCTTGCCCTTAGGCACAAAGCGAATCCCGATATGCGCCTGCTGGCGCTTTTCCGCGAGCTCTACCTGCCGCTGGCGTTCAGCGTAGGCATCTTTCTGTTCAGGCGTTGTCTTGTCGGCGCAATGTGGACAGCTCACGCCGAGCACGTAGTGGGGCGAAGCCTTGTCTTCTTCATTGAGCGGGAAGCGGCAGGCGCGGCAAAATTCGAATTTTCCGGGCTTGAGGCCGTGACCGACAGATACTCGCTCGTCAAAGACAAAGCATTCGCCTTGCCAGCGACTCTCCTCTTCCGGCATGGTTTCGAGGTATTTAAGGATCCCGCCCTCAAGGTGGTAAACATTCTCAAAACCTTGCGTGCGCATGTAAGCGGTGGACTTCTCACAGCGGATACCGCCTGTGCAGAACATCGCGATCTTGGCATCCTTGCGCAGGCGGCCAGCGGCCACCTCTTGTTCCACCCAGCCCGGCAATTCGGTGAAGCTGTTGGTACGTGGATTGATGGCACGCTCAAAGGTGCCAATCGAGACCTCATAATCATTGCGCGTATCGACCACGATCACCTCGGGATCAGCAATCAGCATGTTCCATTCCTGCGGCTTCACATAGGTGCCGACAATATGGCGTGGGTCGATACCAGGCACGCCCATGGTCACAATTTCCTTCTTCAGGCGGACTTTCATGCGGTGAAAGGGCAGTTCTTCAGCCAGTGATTCCTTGTGGATTAGATCTGCGAGGCGTGGATCGCTACGTAGCCAAGCAAGCACGGCGTGGATATTCTCGGGAAGACCGGAGATGGTCCCGTTGATGCCTTCTTCTGCCAGAAGAAGTGTGCCCTTGATGCGGTTTTCTTCGCACACGGCAAGCAGCGGGGCTTGCAGAGCAGCGTAATCAGAGAGGGTGACAAATTTGTAGAGGGCGGCGGTCAGGTACATGATGCGTGGGAACGGCCAAAAGTGTGATTATCCCGCATCCTCGACGAGCCGGGCGGGCTTGTGCTACAATTCGCCCCGCGTTGGTGCATAGCTTCAGTCTCACTGGCGCGTCGCGTTGAGAATTTTCTTTCCGCGCCTTTCCCCTTTGGAACCCAATATCTAGACGAGCGCGTGCTCCCCCGGCTGCAATGGCCATTGTGCGCAGATAGGTTCCTGGAGTTTCACCATGCTATTTACTGAACTCGGCCTGCGCGCCGAGATTTTGCGTTCGCTTTCTGAACAAGGCTACGACACGCCGACCCCCATTCAAGCTCAAGCCATTCCGCAAGTGTTGGCTGGACACGATCTAATGGCTGCTGCCCAGACTGGCACTGGTAAGACGGCTGGTTTCACGCTGCCTTTGCTGCAACTGCTGTCGACCACTGATGCGCCGGGCACCGCCGCCCAAACCAAATTCCGTACCCGTGCCTTGATTCTCACCCCGACGCGTGAACTCGCGGCGCAGGTGTATGAAAGCGTGCGTACCTACGGCAAGCATTTGAACCTGCGTGCCGCAGCCATTTACGGCGGCGTCAGCATGGTGCCGCAAACCAAGCTGCTGCGCGCGGGCGTCGAGATCATCGTTGCCACGCCGGGCCGCCTGCTGGATCACGTTACTCAGCGTAGCGTTGATCTGACTGGTGTTGAGATGGTGGTGTTGGATGAAGCCGACCGCATGCTTGACATGGGCTTTCTGCCTGATATCAAGAAGATCATCAATCTGCTGCCGAAGAAGCGTCAGACGCTGATGTATTCGGCCACCTTCTCGGATGAAATCCGTCAGCTGGCTAAGCAGTTCCTGACTGACCCTAAGCAAGTGGAAGTGGCGCGTGCCAACTCCACCGCTGAAACGGTTGCACAGGCTGTCTATCCTGTTGATCGCAACAAGAAGCGTGATCTGCTGGTCAAGCTGATTGAAGACAACAACTGGCATCAGGTGCTGGTATTTACACGCACCAAGCATGGCGCGAATGCGCTGGCCGAGAAGCTCGATAAGGGCGGCATTCGTGCAGCGGCCATTCACGGCAACAAGAGCCAGGGTGCCCGCACCAAGGCGCTGGCCGACTTCAAGAGCCTCAAGCTGCATGTCCTCGTTGCGACTGATATTGCTGCCCGCGGTATCGATATCGATCAACTGCCGCACGTTGTGAATTACGAACTGCCGAATGTGCCGGAAGACTACGTGCATCGTATCGGTCGCACCGGCCGTGCCGGCGCAACGGGTGAAGCTGTGTCGCTGGTGTGTGTCGACGAGTATAAGTTGCTGCGTGACATTGAGCGCCTGCTTAAGCGTCAGCTGGAAAAGCGCATCGTCCCCGGCTTCGAACCTGATCCACATGCAAAGCCGCAGCCCATTGAAAATGGTCGTCGCTCGCAAGGCGCACCGCGCAGCTTTGGTGATCGTCCCGCTCCGCGTCAAGGCGAAGGTCGCAAGTCGCAGGGCGACTCACGTCGCGGCGATAGCCGTGGTGAGCCGCGCAGTGGTAATCGCAGCGCCGCACCGCAGCCGAATGGTGCACCGCGCCGTAGTGGCAGTGCGCCTCGTCCGGCCGGTAGCCGTACTGATGGTCAGCGCAGCAGTGCAGGGGGTTTCCGCCAGCGTTGATGCTTGCCAGGAGTCGGGTGCTGCCTGAGTTCTTGCTTTCAGCAATAAAAAAGCCGACGTAAGTCGGCTTTTTTATTATCGGTAGCTAGCGTTTAAGGGCGCCAAGTTTTGCGCTGCCAACCATGCGTGTCACACGCGAGGTAGTTGCCCCCCTCTGGCGTATCGTGCCAGTCACCAAGGACGTAACGTGTGCAGGAGTGACCATCGACCTGATGCTGATGCGTATTGAGTCGATGGGTGTGACCATGGATCATGGCGCTGACGCCATGGCGATGAAAGGCATCAGCCACCGCCTGCGGGTGTACGTCCATGATGGACATTGATTTCATCTGCTTCTGTTCTTCACTGCGTCGGCGCAAATCTTCGATCTGCTGCTTACGGGCAGCGAGTGGCTGCGCAAGAAAGGTCTCTCGCCATGCTTGGCCGCGTACTTGCTGACGGAACGTCTGATACGCGGTGTCATCAGTGCATAGCGTATCGCCGTGTAGAAGCAGGGTGGGCGTGCCGGCAATGTCATGCACCACTTCATCTGGCAGCAAGCGTGCCCCGGTCGCAGCACAAAAGTCTGCACCAAACAGAAAGTCGCGATTTCCGGGGAGAACGAACTTGGGTAGGTCGCAGGCCTTGAGCGCACTGCAGATCTGCGCATTGAAGGGGGCAGTCAGGTCATCATCGCCCGCCCAGTATTCAAAAATGTCGCCGAGTAGATAGAGCGCATCGTTACCTGGCACGACCTCCCGCAGGAAGTCGCAAAAAAGGCCGGTCAGAACCGGCCTGCTGGGGCAGAGATGCAGATCAGAGACGAACAAAACCGACATAGTCTTAATTCCGTATCGTCAATGACTGCATCTGAGTCTGGATGTTTAAACGACTTCAGCGCGTTCGATGATCACGTCCTGTACCGGCACATCGCGGTGGAAGCCGTTGCGACCGGTGGGTACGCCACGGATCTTTTCGACGACATCCATGCCATCGATAACCTTGCCGAACACGGCATAGCCCCAGCCGTCTTGGCCAGGGAAGTCGAGGAAGTCATTGTTGCCGACATTGATGAAGAACTGGGCCGATGCCGAGTGTGGATCAGAGGTGCGCGCCATCGCAAGGGTGCCGATGGTGTTCTTGAGGCCTGCCGCGATCCCCGCCTTGGCTTCATTCTCGATCGGTGCACGCGTTTCTTTTTGCTTCATGCCTGGCTCGAAACCGCCGCCTTGGATCATGAAGCCATCGATCACACGATGGAAGATGGTGCCATTGTAGTGGCCTGATTCAACGTACTCGATAAAGTTTTGAGCAGTCTTCGGGGTGTTCTCGGTATCGACTTCAACACTGATAACGCCAAAGTTGGTGTGCAGCTTGATCATGGGTGGTCCTTTGATGAGGGTGATTATTTTTTTTCAGTCGTTTTTTCTGGCACCAGTGTGACCGATTCGATCACGACAGGCGTTGTCGGCACATTCTGATGAAAGCCTGCATTGCCAGTGGCAACGCTACGAATTTTCATGATGACTTCCATGCCCTTGGTGACCTTGCCGAACACGGCATAACCCCAACCATCGGGCGAGGGGTAGTCAAGACCTGGATTGTCCTTCACGTTAATGAAGAACTGTGCGGTTGCCGAGTGCGGATCACCGGTGCGAGCCATGGCCAGCGTGCCGAAGCTATTGCGCAATCCGACCATGCTACCTTCTGGCGCTTCGTTCTGAATGGGTTGACGGGTTGCCTTTTCCTTCATGTCGGGCGTAAAGCCACCACCTTGGATCATGAAGTTCGGAATCACGCGATGAAAGATGGTGCCGTTGTAAAAGCCATCCTTTGCGTAGCGCAAGAAGTTGGCTGTGGTCTTTGGCGCCTTGTCAGCAAACAGTTCAACCGTGATGTTGCCCTGATTAGTCTTGATTTCGAGCTCAGGATTTGCTGCTACTGACAGACTTGCAATCGACATCAGCAAGGCAGCCGCAATAGTGTTTTTAAGCGTGAGTAAGGACATCAGGCGGCACCTTCGTAGATGATTTTCCAGCGGCCATCTTCACGTAGCCAGTACTGGCGCTTCATCATTACATTGGTTAGATTGTTGCTCTTGTAGTCCTGTTTAAAGGTCACGACCATCATGTCGTCCTTACCAGGATATCGGAACAGGGTGAGTTTTTCAGTGCCCACGCTGATCCAATTCTTGCCAGCGTTGACCTTGCGCTTTTGTTCTGTCCAGCTTTGATAGTCGGTGCCGTCCGCATTGAATTGACGTGAATAGTGACTGGCGTAGCGATCGCCATCACGGCTTTCCCAATCCTTGCGCCAACTGTCGATGGCATCCAGCATGCTTTTCTTCTCGTTCTGCCATTCATCTTTTGTCAGCCATTCCACGCTCTGCGTAATGATGACTGGGGTTAGGCCCACTTGCAGGTACGGGGCCAGCTTGTTGAGGTCGGGATTCGACAGCACGACGCAACCATCGGACGCCTTGGGGGGGCGCGAGTAAGTATCGGACGGTGTGCCGTGCAGCCAGATGCCATGTCCATTACGCCCCAAACGTTTGTCGTAGTCGTTCGGGTAATTGATGGGGAAAGCTCCGCTGCCGTAAAAGTCACCGAGCTTCTGGATCGGTAGATTGCCAACCACCTGATAAACGCCGACTGGCGTTTTTTTGTCACCCTCGCGCGACTTCTCCGCGCCGAGCTTGCCCTGCGTTATGTAGTAGTCGGTCACGAACTTTGGCGTACCGCCAGCGTTCTCGTACAGGTACAGGCGGGAGCGATTAGCATCGACCACTACAGCGAATTTTTGCTCCGGTTGCATCTGCACCAGATAGCGGGGGATTGAGTTGGTTGGTGGCTTGCTGCGGTGAGCATTGATACGGGCTTGCGCCTCTTCGCGCAGATCTGCCAGCTTGTCTTGGGGCGCCTTGGCGGGGCTGCCCAAGTCTGAGATGGGCTGTACGCGGGACATCAGCAGATCGCCCTTGACCAAGTGACCGAGACGGAAGTTTGGATAGGCTTGGGTCAGCGCTTCGGCCTGTTGCATAGCCGCATCCAGCTGATTGCGTTCGATGCGTGCAAACACTTCTGCCAGCTGTGCTTCCGGGCTGGCATTGGTTAGCACTGGCAAGGCAGCATGCGCAGCCGTCTCGGCGGACTGAGTGAGCTTGTTGCCCAACACTTCGCTACCGAAGAAATAGCTCGCAAAGAGAATCCCGAGACCTGCCGGGATGGCCAGTTTACGCATTAAAAGAGTGTGCCTCACAACCGCCCATTACCCACCTACACGCTCCTGCTGGATCAGCCACTTACCTTCGCGCTTCACCAGTACCAGTGTCTTGGTAGTGGATGAGCTTAGCGATGCTGACTTATAGTTCTGACGGAACCTTGCTGTGGCTTGATCAGCGGCGTCTACGCTTACCTTGATGTTGTCGACATCAACGCTGATCTTGCCCGGTTTGTTGATACGCTTGTTGCGTTCGCTTTCCCAGTTGGCACGTGTTTCACCACCTGGTGTCTTGAAGTCTTTAGCGTAGCGAGCTAGATAAGCTTTCACGTCCTTGCGTGTCCAAGCTGAGGCCCAAGCTTCAATAGCCTTACTCACTTCAGCTGTGACATCTGCACCCGGCTTAGGTTCTACCTTAGGTTCAGGCTTGGGCTCAACCTTAGGTTCGGGCTTGGTTTCAATCTTGACAGGCTCAGGTGCCTTGACAGGCTCAACTGGCTTGGTGGCTGGTGCCGTTGCAATTATGGTTGGGGTCGGCGGGGCAACCGGCGTTGCTGCTGGCAGCGCCACGGCCTTGCTCGGTTCCGACGCAGGCTTGCTGCCGGGCTTGCCGGTTGGGGTAATCAGGTCGCGGATCAGTGCCAGCTTGTTTTGTGCGCTGGCGTTGGATGCGTCCAGCTGCAATGCCTTGCCGTAAGCCTGACTGGCGAGCCGTGCGTACAAGTCACCTAAATTTTCGTGAGCCGTGGCATAGGACGGATGAGTGCGAATGGCCTGCTCCAGCGATTGCTTGGCCTTGTCGTACTGCTTTTGCTGGGCGTAGATGACGGCCAAGTTGTTGTAAGGCTCCGGGAGTTCTGGATAATCTTCGCTCAGCTTGGTGAAAATGCTAAGGGCCTCAGGGTTGCGCCCCATCTCGGCGAGGATAGTGCCTTTCAGGAAGCGCCCTTGGGCATCCTTCGGTTTCCCCGCCAGATAACGATCTATCTGCTCAAGGGCTTGGGTGTGTTGGCCTTGGCGCAGCGAGCGGCTCGCATCCTGCACGGTATCAGCATAAACAGGTAGTGCCAGGCTCAGGCAGGCAAGGGCGATCAGGGTGCGACGCAGGGGCATGGTATACTCGGACGCAGTTTTTGGACAATAAAATTGGCCGAAATGGCCATTGTAAGTTTCTGTATTACAACAAAATTTCATGTTTTGCAGGGTGTCGGGCAAGGCCATCTGATCATGCTTGACAGGCCTGATAAGCTCAGTCGCAACACCCAGCGAATACAACTCCTGATTCTATCAATAAGCCGGCCCCTGCAATAGCTGAAATGCACCGCCTTTCCAGCTGTTCCCGGCGTTTCTCGATAGCCAGCAAGCTCTGACGACATGCTCAAAATCCATAACTCCCTGAATCGCAGCAAGCAGGACTTCACCCCGATCGAGGCTGGCCATGTGCGCATGTATGTATGCGGCATGACCGTGTATGACTTCTGTCACCTAGGACACGCCCGTGTCATGGTGGTGTTTGACATGGTTGCGCGCTGGCTCCGCGCTAGTGGTTTCAAGGTGACTTACGTCCGTAATATCACCGACATTGATGACAAAATCATCAAGCGTGCTGCTGAAAACAAGGAAAGCATTCGCACCCTGACCGATCGCTTTATTTCTGCCATGCACGAGGATGCCGATGCCTTGGGTGTGCTGCGCCCGGACCATGAGCCGCGCGCCACGGAGTATGTGCAACAGATGCTGGACATGATTGCCAGCTTGGAAAAGCATGGCTACGCCTATGTCGCCGCCAATCGCGACGTGTGCTACTCGGTACGGAAGTTCCCCAACTACGGCAAGCTGTCAGGCAAGTCGCTGGACGATCTGCGCGCGGGTGAGCGTGTTGACGTAGTCGACGGCAAGCAGGACCCTTTGGACTTTGTGTTGTGGAAGCACGCCAAGGAAGACGATGCCGATGAAGTGAAGTGGAATTCGCCGTGGGGCGCGGGGCGTCCGGGTTGGCATATCGAGTGCTCGGCCATGGGCAGCGATCTGCTGGGTAAGCACTTTGATATTCATGGCGGTGGGCAGGATCTGCAGTTCCCTCACCATGAAAACGAAATTGCGCAGTCCGAGGGCGCACATAGCTGCCAGTACGTGAACTACTGGATGCACAACGGCTTTATCCGCGTCGACGACGAAAAAATGTCTAAGTCACTGGGCAACTTCTTCACCATCCGCGATGTGCTCAAGTCGTACGATGCAGAAGTGGTGCGCTTCTTCATCCTGCGCGCTCACTATCGTAGCCCGCTGAATTATTCCGATGCGCACCTGGACGATGCGCGTGGTGCGCTGACCCGCCTCTACACGGCACTGAGGGGCCACACCGCAACAGCTGCTGTAGTCGATTGGAACGAGCCACATGCGCAGCGATTCAAGGCGGCGATGGACGACGACTTCAGCACGTCCGAAGCAATTGCGGTGCTTTTCGAGCTGGCCAATATTGTGAATCGCGACAATGATGCTGCCATGGCTGCTCAGTTGAGAGGGTTGGCGGCTGTGTTGGGGCTGCTGCAACGTGATCCGCAAGCGTTTCTGCAAGCCGCGCCTGTGGCCGAGTCTGGCCTCAGCAATCAAGAGATCGAAGCACTGATTGCCGCACGTGTCGCGGCCAAGCAAGCCAAGAACTTCGCCGAGTCGGACCGACTTCGCGATGAGCTCAAGGCGGCAGGCATTGTGCTGGAAGATAAGCCGGGTGGTTTGACTGAGTGGCGGCGCGCCTGACCATGTCTGGGCGTGGAAATCGGTGATGCAATTCCGTTACCCACGCTCCTTCTTCAAGCTGCTGGCAGTTGGTTTCTTTCTTGCCGTGCTGCCGCTGGCCGCCGGTTTGTTGGCGATGACGCTCGCCATCCAGAAGCTTTCCACCCAAAGCCAGCAGGCCGTTTTTGACGCCGCTCGTATCGCGCACGGCAGCCGCCAGTTGGCAGAGATTTTGCCAACCCTGGAACGCGCTGCCCGACAAAGCGTGGTCTTGCAAGACGCATCACTGCGTGAGGGCTACGAGCACTTGCGCGAAGAGTTTGCCGATGTCATCACCCATATGCAGCAGTTGCCGCTGGATGCAGAAATGCGCCAGTTGCTCAATCGTATGGCCGAGCAGGAAGCAGAGGCTTATCGCATGCAGACTGAGGCCAAGGTTGATAAAACCCAGTTTGCCCGGCTCGCAGAAACTGGCCGCGCGATGCTGCTCCATTCAAATGCGGTGATTGATCGCGAGGCCGTCGCGCTCAAGACGCAAGCGGAAGAGGCCGAGGCCGGCGCACAAACCCAGCTTTTGGTGGTGCTGCCCGTGGCATTGCTCGTGGTGGCCGGATTTACCTACCTGTTGGCGCGCCCCATTGCCCAAATTGAAGCAGGGATTCGTGACCTTGGCGAACGTCGCCTGCATACGCCTGTCGTAGTGGAGGGGCCGGAGGATCTGGTGCAGCTGGGTGAGCGCCTGAACTGGTTGCGTGAGCGTCTCCAGCAACTGGAAGCGCAGAAAGCGCAGTTTCTCCGCCATGTCTCGCATGAGCTGAAAACCCCATTGACCGCATTGCGTGAGGGTTCAGAGTTATTGGCTGAAGGCACTGCTGGCGGGCTGCAGCCACGCCAGCAGGAGATTGTAGGCATCGTCCGTGAAAACAGTATTCATCTGCAGCGTTTGATCGAAGAGTTGCTGCGGCATGGCGAGGCTGAGTTTCGTGCAGCGCGTATCGACATTCAGGCCGTTGCATTGCCTGAGTTAGTTGCACATGTTGTGGATCGGCAGCGTATTGCTCTAGAGGCAAGGCAGATCAAGTTGCAGAGCAATGTCAGTCCGCAAACCGTGCGGACTGACCCGGAACGTGTGCGCGTCATTCTCGACAACTTGCTCTCAAATGCAACCAAGCACGCACCTTTGGGCAGTGTGGTGGAACTTTTTGCCAAGGTTGAGGCTCAGCAGTTAGTGCTGCGAGTGCTCGATAGCGGCCCGGGTGTGCCGGCGGCTGCGCATGAACGTGTGTTCGAGCCCTTTTATCGAGGCGATACGCCTGCGGGCAGCAAGATCAAGAGTACAGGGCTGGGGCTTTCCATCTGCCGTGATCATGTCACGGCACTGGGCGGCGTGATTACGGTGGGCGAGGGGCGTGGCGACTTTACCGTCGTCCTCCCTGTGGAGGTGGTGTGATGAAATGTTTGAAGACGTTCTGCCTGCTGTTTGTATTGGCTGGCCTGAGCGCTTGCACTACCCTCAGAACAGTCGGTAGCACTGATCGTTATTGGCTCAAGTCGGAGGCGCATCTCGGTATGGACGATGCCGTGTCCCTGCTTTACTACGCTAGCTACACACGTAATTTATCAGCGACTGAACGCGAGCGCGAGCTTGAGCGTCAGCGCAGCGCACATGCTCGTGACAAAAGCGATTTCCGGCGCTTGCAATACGCGCTGGTACTGAGCACGCCAGAGGCCAGCATGAACGAGCGCCGCCTCGCACAGCAGGTGATTGAGCCTTTGCTTGAGGGCAAGCATGATGCGGATCTGGTGGCGTTGGCTGGCCTGTTAAATTTCCATCTGAGCGCCATGCTCCAAGGCCAGAAGCGCGCTGATGAGCTTGAGAAAAAGCTGGATGCAGTGAAGGATATCGAGCGCAGTTTGCTCCGCCGAGACAAGGGGAAACCATGAGCGACGTCCGTGGCAACTATCTGCTGCTGGTTGATGATGATCCGGATTTGCTGCGTCTGCTGGCCATTCGTCTGGAGGCGGCAGGCCATCGTATCGAGACAGCTGCTAATGGGCAGGAAGCCTTGGCACGGGCCAGCATTGAGCGTCCGCAATTGGTGATTACAGACATGCAGATGCCGGGTATGGATGGTGCTGCGCTATTCGATGCCTTGCGTGTGCAGCATCCGTTGCTGCCTGTGATCATACTGACGGCGCATGGCAGCATCCCCGATGCCGTGGCCGCAACACAGCGTGGCGTGTTTGGCTATCTGACCAAGCCCTATGATCCTAAGGCGCTGCTGGAGCTAGTCGCGCGCGCATTACGTCTGGGGCCTGCCAATGAGCCCGCTGGCGTAGCTGGTTGGCGCAGCGATATCGTGACGCAGAACAACCAGATGGAGGACCTGCTGGCGCGTGCGCAACTTGTCGCGGGTGGCGATGCTAGTGTGCTGCTCTTGGGCGAGTCGGGGACCGGTAAGGAAGTACTCGCCAAGGCCATTCACCGCGCCAGTCCCCGCCGCGATGCGCCGTTTATCGCCGTTAATTGCGGGGCAATTCCTGAGAACTTGCTGGAGTCAGAACTGTTCGGTTACGTGAAGGGGGCCTTTACCGGCGCCAGTCGCGATCAGCGTGGTTTGATCCCTGAGGCCGATGGCGGTACGTTGTTCCTCGACGAAATTGGCGATATGCCGACGCCCTTGCAGGTCAAACTCTTGCGCGTACTGGAAGAGCGCGAAGTTAGGCCCGTGGGCAGCACCAAAAGTGCGCCGGTGAATATTCGTGTCATCAGCGCGACCCATCGTGATTTGGCGGAGGAAATGGCCAGCGGCCAGTTCCGCAGCGATCTGTACTACCGGCTCAATGTGGTGTCCTTGCAGATTCCCAATCTGAGCCAGCGTCGCGACGATATCCCCTTGTTAGCCAACCATTTTCTACAACGCCTAGCAACGCGCTACCAGAAGGAGATCAATGGTTTCGCGCCAGATGCCATGGAGTTGTTGACGCGCGCTAGCTGGCCCGGCAATGCGCGTCAGTTACTGAATGTGGTGGAGCAGGCTGTCGCATTGACCACCACCGCCATGATCGCGCCGGGCTTGGTACAGCAGGCGATTCGCGAGACCGAAGAGGTGGTGTCTTTCGATGAGGCGCGTCGTCGTTTCGAGAGCGACTATTTAGTGCGCATCCTCAAGCTGACCGGCGGCAATGTTGCGCAGGCGGCCAAGCTCGCACAACGTAACCGTACTGACTTCTACAAGCTGCTTCAACGGCACGCTCTCGATCCCGCCTTGTTCAAGTAGGCGGTTTTCTGTCGTCGCTCGGCGACAGAAAAATCCCATGTAAATCATTAGGCTATCTGCCGCCGATACGGATATGTCGCCACGTGGCGACAGTCCCGTGGGTGTGGCTTTGCGCTGCATTTTGTTAAGCCTATGTTTTTAATTGGCTATTTCCCCTGGCATGCTGGTTGCGTATAGCGCAGTCAAGCGCATGTGGGATGCGCCAGACAAAAAGGAAGAACAAAATGAACAGTAAGAAAATGGGTGTGGTGGTCATGATGATGATGCTCGTGGTCATGGGGGCCGCATTGAGCGGCTGCAGCAGCAACCCCAGTCGTCAGGATGTTGGCACGGTGAGTGGTGCTGTGATTGGTGGCGTGGTTGGCTCGGCCCTGACGGGCGGTAGCACGGTGGGTACGGTCGCCGGCGCAGGTGCAGGGGCCTATGCAGGTAATCGTATCGGTCGTCAGCTTGACCGCAAGTAATCCAGACACGACACACTCAAAGGAAAAACCACCATGGGCCAGCTTATTGCCAGTCGTGCCAATCGTAACAACGAGGCGACTGTTGTCATGAAGGAAAAATCTGCCATGAATATCCGTCCGAAAATTTTGTACCCCTCGCTCATCATCGCTGCCTTCTCAGTGACGCTGCTGAGCCTCACCGGGGTTGCCGCACTCACCGGTTATTTGCCAGGCGCCAATGCCAATCAAGGCGAAGCGATGCAGGGTGACATGGCGCAGAAGGGTGAGCCTCGCAATAGCGCTAACACCAAAGTGGCTGCGGCAAGCTGCGCGCAATGCGGCACGGTTGAAAGCGTGCGTTTGGTTGAACGCAAGGCCTCCGGCAGCGGCTTGGGTGCAGTAGCCGGCGGCGTTGCAGGCGCCATCCTTGGGAATCAGGTCGGTGGCGGCAGTGGCCGCACTGTAATGACGATTGCAGGGGGTGCTGGTGGCGCGTATCTCGGTAATGAGATTGAGAAGAACACCAACAAGACCAGTGCCTACCAAATTCGTGTGCGCATGACTGATGGCTCCTTGCGCACGATTCATCAGCGTGATGTGCCCGCTACAAATACAGGTGATCGCGTGCGAATTAGCAATGGCACCGTCACTGAGGTGCTCTAGATAGGACATCGATTGTAAAAGTTTAGGGCGCCATTAAAGCCAAGTCTTCCCCCTACTTGGTGGTGCCCATAACCCCGTTACTGGATCTCTGTCTCCGGTAATAGGGTTTTTCTTTACTCGCGTTCAGCGAGGACTTCGTTGGCCTTTGCTTCGAGTGCCTGCACGGCTTCTTCATCGAGATCAAGTTGCTGCAGGCAGACCTCACCGAGCTTTTCCCACTCGTGTGTTTTGCTGCGGCCAGTGTTCTGTTGCAGCAAGTATTCGGCGAGCTGGGAGATGGCGACCAGATAACGGAAGGGCGCATCCTTGCGGCCCATGTCGTGCTTGATGTCATGGTGGTGGCGGACGGCCTTGCAGATATTCTCTGGCAACCACCACGATTGCGTCATCATTGAGCCCATTACCACGTGATTGGTGGGCAGCAGTTCATCCTCGACATCGGTGAAGGTGCGCAGTGCCTCGTTATTGGCATCCTGCAGGATGCGAACGTAATGAGGGAAGTGCTGCAGCAATACAGCAATGCCGCAATCACGGAACAAGCCATAGGTGTAGGCTTCCTCTGGGCGCACGCCCGGCCATTTTTGTTCTCTAGCTAGCCAGCCCGACAGTTTTGCAATCTGTGCTGAGGCGTCCCAGAACCGTTCCATCGCCGGCATACTCGGGAAAACGTTGCCAAGGGCAATGCAAGCGACAGCTTGGCTTGATGTGTTAAGGCCAAGCAGCATCAATGCCTCATTCACACTTGCCACACGCCTGCGCGAGCCAAAGAAGGGGGAGTTGGCTAGACGTACAAGCCCTGCGGCTAGCGCAACATCACTGCTGATGATTTGGGTTAGATGACGAAAGTCCGGGTCGGGCTTGCTCATCTCCTGCGAGATTTTTTCCAATGCCAGAGGGCAGGGCGGAATGCGGTTGTCCCTGACGGCGGACTCCAATTCGCCATTTAGCGAGTTATCGAACGAGGCTGTCATGACTGAGTTTTCTTACGCAAGCGACGTGTTTTTTTTTGTGTACTTTAAGCCAGGCGAGAAGGTCATCTCCTGACATTGCCCGTGCATAGAGATAACCTTGTGCAGCATCTACGCCGGCATGCAGTAATGCGTGCATTTGCTCCTTTGTCTCAACACCCTCGGCTACAACCGTCATGCCTAATTCTTGCCCAAGACGAGTCATCGCTTTCACAATTGCAAACGCACGTGAATCCTCAGGGAGTGCGATGGCGAAGGCGCGGTCGAGTTTAAGTTTTGCGGCGTGAATATCCTTGAGGTTGGCGAGGCAGGAGTAGCCCGTACCAAAATCATCAATGGCTAGGCCAACACCTGCTGCACGGGCGTCGCAGAGGTTTTCCTGAACTGTTGGCGACATGTCCATGAAAAGCGATTCGGTTAATTCCAGCTCCAGCCGGTCAGCCGGTAATGCAGCGTAAATTAGGGCACTGCTTAGTGCTTGTGAGAAATGGGGGGCGAGTAGTTGTGCCCGCGATATGTTGACGGCCACCTTGATTGGGTAGCCAGCCTCATCCAGTTGGCGCGCAAAAATCGCACCTTGGCTCATGGTCCATTCGCCGAGGCGCGTGATCAGGCCGGTTTTTTCTGCGACAGGAATAAACAGCGTGGGTGAAATGTCACGGCCATTGACCGTGCAGCGCATCAATGCCTCAACTGCATCAATACTGCCGTCTTTACGCAGGATGGGTTGGTAGTGGAGGCTGAGACCGCCGCTTTCGATGGCTTGATGCAGCTTGCTCTCGATTTCCAGTTCAGTATTGGCGAGGATGCTGCAGCTGCCGCTGGCGGCAGTAATGTCACCTTCTGCCTGTAGCCAGCGCTTGCCATTCCGTTTGGCCAGGTACATGGCTTGGTCGGCACGTTGTAGCAGGCTGACTGAGTCTTCATCGGGCTCCAGCAGCGCAATCCCAATCCGGGCTACTGGATGTAGCTTGGTTTCGTTGAGCATGATGGGCTCTTCGAGCATCGTCATGATGTGTTCGGCTAGCGCCACGGCTTGGCTCAAACCTTCCGTTGGCAATAAGCAAAGGAACTCATCAGCACCCATGTGGCCGAGATGTACGCCGTTTCCGGTCGCCAGCTCAAGGCGGTTGGCGATGATTGAAAGAATCTTGTTGCCGCCGGTATAGCCGAACGAGTGATTGACCTGCTGAAAGCGGTCAAGGTTGATCCATAAGGCAGCGATGCTGCCGGGCCTTGCGCCATCGATCATGTATTGCGCTAGCTGCACACAGCGTGCACGACTCAACAGTCCTGCAATTGTATTGGTGTCGTTAATTGGCATAGAAACAACGGACGATTTATTACAACGGCATCATAACTGTATGCAGACGCATCAGGCATAAAGCCTGATGACAATTTTCTTTTGTTTTCATGCTTCCTGCAACAAGTCTTCAACTCGTTTCATAAACGCAAAAATGGGGCCGTAGCCCCATTTTTGTATCTTGATGCTTTAAGCCATCAGATGCGGTGATTTAAAGTTTGTACGCCGATTTTAGCTGGCGAAAAAGTCTTTCACTTTATCCATCCAGCTTTGCGCTTTGGGATTATGCACACCTGCATCGCCTTGGCTGATGGATTCAAATTCTTCCAGCAGTTCCTTTTGGCGAGCCGTCAGATTGACCGGCGTCTCCACCACGACATGACACAGCAGATCGCCGTGGCTGATGCTGCGAATGCCCTTAATACCCTTGCCGCGGAGACGGAATACCTTGCCGGATTGCGTCTCGGCTGGAATCTTCAGGCGCGCAATGCCGTCCAGTGTGGGAATTTCGATCTCGCCGCCGAGTGCTGCAACGCTGATGCTAATCGGCATTTCGCAATGCAGGTCGTCGTGATCGCGCTGGAACACGCTGTGCTCTTTGAGATGCACCTGCACATACAGGTCGCCGCTCGGGCCACCATTCACGCCATGCTCGCCTTCGCCAGACAGACGGATACGATCGCCCTCGTCGATGCCGGCCGGAATCTTGACCGATAGGGTCTTGTGGGTTTTCTTGCGCCCGGCGCCATGACAGTCGGGGCAGGGCGTCGGTACATACTTGCCTGTGCCGTGGCACTTGGGGCAGGTCTGCTGGATCGAGAAAAAGCCTTGCTGCATGCGCACCTGGCCATGACCATTACAGGTCGGGCAGGTCTTGACCTCGGTGCCCTTCTTGGCGCCGGTGCCGTCGCAGGTTACGCACTCTTCCATGGTTGGAATGCGGATCTTGGTCTCGGTGCCGCGCGCTGCTTCTTCCAGCGAGATTTCCAAGTTGTAGCGCAGGTCGGCACCACGATACACATTGGAGCGTCCGCCACCGCCGCCACCGCCTCTGCCACCAAAGATGTCGCCGAAGATGTCTGAGAACGCATCGGCAAAGCCTGCGCCGCCACCGCCGAAGCCACCACCGGCTTGCGGATCAACGCCAGCGTGGCCGTATTGATCGTAGGCCGCACGCTTTTGTCCATCGGAGAGGATCTCGTAGGCCTCTTTGGCCTCCTTGAATTGCTCTTCCGCCTTGGGATTGTCCGGGTTGCGGTCCGGGTGGTACTTCATCGCGAGCTTGCGATAAGCCTTTTTCAGCTCATCGTCAGAGGCGTCGCGGTTCACCCCCAGTACTTCGTAAAAGTCTTTTTTTGCGGCCATCTTGAGTTTCTTTCAGCACATACGACAAGAAGGCACGGAAACAGAATGACTCTGTTTCTGTGCCCCCGGCTCAAACGGTCAAGCGCTTACTTCTTGTCTTTGACCTCGGTGAACTCGGCATCCACCACATCGCCGTCGTCCTTCTTGCTGTCATTGCCTGCACCGGCTTGGCCAGCATCAGCGCCGGCGGCACCTGCTTGCTGTTCGGCATAAATCTTTTCACCGAGCTTCTGGGCAGCGGTTGCCAGCGCTTCAGTCTTGGCTTCGATCGCTTCCTTGTCGCCATCCTTCAGCACAGCCTCGGCTTCGCCGATGGCAGCTTCAATTGCCGACTTTTCAGCCGCGTCGATCTTGTCGCCGTGTTCCGACAAGGCCTTCTTGGTCGAGTGGATCATGGCGTCGCACTGGTTACGGACATCCACCAGCTCACGTGCCTTCTTGTCTTCCTCGGCGTGAGCGGCAGCGTCTTGCACCATCTGCTGGATTTCTTCTTCCGACAAGCCAGAGTTGGCCTTGATGGTGATCTTGTTTTCCTTGCCAGTGGCCTTGTCCTTGGCCGACACGTGCAGGATGCCGTTCGCATCGATGTCGAAGGTGACTTCGATTTGCGGCATGCCACGTGGGGCTGGCGGAATGTCGGACAGGTTGAATTGGCCGAGACTCTTGTTGCCGGCAGACATTTCACGCTCACCTTGCAGCACGTGAATGGTCACGGCATTCTGGTTGTCGTCGGCAGTCGAGAACACTTGGCTTTGCTTGGTTGGAATGGTGGTGTTCTTCTGGATCAGCTTGGTCATCACGCCGCCTAGGGTTTCGATACCCAGCGACAGCGGGGTCACGTCCAGCAGCAAGACGTCCTTCACTTCACCTTGCAGCACGCCGCCTTGGATCGATGCACCAATGGCGACAGCTTCATCAGGGTTCACGTCCTTACGCGGTTCCTTGCCAAAGAACTCCTTCACCTTCTCCTGCACCTTCGGCATGCGGGTCATACCGCCAACCAGAATCACGTCGGCAATATCGCCTACCTTGACGCCCGCATCCTTGATCGCCAACTTGCATGGGGCGATGGTGCGCTCTATCAGCTCATCTACCAGCGACTCAAACTTGGCGCGCGTGATCTTGACGGCCAGATGCTTTGGCCCCGTTGCGTCAGCGGTGATGTAAGGCAGATTGACTTCGGTTTGCAGCGACGAGGACAGCTCAATCTTGGCCTTTTCAGCGGCTTCCTTCAGGCGTTGCAGGGCGAGCACATCCTTCTTCAGGTCAACGCCGGATTCCTTCTTGAATTCGTCGATGATGAAGTCGATCAGGCGTTGGTCAAAGTCTTCGCCGCCGAGGAAGGTGTCACCGTTGGTGGACAGCACTTCAAACTGATGTTCGCCATCGATTTCAGCGATGTCGATAATCGACACGTCAAAGGTGCCACCGCCAAGGTCATACACCGCAATCTTGCGGTCGCCTTCTTGCTTGTCGAGGCCGAAAGAAATGGCCGCAGCAGTAGGTTCGTTGATGATGCGCTTCACGTCCAGACCGGCGATACGACCGGCATCCTTGGTGGCTTGGCGTTGGCTGTCATTGAAGTAGGCCGGTACGGTGATGACAGCCTCGGTGACTTCTTCACCCAGGTAGTCTTCAGCGGTCTTCTTCATCTTCTTCAGCACTTCAGCCGACACCTGCGGTGGGGCCAACTTTTCGTCACGTACGCCAACCCAAGCGTCGCCGTTATCGGCCTTGACGATTTTGTATGGCATCAGGTCGATATCCTTCTGCACTTCCTTTTCTTCGAAGCGGCGGCCGATCAGGCGCTTCACGGCGTACAGCGTGTTCTTTGGGTTGGTAACAGCTTGGCGCTTGGCCGATGCGCCCACCAGCACTTCACCGTCATCGGCATACGCAACGATAGACGGTGTGGTGCGCGCACCTTCCGAGTTTTCGATGACCTTGGGCTTGCCGCCTTCCATGACGGAAACGCAGCTATTGGTTGTGCCGAGGTCAATACCGATGATCTTGCCCATGTTTTTTCCTTTAATTGTTGATGTCGCCCGGTGCGGGCGGAATTACCTTGATTCGAATATGGGGATTGTCGCGTTCAGTTCAAGCGACAGTCTCAAGCTTTCGCTTTGGAAACCACTACCAGTGCAGGCCGAATCACGCGGTCGTGCAGGGCGTAGCCCTTTTGCAGCACGTTGATAATGCGGTTTGGCTCACCGTCGGCTTCAAGCTGGCTAATGGCCTGGTGCTTGTGCGGATCAAACTTCTCATCCAGCGGGTTGATCTCCAGCAGGGCCGATTTTTCAAAGGCCGAGATCAGCTGCTTCAGCGTCAGCTCGACACCGGCCTTGAGGTCTTCTGCGGTTTGCTTGTCGCTGGCGAGGGCGGCTTCAAGGCTGTCCTTAACGGCGATGAGCTCGCTGGCGAACTTTTCGACGGCAAACTTGCTGGCCTTGCTGATGTCTTCTTGGGCGCGGCGGCGGATGTTCTCACCTTCCGCCTTGGCGCGCAGCCAAGCGTCTTGTGCTTCAGCGGCTTTGGCTTCAGCAGCCTGCAATTGTTCTTCCAAGCTTGGCAGGGTGTCGGTCGAGTTTGTTTCTTCGGTTGCTGGCGTGGCTTCGCTTGCCTCGGTGTTCTGGGGTTCTTGCGCTTGTGACATGACTTGAAACCTTAAGGACGTTCGGATTGCCCACACTTGGGGGCGGGTCTTTTGCTTTCAAGCCTTTTTTATTTTTTTATGACAAAAAACGGGGAGGTACCCCTGATTGCACCGTTTTTACTTGTGCTAACAGTATTTAATATTGATAGATCAATTGTTTGCGGTGTTGCAGCGGCATTCTGTCCAAAGAGCTAGCCCTAGGCTTTTCAACCGCGTCAGTGTTGCGCTTAACCCCGGCTGGAGTGCTTTAATGGTTACTGCTTGGCGCCCTGTGCCTTTGCGCGCTCTGCAATTGTGCTGTCGCTATGTCCCGGTGAGTTCAGCCAATGACCAAGGTGTGTAATGGCGAGTTGCGTCAGGGCAGTGATTAGATCGGGCCGTTCGTTGAGACAGGGTATGTAGTGAAATTCTTTGCCGCCGTCGTTCTGGCCGTGCGTAAGGAAGGCTTCCTTGCATTCCATGCCGATTTCCTCAAGCGTCTCAAGGCAGTCGGCAACGAAGCCGGGGCAGATCACATCAACGCGACGCGTGCCTTGTGCCGCAAGGGCTTCCAAGGTCGGTTGCGTGTAGGGTTGCAGCCATTCAGCTCTGCCAAAACGCGACTGGAAAGTAACCAAGTATTGGTCCTTGTTGAGGCCCAGTGCTTCGGCGAGTAGGCGTCCAGTTTTGTGGCACTCACAGAAATAAGGATCGCCCTTATCCAGACTGAAACGTGGAAGGCCGTGGAAGCTCATGATCAGCTTGTCACCACTGCCCAGTGGGCCGTTATGCGCCCAGTGTTCACGCACGCTGTTAGCCAGCGCGGTGATGTAGGCGCTGTCATCGTGATAGTTACGGATGAAACGCAGCTCCGGCACGTTGCGTAGGCGTTGCGTCCAAGCGCTGACCATGTCGCCGACGCTGGCCGTGGTGGCAGCCGCATATTGCGGGTAGGCAGGCAGAATCAAAATGCGTGTGCAGCCAGCCGCCTTGAGTTGATCGAGCTTACTGGCGATGGAGGGGTTGCCATAACGCATGGCCCACGCGACCTCGACATCCGGGTAGCCTGCGGCACCAAGTGCGCCGCGCAGCAGCTTGGCTTGGCGCTCGGTATGTACGGCCAGTGGTGAGCCGTCTTTTTCCCAGACCATAGCGTATTTCGCCGCAGATTTTTTGGGGCGGACATTCAGGATGATGCCGTTGAGGATGAGCCACCAGATGGGCTTGGGAATTTCTACGACGCGCGGGTCGGACAGGAACTCCTTAAGGTAGCGCCGCAAAGCCGGTGCCGTGGGTGCGTCTGGTGTGCCTAAATTGGCGTACAGGATGCCGATGCGGGCGGGCGTGCCATGCACATGAGCGGGTTCGGGCTGGAAGCGGGGCATGAGTGTCCGGGGGGGCTATATGGGTTGAGCCGGTGTGGCTTAGCCTTGGTTTGGGGTGCTCAGTGCGTTGCCGAGCAGGCGGGCAGTGATATCCACAATCGGGATCACGCGTTCATAAGCCATACGGGTTGGCCCGATGACACCGAGGGTGCCGACGACTTCGCCATTGGCCTCGTAGGGGGCCGTCACAACGCTGCATTCGTCCAGCGGTGCAATGCCCGACTCGCCGCCGATGAAGACCTGCACACCTTCTGCACGATTCGACATCTCCATCAAGTGGGCAAGACTGGTTTTCTGGTCAAAAAGATCAAAAAGCTGACGCAGGCGGTTAATGTTCGAGGACAGATCCTCCACATCCAGCAACTTCCGTTCGCCGCTGATGATGTATTGCGGCTGGCTGTCTTCGCCGGCGGCAACGGCGGCCGTCATCAGCTCGGTCATATCTGAGCGCAGTTGCGACAGCTCCTCGCGCAGGCGGCCGCGAATCTGCTCCAAGTCTTGGCCCGCATAGTGTTGGTTGAGAAAGTTGGCAGCCTCGGTGAGTTCCGATGGGCTGTAGTCGCGCTGCGTATGCAGAATACGGTTTTGCACATCGCCGTCCATGGTCACGAGGATAAGCAGGACGCGCTTTTCTGAAAGGGTAAGGAATTCGATCTGGCGTATCCGCGTCTGCGGGCGGCGCGGGACGATCACTACACCGGCAAACTGCGTCAGTTGTGCCAGTAATTGGGAAGCGGTGCTGATGGCTTGTTGTGGCGCGCTGATCTGCATGCTGCCTTGCAGCTCTGAGAGCTCAAGACTGGCCAGCGGCTTGACGGTGAGCAGCGTATCTACAAACAGGCGGTAGCCAAGGGCTGTCGGGATGCGGCCGGCCGAGGTGTGTGGGCTGGTGATAAAGCCCATTTCCTCAAGGTCGGACATGACGTTGCGAATGGTCGCTGGCGACAGCTCAAGGCCAGAGTGCCGCGAAAGGGTGCGCGAACCGACGGGCTGTCCTTCGACGATATACCGTTCGATCAGGGTTTTGAGCAGAGTCTGGGCGCGCTTGTCGAGCATGGAGTGAATTGTATGCAAAAGCCGGGCGTTGCGGCGCGTGCGTGACAATTAAGCCGCGCTGGCGGAATCCTTGCGGCTGGAGGGGGTATCAATCCAGACTTGTGGAATAATCTCTGGATGACAACAGAATTCTCCACCATCGGCCTAGTAGGCCGTTTCCAGACCCGCGAGGTCGGTGAGTCGCTGAGCGCGCTGGCAGCATTCCTGCGTACGCAAGGCGTCACGGTGCTGATTGATGCTGATACAGCTGCAGCTACCGATATTCAAGGCTACGAAATTGTTGATACCGCCACGCTAGGTGCTCGTGCCGAGCTGGTAATTGTGCTCGGCGGTGATGGCACGATGCTGAATGCGGCGCGCCAGATGGCCGAATATTCCGTACCCGTGGTGGGTGTCAATCAGGGCCGTCTGGGCTTTATGACGGATATTTCCCGCGATCAGATGCTTGAAGGCATTGCCGCTATTTTGGAAGGTAAGTACAGCCGCGAGGAGCGGGTGCTGCTGGATGCTGAAGTGCTGCGCAGTGGCGAGCGTGTATTCCATTCGCTGGCTTTCAATGATGTGGTGATCAGCAAGGGCGACATGGGGCGCATGATCGAACTTGAGGTTAAGGTCGATGGCGGCTTCCTGTATGTGCTGCGTGCTGACGGCATGATCGTGGCGACGCCGACCGGCTCAACCGCCTATGCCTTGTCAGCCAATGGCCCCATCCTGCACCCCTCGGTGCGTGGGCTGGCACTGGTTCCTCTGTGCCCACATGCTCTGTCCAACCGTCCAATCACCATCAGCGACTCATCAGTGATCGAGGTGACGGTGGCTGCGCCGCATCAATGCCGCTTCCATTTTGATTCGGTCTCGCGTTTCGATGCCCAGTCTTACGACAAAATCGTGATCCGCCGTTCTGAACATACTGTCACCCTGTTGCATCCGGATGGTTACAGCTATTTCGCCATGTTGCGCGAAAAGCTGCACTGGAGCGCAACCCCGCGTTATTGACCGGACCATGCTGCAACGTCTGATTCTTCGTGACTTCGTTATTGTCGACAAGCTGGAGCTTGAGTTCTCCAATGGTTTTGGCACGCTGACCGGCGAGACCGGTGCGGGTAAATCCATCCTGATCGATGCCTTGTCGCTGTCCTTGGGCGAGCGGGCTGATGCGTCCGTCGTCCGCACTGGCGCGGAGCGTGCCGACATCACCGCCGACTTTGCAGTGACACCGGCCTCACCACTGGCCGACTGGTTGCGCAGCAATGACTACGCTGATGACGAGTGTTTATTGCGCCGCGTGGTGGATAGTGCAGGCAAGTCGCGGGCTTATATCAACGGCGCACCAGCAACGCTGGCGCAGCTAAAGCAGGCAGCAGATTTTTTGGCCGATATTCATGGTCAGCATGCACATCACTCGCTGCTCAAGACAGATGCGCAGCGCATGCTGCTGGATACCCATGCGGGACTGGTTGCACAGGCACGCGAGACGGCCGAAAAGTATCGGGCTTGGCAGCGCTTGCGTGATGCGAGGCTGCGTGCCGAGCAGGACGCGTCGGCCAGCGCTCACGAATGTGAGCTGCTGTCTTTCCAAGTGGCCGAGCTGAAAGAGCTGGCATTTGATGCGGCGGAGTGGCTAGAAGAAAACCAAGAGCAGCGTCGACTATCCCATGCAGCCAGTTTGCTGAGTGGCGCAGAAGGCGCGGTCGAGGCGCTGGACGAGGGCGAGCATGCGGCGACCAGCCAACTGGATCATGTCCTCGCGACCTTGCGTCCATTGGCGGATATCGATTCCCATCTCAATGAGCCGCTTGAGCTGATTGAGGCCGCGCGTATTCAGTTGGGCGAAGCCTCGCATGCGCTGTCGCGCTATCGACAGCGCTTGGATCTTGACCCAGCACGCCTGTCCGAGCTGGATACCCGGATCGAGGCGGTGACCATGCTGGCACGCAAGCATCGCGTACAGCCAGATGAGTTGCCAGCCACCTTGGCGCAGCTAGATACACGCCTGCAAGTACTGCAGATTGCGGCAGACCCTGCCGCGCTTGCTGCGCAGGAGGCAGCAGCAGAAGCTACCTATATGGCCGTTGCCAAAAAGCTCAGTACGGGTCGCAAGAAGGCTGCCGCAGAGCTGTCGAAGCGCGTGACGGAAATCATGCAGGAACTGGCGATGGGGGGCGGGCGTTTCGAGATTGCTCTGCATTCACTCGCTGAGCCTGCCTCTACCGGCCTTGAAGGCGTCGAATTTCAGGTTGCCGCGAACCCCGGCCAGAGCTTACGTTCACTGGCCAAGGTGGCTTCCGGTGGCGAGTTGTCGCGTATCGGTCTGGCTATTCAAGTCATCGCCAGTGAGGCCGGTGAAGTGCCGACGCTGATCTTCGACGAAGTTGATGTCGGTATCGGCGGACGCGTTGCAGAAATCGTCGGTCGTCTGCTCAAGCAATTGGGTAGTAATCGGCAAGTGCTGTGTGTCACCCATTTGCCGCAGGTTGCTGCACAGGCTGACTGGCAATGGTCTATCGCCAAGGATGTGAAGGGCAACGAAACGCGTAGCCGCGTCACGCCGCTGGATGATCAGGGGCGTATCGAGGAGATTGCGCGCATGCTTGGCGGCGTTGAAATCACTGCCACGACGCGCGGCCATGCCGCGGAGATGTTGGGCTTGAATTAAAGATTCCTCGGCGTGTGTAACGCCGAGGAAGGAAGCGCTGTTGTTGCTTAGCCCCAGATAATGGTGGCAATGCCGGTGAGTACAAACAGTGTGGCTGCAACCTTGCGGATGATATTCAGGGGCAGCCGGTCGGCCAGCTTCTGCCCGATCAGCACTGCCGGTACATTCGCCAGCATCATGCCGAAGGTCGTGCCGAAGATCACCGCCACGATGGCTTCTTCATAACGTGCGCCGAGCGCCACCGTTGCAAGCTGAGTCTTGTCACCCATTTCTGCAAGAAAGAAGGCAATTGTCGTCGTTACAAAGGCACCCATGTGGGTGTCCTTGGGCGTGTCCTCATCGTCCAGCTTGTCTGGCACTAGCGTCCAGATACCGAATGCGATGAAGATGGCACCGATGATCCAAGGTAGCCAGTGCGCCGGCACCAGCGTGGACAGCCAGACGCCGAATGAGCCTGCGAGACCATGATTGATGATGGTGGCGACAAAAATCCCGGCGATGATGGCCCATGGACGGCGCAGGCGGGCAGCCAGTACAAATGACAAAAGCTGGGTCTTGTCGCCGATTTCGGCCATGGTGACCAGCAGGGTGGAGGTGATGAAAGCTTCCAAGGGGTATCCTGACTCACTGCAAAAAACAAAGCCCCGGCCCGTTCGGAACGGACCGGGGCATGCGGTGCTTATATCGGTTGCTTATTTTAGCGGTGACGAGGCTTTTTGTTCGGGCACTCGGACTTGGTGCAGTCTGCGTAGAGGTATAAGGCGTGCTCGGTGATGTTGAAGCCACGTTCCTTAGCGATCTTTATCTGACGCTTCTCGATCTCAGCGTCGTAAAACTCTTCGACCTTGCCGCATTGCATGCAGACCAGGTGATCGTGGTGCTTGCCTTCATTCAGCTCGAATACCGCCTTGCCTGATTCGAAATAGTGACGCTCAAGCAAGCCGGCTTGCTCGAATTGGGTCAGAACGCGATAGACAGTGGCGAGGCCAATGTCGATATCCTCGTTCATGAGGTGGCGGTAGACGTCTTCAGCCGACATGTGGCGCTCGCCGGGGGTGCCGTGAGCTTTCTGGAACAAGTCCAGAATCTTGAGTCGGGGCGTGGTGGCCTTGAGGCCGATGTCCTTGAGTTCTTGTGAGTTCGCCATGACTATAAGCAACGCCTTGTAACGCTGCAGAGTGGGGTAGAGGCCCCTATGATATAGTCTCCGGCGCTGCTTCGATAGCCCCTGTTTATCCCTCATTCCTTCACGATGAAACGCATTCTCTTTGCTTTGGCTGCGCCCCTCATGCTGACCGCATGTGCCGGGACCCCAGAACTGGTTTCCAAGCTGAACCCGTTCAAGATCGACATTCGCCAGGGTAATTACGTGTCCCAGGAGATGGTTGCTCAGCTACGCCCGGGGCAAACACGTGATCAGGTGCGCTTCATTCTGGGGACGCCGCTGGTGACAGATATCTTTCACGCAGATCGTTGGGACTACGTCTATCGTTTCAAGCCAGGCCGTGGCGAGCTTCAGCAGCGCCGCCTGATGGTTTTCTTTGAGGACAACAAGCTGGTGCGCGTCGCCGGCGATGTGACACCGACGAACCCCTCTGATCCCGTTGAGCTCCCTTCAGCCATCCGTACTGTCGATATCGACAATCCCAAAATCAAGCCGGCACCTGTGGCCAAGCCAGCAACCGGCGATACAGGCAAGTAATTCATGGACAAGATTCGTTACGCCATCGCCGGTAGCGCCGGTCGTATGGGACGCATGCTGATAGAAGCAGTACTCCAGTCGGACGACGGCGTCCTAGCCGCTGCTTTGGAACACGCTGATAGCCCTTTTATTGGCAAAGATGCCGGTGAGCTGGTGGGCAGTGCCAATGGTGTGAAAATTACTGCTGATCTTGCCGCACTAGCCGATTGTGACGTCCTGATTGACTTCACCCGCCCGGAAGGCACGCTCGATCATCTGCAGGCCTGTCTGCAACACAAGGCCGGCATCATTATTGGCACCACCGGATTTGATGCTGCGGGTAAGGCTGCTATTGAGGCGGCTGCAACGAGTATTCCCGTTGTGTTTGCGCCGAATATGGCGGTTGGCGTCAACGCAGTCTTCAAGCTGCTTGATGTGGCCGCACGTATCCTCAACGAAGGGTATGACATCGAAGTCATTGAGGCGCACCACCGCCACAAGGTGGATGCCCCTTCCGGTACCGCACTGCGCATGGGCGAAGTGGTGGCCAAAGCGCTTGGCCGCACCTTGGAAGAGGATGCTATCTACGGTCGCGAGGGCCACACGGGCGAACGTCCTGCCAGCCAGATTGGTTTTTCCACTATTCGTGGGGGCGACATCGTTGGCGACCATACCGTGTTGTTTGCCGGTCTGGGCGAGCGCATTGAAATTACTCACAAGTCCGCCAGCCGTATGCCGTATGCCTCTGGCTCGCTGCGTGCGGCCCGCTTCCTTAAGGGCAAGCAAAGCGGCTTGTTCGATATGCAGGACGTACTCGGTTTGCGCTGATTTATTTACGCGATCGGTGGCTTTCGGCGTTGCCCGAAAGCGTGCTTTACGTTACAATCCGCAGGTTTTGATGAGCGGGACGGGCCACGAGCCTGTCCCGCTTTGCACATGTACTGCGCAAAACCGGTGTTCTTATGTAACTGATTGAGTTGCAAGGACTAATTTCCGGTTTGCCACCGTAAAACCTGCCCAGGAGCCACCCGTGACCCAGTTTCCGCCCGCCATTCTTGCCCTAGCCGACGGAACTATCTTTTATGGGGTCGGCATAGGTGCCACCGGCAGCTCAGTTGGCGAGGTTGTGTTCAACACCTCGATGACTGGATATCAGGAAATCCTGACAGATCCGTCTTACACCCGCCAAATCGTCACCCTGACGTATCCGCACATCGGCAATACCGGTGTGAACAAGGAAGACTGCGAAGCTGACAAGGTCTATGCTGCCGGTCTCGTGATCCGTGACTTGCCGATGATTGTCTCGAACTTCCGTTCCGAGCAGTCGCTGGACGCCTACCTCAAGGCTGAGAACATTGTCGCTATCGCCGGCATCGACACTCGCAAGCTCACGCGTATTCTGCGCGAGAAGGGCGCTCAATCGGGTTGCCTAGTCACAGGCGACGCCCTTGATGCTGCGGCAGCCGTCGAAAAGGCCAAGGCATTTGCTGGCTTGGCTGGGATGGACCTTGCCAAGGTGGTGAGCGTGACCAAGCCTTACGACTGGACCGAAAGTGAATGGACGCTGGGCAAGGGCTACAGCAAGCAGGAAGCTCCCCGATTCCATGTGGTCGCGTATGACTACGGCATCAAGCGCAATATCCTGCGTATGCTGGCTGAGCGTGGTTGCCGTCTCACGGTTGTCCCGGCGCAAACATCGGCCGCCGATGTGCTGGCCCTAAATCCGGATGGCGTATTCCTGTCGAATGGTCCGGGCGACCCTGAGCCTTGTGATTACGCTATCAAGGCAATCCAAGAAATTCTGGCCAAGAAGGTGCCGACTTTCGGTATCTGCCTCGGCCACCAGTTGCTGGCGCTGGCCAGTGGCGCTAAGACCCTGAAAATGAAGTTCGGCCACCATGGCGCGAACCACCCGGTCAAGGATCTTGATAGTGGTCAGGTCCTGATCACCAGCCAGAACCATGGCTTTGCAGCCAATGTGGATACGCTGCCGGCTAATCTGCGTGTGACTCACGTGTCGCTTTTTGACGGCAGCTTGCAGGGCATAGCACGCACCGACGTGCCTGCCTTCAGCTTCCAGGGCCACCCTGAAGCCAGCCCCGGCCCACATGATGTGGCCTACCTATTTGATCGCTTCATCAATCTGATGCAACAGTCCAACTGAGGGCTGCCAAAAATGCCAAAACGTACAGACATTAAATCCGTCCTGATCATTGGTGCGGGCCCCATCATCATCGGCCAAGCCTGTGAGTTTGACTATTCCGGCGCGCAAGCCTGTAAGGCGCTACGCGAAGAGGGTTACAAGGTCATTCTGGTGAACTCCAACCCAGCCACGATCATGACCGATCCGGGCACTGCCGATGTGACCTACATTGAGCCGATCACTTGGCAAGTGGTGGAAAACATCATCGCCAAGGAGCGTCCGGATGTCATCCTGCCGACCATGGGTGGGCAGACGGCACTGAACTGCGCGTTGGATTTGGCCAAGCATGGTGTGCTTGAGAAGTACAACGTCGAAATGATTGGCGCCTCGAAGGAAGCCATCGACAAGGCGGAAGACCGCGAGAAGTTCAAAAAGGCCATGACCAAAATCGGTCTGGGCTCGGCGCGTTCGGGTATCGCCCATTCGTTGGAAGAAGCTCAGCAAGTGCAGAGCGTCATGGGCTTCCCAACCATCATCCGCCCGTCTTTCACCATGGGTGGTTCGGGAGGCGGCATTGCCTACAATCAGGAAGAGTTCATCGAGATCTGCAAGCGCGGGCTTGAGGCTTCTCCTACCAGCGAGCTGTTGATTGAAGAATCACTGCTCGGTTGGAAAGAGTTTGAAATGGAAGTGGTGCGTGACCGCAAGGACAACTGCATCATCGTCTGCTCGATCGAGAACCTCGACCCGATGGGCGTGCATACCGGCGACTCCATCACGGTTGCGCCTGCACAGACCCTGACGGACAAGGAATACCAGATCATGCGTAATGCATCGATCGCGGTGTTGCGCGAAATTGGTGTGGATACGGGCGGCTCCAACGTCCAATTCGCGATCAACCCGGAAGACGGTCGCATGATCGTCATCGAGATGAATCCGCGTGTGTCGCGCTCCTCGGCGTTGGCCTCCAAGGCTACCGGATTCCCGATCGCCAAGATCGCTGCGAAGCTGGCCGTCGGCTATACGCTGGACGAGCTGAAGAACGAAATTACGGGTGGTGCAACCCCAGCCTCGTTCGAGCCATCGATCGACTACGTAGTAACCAAGGTGCCACGTTTTGCGTTTGAAAAATTCCCCCTCGCCAACGATCGCCTGACAACGCAGATGAAGTCGGTCGGCGAAGTTATGGCCATGGGACGCACCTTCCAAGAGTCCTTGCAGAAGGCCCTGCGTGGTCTCGAAACAAGCGTTTATGGTCTTGATGAAATCGAGGCAACCCGCGAAGAGATCGAGCACGAGATTGCCAGCCCAGGCGCCGAGCGTCTTTGGTATGTCGGTCAGGCGTTCCGCGTCGGCATGACCTTCGAAGAAGTGCAGAGCCTAACCAAGATCGATCCGTGGTTCCTCGTGCAGATCGAGGATATCGTTCGCGTCGAGGACAGCCTGCGCAACCGCAAGATTGAAAGCCTGAGCAAGGAAGAGGTGCGCAACCTTAAGCGCAAAGGCTTCTCCGATCGCCGTCTGGCCAACCTCATGGGCGGTACTGAAACTGCCATGCGTAAGTTCCGCCAGCAACTGGGCGTGCGTCCGGTATATAAGCGTGTGGATACCTGTGCGGCCGAGTTTTCAACCGGCACCGCCTACATGTACTCAACCTATGAGGATGAGTGCGAAGCCAACCCCACCAACAAGAAGAAGATCATGGTGCTGGGTGGCGGTCCGAATCGTATCGGTCAGGGCATCGAGTTCGACTACTGCTGTGTGCATGCTGCGCTGGCGATGCGCGAAGATGGTTACGAAACCATCATGGTCAATTGCAATCCGGAAACCGTGTCGACTGACTATGACACGTCGGATCGCCTGTATTTCGAGCCGCTGACGCTGGAAGACATCCTTGAAATCGTCGATGTTGAAAAGCCCGCTGGCGTGATCGTGCAGTTTGGTGGTCAGACCCCGCTGAAGAGAGCGCGTGACCTCGAAGCCAATGGCGTGCCGATCATCGGCACCAGCCCAGACATGATCGACGCCGCTGAAGACCGCGAGCGCTTCCAGAAGTTGCTGCATGATCTCAATTTGAAGCAGCCGCCCAACCGCACCGCCCGTACGCCGGAGCAAGCGATTGAGCTGGCCAATGAAATCGGTTACCCGCTGGTGGTTCGCCCGAGCTATGTGTTGGGTGGCCGCGCCATGGAAATCGTCCATGAGCAGAAGGAACTAGAGCGTTACATGCGTGAGGCCGTCAAGGTTTCCAACGACTCGCCGGTGCTGCTGGACCGCTTCCTCAACGACGCGATCGAAGTCGACGTTGATGCTTTGTCAGATGGTACGCAAGTGATCATCGGCGGCATCATGGAACATATCGAGCAAGCTGGTGTGCACTCGGGCGACTCGGCCTGCTCATTGCCGCCTTACTCGCTGTCCAAGGAAATCCAGGACGAGATTCGTCGCCAGACCGCTGCCATGGCCAAGGGCCTGAACGTGGTTGGCCTGATGAACGTTCAGTTCGCCATCCAGAAGCAGGAAAGTGGCGATGTCGTGTATGTGCTGGAAGTCAATCCGCGCGCTTCACGCACTGTGCCTTTCGTGTCCAAGGCCACGAGCATCCCGCTGGCCAAGGTGGCTGCACGTTGCATGGCCGGCCGCAGCCTTGCTGATCAAGGCATTACCAAGGAAGTGATTCCGCCGTACTTCTCGGTCAAGGAAGCCGTATTCCCGTTCAATAAGTTCCCGGGCGTGGACACCATTCTCGGCCCTGAAATGAAGTCGACCGGTGAAGTGATGGGCGTTGGCCGCACCTTTGGTGAAGCCTTCGTCAAGTCGCAAATGGCATCAGGCACAAAGTTGCCGAAGTCCGGTAAGGCATTCATCAGCGTTAAGCAGGGTGACAAGCCAAAGGCTGTAGAGGTTGCTCGCGAACTGCATGAACTGGGCTTTAGTCTGGTAGCAACACGTGGCACTGCCGCAGCGATTACCGCTGCTGGCATTCCTGTGACTCCTGTGCACAAGGTGACGGAAGGTCGCCCGCACATTGTCGATATGATCAAGAACAACGAGATCGCTTTCATCGTCAATACGGTGGAAGAGAAGCGTAGTGCAATCCTAGATTCGCGCTCGATCCGGACATCCGGTCTGGCACAGAAGGTGACGTCCTTTACCACCGTCGAAGGGGCGCGCGCAGCGTGTGCCGGCATGCGTCATCTGGCCGAACTGGAAACCTATTCGGTCCAGTCATTGCATGGAGAGCTGAACTGATGAGCGGCAAGATCCCAATCACCCTGCGTGGTGCCGAGTTGCTCCGTGCCGAGTTGCACCGGCTGAAGACCGTCGACCGTCCTGCGATTGTTGCGGCAATTGCCGAGGCCCGCAGTCATGGTGATATTTCGGAAAATGCTGAGTACGACTCAGCCAAAGATCGTCAGGGCTTTATCGAAGGCCGCATTCAGGAGGTCGAAGGCAAGCTGTCGAATGCACAGATCATTGATCCGGCTTCGCTGGATGCAGATGGTCGCGTGGTTTTTGGGGCGACTGTTGAACTTGAGGATCAGGACAACAGCAATGTGGTGACCTACCAAATCGTGGGTGACGACGAGGCCGACCTGAAGCTGGGCAAGATTTCACTCAACTCGCCCGTAGCCCGTGCATTGATCGGCAAATATGCCGGTGATGTGGCTGAAGTGCAGGCCCCGGGTGGTGTACGCGAATACGAAATTCTTGACGTCAAGTATCTCTGACGCGATCAATAAGCATCGTGCGTAAGCTGGCAGATGCGCTCTACTCGATCAGCATCAGCCTCTGGGTAGGCGGCTTGCTGGCCATTGGTTACGTTGCCGTTCCTGTCCTGTTCGCCTATCTGGCGGATCGCTCCATCGCCGGCTTTCTGGCTGGCAATATGTTTGCGATTGGTAGCTGGATTGGCCTAGTGTGTGCGCTCTATCTGCTGGCATATCTATTTCGCCGGCATGGTCGTCAGGCGCTGCACAATCCGGTAACTGCACTGGTAGCCGCAATGCTGCTTTTGAGTGTGATCGGGCAGTTTGTGATTCAGCCGATTATTACTGGACTCAGAGCTGAAGCGCTGCCTCTGCCCGTGATGCAAAGCGCTCTGGCAACAACTTTTGCCCGCTGGCACGGTGTTTCCAGTGTGTTGTATCTGGTACAGGCGGTGCTGGGGCTGGCGTTAGTGGTGATGCAGGATCGCGGGCGGGCCCGCGATTCCTCAACTTAACGGCTTAGCGGGTGCGGGTCGGCCGGCGTGGGCGGCCCTTGGTCAGCGGTGCTGAACGGGCAGCCTTGTCAGTCTTGGCGGCAGCGCCCTTCTTGGTCGTACGGGGGGCAGCGCGCTTGCCACTGGCCGCCTTGCGAGTGCCCGCCACCTCTAATTCAGGTGGGCGCTCACGCCAGAGGACCAGCAGGTTACCGATATGCTGCACGGCAGCCGCTTCGAGCGACTCACAGACGGCATTGAGGAGAGCTTCGCGTTGATCGCGTTCGGTGTCGTAAATACGAACCTTGATCAGTTCGTGGGCCTTGAGGCAGCGATCAATCTCCTTGAGCACTGAGTCAGTCAGTCCTTTTGAGCTGATACTGACAACGGGCTTGAGGGCATGGGCGGCGGCGCGCAGGGCGCGGCGCTGGGGGGTAGTCAATTCAATCATGGCCGGTATTGTACCCGGTCAGCTCCGGGGACAGGCGGAATGGCTCTGAATGAAAGTGGCAAACGCCACCGTAGTAATAAATCCTGGATGCAGGAGCACGTAAATGACCCTTATGTGAAGCGTGCTAAGGCTGAAGGCTGGCGCTCGCGTGCGGCTTTCAAACTAATCGAGGTTGATGCCAAGGACAAGCTGCTGAAACCGGGCATGACCGTGGTCGATTTGGGCTCTGCACCCGGCAGCTGGTCGCAGGTGGCAGCAAAGAAGATTAAGCCGAATGGCATTTTGGTCGCGCTGGATCTCTTGGAGATGGATGCAATTCCAGATGTAGCCTTTATCCGCGGCGATTTCCGTGAGGATGAGATCTTGAAACAGCTGGAAGAAAACCTAGCCGGACGTCAGGTTGATCTTGTTTTATCTGACATGGCACCCAATATGTCGGGTGTAAGCGTTTCAGATCAGGCGCGGGTCATGTATCTGGCTGAACTGACACTGGATTTTTGTCGTGGTCACCTGAAACCTGGCGGCGATTTGTTGGTCAAGGTCTTCATGGGCAGCGGCTTTGAAGAGCTGCGAAATGAGATGCGTGAGGTCTTTAATCAGGTCTTGGTGCGCAAGCCAGAGGCCTCGAGAGACCGTAGTGCTGAAACCTATTTGCTTGCGCGTGGTCGTAAATAAGAGTTCGCATGCGCAAAAGCTATACCGCCCATAGTTTGCAGCCATGGGCAATCGGCTCTAGAATGAGACTTGGCAGTTTTACAGAGAAGCCCAATTCGGGCGAGCGAGGCAAGCTTTGAACAATCTTTTCAAGAATATTGCGATCTGGATGGTGATTGGCATTGTGCTAATGACGGTCTTCAACCAGTTCAGCACGCGTCAGTCGACCCAGAACACCATCGACTACTCTCAGTTCCTGGACGAGGTAAAGCAGGGGCGTATTAGCAAGGTCACCATTCAGGGACGTACGCTGGAAGCCACAGGCACTGACGGCAAAAAGCTGATTGCCTATGCACCGCCGGATCTGTGGATGGTCTCTGACCTTCTCAAGTACAACGTCAAGGTGGTGGCTAAGCCAGAAGAGGAGCAATCTTTCCTCACCAGCATCTTCGTGTCTTGGTTCCCCATGCTGCTCCTGATCGGCGTCTGGATTTTCTTCATGCGCCAGATGCAGGGCGGAGGTAAGGGCGGTGCCTTCTCGTTCGGCAAGAGCAAGGCACGCATGATGGATCAGGCCACTAACGCGATCACCTTTGCAGACGTCGCCGGTTGCGACGAAGCCAAGGAAGATGTATCTGAGCTGGTTGATTTCCTGCGTGATCCTTCCAAGTTTCAAAAGCTGGGCGGTCGCATCCCGCGTGGTGTGCTGATGGTTGGCTCTCCGGGTACGGGTAAGACTCTGCTCGCCAAGGCGATTGCAGGCGAGGCCAAGGTGCCATTCTTCTCGATCTCCGGTTCTGACTTCGTTGAAATGTTCGTTGGTGTCGGCGCTGCCCGCGTCCGCGACATGTTCGAAAACGCCAAGAAGCATGCCCCGTGCATCATCTTCATTGACGAAATCGACGCTGTCGGTCGTCAGCGCGGTGCCGGTCTCGGTGGCGGTAACGACGAACGCGAACAGACGCTCAACCAATTGCTGGTTGAAATGGACGGCTTTGAAGGCACCACTGGCGTAATCGTGATTGCTGCGACAAACCGTCCAGATGTGCTCGACCCTGCGCTGATGCGTCCGGGGCGCTTTGACCGTCAAGTGATTGTGCCGCTGCCCGATATTCGTGGTCGTGAGCAGATTCTCAGCGTGCATATGCGCAAGGTGCCGATTGATCAGGATGTGGATGCCAATGTGCTGGCGCGTGGTACGCCCGGTATGTCAGGTGCAGACCTTGCCAATCTGGTGAACGAGGCTGCCTTGTTTGCTGCGCGTCAGAATAAGCGCGTGGTCGACATGGAGGATTTTGAAAAGGCCAAGGACAAGATCTTCATGGGTGCCGAGCGCAAGTCCATGGTCATGTCCGAGGAAGAGCGCATCATGACTGCGTATCACGAGTCCGGTCATGCCGTGGTGGCCAAGCTGCTGCCGCGCGTTGATCCGGTTCACAAGGTTACGATCATCCCGCGCGGTCGCGCGCTGGGTGTGACTTGGACCTTGCCTGAGCGTGATTCGCTGGGCCAAGATCGCGACCAGATGCTGCAACGTATTTCGATGGCACTGGGTGGTCGTATCGCCGAAGAGGTGTTCATGAATCGCATGACCACCGGCGCATCGAGTGACTTTGAACACGCGACTAACATTGCCCGCAACATGGTCACGCGTTATGGCATGTCCGATGCACTGGGCACCATGGTGTATGGCGAAAATGAGGGCGAGGTTTTCCTTGGCCGCTCGGTAACAACGACCAAGAATTTGTCGGAAGCCACCATGCAGAAGGTGGATGCAGAAATTCGTCGCATCATCGATGAGCAGTACAAGATTGCTCGCTCGCTGATCGAAGAGAATCGTGACAAGGTCGAGATCATGACCAAGGCGCTACTCGAGTGGGAGACGCTGGATGCCGAGCAAGTGACCGACATCATGGAAGGTCGTCCGCCACGTGCCCCTAAGCCGAGCGCCAGCATTGCCAAGCCGCCTGCTGATAGCAGCAGCCCAGGCGCCGCACCGAACGCTACCGCACCGGCCTGAGTCTAATTCACCCCCCAACAAACCGGATTGCGAGTTTTCGCAATCCGGTTTTTCTTTATGGATGCTCTGTCAATGCGTTTGAGCTGCGGCCGCTACACACTCAACCTTGAGCGCCCATTGATCATGGGCATTGTCAATGTCACCGCCGACTCCTTTTCCGGTGATGGACATGCGCGCGCCGGCCTGACAGCAGCTCTCCAGCATGCAGAACAACTGCTCTCTGAGGGCGCCGACATGCTGGATATCGGTGGCGAGTCGTCGCGACCCGGCGCCGAGCCTGTTTCCGAAGCCGAGGAGCTGGCGCGCGTGGTGCCGCTGGTGGAAGCACTACGCAACTGCGGTGTGCCCCTGTCCGTTGATACCGTCAAGCCGACTGTCATGCGTGCAGCCATTACCGCTGGCGCAGACTTGATCAATGACATTGCAGCCTTGCAGGCTGAAGGGGCGCTTGAGGCGGTCGCAGCAAGTAACGTGGCGGTCTGCCTGATGCACATGCAGGGCACCCCGGGTACCATGCAGGCCGACCCACAATATGGGGATGTGGTCGCAGAAGTTACGCACTTTCTCGCCGGGCGGGTTGCCATCGCTGAGGCTGCGGGGATTGCCCGCGAGCGTATTATGCTCGACCCCGGCTTTGGCTTCGGCAAGCGTCTGGAACACAATGCCACCCTGTTCAAGGCGTTGCCGCAGCTTCAGCATTTTGACTTGCCGCTCCTAGTAGGCGTGTCGCGCAAGTCCATGCTTGGACAGATCACGGGTCGGGATGTGAGCGAGCGCATGCCCGCCAGCATCGCCGCCGCCATGCTGGCCGTACAGCAGGGTGCACACATCATCCGCGTGCATGATGTGGCGGCTACAAAAGATGCTTTGGCGGTACTATCCGCCCTTGGAGGAAGTTAAGCGATGACCCGCAAGTATTTTGGAACCGATGGCGTGCGTGGCCAAGTCGGTACCCTGCCGATTACCCCCGAATTCATCATGCGTCTTGGTTACGCTGCTGGCATGACGCTGGCGCACAACCCGGAGGCGCGCGGCCATCTCAAGGCCAGTGATCGCCCAGCCGTGCTGATTGGCAAAGACACCCGCATTTCGGGGTATATGCTCGAAGCCGCTCTTGAAGCAGGCTTTTCTGCAGCTGGAGTGGATGTGATGCTGTGTGGACCGCTGCCGACGCCGGCAGTGGCTTATTTGACCCGTGCTTTACGTCTGCAAGCTGGCGTGGTGATTTCTGCTTCGCACAATCCCTACGACGACAATGGCATCAAGTTCTTCTCGGCACAGGGCACCAAGCTACCCGACAACGTGGAGCTGGAGATAGAACGTCGGCTCGACGAAGCCATGAGCTGCCAAGCCTCGGCCCAGCTGGGTCGTGCTGTACGCATTGCCGATGCGGCCGGGCGTTACATCGAATTCTGCAAGAGCACTTTCCCGAATGACCTGGATTTGCGCGGTTTGAAGATCGTGGTCGATTGCGCGCATGGCGCCGCCTACCATGTAGCACCTGCCGTCTTCCATGAGCTCGGTGCCGAGGTGGTGAGTATCGGCGCTAGCCCGAATGGCCTGAATATCAATGATGCTGTAGGTGCCACCGCGCCCGATAGTCTGCGTCGTGCCGTACTTGAGCATCAGGCGGACATTGGCGTTGCACTCGATGGCGATGGTGATCGTCTGGTCATGGCGGACGCTAGCGGCAAACTGTATGACGGCGATATGTTGCTGTATGTGATTGCCCGCCAGCAGGCTAAGCAAGGCAAGGTTGCCGGCGTGGTTGGCACCTTGATGAGTAATCTTGGTTTTGAGCATGCCCTCGGACGCCTTGGCATTGACTTTACCCGCGCCAAGGTGGGTGATCGCTATGTGCTGGAGCTGATGCAGGAGCGTAACTGGCAGCTTGGCGGCGAGAACTCCGGCCACATCATCTGCCTCGACAAGCACAGCACCGGTGACGGCATCATCGCCGCATTGCAGGTATTGGCAGCGTTGCGTATCGGTGGCGAGTCGCTCGCGTTAGCGTGTGCGGATTTGAGTATGTATCCGCAAAAGCTCATCAATGTTCGCTTGCCACTGGGCTTTGACTGGAAGTCAGACCCGGGTATTCGTGAGGCGGCTGACCATGCAGAAAAGTCGCTCAACGGCAGTGGGCGTGTCCTGCTACGACCCTCAGGTACCGAGCCTTTGCTGCGCGTGATGGTAGAAGGCGAAAGTGAGAAGGATGTGCTTGCGCATGCTGAGGCGATTGCCGCTGCTGCAAGGGCGGCTACAGGCAACTAAATAGTAACTAAGCGGGCAAATAAGCAAGCAAGTTGGCCAACCTAAGCGATGTGGCTACAGCCTAAAGAAAAACGGCCTTCCAGTGGAGGCCGTTTTCTATTGAGCTTGCGGATTATGCAGCGACTTCTTGATGCAGGAAGTGGCGGGCATAGCGCTGATTGATCTGTGCCATTGGCAGCAGCATGAATAGATCGGCGGTGTTGAAATCGGGGTCCCAAGCGGGTTCGCCGCAGACATGTGCACCGGCACGTAGGTAGCCCTTGATCAGCGGCGGAATTTCAGCCTTTGCACCCGTAACCAGATGCTCAAAGGGTAGCGGGTGGCGTGGGAACACGCGATACTCGGGCGGGGCGATGTAGTCATCAATCAGCTGCACGAACAGGTTTGAGGCGTTGTGGCCGCCATCGGCCATGCCGACACTGGCGCATCCGATCAGATAGTCATAGCCCTTGCTAATCATGAACTCAGCCAGCTTGGCCCATAGCAGGCTGATGATGGTGCCATTACGGTAGTCTGCATCAATGCAGGAGCGGCCGACTTCGACGATCTTGCCGCGCAGGTGCTGCAGGCGAGTTAGGTCGAATTCATTGTCTGAGTAGAAGTTGCCAACGCGGGCTGCAGCTTCTGGGGTCAGGATGCGGTAGGTGCCGACGATGCGATCAGCAGTTTCGTCGCGCACAATCAGGTGCTCGCAGAAGGCATCGTAGAGATCACTGTCGACACCTGGTGTGCGCGGGCTGAGGCGGGCGCCCATTTCTTCAGCGAAGACACGATAGCGCAGACGCTGTGCTTCCAGAATGTCTTCTGCGGTGCGGGCCAGCTCAACTACATAGTGTGGCTTGGCGTTCTTAGTGGTTTGTCCTGCTGGTGCGGCGTTGTGGGTCTGCAGCATGTTCATCTCCTCGTGGATGATTACCATGTGCGTATTTTCTCGACCCCGTGTTACCCCTCAGTGAAATCTACGTTACGTGCGGATGACAGTGGTGCCCGGGCGGCGGCGCTCAATGAAGAGGCTATTACCACCTTGCTTCTTCGCCTGTTTCTTGGCTTCTGCCATGCACGCTGAAATCTCGTTGTGCGAACTGTACTGGCAGGGCTCGACCATGACGCAACCAATTGATAGCGTAGGGAGCGGGTGAAAGGTGGGGGTACCGCGTCTGTCTTCGCCGCTTAAGCCGCCTTGCGCCAGATCACCGGCATCAATCATCTGTCGGATGTGCGTTTCAAAGCGCAGCAAGGCTTGCTCGCAGCGCTCCTTCCAGTCGACACTTTGCATCAGCAGGACAAAGTCGTCGCCGCCGATATGACCGACAAAGTCGACCCGTTCGTCGCATATCGCTGTCAGCTCGCTGCCCAGCATCTGGATAACCTCATCGCCACGCCGATAGCCATACGCATCGTTGTAAGGCTTGAAGTGACAGATATCGACGTAACAGGCGACAAATTGCCCACTGTTTTCGAGCAGGCGATCAATGTGTTCATTGACTGGCACATTGCCCGGCAGCTGCGTTAGCGGATTGGCATAGCGTGCCGAGCGCATCTGCATCTCGGTAATCAGTACCATCAAGTCTTGCGTGTCGGCAACGCCCGCATAGCGACCTTGTTCAGTTAGGATCAGGCCATCGTAAAGCTGATGCCGCTTGGCACTACCTAGCAGGCCACCTACCTCGTTCACATTCGTGTCGCAATCCACAATCAGCGGATGCTTGTCCATGAATAGTGCACAGGGGCGCTTGCCATACAGCTCACGCTGGTAGAGTCGCGCAAAGCGTTCGATCAGTGTGTGGCGGTTGATCATGCCAACCGGTAGACCGGCACTCACCACGGGCAGCGCGTGCAGTTCTGCATCCGCTTCGAAGCGCGCAAAGACAGCGTCGTTATCCAACTCGGGTGCTACCGGTACGACTTTTTTCAGCAGCGGTGCTACCGTGACGCACTGGCTGTTACCCGCGCTTTGTGGAAAGACCGTAATACGGCCGGCATCCAGCAGACGCAAGATGGCCGGTGAGGGTTCGGGCTCTGGCTGTGTCTGCGGTCGGCAGATCAGATAACCCTGACCGCAGCGAATGCCCAGATCGCGAATGGTTGCAAACTCGGCTTCTTCCTCAATACCCTCGGCAATCAGTGTCGCGTGGCAGGCCTCGGCGATTTCAACCATGGCACGCGCTAGGCGGAACTTGAGTACATCGTTACCAATGCCGGAGATAAAGTGGCGATCAATCTTCACGAACTCTGGACGGATTTCCGACCACATGCGCAGGTTGGAAAAGCCCTCGCCCAGATCATCAATCGCAAAGCTGTAGCCAAGACGGCGGTAGCGCGCCAGCACTTCGCGAAATACCGAGAAGTCCGTGACCTTCTGATTCTCGGTGATTTCGATAACGATCTGGTCTGGACGCAAGCCTTGCGATGCCATGGCCTGCAGCATGTCGTCATGCATGAGCACCGGGTCACCCAGCATACTCGCGCTCAGGTTGATGAACAGCTTGCAGTCCGGCGCCAGCTGTTGCGTGCGCAGGCGCGCGAACTCACGGATGGCGGCTGCACGGCAGGCGTGTTCTAGCTCGCGGCGCAAGTTGCCTTGCTGGGCTGCCTCAAACAACGCGGCGGGGCTGTGCATGGCCGTGTCTTTGGGGCCACGAATTAGCGCCTCGTACCCCAGATATTTGCGGCCATGCATGTCCAGTACGGGCTGGAATACAACGCTCAATGCGTTGTCGCGCAGAATGCGGCGTAGTGCGGCCACCTGCGGCAACAGGCCGCTGCGGGAGACACTGCCTACTGGCCCGGCCCAAACGGGCGCCGGTACAGAGTCGAGAACGGGGATGGGGGTCATGCTGGCCTCACTGACGCTTGGGTGAGCCTGAGACTAACCAGTGCGTATTACATTGGCGTGACAAAAGTACTGAAAACAAAACGTCATCACATCAACATCTGGCCGTCATGTCGCAGACGCACAGTGTGCGGCCATGAAGACTCAGCGTTCGTCATGCTTTTCACGGTTGCTCTGGCTACCACCCTTGCTACTGACAGCGAGCGATGCATTTGCTTGGGGCTTGTACACCCATGTGTGGTTCGCGCAATCGCTGCTCTGGCTGGTGCCGCTGGCCGATCCGCGCTTTCGTAGTGCCGCACGTAAGTTACCCCGCTTGGTCATGGCCGGTGCCTGTTTGCCAGACTTGGCGGTGATACGTGGCATCGCCCGATCGGATAACTTTGCCGATAGCCATGACTGGGCACTGGCTGCGTCGCAGCTTGAACATGCTGATTGTGATGAATCCCGCGCACTGGCCTTGGGATATGCCAGCCATCTGCTGACGGATATTTTTGCGCACAATCATTTTGTGCCCGCACATGAAAATGTCTGGGCCAACGTGCCTGTAGTGACGCATGCGAGTTGCGAGTGGGCGCTAGATCATCATGTGCGCAAGCAGTTGTTTGCAACACCGGGCCAATTGCTCAATAGCGAGCGTGCCACTATTGTGAGCTATCTAAATAGTGCATTCGATTGCCCAGCAGATGAAGCCACCCGCTTGATCAATACGCTGGGGTGTGCTGATCGTTTGCTGCGCTTTAGTCGTTTGCCAGCTGTTGCACATGTGGCAGGCAAGCTCGGTGACAGGCGGATGGTGCGTCGTTTTAATCACTATCTTGATCAGACTGTGCGTCGCCTGCCGCAGATTAACGCGCTGTTGGTCGGAGAGTACCCGCAGTGGAGCGCCAACCCACCACGCCATCTTGCACACACTGCAATTGCTGGCGCATCGCTGCAAACCTTGCGTTCGCGACTGAGCTTGCCGGCGGATGTTTTTCTGAACACCGATAACATCTAAAAAAACGGCACCCCGTGATGGGGTGCCGAGCAGGGCACAGCAGGAATTAGAAATAACTAAGATTAACCAACGACCAAGGCGCACTACGCAAGTGTGTCGATCACAGCCCAATCGCGATCTGGGCGACACCCAGACCGATCAAAGCACCTGCCAGTACATCACTCGGATAGTGCAGACCAAGGATGGGGCGTGAGGCTGCAATCAGGAACACAAAGGGCCACAGGATCATCGCCAGCTGTGGATAGGCGCTGCTGGCGATGGCTGTGAAACAGACCGCGTGCAGGGTGTGGCCGGACGGAAAGCTGAAACGATCAAGTGCTGGCGCTGCTGCTGTGATCGCTACATACACTTGGTAGGGGCGCGGGCGCGAGGTGCGAGTCTTCAAGTATTTGTAGATCGCCAGACAGGCTAGCCCCGCCAGCACCATGCGGATCACAGTAGGCACCGCCTCCATGCCCTCACTGAGTAAAAGGGCGGCCATCAGGCTGTACCAGAACACCCCGTTGCCGAGACGGCTGACGATACGGAACAGCACGCACAATAGCGCGTGCCGGCTGATGCGGTTACAGCGCAAGCAGAGCGCTAGGTCGAGGGTGTTAATCCGGTGCCAGGACGACGTCATGTGTTCCATAGGGTCTCCTTGAGTGCTGCTTGTGTACGCTGCAAAGCGTGTCGGCAAAGGTCTGGACAATGTGTCGCCAGTCCATGTCCTGCATGCTGGCAGCCGCCAGCACGCGAATGCCAGCGAGCCGTTCGGGCATGGCGGCTAGCGACACGGCGGCATCGATGTAGGCGTTCTCGTTCCCGGCTGCGACCGCAATACCATTGGTGCCGCTGTTGATCAGCTCGGCTGCGGCGGCGTGGGCATAAGCCACCACGCCAAGCCCGCTAGCCATGGCTTCGGTCGTGACGTTGCCAAAGGTTTCGGTCAGGCTAGGGAAGAGAAACAAATCGCCTGAGGCATAGTGGGCGGCTAAATCTTCGCCACGCCGGCTGCCGCAGAACACGGCGCTTGGACATGACTGCTTGAGCTTGTTCATCATCGGGCCATCGCCGACAAAGATCATCCGTGCATCCGGGCGACGGGCTTGAATGGCCTCGAAGGCGGCCAGCACCATACGTAGGTTTTTCTCGGCGGCGAGGCGACCGACATACAGCACTGCGAGATCGGTTTCGCTCAGGCCCCATTGTTCACGCAAACTCGTGGAGCGACGCTGCGGATTAAACAAGGCTGTATCCACACCGCGTGCCATGACGCGCAATTTGCTGAAGCCATCTGCACCGAGTTCGGCGGCCAATGCCTGCGTCGGTACGAACGTCGCCGCGGCCTGATTGTGCAGACGGCGCAAGTGACTGGTGATGACGCCACGTAGCCAGCCAAACCCGTAGTGTTTGCTGTAGCGGTGGAAGTTGGTGTGGAATGAGCTTGTGAGCGGCAGCCCCAACTTGCCAGCCAGTTTGATGGCAGACATGCCGAGTGGCCCTTCGGTCACGACATGCACAATATCCGGTGGGCTTTCCGTCCAGGCTTGTTGCAGTCGTGCTGTTGCAGGTAGGCCAAACTGCAGGCCGCTGTAGCGCGGGATGGGAATGCCGCGCACCAGCACTTCGCTGTAGTTGTCTCGTACCGTTACGGTTGCATCGCTAGGTTGGCGGGGACGGATGACTTGAACGTGATGGCCAAGCTGGAGCAGGCCGTTGATCAGGCGTCCCAGTGTCATTGCAACACCGTTGATCTCAGGCGGATAGGTCTCCGTCACGATGGCAATCCGCAGGCTGTGGCTGCGGGGGGCGCCGGTTTCACCAGAGGCTGGGCTGGGAGCGTGTCTGAGTGTGTTCATATCGGCCACTGTGCCGACCTAACAAGAACCTACTGTGACGCTTTCTTGATAATTCTGTTACGACCAACCCGGCTGCTCTGCTCAAGCGAAGCAACCGGGGCGAAGTGCAATGCGACTTACAACAGTGGCAGCAGAATCAGTGCCCAGACTATAAAGACATTCAGCAGCGCAATTAGCACGGCGGCACTACCGATATCCTTGGCGCGTTTGGAGAGGAGGTGGCGATCCAGCGAGATACGATCAATCGCTGCCTCAACTGCCGAGTTGAGCAGCTCGACAATAATCACCAACAGCACAGCTGCAATCATCACGGCTTTTTCAACCGGAGTGACCGGGCAAAACAATGCCAGCGGAATCAGGATCGCGGCGAGCAGCACTTCCTGACGGAAGGCATCTTCGTGGCGGTAGGCTGCCGAGAGGCCGGCGAGTGAATAGCGGAAAGCATTCCAGACGCGGGTCAGCCCAGTTTTGCCCTTGAAGGGGCTTTCGGCATGCGAGGGGGTGTCGTGCGATTGGGTCATGAGGCAGTCTGTGAATGTTGTTGAACAAGGTGGCGATACAGCTCAGCAAGCTGGCGAGCACGTTCCGGCGCCCCCCAAGTTTGCGCGAATTCTCTCCCGTCCGCCGAGAGTTTGGCAAGGCGAACCGGGTCCGCAGTGATTTCGGCCATCAGCGCGCCAAATCCTGTGGCTTCGTGCGGGGCACATACCGCACCGCGTTCGGGGCGCAGTATATCGGCTGCCCCCATGGCTGGAATACCAAGTACAGGCAGGCCTGCGGCCATGGCTTCAAGCAGCACCAGCCCTTGCGTTTCGGTGACGGATGGGAAGGCGAACAGGTCAGCGGCGGCGTAGCACAGAGGCAGTTCGCGACTGCGGTCAAGGTAGCCCAGCCAGAACACATCTTGGGCGATGTCCAGTTGTTCAGCCGCTTTCTTGAGGCTGTTGAGCGCAGGGCCTTCGCCAGCAATCACCAAGGCCAGTCGCGGGTTATGCCGCAGCGCATGCACCATAGCTTCAAGCAGGAAGTGCAGGTTCTTTTCATGTGCCACTCGGCCGACAAACAGAGCGAGCGGGCGATCCAGCGGCAGGCCATGACGCGCCCGGAAGCCATCATCTGGGGGCGGCGAGAACTGCGCCAGCGGAATCCCGGTAGGAAGAACGTGCAATGGCCGGGTGACACCATAGTCGCGCAAGGCCTGTTCCATTGCTGCGGATGGAACGATCACGGCATCCAGAGCATTGCATTGGCTGCGTGCAAGTCGGCGCGTCAGGCTACGCGCCAGCGGACGCGGCAAAATCGGCAGATAGTGGTGGAAATACTCTTCAAAATGCGTGTGGTAAGTGGCAATGCATGGAATGCCGTGCTGCTTCGCCAGCTTTAGCCCGGCATAGTGCGCCGCAAACGGCGTTTGGATGTGCAGCAGGTCAAACTTCTGGCTTTGCAGCGTTTTTTCTAGGTTGCGCAAGTGCTTGCCTTGCATCAGACGATCTTCTGGGTCGAAGGGGATTCGGCGTGAAGCCAGCCGGATGATATTTTGATCATCTGGGGCGGTTGCTGGCGTGCCATAGTCCGGCGTTACCAGTGTGACCGTCACATTTTCCGCGTTCAGGCCTTCCCGGAAGGTCTGAATGGAAGTGGATACGCCATTGACGCGGGGGAAGTAAACGTCTGAAATCATCAGGATATGCATGGACACCTCGTCGTTTTTCAGGCGTGGAGCCTGAGCGATGGACATGTCGGTGCCGTGACGTTTCCGTTAAAAAAGCATGACGCCTTACTGGCTGAGGCCAAGCAAAACAAGGCTGTTTGATGGTCCCTGACAAAAATGACAAGTTGTAATATGACTGTCACATCGGCTCCCTATACTTCATCGCGTACCATCAACCAACAAAGAGAGGTCGCTATGTTTGTTTCGAAAAAGTGGGCTGCCCGTCTGGCAGTAACCGCAACTGCAGCACTTTTCCTGGCATCCGCCCAGGCCGCCGAAATCACGGGCGCCGGCGCATCTTTCCCGGCACCGCTGTACTCCAAGTGGGCTGACGCTTACCAAAAGGCAACCGGCCACCGCATCAATTACCAGTCGATCGGCTCTGGCGGCGGCATCAAGCAAATCACCGCTAAGACCGTTGATTTCGGTGCTTCTGATGCGCCGATGAGGCCAGAAGCCCTTGGAAAAGAAGGCTTTGTTCAGTTTCCGACCGTGATTGGTGGCGTGGTGCCTGTGGTGAATATCCCTGGCATCGCCCCGGGTCAGATGAAGCTGACCGGCGCGCTGATTGCTGATATCTACATGGGCAAGATTTTGAGCTGGGATGACAAGGCGATTGCCGAGCTGAACCCTGGCCTTAAGCTGCCAGCACTGCCGATTCAAGTGGTTCGCCGCGCTGATGGTTCCGGCACCACCTTCATCTTCACCAACTACCTGTCGAAGGTTAGCCCTGAGTGGAAGAGCACGATTGGTGAAGGTACTGCAGTCAATATGACCGTCGGCATGGGCGGTAAGGGTAATGAAGGTGTGTCCGCCTTCGTGCAACGCCTCAAGGGTGCAATTGGCTATGTTGAATACGCCTATGCCAAGCAAAACAAGATGGCACACACCTTGGTGAAGAATGCTGACGGCATTTTTGTGGCCCCGGATGATCTGACCTTTAAGGCCGCTGCTGCTAACGCCAACTGGTCGAACAGCTACTACGAAATCCTGACAAATCAAAAGGGCAAGGATGCTTGGCCGATCTCGGGCGCAACCTTTATCATCATGCACAAGTCGCAAGCCAAGCCAGAGCAGGGTATTGAAGTTCTGAAGTTCTTCGACTGGGCTTACAAGAACGGTTCTGCAATGGCGGCCGACATGGACTATGTGCCGATGCCGGATAGCGTTGTGAAGATGATTGCCGCCACTTGGGCGCAGCAATTGAAGGATCCGGCTGGCAAGCCGATCTGGAAGTAAGCTGTTGTATAGTGCCGCGCCACTTATACTGGTGCGGCACTTTTGTTTCCGTTGTTTATGTCAGTCACTTCACTGAGAGTCCATCTTGAACTCAAGTAATCAGGCAACTCTAGCTCGTATCCCTTTCGGTCAGGCGCTGTCACGCAACTGGGGCGACTGGCTGTTTTTCAATCTGACCCGTTTCTTTGCTGTGCTGACGCTCGCCTTGCTCGCCGGCATCATCATTTCCCTGATCCACGGCTCGCTGCCCGCCATCGAAAAATTTGGCGCAGCCTTCCTCTGGACAGCTGAATGGAACCCTCCTGCAGAGCGTTTTGGCGCCCTGATCCCGATCTACGGCACGCTGGCCACGTCGGCCGTTGCGCTTGTCATTGCAGTACCTGTCAGCTTTGGCATTGCACTCTTTCTGACCGAGCTGGCGCCGGCCTGGATGCGCCGTCCACTGGGGATCGCGATTGAGCTGCTCGCCGGTGTGCCTAGCATTGTGTACGGCATGTGGGGCTTGCTGGTTTTTGCGCCGCTTTTCGCAGACTTTCAACCAGTGTTGACAGATGCGCTGGGTTGGATTCCTCTCATCGGCACGCTTTTCCAAGGCCCGCCCATGGGTATTGGTATTCTTAGTGCCGGCATTATTCTCGCGGTCATGATCATTCCCTTCATTGCTTCGGTGATGCGTGATGTGTTTGAAGTCACACCAGCCATGCTCAAAGAGTCTGCCTACGGTGTTGGCGCAACGACTTGGGAAGTGGTGTGGAATGTGGTGCTGCCTTACACCAAGGTGGGTGTGGTAGGCGGCATCATGCTTGGTCTGGGGCGTGCGCTGGGTGAAACCATGGCAGTTACCTTTCTGATCGGCAACCTGAATGCCTTCAACGGCGTGTCGCTGTACATGCCGGGTAATAGCATCGCTTCTGCACTCGCGAATGAGTTTGCTGAAGCGACATCGGAAATGTATACCTCGGCGCTGATCGAGCTTGGTCTGATCCTTTTCCTCATCACGATGGTTGTGCTGGCATGTTCCCGCTTGCTGCTGATGAAGTTGGCGACCGGTGAAGGAGGTAAGTCATGAGCAACCTTTACGCGATCCGCCGTTTCCAGAACCGGCTAGCCTTGACCATCTCGATGGCCGCAATGCTGTTCGGCCTGTTCTGGCTGGTTTGGATTCTCTGGACTACGATTGACCTAGGCTTATCTGGCATCTCCCTGCAACTCTTCACTTCTATGACGCCTCCTCCGGGCAGCACTGAAGGTGGCTTGGCTAATGCGATTGCCGGCAGTCTGATGATCGTGTCGCTGGCCGTGCTGGTGGGCACCCCCATCGGAATCTTCGCTGGCATCTATTTGGCTGAGTTCGGCAGACACAACTGGCTGGGTAAGACCACTCGCTTCGTGAACGACCTGTTGCTGTCGGCGCCTTCCATCATCATCGGTCTGTTTGTGTATGAAGCTTATGTCGCGCACATGGGTAACTTCTCAGCCATGGCGGGTGTGTTTGCCTTGTCGCTGATCGTCATCCCGGTGGTGATTCGTACTACCGAAAATATGCTGATCTTGGTGCCCAACGCCATGCGTGAAGCTGCCTTTGCACTGGGTGCACCAAAGTGGGCTGTGGTTGGCCGTGTCACGCTGCGGGCTTCCTTGGCAGGTGTCATGACCGGCGTGCTCCTGGCGATTGCTCGTATCTCCGGCGAAACTGCCCCACTGTTGTTTACGTCATTGTCCAACCAGTTCTGGAACGCCAACCTGAATGAACCGATGGCAACGCTGCCGGTGGTGATCTTCAAGTTTGCCATGAGTCCTTACGAGGACTGGCAGGCACTGGCCTGGGCGGGTGTGTTCCTGATCACCCTCGGCGTCTTGAGCCTGAACATCCTTGCGCGCGTCCTGTTCCGTGCCAAGCACAAGCAGTGAAAACCGAAAAACTGTGAAAGAATCGAGTAAATAATGATGAACGAGAACGCTGTGATGCTTGATACCCAAATCGCATTCCGCAATTTTGATTTCTTCTACGGCAAGTATCACGCCCTTAAGAACATCAATCTCGAAATTTACAAGTCGAATGTGACTGCCTTTATCGGCCCGTCAGGTTGTGGCAAATCCACCCTGCTGCGGACCATGAACCGCATGTATGACTTGTATCCTGAACAACGCGCGACCGGCGAACTATTGCTGGAAAATCAGAATATCCTCGACAAGAAGATGGATCTGAACAGCCTGCGCGCCAAGGTCGGCATGGTGTTTCAGAAGCCTACCCCGTTCCCGATGTCGATTTTCGAGAACATCGCCTTCGGTGTGCGTCTGCATGAGCGTCTGAGTCAAGGTGAAATGACGCAGCGCGTCGAATGGGCGCTGCGCAAGGCGGCCTTGTGGGATGAGGTTAAGGACAAACTCAACCAGAGTGGTATGAGCTTGTCGGGTGGGCAACAGCAACGGCTGTGTATTGCCCGTGCCGTGGCCGTGAAGCCTGAAGTGCTGCTACTCGACGAGCCGACCTCGGCGCTTGATCCGATCTCGACCATGCGTATTGAAGAGCTCATCTCCGAGCTAAAGGGCGAGTTCACCATTGCCATTGTTACCCACAACATGCAGCAGGCCGCCCGTATTTCTGACTTCACGGCATACATGTATCTGGGCGAGCTGATCGAGTTTGGTGTGACTGATCAGATCTTCATCAAGCCTCAGAAAAAGCAGACCGAAGACTATATCACCGGCCGTTTTGGTTAATTTTTACCTTGGCGCCTGAAGGGCGCGCTGGCTAAAAGAACCCGCGGAAGCTATAATCCGCGGGTTTTTCTTTCTGGGCAGTTCTATGCGGCGCAAGCTGGTCGTGGGTAACTGGAAGATGTACGGTTCTGTCGCCGGCAATGACTCTCTCCTTAAGGCGCTTGGCGCTGGGGTGGGGCAGGGCGCTGACGTTGCCGTTTGTGTGCCGTTTCCTTACCTGTATCAAGCACAGGCTTTGCTGTCGGGTAGCGCAGTTGCCTGGGGTGCGCAGGATGTGTCAGCCCAAGGGCAGGGTGCCTTTACCGGCGAGGTGTCGGTGGCGATGCTGGCTGATTTTGCGTGCAGCTATGTGCTGATTGGACACAGCGAGCGGCGAACCCTGCATGCCGAGGATGATGCACTGGTGGTTGCCAAGGTTAAGGCAGCACTGGCAGGCGGGGTCTGCCCCGTCATTTGTGTCGGCGAAACGCTGGCCGAGCGTGATGCAGGGCAGACTGCCGCAGTGGTTGTACGGCAGCTGGATGCTGTCTTACGGGGCTGTGGTGTTGAGGCCCTCGATAAGGCTGTGCTCGCATATGAGCCGGTATGGGCCATTGGTACCGGGCGTACCGCGAGTCCTGAGCAGGCTCAGGAAGTGCATGCCTTGTTGCGTGGCCGGGTAGCGACCGCCGATGCGGAAGTGGCTGCGAAGTTAAGAATTTTGTACGGCGGCAGTGTCAAGGCCGCCAATGCGCAAGCGTTATTTGCCCAACCGGATATTGATGGTGGGCTGGTGGGTGGTGCTTCGCTGGTGGCTGATGAGTTTCTGGCCATCATCGCGGCAGTCTGATTTAACTGAAAGGCGGTTTATATGTATTCACTGGTATTGGCCATCAATGTGTTGTCGGGCATTGGCGTCATTGGTCTGGTGCTGATGCAGCACGGCAAGGGCGCTGACATGGGCGCCGCATTCGGTAGCGGGTCCTCCGGCAGTCTGTTCGGTGCAAGCGGCTCGTCGAACTTTCTTTCCAAAGCAACGGGTGCATTGGCAACCGTCTTCTTTATTACGTGCCTAGGATTGAACTATCTTGCTGGCAAACAGCCTCATACCGGTAGCGTTGTTGACAGTATCAAGGTTGAGCGGGCGAATGACGTGCCAGCAGGACCGGCGCCGGCTGTAGACCCACGTACGAGCGACATTCCGAAGTAAAAAAATTGCAAACCTGTCGTCAGGTGGCGCCTGAGTGGGCTATAATTTCTGCCGTTTGAACGAGCTTATGTTTTGCAGTGCCGACGTGGTGAAATTGGTAGACACGCTATCTTGAGGGGGTAGTGGCGAAAGCCGTATGAGTTCGAGTCTCATCGTCGGCACCATGTTTGGTGTAAGTTCATAAAAAGTCGTACAGTAGTTGTGTTGTTTGGGTTTTTCTTTCGCTGCTCCGGTGGCGATCTAACGAATAAAGAGTGGCATAACCACGATGTTGGAAAACTACTTCCCTGTTCTGGTCTTTATTCTGGTCGGCTTGGCTGTTGGTTGTGCGCCGATCATTCTTGGGCGCATTCTGGCGCCACATCGCCCTGACAGCGAAAAGCTGTCACCTTATGAGTGCGGCTTCGAAGCCTTCGAAGACGCGCGCATGAAGTTCGATGTGCGCTACTACCTGATCGCCATCATCTTCATTCTTTTTGATCTTGAAGTTGCGTTCCTGTTTCCTTGGGCTTCGATTTTCCGGGAAATTGTTGCGACCGACTCGATCAAGTTCTTTGGCTTTATCGAAATGCTGATATTTCTGACCATTCTGGTGGTTGGTTATGTTTATGCGTGGGCCAAGGGCGCCCTAGATTGGGAGTGATGGCATATGAGTATTGAAGGCGTTCTTCAAGAGGGTTTTGTTACCACAACCCTCGATAAGCTGATTAACTGGACCCGTACCGGTTCTCTGTGGCCGATGACATTCGGTTTGGCCTGTTGTGCAGTAGAAATGATTCATGCTGGCTGCTCCCGTTATGACCTTGATCGCTTTGGCGTGGTGTTTCGGCCCAGCCCGCGTCAGTCGGACGTGATGATTGTCGCTGGCACGCTGACCAATAAGATGGCGCCGGCCTTGCGCAAGGTCTATGACCAGATGCCTGAGCCGCGTTGGGTCATCTCCATGGGTTCTTGTGCCAATGGTGGTGGTTACTACCATTATTCCTATTCCGTTGTGCGCGGTTGTGACCGTATTGTCCCGGTTGATGTTTATGTACCGGGCTGCCCGCCGACGGCTGAAGCGCTTCTGTATGGGATTATCCAATTGCAGAATAAGATCAAGCGTACTTACACCATTGCCCGCTAATTTGCCATGAGTGCCAAGCTCGAAAAGCTAAGTCAGTCCCTCGTGGACGTTTTTGCTGAGCGCATTGCCGCTCCGGTAACTGCGTTTGGTGAGGTGACCATTGAAGTGTCGGCTGATCACTACGCCGATGTAATGCGCACGCTGCGCGACCATGAAGCGCTTGCTTTTGAGCAGCTGATCGATCTGTGCGGTGTCGACTACTCGACCTATACCGGTTATAGCGGCTTGCGCTATGCGACTGTGGTTCATCTTCTCTCGATCAAGCACAACTGGCGTCTGCGCGTCCGTGCATTTTCTGCGGATGATGCTTTCCCTGTGATTGCCTCGGTAACTGGCATCTGGACGGCAGCTGAGTGGTTTGAGCGTGAATCGTTCGATCTGTACGGGATCATGTATGACGGCCACGCCGACTTGCGTCGGATTCTTACCGATTACGGTTTTGTCGGTCACCCGTTCCGCAAGGATTTCCCGATTTCAGGCTACGTTGAAATGCGCTATGACGATGAGCAGAAGCGGGTTGTCTATCAGCCTGTGACCATCGAACCACGTGAAGTGACGCCGCGCATCGTGCGCGAAGAGCAATACGGAAAGGTGGATGGCCGTGGCTGAGATTCAAAATTACACGCTGAACTTCGGTCCTCAGCACCCGGCCGCGCACGGTGTGTTGCGTCTGGTGCTTGAGCTTGATGGTGAAGTCATCGTTCGTTCCGATCCGCATATTGGCCTACTGCATCGCGCCACCGAAAAGCTGGCCGAGACTCGTACCTGGGTGCAGTCTGTTCCTTACATGGATCGTCTCGATTACGTGTCGATGATGTGTAACGAGCATGCTTACTGCATGGCCATCGAGAAGCTGTTGAATCTCGAAGTCCCTGAGCGTGCTCAATACATCCGCGTGATGTTTGATGAGGTGACGCGCATCCTCAATCACTTACTGTGGGTCGGTTGTCATGCCCTCGACGTGGGTGCTATGGCCATGGTGTTGTACACCTTCCGCGAGCGCGAGGATCTGATGGATGCCTATGAGGCGGTGTCGGGTGCGCGTATGCATGCTGCCTACTACCGTCCGGGTGGTGTCTATCGTGATCTGCCGGACACCATGCCGCAGTATCAGCTGAACAAGTTCAAGAATGCGTCTGCCATCAAGGAACTCAATGAAGCCCGTCAAGGCTCATTGCTGGATTTCTTGGAGGACTTCACGAAGCGTTTCCCGACCTACATTGACGAGTACGAAACGCTGCTCACGGACAATCGTATCTGGAAACAGCGTACCGTCGGTATTGGCGTCATCTCCCCTGAGCGTGCCCTCAACATGGGCTTGACTGGTGCGATGCTGCGTGGTTCCGGTATTGAGTGGGATCTGCGCAAGAAGCAGCCGTACGAAGTGTACGATCGTATGGATTTCGACATTGCTGTTGGTGTCAATGGTGATTCCTACGATCGCTACTTGGTTCGCATGTTTGAAATGCGTCAATCAAATCGCATCATCAAGCAGTGTATTGACTGGCTACGTAAGAATCCGGGTCCGGTCATTACCGAGAATCACAAGATTGCCCCGCCGTCGCGCGAGTCGATGAAGGGCAATATGGAAGAGCTGATTCACCACTTCAAGCTATTCACCGAAGGCATGCATGTGCCAGCAGGTGAAGCCTATGCTGCAGTCGAGCATCCGAAGGGCGAGTTCGGTATCTACGCAATTTCCGATGGCGCAAACAAGCCTTACCGCTTGAAGATTCGTGCGCCTGGTTATGTGCATCTCTCCGCTATGGATGAGATGGCCAAGGGTCACATGATTGCCGATGCAGTTACCATCATCGGAACCATGGACGTCGTGTTCGGTGAAATTGACAGATAAGACCATGCTGAGCCAAGAAGCACTCAAACTGATTGATCGCGAAGTCGCCAAGTATCCGGCGGACCAGAAGCAGTCTGCCGTAATGGCTGCGCTGGCAATTGCCCAGGATGAAAAGGGCTGGTTGCCTCGTGACCTCATCGAATATGTTGCTACCTACCTCGAAATGCCGGCGATCGCCGCGTATGAGGTAGCCAGCTTTTACAACATGTACGATCTGAATCCGGTCGGCAAATACAAGCTGACCGTCTGTACCAATCTTCCTTGTGCCCTGTCGGGTGGCGTCCATGCCGCTGACTATGTAAAGGAAAAGCTGGGTATCGATTTCAACGAAACCACTGCCGATGGCAAGTTCACCCTGAAAGAGGGGGAATGCATGGGTGCCTGTGGTGACGCACCGGTACTGCTGGTGAATAACAAGCGCATGTGCAGTTTCATGACACCGGAACAGATCGACAAGCTACTGGCGGAGTGCAACTGAGATGGCGCTGATCGCTACCAAGAACCCCCTGCTGACTGTTGGCTGGGAAAAGGGTGATGCCGGTTGGGGCATCAAGGAATACGAGGCGCGTGGCGGCTACCAAGCCCTGCGCAAAATTCTGGCTGAGAAAACGCCACCAGAAAATATTATTGCCGAGCTAAAGGCGTCGGTGCTCCGTGGTCGTGGTGGTGCAGGCTTCCCCACAGGCTTGAAGTGGAGCTTCATGCCTAAGGGCGTGAGCGGCGACAAGTACATCGTCTGCAACTCTGACGAAGGCGAACCTGGTACCTTCAAAGACCGTGATCTGCTTCGTTTCGACCCGCACTCTGTCATCGAAGGCATGGCAATCGCTGCCTACACCATCGGTGCAAATCGTGGCTACAACTACATTCACGGTGAAGTTTTCGAAATTTACAAGCGTTTTGAAGATGCGCTGGATGAGGCGCGCGCAGCTGGCCTGATTGGTCAAAACGTCCTAGGCAGTGGTTTTAACTTCGAACTGTTTGCTCACCATGGTTACGGCGCCTATATTTGCGGCGAAGAAACTGGTTTGCTTGAATCGATCGAAGGTAAGAAGGGTCAGCCACGCTTCAAACCGCCATTCCCGGCCACATTTGGTTTGTATGGCCGTCCGACAACCATCAACAACACCGAAACGTTTTCTGCTGTCCCTTACATCCTCAAGATGGGTGGCGAGCAATACCTGAACCTTGGTAAGCCCAATAATGGTGGTACCAAGCTGTTCTCGATTTCTGGTCATGTTAACAAGCCAGGCAACTACGAAATTCCGATGGGCATGCCCTTTGCAGAGCTGCTGGAAATGGCTGGTGGCATGCGAGGTGGTCGCAAGTTGAAGGCAGTGATTCCTGGTGGTTCATCTGCGCCGGTGCTGCCCGGCGACATCATGATGGACAGCACGATGGACTATGACTCCATCGCCAAGGCGGGTTCCATGCTCGGTTCAGGCGCCATCATCGTGATGGATGAAACGGTCTGTATGGTTAAGGCGCTTGAGCGTTTGTCCTTCTTCTACTTTGAAGAGTCCTGTGGGCAATGCACGCCATGCCGTGAAGGTACTGGCTGGCTGTATCGCGTCGTGCATCGCATCGAAAACGGTCTTGGCCGTCCAGAAGATCTTGATTTGCTCAACAGTGTGACCGACAACATTATGGGTCGGACCATCTGTGCCCTCGGCGATGCCGCTTCCCTGCCGGTGCGTAGTTTTATCAAGCACTTCCAGAGCGAATTCGAATACCACATTGAAAACAAGCATTGCCTCGTGCCGCCTGATGTGCAGCGCGCTGGCAGCACTTTCTACGTAGGCCCGTCATGCTAGAAATCGAAATCGACGGTAAGTCGATGCAGGTTGCCGAAGGCAGCACCATCATGGATGCCGCCCATGAGGCTGGCACCTATATCCCGCACTTCTGTTACCACAAGAAGTTGTCCATCGCGGCAAACTGTCGCATGTGTCTGGTTCAGGTAGAGAAGGCGCCTAAGCCGTTGCCTGCCTGCGCTACGCCAGTTGCTAATGGAATGAAGGTTTTCACGCACTCCGATCTGGCCGTGAAGGCACAGAAGGGCGTGATGGAGTTCCTGCTGATTAATCACCCGCTTGACTGCCCGATCTGTGATCAGGGCGGCGAATGCCAGCTGCAAGATCTGGCAGTGGGCTACGGTGGCGCTGCTTCGCGCTATCAGGAAGAAAAGCGCGTCGTTTTCAACAAGAATCTGGGTTCCTTGGTGAACACCGACATGACTCGCTGCATTCACTGCACGCGTTGTGTACGCTTCACTACCGAAATCGCCGGTGAAATGGAGATGGGGCAGGCGGGTCGTGGCGAACACGCCGAGATCATGCCCTTCATTGAAAAGACCGTTGATTCGGAACTGTCCGGTAATATCATCGATCTGTGCCCGGTTGGTGCACTGACCTCTAAGCCATTCCGCTTCGCTGCACGCACCTGGGAACTGGCACGTCGTAAGTCGGTCAGCCCACATGATGGTCTAGGCAGCAATTTGGTTGTTCAGGTTAAGCACGATAAGGTGCTACGCGTGCTGCCGCTGGAAAATGAAGATATCAACGAGTGCTGGCTGTCTGACAAGGACCGCTTCTCGTACGAAGCGCTTAATTCTGAAGAGCGCCTGACCAAGCCAATGGTCAAGCAAGGTGGTCAGTGGGTTGAGACCGAGTGGAATGTTGCACTTGACTACATTGGCCATGCGTTGCGAGATGTTGTCAAAAACCATGGCGCTGATGCCATTGGTACCTTGGTCTCGCCGCACTCGACCCTGGAAGAGATTTTCCTTGCACAAAAGCTTACGCGTGCGCTTGGCTCCGGTAACGTAGATTTCCGTCTGCGTCAAAGCGATTTCTCGCTTGATGGCAAGCGCGCTGGCACTCCTTGGTTGGGCCTGTCTGTTGCAGAGTTTTCCAAGCTGGATCGTGTCTTGGTTGTTGGTTCCTTCCTGCGCAAGGATCACCCCTTGCTGGCACAACGCCTACGTCAAGCAGCGAAGCGTGGGACGCAAGTCTCGCTCATCAACGCTGCCGATGATGATCAACTGATCAAGAACGCACTCAAAGCGGTTGGTCTGCCTTCACAGTTGCCGAAACTTCTGGCTGAAGTGGTCAAGGCCGTTGCAGGCAAGAAGGGCGCAAACGTTGATGCTGCTATCGCTGCTGTCACCGTTTCGGCAGCGGCTGAAAAAATCGCCGAAAGCTTGGTGTCCGGTGGCAACACTGGCGTATTCCTCGGTAATTTTGCGCAGCAGCATCCGCAAGCTGCGATGCTTGAAGTGCTGGCGCAGCAACTTGCTGCGCTGTTGGGCGGAAAGTCAGGCTTCCTCGGTGAAGCAGCCAACTCGGTTGGTGGGTATGTGGCTAAGGCCACGCCAACCGGCCTCAACGCTGCGCAAATGTTTGCTCAGCCGCGTAAGGCATATCTGGTCTTCAATGCTGAGCCTGAACTTGATGCCGCCAATGGCGCTCAAGCTGCAGCCGCATTGAAGGATGCTGCAATGGTTGCGGTTTTCTCGGCATTCAAGTCTGACGCTGCACTTGAATACGCAGACGTGCTGTTGCCGATTGCGCCTTTCACCGAAACCTCAGGTACTTTCATCAACACCGAAGGTCGTGTCCAGAGTTTCAATGCCGTGGCAAAGGCGCTTGGCGAAGCACGTCCGGGCTGGAAGGTGCTGCGTGTTCTCGGCAATGTGCTGGATCTTGCTGGCTTTGATTACAACAGCAGCGAAGATGTCCGCAATGAAGTGTTGGGCGGTGATGTCGAGTTCGCCACTGGCCTCAACAATGGCGTGACCGGCACCGTCAGTCTGCCGGCTGCTGCCAATGGTGTCGAGCGCGTTGCAGATGTGCCAATCTACTTTGCAGATAGCTTGGTTCGCCGCGCAGTTAGCCTGCAACGCTCGCGTGATGCTTCTACTCCAGCTGCACGCATCAGTGCTGTGACAGCCGCAAAGCTAGGCTTGGATGGCGCTAACGAAGTAACGGTTAAGCAGGGTGGTGCAGAGGTCAAGTTGGCGCTCAAGATTGATGCATCTGTGCCGGAGGGTGCAGTGCGTGTTGCTGCAGCTCATGAGGCGACCATCGCACTGGGTTCGATGTTTGGTCAAATCAGCGTGGAGCGTGCATAAATGGATGCTGTACTCGCACTGATTAACCAAAACGTTGCCCCGCTGTTCGGTGCATGGTGGCCAGAGGTTTCCATCACGTTGTGGACGGTGATCAAAGTTGTCTTGATCGTTGCCCCACTGATGCTCTGTATTGCCTACCTGACGCTGGCTGAACGCAAGATTCTGGCTTGGATGCACGTCCGCATTGGCCCGAACCGGGTGGGGCCACTGGGTCTGCTGCAACCGATCGCTGACGGCGTGAAGTTGTTGCTCAAGGAAATCATTTTCCCAACCCGTGCTAACAAGGGCCTATACATCCTCGGCCCGATCATGGCAATTGCTCCCGCACTGGCAGCATGGGCGGTGATTCCTTTTTCGGAAGAGTGGGTGTTGGCAAATATCGATGCAGGCGTCCTGTACCTGCTCGCAGTTTCGTCGCTGGGTGTTTACGGTGTAATTATCGCTGGTTGGGCATCGAACTCGAAGTACTCCTTCCTCGGTGCCATGCGTGCGGCCGGTCAGATGGTTTCCTACGAAGTATCGATGGGTATGGCCCTGATTACCGTCCTGATGGTATCCGGCAGCCTCAATCTCAATACTATCGTTGAAGCTCAGCGCGGTGCCACGTTCTTCTCGTGGAACTGGCTGCCGCTGCTGCCGATGTTCATTGTCTACCTCGTTTCTGGCGTGGCTGAAACCTGTCGTGCGCCGTTCGACGTGGTTGAAGGTGAGTCCGAAATCGTGGCTGGCCACATGGTTGAATACTCGGGCATGTCGTTCGCTCTGTTCTTCCTCGCTGAGTACGGCAATATGTGGCTGATCGCCGCAATGACCACCACCTTCTTCTTGGGTGGTTGGTTGTCGCCGGTATCGTTCTTGCCCGACAGCTTCTTGTGGTTCTTCCTCAAAGCCTCATTCATCATCTTCCTGTTCCTGTGGTTCCGGGCAACGTTCCCGCGCTACCGTTACGACCAGATCATGCGTCTGGGTTGGAAGGTGTTTGTGCCGATCTGCTTGGCCTGGATCCTTGTGGTCGGTCTGTGGATGCTGTCCCCGTTGAACATCTGGAAGTAATGGAGCCTGCCCAATGGGTGCAATGAAAGAATATTTCAGCAGTCTTCTGCTCAAGGAGCTGCTCAAGGGTATGTCAGTGACAGGGCGCTATATGTTTGCGCGCAAGATCACTGTTCAGTTCCCAGAAGAGAAGACCCCGCAGAGTCATCGTTTCCGTGGCTTGCACGCCTTGCGCCGCTATCCTAATGGCGAAGAGCGTTGCATTGCTTGCAAACTCTGCGAGGCGGTGTGTCCTGCCATGGCTATCACCATCGAATCGGCTCAGCGCGACGACAATACCCGTCGCACGACGCGTTATGACATTGATCTGACAAAGTGCATCTTCTGCGGTTTCTGTGAAGAAGCCTGTCCGGTCGATGCCATCGTTGAGACCCGTGTCTTTGAATATCACGGCGAAACCCGTGGCGATCTCTATTACACCAAGCAGATGCTGCTGGCGAACGGCGACCGATACGAAGATCAGATCGCTGCCGACCGCGAGGCGGACGCCAAGTTCCGGTAATGACAATGGACTTCCCAACCGTACTCTTCTACGTATTTGCATCGATACTGGTGCTGTCGGCGTTACGCGTTATTACGGCTCGTAACCCGGTGCATGCGGTACTGTTCCTAGTACTCAGCTTTTTTAATGCAGCTGGCCTGTGGATGCTGCTTCACGCCGAGTTCCTCGCCATCATGTTGGTCATGGTCTATGTCGGCGCAGTGATGGTGCTGTTCCTGTTTGTGGTCATGATGCTGGATATCAATATCGAGCGACTGCGCCAAGGTTTTTGGAGCTATCTGCCAGTTGGTGCCGTCATCGGCCTCATCATGGCTGGTGAAATGGCCCTGATTCTCGGCGGCCGTTACTTTGGTCTGGAAGCATTGCCGGCACCGGCAGTCCCTGCAGCTGATTACAGTAATACCAAGGAGCTGGGTCGTCTGCTCTTCACCGATTACGTTTATCCGTTTGAACTGGCTTCGGTCATTCTGTTGGTGGCACTGATTGCCGCTGTTCTTCTGACGCTGCGTCAGCGTAAGGACAATAAGGCGATGAATCCATCTCTGCAAGTGCGGGTCAAGGCTGCTGATCGCTGGCGCATCGTCAAGATGGACGCCGTGGTTGAAGCCCCTGCGACGCCTGCTGCCGATGCTCAAGAAGGAGGCAAGGCATGATTTCCCTGTCGCATTATCTGATTCTGGGCGCCATCCTGTTTGCAATCGCAGTGGTTGGTATCTTCCTGAATCGCAAGAATCTGATCGTGCTGCTGATGGCGATTGAACTGATGCTTTTGGCCGTGAATATGAATTTCGCCGCCTTCTCAAGCTATCTCAATGACATCAATGGCCAGTTGTTCGTCGTCTTCATTATGACGGTGGCAGCTGCAGAGGCCGCAATCGGCCTAGCCATTCTGGTGGTTCTCTTCCGCAACCTGTCGACTATTCACGTCGACGATCTCGACAGCCTCAAGGGCTAACAAGGGGCTCGCAGAAATAATGGATATGCAGACGCTTTACCTGCTTGTGCCGCTGGCGCCTCTGGCCGGCGCCATCCTTGCCGGCCTGTTCGGCAAGCAGATTGGCCGTGCCGGCGCCCATACCGTCACCATCTTAGGCGTGGCTATTGCCTTTGTGCTCTCGGTCATCATCTTTCAGGATGTCCAGGCTGGCAATACCTTCAATGGCTCTGTTTATACTTGGATGGAAGCTGGTGGCCTCAAGTTCGAGGTTGGTTTCCTGATTGACAAGCTGACAGTCATGATGATGCTGGTCGTGACATTCGTATCGTTGATGGTCCACATTTACACCATCGGCTATATGCACGAAGATCCAGGCTATCAACGTTTCTTCAGCTACATTTCGCTGTTCACCTTCTCAATGCTGATGCTCGTGATGAGCAACAACTTTGTCCAACTGTTCTTTGGTTGGGAGGCGGTGGGTCTGGTTTCGTACCTGCTGATTGGCTTCTGGTACACCAAGCCAACCGCAATCTACGCAAACTTGAAGGCGTTTCTGGTTAATCGCGTCGGTGACTTCGGCTTTCTCCTTGGTATAGGTCTTGTTGCAGCCTATGCGGGTTCGCTGGATTACTTCGAAGTGTTCGAAAAGCGTCATGAGTTGGCAGCAATGACTGAGGCCGTTACCGGTTGGCCCTTGATAACGGCTATCTGTATAAGCCTGTTCATTGGCGCCATGGGTAAGTCGGCACAAGTGCCACTTCATATCTGGCTGCCAGACTCAATGGAAGGCCCGACCCCGATTTCCGCACTGATCCATGCTGCAACGATGGTGACGGCAGGTATCTTCATGGTCACGCGTATGTCGCCGCTGTTTGAGCTGTCTGATACTGCGTTGTCCTTTGTGTTGGTAATTGGTGCCACGACTGCGCTGTTCATGGGTTTCCTTGGGATTATCCAGAACGACATCAAGCGTGTGGTTGCCTACTCCACGCTTTCCCAATTGGGTTACATGACGGTAGCACTCGGTGTGTCGGCCTATTCGGTCGCCGTATTCCACTTGATGACCCACGCTTTCTTCAAGGCGCTGCTGTTCTTGGGTGCTGGTTCGGTCATCATGGGCTGCCATCACAATCAGGACATCCGTTACATGGGGGGCCTACGCAAGTACATGCCGATCACCTGGATCACATCCTTGCTCGGCTCGCTTGCACTGATCGGTTTCCCCTTCCTGTCAGGATTTTATTCAAAGGACTCGATTATCGAAGTGGTTCACTTCTCCCATCTATGGGGCAGTGGCTATGCCTACTTCGCGGTTGTGGCGGGTGTCTTTATCACGGCTTTCTATTCGTTCCGCATGTACTTCCTCGTTTTCCACGGTGAAGAGCGTTACGACCAGAATCCGGATGCACATCACGCAGATGCACATGCGGATGACCACGGTGATCACGCACACGATGATCATGGCCATGATGATCATGGTCATGGCGGTAAGCCGCATGAGTCTCCTTGGGTTGTAACCCTGCCGTTGGTTCTGCTTGCGATTCCTTCGGTGATTATTGGTTACATCGCCATTGAACCAATGCTGTTTGGCGATTGGTTCGGTACTGCCGTATATATCGACGCAGCCAAGCATCCAGGTCTTGCCGAGCTTGACAAAGTATTCCATGGTGCAGCAGCAATGGCTATCCATGGCCTGCAGACCCTGCCGTTTTGGCTTGCGATCAGCGGTGTTGCTGTTGCCTGGTTCTTTTACCTCAAGGCCCCGCATATTCCTGCTGCCATCAAGAAGGCGGTTGGACCGATCTATACCCTGCTGGACAACAAGTATTACTTCGACCGCTTTAATGAAGTCGTCGTGATGGCAGGTTCGCGCGCGCTGGGTCGTGGCCTGTGGAAGGCTGGCGACCAGACGGTTATCGACGGATTGCTCGTCAATGGAGCAGCACGTACAGTTGGCGCCATTGCCAAGCTGACGCGTCTCATCCAGACCGGCCATCTCTACTTCTATGCCTTCGCCATGATCTTCGGTGTGTTCGCACTGCTGACTTATGTCTATGTCGTATGGCTCCGGCGTTTTGTTCTCTGATCGCGGCTGTCTGAAAATACACAAAAATGAATTCGTCACTTCTCAGTCTTGCTATCTGGACCCCGATCATCGGCGCGCTTGTCGTGCTGATGACCGGTAATGACAGAAACGCCCATCTGGCTCGTCCTATCGCGTTGATTAGCGCGATAGTCGCCTTCCTTGTTACGATCCCCTTGTACACAGGCTTTGACACAGCTGTTGCTGGTATGCAGTTTGTCGAGCTATACAACTGGATCCCTCGCTTCAATATCAATTACCACCTTGGTGTTGACGGCATTTCGGTCCTCTTCATTCTGCTCAATAGCTTCATCACCATTTTCGTGGTGCTGGCAGCATGGCAGGTGATTGACACTAAGGTTGCTCAGTACCTCGCCGCGTTTTTGGCTATGTCAGGTCTGATCAACGGTATTTTCTCTTCGCTGGATGGCGTGCTGTTCTACGTGTTCTTTGAAGCGTCGCTGATACCGATGTACATCATCATTGGCATCTGGGGCGGACCGAACCGCGTCTACGCAGCTTTCAAGTTCTTCCTTTACACGCTCCTTGGCTCGTTGCTGATGCTGATTGCCTTGATCTACCTCTTCATGGCTTCCAATGGCAGCTTCAATATCCTAGATTGGCATGAGTTAAAGATTGGCATGGGCCCGCAGAGCTATTTGTTCTTTGCCTTCTTGATTGCTTTTGCTGTCAAGGTGCCAATGTGGCCGGTGCACACTTGGCTGCCCGACGCCCACGTCGAAGCGCCTACCGGCGGCTCGGTCGTGCTGGCTGCGATTGCTCTGAAACTCGGTGCCTATGGCTTCCTGCGTTTCTCACTCCCCATTGCCCCAGATGCTAGCCAATATTTCGCGCCGTTGATGATTACGCTTTCGCTGATTGCTGTCATTTACATCGGCTTCGTTGCTCTGGTTCAGCAGGATATGAAGAAGCTGGTTGCGTACTCCTCAATTTCGCACATGGGCTTCGTTACGCTGGGTTTCTTCATCTTCAACCAGCTCGGTATTGAAGGTGCCTTGGTGCAGATGATTTCGCACGGCTTCGTCTCCGGCGCTATGTTCCTGTGTATCGGCGTCCTGTACGACCGTCTACACAGCCGTCAGATTGCCGATTACGGCGGTGTTGTGAACGTCATGCCTAAATTCGCCGCGTTCTTCTTGTTGTTCTCGATGGCTAACTCTGGTCTACCAGCAACTTCAGGTTTCGTCGGTGAGTTCATGGTAATTCTGGGTGCTGTCAAGTACAACTTCTGGATCGGTTTTGCAGCCGCAACAACCTTGATCGTTGGCGCTGCTTATACCCTCTGGATGTACAAACGCGTTGTTTTCGGTGAAATCACCAATCCGCATGTCGCTGAAATGAGCGACATCAATAGCCGTGAATTCCTGATCCTTGGCATCCTGGCCATTGCTGTGCTGGCAATGGGCCTGTATCCCTATCCCTTTACCGACGTTATGCACGCCTCGGTTGATAATCTGCTCAAGCACGTGGCAGTGAGCAAGCTCTGACGACTGAATAACTATGCTGACTAATTTCGTCCCACCTGATCTCGCACCGGCATACCCGGAAATCTTCCTGCTGACGATGGCATGTGCCATTCTGCTGGTCGATGTGATCATGGGTGCCGCTTCCCGCGGTCTCGTTGCTGCCCTGTCTCTGATGACGCTCTTTGGTTGTGCTGCGCTTACTGCGCTCACGGCAACTGGTGAGGTCAATACGACCTTCAGCGGTATGTTTATCGACGATGCCTTTGCAGACCTGCTAAAGATGCTGGTCTACGGCTCAGTGGCTGCCGTACTTGTCTATTCCCGTGGCTATTTGCGTGATCGTGGACTGGACAAGGCTGAGTACTACCTGCTCGTTCTGTTTGCCACACTCGGCATGATGGTCATGATTTCTGCTGGCCATTTCCTGACTGTATATCTCGGTCTTGAATTGATGTCGCTGTCGATCTATGCGTTGGTTGCCATGGATCGTGACTCGGCCCGCTCGACAGAAGCTGCCATGAAGTACTTCATTCTGGGCGCGTTAGCTTCGGGCTTGCTGCTCTACGGCATGTCCATGATGTATGGCGCAACAGGCACGCTTGAAATTAATGGTGTTCTGCAGGCACTGGCGATGGGCCAGGCAAATGGCATCGTGCTGGTATTCGGTTTGGTATTCCTCGTATCTGGTTTGGCATTCAAGCTGGGTGCAGTGCCATTCCACATGTGGGTACCAGATGTCTATCATGGCGCCCCGACCCCGATGACTCTGTTCATCAGCTCGGCACCTAAGCTTGCTGCGTTTGCAATGATCATGCGTTTGCTGGTGTTTGGCACCATCCCACTGGCTGAACAGTGGCAGCCGATGCTTTTGATCATGGCTGTGCTGTCTATTATTGTGGGTAATCTGGCTGCAATTGCACAAACCAACATCAAGCGCATGTTTGCTTACTCTGCAATATCGCATATGGGGTTCATGCTGCTGGCATTCACCACAGGTGTATTCAATGGTCATGCCGCGCTTGCACTTGAGGCTTATACGTCAGCTTTCTACTATATGGTCGCTTATGTGCTGATGTCGCTTGCAGGTTTCGGCATTCTGCTGCTGCTGTCACGGTCTGGTTACGATGTTGAAAATCTAGAGGACCTCAAGGGGCTGAATCAACGCAGTCCATGGTATGCGGCAGTAATGATGATGACCATGTTCTCGATGGCAGGTATTCCGTTCTTCGTTGGCTTCTTCGCCAAGTTCTCTGTACTGTTGTCAGCTGTTGCGGCGAATCTCGTTTGGGTGGCTGTGCTTGCAGTTGCATTCTCCCTCGTAGGGGCGTTCTACTACCTGCGCGTCGTCAAGCTCATGTATTTTGATGCACCCAATGATGTTGCACCGATCCATGCATCAATTGATATGCGTGTTCTGCTGTCCTTGAACGGAATTGCAATTGCTGTATTCGGCGCATTCCCAGAACCACTGATGCAGCTCTGCCGTCAAGCGCTGGCACGCTCGCTGTTCTAATCTAAATTTCAGGCCGGCAATGACAGCCGCACAAATCCTGCTTGTCATTGCCGCCCTGAGCGCAGCAAATCTTCCCTTCCTCACGCAACGTAGTTTTCTTGGCATCCCTTGCAGGAAAACGGATAAGCCAATCCATTTACGACTGCTTGAGCTGATCGTGCTCTACTTTCTCCTCGGCATTCTGACCATTTGGTTTGAATCCAGTGCATATGGCGCTGCCTACTCGCAAGGGTGGGAGTTCTATGCAATCACCTTTTGTCTCTTCCTAGTCCTAGCGTACCCTGGATTCGTATTTCGATATCTGTGGCCTCATCGCAAGCATGATTGATGAAGATCTGATCGAAACGACGCTGTCGAGTGAGTCACTCTGCGAAGGTGTTTTGCTAAAAGCACATCGTGATCGAGTGCAGTTGCCCGATGGTGGCATCGCGATACGAGAATGGATTGAACACCCTGGAGCTGCAGTTGTGATCGCACTGCTGGATAACGGCAAGTTATTGTTTGAGCGTCAGTTCCGCTATCCAGTAAGGCAGATTTTTCTGGAAATGCCTGCAGGTAAAATCGATGCAGGTGAGCCTGCTCTTGACACCGCTCGACGTGAGCTTCGTGAAGAGACTGGTTACAAAGCAAAGACCTGGCGGCATCTTGGTACGATGCATCCATGTATTGGATACTCTAACGAGAAGATAGAAATCTTCCTCGCGCATGGCCTCAGCTTTGTAGGCAACGACCTAGATGATGAAGAGTTTCTCGAGGTCGTCGAGCTGAGTCTGGCGGATGCGGTCCTCGCGGTCCGCGATGGTGAAATCACCGATGCAAAAACGATATCGGCCCTATTCTGGGCCGAGAAATTGATCAAGGGTGAATGGGAAATGCCGGCCTGAGCCGTCGTTTAGACCAAGCCTGCCACTTAAACAGCCCGTTATGCAAGTTTGTAGATGGTCGGCTGAACGACAGTGAGTTGTTCCGTCAGGCCGTTGAGGCTTTCCGAGTGCCCAATGATCAAGTACCCACCCGGGTGCAGTTTGCTGATGAGCTTGCTGACCACTTGACGCTTGGTTGGGTTATCAAAGTAAATCATCACATTACGCAAAAAAATGACGTGAAACTTGCCAATCTCTGGAATCGATTGATTCAGGTTGATCTGACGGAATTTTGTGTGCTGCCTAAGATCAGCATTGATCGTGAAAGTCCCTTGCTTATCGCCCGTTCCTGCTTGGCAATATTTGCTCATATAGGCAGGGGGCAGGCCACGCGTACGCTCAGTGACGTACTCGCCCTTTTCCGCAACCGCCAATACTTGAGTGCTTAAGTCTGAACCGAGTACTGACCAGTTTCCTTTAACCCCGAGCTTGTCAGCCAACACCATAGAGAGTGTGTAAATCTCTTCGCCGGTGGAAGAAGCACCACTCCATACGTTGAAGGGCTGACCTGCTGGATGTTTGGCAAGAACCGTTTGTGTCAGAAACTCGAAATGACGAGGCTCGCGGAAAAAATAGGTCTCGTTGGTGGTGAGCAGATCGACCATCTGTTGCAATTCTTGCTTGCCCGCCGGGCTGGTGACTAACTTGTAGTAGTCTCCATAGCTCGATAACTTGTGGAAACGCAGACGACGACCTAAGCGGCCAACTAGCAAGGTACGCTTGCTGTCGCTCATGCTGATGCCGGCGATTTTATAGATCAGTTGCTGAAACTGGCCATACTCAGCATCAGTGATATCGACGCTTTCGCCAAAACCCGGAATAGTCATTGCACCAGCCCTGAACGGAATGCTTCAATTATGGATGATTTTGGTACGCTGAGGGACTAACTCAAGCCGATCACACGTGCAATTTCTGCCGGGTGCTGTACCAGTGCATCAGCATTCCAAAGCTCTGGTGGGGAGCCGTCTCCCAGATAACCATAAGCGGCCGCAATTGCTGGCATGCTCACTGCGTGTGCGGCCTGAATGTCACGTAGATCATCACCAACATACCAACAGTTTCTTGGCTCAACACCTGCGACTTTGCAGGCAAACAGCATGGGTTCCGGTGCGGGTTTGGGAACACCTGCAGTATCCCCACTTACGACAGTGACTGCCCGATGCGCAAGGCTCAATGCCTCTACCAGCGGTGTCGTATAGCGCGACCGCTTATTGGTAATGATCCCCCAAGGAAGTCCTTTGTCATCAAGCAGAGCAAGCAACTCCGCGACACCGGGGAATAGTGTGGTCTCAATACAGATTGCCTGCTCATAATGGCTTAGGACGCGCTCTTGAAGTGCAGCATACGGCGCATCTTCTGGATGAAGTCCGAAGCCAATGCGGAGCAAGCCACGGACACCATGAGAAATGACTGGCCTGAGGCGCTCAAGAGGGACTGGTGCCAAGCCATCCTCAATGCGCACACGATTCAGCGCACCTCCGAGGTCGGGCGCCGTGTCAGCCAAGGTGCCGTCAAGGTCAAAAAAAATGGCTTCAGGCATTATCAGGTTCGCGATGGGTATGCATTAGGTAATTAACGCTGCTGTCATTACCGAGGCTATACACCTGAGTGAATGGGTTGTAGCTCATACCCCGAACACCATCGACTGCAAGACCCGCTTCACGGCAGTAACGGCTGAGCTCTGCTGGGCGAATGAACTTGGCATAATCATGTGTGCCGCGTGGCAGCAGATTCAGAATGTACTCTGCACCGATGATGGCAAACAGATACGACTTTGGGTTTCGGTTTAAGGTCGAAAAGAAGACGTGCCCGCCGGGCTTGACGAGCTTGGCGCATGCGGCAATCACGCTGGCAGGATCTGGAACATGCTCCAGCATCTCTAGGCAAGTGACTACATCAAAGGCCCCCGGGTGCTGCTCCGCCATGGCTTCGGCTGCGATCAGTTGATAGTCGACGCTCAGCCCGCTTTCATACAAGTGTAGGCGCGCTACGCCCAGCGGCTTTTCGGATAAGTCGATGCCAGTAACGTGCGCACCACGTGTGGCCATCCCTTCGGACAGGAGCCCACCGCCACAGCCGATATCGATGACTTTTTTGCCTGCTAATGAGGCAATGGAGTCTATCCAATCTAAGCGGAGTGGGTTGATCTCGTGCAGCGGCTTAAATTCAGAATTTGGGTCCCACCAGCGGTGCGCCAAGTCACCGAATTTGGCGAGTTCTTGAGGGTCGGCATTGAGTGTTTTGTTCATGTCGATAAGCTTACGACAAACGCAAATAAAGGCCAACTGGATTGGAGTCCAAAAACAAAAAGGCCCTGCATCGCAGGGCCTTTTCGGTCATGCCTCAGAGAGGCATGGCGTGAGCATTACTCCCAAGAGTAGATGCCAACAGCTTCGAGATCAACGCGGCGGTCAGGTTGCAGGCATGCAACAACCTTGTCGCTCTTCGGACCCTTACACTGATCAGGCTTGGTGACTGGATTCTTTTCACCCTTACCTTCAGTGTAGATGCGGTTCTTGTCGATGCCCTTGCTCACCAGATAAGCCTTAACAGCTTCAGCGCGCTTTTCGGACAGCTTTTGATTGTAAGCATCATCACCGAAGCGGTCAGCATGGCCAACAGCGATCAGAACTTCCAGCTTGATGCGCTTAACCTTGCTGTAAAACTCATCAAGGGCTACCAGACCTTCCTTGCGCAGTTCTGCCTTGTTGAAGTCAAACAGGGCATCAGCGTTCAGGGTAATCTTATCGCTTGTTGGCTTTGCAGCTGCGGCAGGCTTTGCAGCAGATGCAGCTGCTGCTGCATCACACTTGCCCTTCGGCAGCAGATCCTTATCGCACTCGCAACCGACCGGCAGCTTGCCAGCCATGACTTCACCAGCGGCAGCTGGAGTCCAGAAGCCGGTACGCCAGCAGAGGCCGGTACCGCTCTTGGCAACTAGGCCACGACCATCGATGACGTAAGGGACGACGCCCTTGGTGTCAACCGGAGTGCTTTGGGCAAAAGTTGCAGCGCTGGCACCGAGCAGGGCAGCGAGCAGCACGGAATTTTTGATGACTTGTTTGAGCATTTTTTTTCCCTCGTTCGAACGCGGACAGAACTGGTTGTGTTGAGCTTCATGTTGGTTACTGACCACCAACATGTCGGTGGTAATGACTATTTTATAGCCTTAATGCATATGCCATTTAACACTGAACTGGTTGATACGGCAAGGACTGCTATGGAAGCCGTTTCATACCTGCAAATTATTTTGCCACAGGTTGACTGTACCGAGCAATGCACTTTCGTTGAAATCAATGAGTGTGTGGGCTTTTACGCGACACTGTCCTGCCACCCATACGTGGCTAACTTGCTCGCGTCCCGCGACGTAAATCAGGTGCGATGCCGGGTCGAAACAAGGTTGTGCGATCCACTCATCTAGGCGAATTGCACACAAATCCGCATATTTGCCGATTTCTAGTGAGCCAATCTCGTCAGCGAGCCCCATGGCCTTTGCGCCGCCAAGGGTTGCCATGCCAAGGACAGTGTGAGCGTCCAGCACTGTCGGGTCATCGGCGGTGAGCTTTGCCAGAAGGGCAGCATGTCGCATTTCTTGCAGGATATCGAGTCGATTATTGCTGGCAGCGCCATCTGTTCCTAATCCCACATTGATGCCTTGAGCCACGAGTTTTGCGACGGGGCAGGCGCCACTGGCGAGTTTCATATTCGATGTGGGGTTGTGGGCGACGCTGGCGCCAGTGCTTGCGAGCAAGGCGAGATCCGTCGTATCGAGATGGACTGCATGTACTGCAATCAGGGCGGGATTGACGAGCCCCAGCCTGTCCAGTCGGGCAAGAGGCCGCATACCAGACTGTTTTTGCCCTTCTTCAATCTCGTTGCGTGATTCATGCACGTGAATATGGACGGGCAGGTCGAGCTGAGCAGCAAGAGTGGCTATACGTTCAAAGGTGGTGTCGCTGACCGTGTAAGGCGCATGGGGTGCCAGGCTGAACGAGAGCAGCGGATGGTCGCGCCAGGCATCGCGTACCGCCAGCCCTTTGCTGAGGTAGTCATTGGCATCGCTGGCATAGCGGGTGGGGAACTCCAACACCGTGATGCCGAGCATTGCACGCATGCCCATTGCGTCAAATGCCCGAGCGGCAGCGTCGGGGAAAAAATACATGTCATTGCAGCAGGTGATGCCCCCGCGCAGCATCTCGGCTGCAGCCAGCCGCGTGCCGTCATAGACGAAGGCATCCGTTACATGTTTGGCTTCCGCTGGCCAGATACGATCCTGCAGCCAGTTCATGAGTGGCAGGTCATCGGCGAGGCCGCGCAGCAGCGTCATGGCCGCATGTGTGTGCAGATTGACGAAGCCCGGGGTCAATACGTGCTGACCCAGCTCGACGACCTCGGCGGCGCTGAAGCGGGTTTCGGATTCATTTCGCGGTAGCAGTCCGACGATACGCCCATCGTTCACGGCAAGCGAATGATTTTCCAGCGTTATTCCGGCAGGTTGAATGGGGATGATCCAGCGTGCGTGAATCAGTAGGTCGATCATCTGCGGGACGTCTGGGCTTGCAGCTACTGGATTTGCGGTTTTGCCTGTTTTCATGGGCTTTTTCGGGTGGTTTGGCTGTCGGTTTTGGGGGCTTGGCGTGGTAGAATATGGAAGTTTTTCAGCAATGCCGCGTCAGGTTTGAATTTGTACCCGAAAACGTGTTTTCAAGGTGGGGAATTAAGTGGCTGGGAGGCCGGTTATTCTTGTTCGCGCCACGAAATTCGGAAAGCAAAAAACCCTAGATAACCATCACTGCTTCCGTGGGAAAAAATAAGCTATGACAGTGTTCGCCAAAGAGACCCTACCCATCAGTCTCGAAGATGAAATGCGCCATTCCTATCTCGATTACGCCATGAGCGTGATCGTTGGGCGCGCCCTTCCTGATGTTCGTGATGGTCTCAAGCCGGTTCATCGCCGTGTGCTTTTCGCTATGCACGAGCTCGGCAATGACTGGAACAAGGCTTACAAGAAATCGGCGCGTATCGTCGGTGACGTAATCGGTAAGTACCATCCTCACGGCGACCAGTCCGTGTATGACACCATCGTCCGTATGGCGCAGAGCTTCTCCCTGCGCTACATGTTGGTGGATGGTCAAGGCAACTTTGGTTCGGTCGATGGCGACAGTGCGGCCGCCATGCGTTACACCGAAGTGCGCATGTCCAAGATGGGCCACGAGCTGCTGGCCGATATCGACAAGGAAACCGTCGATTTCGGGCCGAACTACGACGGCTCTGAGCAAGAACCGCTGATTCTGCCGGCACGTATCCCGAATCTGCTGATCAACGGCTCGTCCGGTATTGCAGTGGGTATGGCCACGAATATTCCGCCGCACAACCTGAGCGATGTCCTCAATGCCTGTCTGGCGCTACTCGATAACCCAGCCATCGACATCGAAGAGCTGATCCAGATCGTACAGGCACCGGACTTCCCAACAGCTGCACTGATCTACGGCTTGTCCGGCGTGCGTGAGGGCTATCTGACGGGTCGTGGCCGCGTCATCATGCGTGCCCGTACGCACATCGAAGAGCTGCCAAATGGCAAGCAGGCAATCATCGTCGATGAAATTCCCTATCAGGTGAATAAGAAGACCCTGCTCGAGAAGATTGCCGAGCTAGTGAACGAAAAGCGCGTTGAAGGCATTTCCCATCTGCAGGATGAGTCCGATAAGTCGGGCATGCGCATTGTTATCGAGCTGAAGCGTGGCGAAATGCCCGATGTCATCCTGAATAACCTGTTCAAGATGACGCAGTTGCAGGACACCTTCGGCATGAACATGGTCGCGTTGGTAGAGGGCCGGCCGCAGCTGCTCAACCTCAAGCGCATGCTGGAGTGCTTCTTGTCGCATCGTCGCGAAATCATTACGCGTCGTACCGTGTTCGAGCTGCGCAAGGCGCGCGAACGCGGCCATATTCTTGAAGGTCTCGCAGTAGCGCTGTCCAACGTCGATGAAATCATCGCGCTGATCAAAGCCGCGCCGACTCCGGCAGAGGCCAAGAAGGGCCTGATGGAGCGCATCTGGCGTTCGCAGCTGGTCGAAGACATGCTGCAACGCGCCAGCGGTGGCGTTGATGCCAACAAGTTCCGCCCAGATGGTTTGGGTGCTGAGTTCGGTATGGCTGCTAACGGCTATCGCCTGTCCGACGCACAGGCTCAGGCAATTCTGGAGCTGCGCCTGCAACGCCTGACCGGGCTTGAGCAGGACAAGATCGTCAATGAGTACAAGGATGTTATGGCGCAGATCGCCGATCTGCTAGACATTCTGGCTCGTCCTGAACGCATCACCGCCATCATTGGCGATGAGCTGCGCTTGATCAATACGCAATTCGGCGATGCCCGTCGCTCTGAGATCGTGATGTCGACTGCCGATATCAACATCGAAGATCTGATCACCCCGCAGGACATGGTCGTTACCCTGTCGCACGGTAGTTACATCAAGCGCCAACCGCTGGATGACTACGCCGCCCAGAAGCGCGGTGGTCGCGGCAAGGCTGCAACGGCAATGAAGGACGACGACTTCATCGAGAAGATGTTCGTCGCCAACACCCATGATTACGTACTTTGCTTCTCGAACCGTGGCCGTGTGTATTGGCTGAAGGTCTATGAAGTGCCAGAAGGCACGCGTACCTCGCGAGGCAAGCCAATCGTCAATCTCTTCCCGCTGCAAGAAGGCGAAAAGATCACCGTGGTGCTGCCGGTCAAGCAGTTCGATGAAGAGCATTTCATTTTCATGGCAACTGCGCTGGGCACTGTGAAGAAGACCTCGCTGACCAACTTTGCCAACCCGCGTAAGGCAGGCATCATTGCCGTTGCACTGGATGAAGGCGATCACTTGATTGGCGTTGCCCTAACCGATGGCAAGCATGACGTCATGCTGTTCTCAGATGCAGGCAAGGCGGTGCGTTTTGATGAAGATGATGTACGTGCCATGGGCCGCGAAGCCCGCGGCGTACGCGGTATGCAGCTTGAGGATGGTCAGCGTGTGATTTCCATGCTGGTCGCCGAGAGCGAGGAATTCAGCGTGCTCACCGCAACCGAAAACGGCTATGGCAAGCGCACGCCGATTGCCGAATACACCCGCCACGGCCGTGGCACCAAGGGCATGATTGCCATCCAGACCTCCGAGCGTAATGGCAAGGTTGTTGGTGCTGCCCTCGTGCGTGAAGAAGACGAAGTCATGCTGATCTCCAATGCCGGCGTGCTGATCCGTACCCGCGTTGAACAGATCCGTGAAATGAGCCGTGCAACCCAAGGCGTGACGCTGATCAATCTGGACGAGGGTTCCTTGCTCGCCGGTCTCGAAAAGGTTGCAGAGTCGGATGCTGAGAATGCCGCGGAAAGCGCTGCAGCAGAGGGCGATGACATCGAAGGTGCAGCAGATAATATTGGCGAGGACGCCGCAGAGTGAGTCGGGTGCATAACTTCAGCGCCGGTCCGGCAGCACTGCCGGAAGCGGTGCTGCGGACGGCCGCCGAGGAAATGCTCGACTGGCACGGGCGCGGCATGAGCATCATGGAAATGAGCCACCGCACGCCAGATTTTGAGGGCGTGATTGCGGATGCTGAAGCTGATCTACGCGCATTGCTGAGCATTCCTGCCAATTACAAGGTGCTCTTCCTGCAAGGCGGTGCCACCTTGCAATTTGGCATGATCCCCGCCAACCTCCTGCGCGGCAAGGCTTCTGCCGACTACATTCTGACTGGCTCCTGGTCGGAAAAGGCGGTGGCTGAGGCGCGTCGTTTCTGCAATGTGAAGTTGGCCGCGGATACGTCTGTAAGCAGCTTCACCTATGCGCCAGAACAAAGCGAGCTCCAGCTCTCCAGCGATGCAGCCTATGTGCATGTCTGCACCAATGAGACCATCATGGGGGTGGAGTTCCCCTATGTGCCAGAAATGTTGTCCGCTGACATTCCGCTCGTCGCCGATATGTCGTCGCACATTCTGTCGCGCGAAATCGATGTGAGGAAGTACGGGCTGATCTATGCCGGTGCGCAGAAGAACATCGGCCCGGTGGGCCTGACCATTGTGATTGTGCGTGACGATCTGATCGGGCATGTCGCACCGGGTGTGCCCTTGATGCTTGATTACAAGGTGCATGCCGATAACGGTTCCATGTACAACACGCCGCCAACCTACGCCATTTATATGGCAGGTCTGGTCTTCAAGTGGCTCAAGGCGCAGGGCGGTGTGGCTGCGATTGAACAGGCCAATATCGCCAAGGCTAAGCACCTGTATGCCGCGATTGATGGCAGCAACGGTTTCTATCGCAATTCTGTGCGCATCGCAGATCGTTCGCGCATGAACGTGCCATTTACCCTCGCTAATGACAAGCTCGACAGCGTTTTCCTTAAGGAGTCGCTGGCGGCCGGCTTGGCCAATTTGAAGGGGCACAAATTAGTGGGTGGCATGCGTGCCTCGATTTACAACCCGATGCCATTGGCGGGTGTGGAGGCACTGGTTGATTTTATGCGCGAATTTGCCGCGCGCCATGCTTGAGGAGAGGGCAGGGGATGTCGGAAAAGGAAGAGCTGTCCAAATTGCGCGAAGGCATTGATCGCATCGACGACGAAGTGCTGCGCCTGATCAATGAACGCGCGCAGATTGCGCATCGCATTGGCGAAATCAAGCAAGGTAATATTTATCGCCCAGAACGTGAAGCGCAGGTCTTACGCCGGCTGGCCGATAACAACCCCGGACCCTTGCCAGCGGAGGCTGTACAGCGCATCTCACGCGAAATCATGTCCGCCTGTCTGGCCCTTGAGCAGCCGCTGAAGATTGCCTATCTCGGCCCGGCTGGCACGTACACCGAGAGTGCCGCACAAAAGCACTTCGTCTCTGCGCCCGGCTTTAATCCGCTCGCCTCGATTGATGATGTCTTCCGTGCGGTTGAAGCCGCTAACGTCGACTACGGTGTCATTCCGGTTGAGAACTCGACCGAGGGCGCGGTTGGTCGCTCGCTCGATCTGCTGCTGAATGCATCGCTCAAAATTTGTGGCGAGGTGCATTTGCCGATTCACCACAATCTGATGACACTGGCGACCTCCTTGTCCGAAGTGGGCAAGGTGTATGCCCACGCTCAGTCGCTGGGGCAATGTCATGAATGGCTGAACCGTTATCTTCCAAGTGTGCCGCGCATCGCAGTGGCCAGCAATGCCGAGGCTGCCCGCATGGCGGCTCTAGAGGCCGGCACTGCTGCGATTGCCGGCGAGTCCGCGGCTCGTCTGTATGCGTTGAACATCCTCGCCAGCAATATTGAGGATGATGCTAACAACACCACCCGCTTCCTGATTCTTGCGGATCACGATGCAGGCCCCTCCGGAAAGGACAAGACCTCGCTGGTCTGTTCCGCGCAGAACCGTCCGGGGGCGGTGCATGAGTTGCTCACGCCTTTCGCCAGCAACAATGTGTCGATGACCCGTTTTGAGTCACGCCCAGCGCGCGGCATGGGCGGGGGCAAATGGGAATACGTGTTTTACGTGGATATAGAAGGCCATCGCGAAGACGCAAAGGTCGCTGCAGCGCTGCTTGAGCTCGGTAGCAAAGCCAGCTTCGTGAAGGTACTGGGTTCGTACCCGGTTGCCCCTTACTGATCTATTTCAGAGGCAGAACAATGAGTATTGCGGATCAATCTCCTGAGTACATTCGCGCGATTTCCCCCTATGTTCCGGGCAAGCCAATCACTGAGCTGGCCCGTGAAATGGGCCTGGCCGAAGCCAGTATCGTCAAGCTAGCCTCCAACGAAAATCCGTTGGGTATGAGCCCCAAGGCCAAGGCCGCAGTGGCTGCCGCGATTGATGGCATCGAGCGTTATCCCGACAACTTTGCGCTCACCCATGCGCTGGCTGAACGGTGCGGCGTAAACGTTGCGCAGATCGTGCTTGGCAACGGTTCCAACGACATTCTTGAGCTGGCTGCGCGCGCCTTCCTTGGCCCCAATCGCTCAGCCGTGTTTTCAGCCCATGCGTTTGCTGTGTATCAGCTGGCTACGACCGCCACGGGCGCTGAGTGCGTAGTTGCGCCTGCTAAAAACTACGCGCATGATCTTGCTGCGATGAAGGCCGCCATTCGCCCAGATACGCGCATCGTGTGGCTGGCCAATCCCAACAATCCCACCGGCACTTTCCTGCCGTATGGTGATATCGAGGATTTCATCACCTCGATCCGCAGCGATATTCTGGTAGTGCTTGATGAGGCCTATAACGAATACCTGCCACTGTCGGAGCGCTTTGATACATTGGCCTGGGTGCGTCAGTTCCCGAACGTGTTGATTACCCGAACCTTCTCCAAGATCTACGGTCTGGCTGGTTTGCGCATTGGCTACGGTGTGGGTTCGCAAGCGGTGGTTGATCTGCTTAATCGCGTGCGCCAACCCTTCAATGTCAATAATCTGGCGCTCGCTGCGGCGGCGGCTTCGCTCGATGATCAGGTTTTTCTGACCGATAGCTTCGAGTTGAATGCGCGCGGCATGGCGCAAATTTTGGCGGGTCTCAAGAAGCTTGGTTTGGAGAGCTTGCCGGCCTATGGCAATTTCATTACCTTCAAGATCGCTGATGCGGCTGGCGTGAATCGCCGCCTGCTCAAGCAGGGCGTCATTGTGCGGCCTCTGGCGGGTTACAACATGCCTGATTACCTGCGCGTGACGATCGGTCTTGAGCATGAAAATGCGCGCTTCCTTGATGCTTTGGAGCACGCAACCCATGGCTGATTTTAAACTCGATAAAGTCGTAATTTACGGTGTTGGCCTGATTGGCGGCTCTTTCGCGCTCGCACTGAAGCAGAGTAGTGCCGTGGGTGAGGTTGTTGGCCTCGGTCGTTCCTCAGCCTCACTTGAGGTGGCTCAGGGCTTGGGCGTCATCGACCGCGTTGGTGAACTGGCCGACGTAAGAGATGCTGATCTGGTCCTGCTTGCCATGCCGGTGGGTAAGATGGAAGCAGTCATGGCAGCCATTGCGCCGCATCTGGGTGACAAGACCATCGTGGTAGATGCAGGCAGTACCAAGCAGGATGTGGTTGCTGCTGCCCAGCGGGCATTCGGCAACAAGCTGGCGCAGTTCGTGCCTTGTCATCCGATTGCCGGTGCCGAGAAAAGTGGCGCCTCTGCAGCGCATGCACGCCTCTATATCGACAAGCGCGTCATCGTTACGCCCTTGCAGGAGAACACCCCGTTCGCGATTGCCATTGCCGAGGCTGCATGGACCGTCTGTGGTGGCGATGTGTCCGTCATGACGCCGGCACAACATGACGCCGTTTTTGCGGCCGTCAGCCATCTTCCGCATCTGCTGGCCTTTACCTTGGTGGATGCCCTGGCCAAGCGCCCGGATGCCGCCGAGCTGTTCGCCAATGCTGGCGCAGGCTTTCGTGATTTCACCCGTATCGCCAGCAGCAACCCGGAAATGTGGCGCGACATCTGCGTGGCAAATCGCAGCGCGCTGATTGCCGAAGTCGACCAATACATGACAGCACTGCTGCAGGCGCGTGTGCTGCTCGCAGAGGCGGATGCCGAAGGACTGGAATCGACCTTCGCTAACGCGCGTGAAGCGCGCAATGCTTGGCTCGAGCCGCTGGAAAAATAAGCATGGATTATCTCGACCTTCCCGCGCTGCATCGTGCTGCGGGTGTAGTGCGTCTGCCTGGTTCAAAAAGTATTTCCAATCGCACACTGCTATTGGCGGCACTGGCAGACGGGCGTACCGAAATCCATGACCTGTTGGACTCTGACGACACCCAAGTCATGTTGGCCGGTTTGCAAAAGCTTGGCATCAAGGTTGAGCAACTGGGCCACAGTAGTTATGCCGTCACCGGCGCAAGTGGTGCTTTCCCCGTCAAGCAGGCTGAACTCTTTCTCGGCAATGCCGGCACTGCATTTCGCCCGCTGACGGCTGCGTTGGCCTTGTCTGGTGGCGACTACACCTTGTCGGGTGTGCCGCGCATGCATGAGCGCCCGATTGGCGATCTGGTGGATGGCCTGCGCCAGATTGGCGTGCGGGTCGAGTATTTGCAGAATGACGGCTACCCGCCACTCAAGCTCAGCCCTTCCACCATCACCCTCACCCTCAATGCGCCCATCAAGGTGCGCGGTGATGTTTCATCACAGTTTCTGACGGCCTTGTTAATGGCCTTGCCTTTGAGTGGTCAGGCTGCGCAGATCGAGGTCGTTGGCGAGCTGATTTCCAAGCCTTATATTGAAATCACGCTCAATCTGATGGCGCGTTTCGGCATCAAAGTAGCGCGTGGTGGGGCAGGGGGCTGGTCTCACTTCACCGTCCCTGCCGGCAAATACGTCTCGCCGGGCAGTATTCATGTCGAAGGCGATGCCTCATCAGCGTCCTATTTCTTGGCTGCCGGCGCGATTGCGGGCGGCCCGGTGCGTGTTGAAGGTGTCGGCAGTAGCAGTATTCAAGGCGATGTGAAATTCGCCGATGCACTCGCTGCCATGGGCGCGCAGATCACTTACGGCGACAATTGGATTGAGGCAAAGGCACCAGCCTTCGGCACGTTGAAAGCCTTCGATGCCGACTTCAATCACATCCCAGATGCCGCGATGACCCTCGCGGTGGCCGCGCTGTTTGCCGACGGTCCGTGCACCTTGCGCAATATCGCTTCATGGCGCGTCAAAGAGACCGATCGTATCGCGGCCATGGCGACCGAGTTGCGTAAGGTCGGTGCCGTCGTCGAAGAGGGCGCTGATTTCCTTAAGGTCACACCGCCTGTCGCTTTCGTTCCTAATGCAGCCATCGATACCTACGATGATCATCGTATGGCCATGTGCCTGTCGCTGGCGACGCTGGGCGGCGTACCCGTGCGCATCAACGACCCGAAATGCGTTGGTAAAACCTTCCCCGAGTATTTCGATGCCTTCGCCCGTGTGGCGGCGCCTGTGATTGCCATCGATGGCCCCTCAGCATCTGGCAAGGGCACCGTGGCCGCCCGTGTGGCGGCGCAATTGGGCTTTCACTATCTTGATAGCGGTGCGTTATACCGCTTGACTGCGCTCGCCGCCGAACAAAAGGGTATTGCTTGGGAGGATGAGCCCGCGGTTGCTGCGGTTGCCGCCCAGCTCCCGGTTGAGTTTCAGGGCGAACAGATCTTTCTGGCCGGGGTCGATGTCAGCGAGGCCATCCGCACCGAGCACATGGGCATTGGCGCTTCCAAGGTTGCCGCCTTGCCCGCTGTCCGTGGTGCCCTGCTGGAGCGCCAGCGCGCCTATCAGCGCTTTCCTGGCCTAGTGGGCGATGGCCGCGATATGGGCTCGGTCGTGTTTCCCCATGCCGCAATCAAGGTCTTCCTCACCGCAACGGCCGAAGCGCGGGCCGAGAGACGTTATAAACAGTTGATCGCTAAAGGAATGTCTGCTAATATCGCTCTCCTTTTGCAGGATTTGCAGTCACGTGACGCGCGCGATAGCGCCCGCAGCGTGGGGCCGCTGAAGAAATTTGATGATGCTGTGCTGGTCGATACGACACCACTCACCATCGAGCAGGCGGTACAGGCCGTACTCGATATTGCCGGTTTGCAAACCCCAAAAACTTGAGTTTGACTGCAGGAAGGAACTCCTTCCTGCTTGCAGTAACACGCTGTATGGCGTGCGCAGTACGGTGCTGAATGGCCGCCCGGCCAGCCGGCAAATGTTTAACTAACCGTCGCCGCAAGGTGACAAGTCAGGTTTCCTTCTTTATGTCCGCTACTCAAACCGCCATGGATTCCATGGAAAGCTTTGCC
>LNFM01000177.1_pt1 | contig 159564 bp, 167 predicted proteins | sample 596031 | NCBI WGS metagenome assembly LNFM01 (sample SAMN04254537, study PRJNA301005) | activated carbon metagenome | isolation source: dual media filters at the Ann Arbor, Michigan drinking water treatment plant | place: USA: Ann Arbor | reverse complement strand
TAATGGTCTTTAGCAAGGTGTCGTATCGCTCGCAGTATAGCTGAACTCGCTTTAGAATTTCCTCAGGAGAAGAACTTTTTTCGATGAAATCTACAGCGCCAGCACGCAGGCTTTGCTTAACAGCATCTCGAGTTAAATCACAGGAAAATATTGCCACTTGTTGATTGGGAAATTTATCGCGAATCATTGATGCAGCAACGTCGCCCATTGTCTCTGGCATATGGTAATCTAGCAGCACTAATGCAAACTCGTCTTTACTAAGAAAATCAATCGCTTCGGAAACTCGTTGGCAAACAGATAAGGAAAAACCGCATCGTTCAAGATAGCCCTTTACAGCTTTTATGTTTTTAAGATCATCGTCGACCATCAACAATCTATGTTGCATGGACCTTCTCCGTTTCAGGCCCAGATTGTATCACAACAACTGGACCAAGTTTGCCCGGCTAGGTCAGAACTTCGAATACGATTCAAAAAATAAGACCATAAAGTTCAATCAACATAAACACTCATTCTTAATCTTGGACGGCCAGCACCGAGTGTATGGATTCTCGTTGGCTACGACAAAATTACGAGTGCCTGTGATTATTTATGAGGGCCTGAGCCGAGAAGAAGAAGTCACCATTTTTATTGATTTGAATACGAAACAGAAGCCCGTACCGAACGAATTGCTTCTGGACATAAAAAAATTGGCTAACGCCGAGTCTGATCAGGAGAAGTACCTAAATGACCTCTTTGATCTGTTCGAAACCTCAAAGGAAAGCTGTCTTCGGGAGATCACATCCGCCTCAAAAAAGGTTCCTGGCAAAATCTCTCGTGTCACATTTAAATCTAGTTTCTCCGCGATTTATCCAAAAATAAATCATCTTGAGCTTTCGAAGGTATTCTCAGTGCTGAATGCGTATCTAACGGCATTCGACGAACAACTTTTGTCTCTAGGAGTTCAAAACGGTCTCTCCAATTCAACGATTCTAGGTAGTTGCTTAATGTTATTTCCTGAAGTTTTCCAAAAGACTAAGGATCGATACACGGACGACTTATCAAGCAAAAGCTTTTCTGCCATTCTAGAACCCATCTTTTCGAGTATCACCTCGGCAAGCTTTAAAAAGCCTGGAAACAGCAAACGCGAGTTCTACCAAAAGATGACTTCAGCACTTAAGAACAATGTTGAAATCGATTTTTAGAAGTGAACGACATTGAACGATTGTATCGCAAACAATTCTTTCACCCACTATTCCGGTTTGTCGCCAGACCGTCCGGGACATTCTTCGAAAATTTAATCAATAGCGAGTTTTTACCCGACGACCGAAGTGACGGAACGAAATTAGTTTTTGAAATGAATGGCAACATTTACCAAGCGTTAGCTGGCTTGGCAAATGAGTCTTCGATTTGGGCACTCGCCTTGAACGAGACGATCATTGACATTAAAAATTCGACTTCCCACAAATCATTAGCCTGGCAATTCGTAAAATTTTATTACGCGGCATTTTATTCAGCACAGATATTGATGCGGCTCTACGGGCGATGGCCGACGCGTCAAAGAAACTTGCCGAGATTTATCGATCTTTTCGAGACTTACCACGGTAAACGTCTCGAGATTCAATTTGACACTTTTATTTGCGAATTCCACGACGACAGATTTCACCTAACGGGATCAAACTTTGATCAATCAAAAAGCCATCGGTCATCTTGGCTCAACTTCAGCGCCTTTCTCGAATCGATCAGTCACAAAATTTTGAAGCAAGACTCTGGTATCGATGGCGCCCACGAACTTGTCGGCGAGTTGACAAATTTGATCTTAGATCACGGCGGACAAAATTCACCGTTCCTACTTTCCGATTTTAGGAACGAATTGAACTACAAAATGTTGCATGGAATTTGGTATCCCCAGTCGCGCGAAGCAAATAGAGACTGGCAAGTGTATTTAAGAATACTAAATCTAGAGACGAATGCGGCCTCAGCGCCGCGCTACTCAAGGCGAACAAATTCTCGAGCACAAACATTTCTGGGCTGCTGCGCGTACATCGTAAAATTAGCTTGCTGGTCCATTAATGAGTTCACAGCATCTCAGCCTCAGAATAAATTTCTAAAGCCACAACTGACAAAAATGAAAAACTCCTTAGAATCGCGAGTCGTTTAATTGCGCGAATGCTCGCATTGCTCACTTTCGCCAGCAATCACGCAGCGGAAGTGGACTCGACATACTCGCAATCAAGCAACTCGGCCTTTGTCGTCCGGGCCTTCCATCACAAGCCTCAAGTGACCACCACAAGCCTCAACGATCTTCCGCAAAGTTTGAATTTCATAACGATCGTACTCAGCATTTTCATAACGACTGATTGCTGATGCCGTGGTTCCGATGCGTTTTGCAACTTGGGCCTGAGTCATCTCCGCTTTTAGACGAAGTCGAACAAGCTGTTCGCCGATCGAAAGCTTCTCGAATTCTTTTTCGAATCCTTTTTTAAACTTTGGATCTTTGAGTTTCTCATCAAGCCAGCTTTTAGTTTTCGATTGTTTCTTCATTACTTACTCCTCGACACAAATTCGGTTTTCATTTTTTCAGCTCGTTCGATTTCACCCTTCGGTGTTTTGTCGCTCTTCTTTAAAAATCCGTGGGTCAGAATCACGCGTTTGCCGACGAAGAAGAAACAGAGCACACGGCCCTGGTCCGCTTTGAATTCAAAGAGCTGATCTGTTCCAGTCAAATGCTTGAACTTCTGCTCGTTATATATTTTGCCGACATCACCCAACATTTTGAAAAGTGCCGCAAGCTTCTGCTGCATCTTCATTGGTTGAGAATCGAGCCATTCTTCCGCAGGCGTCGAACCATCGCTCGCGACGAAAAACTCGATGCTAAAGATGTCGCCTTGGTAAACCTGCTTAGTTTTCTTCATAAACCTGAGACCATGTTAGCATATGTGCTAATACTATTCAAGACCAGCCGAGGCCATTTCGCTGTATTTCCAAGCATTTCAGCGTGGTAACTTCCGGTAACCTGGATTTTGCTAACCCAATGATTTCAAGCACTTAAACGGACGGAAGAACCCCATCCAATTTTCCTTCTTAAAATTTAGACCCAAAAAAACTTAGTAAAGTCGCGGTAGCGGCTTAATTTCATTTAGAAAATCGAGTGGATCAGTATTTCACGATATTTCGAAGCATTTCCGAAGTTTGGTAACAGAATAGTAACACCCTGGTAACACAATCAATTGCATTCGTTGTCCTTTGTTATTTAATGACTTAATAAACAAAATATAATTGCCCTAACTGACCCAATAATTTACAATCGCGCATGACATTGAGTTCAGAATCTAATGGAAAAATAGAAACTACGACCTCCAACATTGCTGGCGGTATTTTTAAAACTCGACTGGATGATCCTATTATCTCCACTTACTTAGGCTCCTTTTTAATTTGCAATTGGAAAATCATTTTATACTTATTTTCCTCAAAAGAAGTAGAAACAAAAATTTCACTAATAGGTAATGAACTCTACGGAGAATTTCAATTAGGTGAGGGACCAAAGTACTTATCATTCTGGGCTGATATTAGTTTGAATGTTTACCAAATAATTGCCTCTTTTTTAATACCCGCTTCGATAACATACTTCATATTATTTGTGATGCCAAAATACTTACGAAAATATTATGATCAGATTTTACTCGATGTAGTAGCTAGAAAAAATCAAAAATATCAGGCTGAGCTAAATCTTATGCCAATTGAAAAAACAATAGCTAAATTGCAACACGACTTGAACATTGAAATTCAAAAAAATAATGACCTAGAGAGCCAAAAAGCAGTTCAGCAGAACACCATCATTAGATTTGAAAAAAATCTGTCAGAAAAAGATGATGAAATTTCAAAACAAAAGCTTGATCAAGTAACACTAGCAAAAAATTTAAAAAATAATACTGAGCTTATTGACAAAATAAAAGATGCTAAAAATGCGGTTTCTAAAGAGCTTGAATCAATCCAGAAAAAATATAATGACCTTTTAAGTAAATCTATAGAAAGCAGTGAAAAAAAGATTGTAGACGAGTCACTGATGAAAATTGAAATTGCATTAGAGCGCTTGAATATCGAAAACATAATTCTTGATTTTAGAGATATAGCAAAATTATTGTATTTGAAAAATCAAAATTCCAACGCAATTAGAGCCGATCTAAATCGGCAACTAGTTTCACTTGGTCTAACCACGGAATACTATGATGATGAAGATGGAAATAACTATATAGCGATTACTGATTTTGGAAAAAGTGTCTTTCATGAGATAAATAAGCAAGCTGAATCTGAAAAAAAGCATCCTCAATTTTAGAACAAAGTTTAAGATTTGTAACCCGTGGTAAAATCCAAAATTCTTCCTACCCAAACATAAACTTAATCAACGCAGAAAACTCACCCTCGTGCCGTGCTTTCAAAACAGAGTATATATAAACTTGCCGATGTTCTTTCGCATCACCCTTATGGGCCAGCCCCCACGTTGGGATCGAAAGACCCTGCTTCTTACAAATATATTCAGTCAAAATTCTAGCTGTACGCCCATTCCCATTCGAAAAGGGATGAATCGTCAACATTGCTTCGTGGAAACGTGCCATAGCTTCTTTCGGATCCATTTTAGCCTTTACACTAAGCCAAAATTTTAAATCTCCTTCAAGTTTTTTAATATTTTCTTTTATAAAACCAGGGTGATTAAAGTCATCATTTGCTAATTCATGTTCTCGAAATTTGCCTGCCCAAATCCAAACTTTATTAAACAATTTTTTGTGAAGTTTGAACCAAAACATCCAATCCAAACCGCCATCTGTACAATCATCAAGCCAAATCAGACCTTCGATGATATTTTCTTCTTCGACCTCATCTAATTCTGCGACAATTTTCAGATGCTTGAGTTTTGGAACTAAATCTTTTTTCCACTCATCTGGAAGTGGAGTGCGTCCATCTCGATTATTGAAGAGAAAGCGACTTACCACACTTTACCTTCATCAATGAGTTTCTTTTTTAGCTTTTGGATTCTTGGTTCTAAATCACCTTTTACTTTTTGATCTTCTAAACTCATATGAAGGTCTGCGCTTGCAAGTAATCTTGTTGCTTTTTCGTAGGCCTTGCGTTCAACAAAAGCTGACATTTCAGACTTTGGCACAAACATATAAACAAATTCGCAGTTCATGGCCTCAGCTGCCGTTTTCAAAGTTTCGACAGTCACTTTACCTTCAGCCTCCCTGCGTTCTGCTTGAGCAATGGATGGAATAGATGATCCACAAGCTTCTGCCAGTTTCGATAGTGTCATACCAAGCGCTTCTCGCACTTGTCGTATCCAACCTCGATGAGCCTTGAAAAGGCTTGATTCAAAACCTTTAAATCTACTTTCGATTTGTTTCATTGCAAGTGAGTGATTTACCATAAATTCTCCCTCTAATATTATATAATTTTACATAAATTTATTCAATTAAATTATGTAAATTTATATAAAATATTGATAAGTATATGAATTCATTAAGTTCTTATTTTGAGATAGGACTGAAATTTAAATGTATATAGTGCTCTTCAAATCGTTCAATTTTTTCTAAAGATCTTGTCAGATGATTCTTAGGTCCCATTTTGTTAACCTCATAATTATGCATCAGGTCCCCCAAATGATCCCCTCCAACAAAGCTACGTTAGCAACCTACTCTGTGGGCACAGGGCCAGCCCTATTATTTTTGCACGGAGGCCCCGGGGATACTCATCACTATATGAAGAAAATGGCTCAGCCCCTTTTTAAAGATTTTCAGTGCATTTTTTTTGATCAACGAGGCACAGGCCAATCACAAGTTGAAAAGCGTGAGCCTAATTCTTTTCACATGGATTTGATGCTTGATGATATTGATGCGATTCAAAAATTTTATCAAACGGGCCCCTGTGCACTTGTAGGTCATTCTTGGGGTGCCATGTATGGACTGTACGCTTGCATGAAAAATCCACAAGCTTTTACAAAAGCGGCACTGTTAAATATGGGCCCACTGGATCAGCAGGCTGGTCAAAAAAATGCTGAGCATCTTTTAAATGTATTAAGCGATCAGGAGAAACAAATCTGGAAAGCCTTACGATTAAAAAGAAACCAAGCACGTGATGCAGGTGATACAAAAACAGTTCTAGCCTGTGACAAAGAGTTGATGCACCTTCGGGTCAAATCATGGATTTATGATCCAAAACTGCATGAAGCTTTTTTAAAAGATTATTTTGAAGATCCACCACCGGACCGCGATGTGAACAAATGGATTTGGGATGCACAAGACAGTTGGTTTTCATGGGATCAAGTTTCAAAAAATACGACACAAACTTTGTTGTTAGCAGGTGCTGATGATGCAACACCTATTTTTCAATCTGAAAAATTAGTTGAATTATTACCCAACGCTCAACTTCGCATTTTTGAGAAATGTGGCCATATACCTTGGCTGGAACATCCTGATCGATTCTACATGGAATTGATGACTTTTTTAAAAAAGAGTCATTAAATCTTCAATCGATTGAGTCTTAGTGCATTTCCTATGACTGAGACAGAGCTTAAACTCATCGCAAGGCTTGCAATCATAGGGCTTAGCAAGAGTCCAAATGTTGGATAAAGAAGACCTGCTGCAATTGGCACACCCAGAGCATTATAGCCAAAAGCAAAAATTAAATTTTGGCGAATATTCTGCATAGTCGCTTGACTTAAGCGGTGCGCACGAACGATTCCCATCAAATCACCCTTAACTAAAGTCACACCAGCACTTTCAATGGCCACGTCAGTTCCGGTCCCCATGGCAATGCCAATATCAGCTTGTGCCAAAGAAGGTGCATCGTTAATTCCATCGCCTGCCATCGCAACAATCTGACCCTCAGCTTTTAGTTTTTTGATAATTTCATTTTTTTGCTGTGGTAAAACTTCAGCTTCAAAATGATCGATTCCCATTTCTTTTGCTACTACTTGTGCCGTTTGGTGATTATCACCAGTCAACATGACCACACGAATATTTTTTGAATGAAAATACTGAATTGCAGGTTTTGCAGATTCTTTAATTGGATCTTTCACTGCAATTACAGCAGCTGGCTTTTCATTAATAGCTACTAGCACTGCCCCGTGACCAGAGCTTTGAAGATCCTTAGCAATTTTAGACAATTCCTTTGAATCAATTCCAAAATTTTCTAAAAACTTACTGTTTCCAACGAAGATAGTTCGACCCTTTACTTTTCCTTTTACTCCCATTCCAGTGATGGATTCAAAGTCTGTGACATTATCAATTTTTAAACTTTTTTCTTTTGCTCCATTAATTATTGCTTCAGCTAGTGGATGCTCGCTGAATTTTTCAAGGGAAGCCACAGCAGACAATGTATCTAACTCTTCAAAGCCATTGATTGTTTTAATGACTGCTAGTTTTGGTTTTCCGATTGTAAGTGTACCCGTTTTATCAACAACCAATGTCGTAACTTTTTCGAGACCCTCAAGAGCCTCTGCATTTTTAATCAAAACCCCAGCACTTGCCCCTTTACCAGTTCCGACCATAATGGACATAGGAGTTGCAAGACCCAAAGCACAAGGACAAGCAATAATAAGAACCGCAACTGCGTTGATGATGGCATAAGATAGCTTTGGTTCAGGACCCAAAAAATACCATAATAATGCTGTTAATATTGATATCAACACCACTGCAGGTACGAAATAGCCTGAAACCTTATCAGCTAATTTCTGAATCGGTGCACGACTTCTTTGTGCTTGTGAAACCATTTTTACAATCTGAGACAGTAAAGTGTCTGATCCAACTTTTGTAGCTTTCATAATAAATGAACCTGTTCCGTTAACTGTAGCACCCGTGACAGGATCAGATAATTTTTTTTCAACAGGTATTGGCTCACCACTGATCATAGATTCATCAATGATACTTCGACCCTCAGTTAATTCACCATCAACTGGTATTTTTTCACCAGGCCGGACTCTTAAAAAATCTCCCACCTGTATTTGTTCGACTGGAACATCACTTTCGGAACCATCAGGATTCATCTTTCGTGCTGTTTTCGGTGCTAGCCCAAGTAAGGCCCTGATGGCATTGCCAGTTTTATTTCTTGCTTGCAGTTCTAAAACTTGCCCAAGAAGCACAAGAGTTATAATCGCAGCTGCTGCTTCGTAATAAAGAGGCACCATTCCACCATGAACTTTTAAACTATCAGGAAATAGTGAGGGGTAAAAAGTTCCTACTAAACTAAATAAGTAAGCGACACCCGTGCCTAAAGCGATAAGTGTAAACATATTTAGATTATTAGTTTTAAGTGAAGACCATCCTCTTTGAAAAAAAGGCAGACCTCCATAAATCACAACCGGGGTCGCAAGCACAAATTGCAAGCCCGCATTGACCGAAGCAGGCAACATGTGCTGAATAGGTTGGCCTGGAATTAAGTCTGACATTGCAAGAAACAACAAAGGAACTGTTAACGGAACACTTAATTTAAATCGTTTTGTAAAATCAATCAGCTCAGGATTTTCAACCTCTTCTAATGAAATCTCTTCTGGCTCTAAAGCCATTCCGCAAATGGGGCAACTGCCAGGCCCCAACTGCTGAACCTCAGGATGCATCGGGCAAGTAAACTTCACATTTGCATCAGATTTTTTTTGCAGCTGAGTTTGTGGTGATAAATAGATGGAAGGATCAATTAAAAACTTCGTTTTACATTTAGAATTGCAAAAAAAATAGGTCTGATTATTATACTGAGCACTTCCACCTTTGGCAGTCTCTGAATCGACTATCATTCCACAAACAAGATCTTTATGTGATCCCATCAAAAAACTTTTACAGCTAATGGAACTTCTTTTAATGTTCCAGCATCAATATATTGGATCCATAAACGGTAGGACCCAGCTTTGGGGAAAGTGGCATGAATCATACCTTTGGCATCACCCGTGGTAACAGGATGCACATGGATAAGTGAATCTCCAGATGATGGCGTTGCAATAATGTGTGCAAAAGCACCCATATAGGGAGTTAACACAGGCTTCGTGCCATCAGTTCTAGACATTGTAAGATCCAGCATGGCCATTTTTCCAGCCATCAGTCGACCCGAGCTGAGACTCACCCTTGAAAGGCCAGACGTTCCAGTTCTTGCATCAGCCAACGACGGTGGCAAGGGCTTTGTGGGCGATCCACCGCTGACTAGAAGCTTCGTAGAGGCAGAAAATTCTGATCTATCTGAGTTAAGCTCTCCTTGTGCCCAAACCCAATAATCACCATTAGCAGAAAATTGTGCAGTGGCACTCCAAATCTTACCGTCAAATTCAGGATGAATATGTTGAAATTCCGTCAAAGAAGAATCGTAAATAATCATATGTAGCTTCTTTTCGTGGGCTACAACTAAGTCAGAATCCCGAATCATTTTACTTGAACTAGAATCTAAAAGCATAAATTTGTAAGTCACAGATCCAGCTGATACTGCAGTTGCAACAGGCTCGAGTTTAATTCGATTTTCAGACTGCGACGCAGCGTCAGCCAGCGTAAAAAAAGACAGAAGCAAGAGGGGCATAACAAAATTAATCTTCTTCATTTAAATTCCTTTGGAAGGGTTGACAAGAAACTATACCCCTGGTAGGGTATAAGTCAATCGAAACATGAAGGTTAGCAGCAAGTGATAGAAAAAATCAAATCGAACTCTAAAAGCAAAAAAATAAATGTTAATAAATTTCATGACCACCCCGATCACTCCATTCATTTGAAGCGACTCCACAGGGTCAAAGGGCAGATCGAAGGCATCGAAAAAATGATTCTGGATCAACGCTACTGTCCTGACATTATCACTCAGCTAAAGGCTGCATCAGCAGCCATTAAAGCCATCGAAGCTGAAGTTTTTAAAACTCACCTCAGAGGCTGTGTAAAATCAGCATTTACTGGCGATGATTCATTCCAATCAGAAGAAAAAATTCAAGAAATTATTAAACTGATTTACTAATAAGGACTAATATGAAGTTTTGGGTTTTCGTTTTTTTATTAGTATCATCAGTTGGGCAAGCTCATCCTGTTTCCTACAAGGATGCAGTAAGTCTTGTGTCTTATAACACCAGTGAAATGAACGAAATTTTACTGACCTATTCGTTTACCTCAAACCTAGCAGTCGCAGGAACATACTTACGTGACACGACCTCAGAGTTTTATATTCCGCGGCTCAATTGGCTGGTGAAAAGGTGGAACAACGAAGACTCTCAAGGAAACATCTATTTCAGTGCTGGCAGTGGCATTGAAAAATTTGAAATGAAAAATTACGCGGCTGATTTATTCGAATTTTCAGCCGACTGGGAAAGCCGAAAATACTATATAGATTTTGACCATTTGTATATTAGCCGCAGTCACAACAAAAATATTCTAATTCCCGATCAGCATTATAATTTTACTAAAGTGCGTGCAGGCCTTGCTCCCTTTTTAGCTGATTACAGTGATTTAAACGTTTGGCTGATTCTTCAGGCAGAAAAGTATTCCTATAAATCCAACATCGAGATGACTCAATTTTTAAGATTTTACATTAAGAATACGCTTTGGGAAATCGGCGCAAGGTTTGATGGCGGTGGAGCTTTTAACTATATGATTCACTTTTAAAAGGAGAAATAAAAAAATGAAACAATTCTTAATTTCGGCAATGGTCTTTTTGTCAACATCGTTGGCATTGGCAAGTGAAACTATCACTGTGGGTGTCAAAGGCATGGTCTGTGCTTTTTGCGCACAAGGGATCGAGAAAAAATTCATGGCTCAACCGGAAGTGGCCAAAATTGAAGTCAGCCTTGCCAATAAATTTGTAAAAATTAATTTCAAAGATGGCAAGCGACTTTCCAATGATAAAATTTCAGAAATACTTAAAGATGCGGGCTATGAATCCAAATTCGAATAGTAAATTGTTAAGTTATTTAACTCTGTTTGGTTCGATGAGCACTTTGATATGCTGTGCTCTTCCTGCGCTGCTTGTAAGCCTTGGATTAGGAGCTGTGCTGGCAGGGCTTGCCTCTGATGTGCCAGGACTTATTTGGGCTTCAGAAAACAAGCTGCTGCTTTTCGGTTTTTCTGGAGTCATGCTGGCTGGAAATGGCTTTTTAATTTGGAAAAATAGAAATGCACCCTGTCCCCTAGACCCCAAACTTCGTGAGGCCTGCATCAGTGGCAGGCGGATCACAAAAATTGTTTATTTCATAAGCCTTGGATTATTTTTGATCGGGTTCGGTTTTGCTTACGTTTTGCCGATGATTTGAACCCTTTTGCAGCACCACAGCTTTTAAAAAATGGTCATCCAGTGTACTACTAAACAATGTTGATACTTGAAAAATTTAAATACTTTATATTTAAAGCTCCGCCCTATAAAAATCATTATAACTTTACTGAAGATTGGTTCACCCATAATATTCAAAACTGGAAAAAGGTGTTAAAGAAATTTGCTGGTAAAGCTAATATACGTGCACTTGAGGTAGGATCACACCAAGGGCGTTCGGCACTTTGGATGTTAGAAAATATTTTAACCCACAATACTTCATCGATAGTTTGCATCGATTCCTATTCAGAGCCCCACGTCCACGCCATCGACCTATTCAAAGAAAATATGAAAATTGGCCAGTTTGAAAACAAAGTATCATTGATTGTTGATAGCTCTCACAATGCACTTCCACAACTTGAGTCGCAAAAATTTGATATCATTTATCTTGATGGTCACCACGAGGGTGAGTTCATTTACAAAGAAGCAGAGCTCTGCTGGCCTATGCTCAAAAGTGGTGGCGTGCTTATATTTGATGATTACCTGTGGCCTCTGACCCAGGAATCAGAAGTCAGCCCCCAAATCGGGATCGATCGATTCTTATCGAAAAGAGCCTCTGAATTTAAGGTCCTACATAAGTACTATCAGCTTATTGTTCTTAAGAAGTAAAATTTCTTATGGCTGCAACCACTGACTGGACCAAGACAAGTCAGCTTGGCGATGAAACAAAGCCCTGCGATGACCTTCAGAATTTAAATACAGCCATTCTATTTCAGTGATTTTAAAAATTCCCACCACAAACCTTTCAAAGCCATCTATGCAACTTATTTCACCTTCTGCAAAACCACTTGTGGGAATAGATGAGACTTGTCCTGGTGGAAAATCTGTTAAGTAACTTTTACGGCTGGATTCACCTAATTTGTCCCAATCTGATTTTGCGATTATATCTTTATGATGTAGTTCCACGTTTCCTTTGAATCTGATTTGATACTTTTTTGCAGGGTTGTACCCCAAAACACTAGCTGCTGAATTTTTTGTGAGTTCCAGAAATTTTTGTGATCTAAAATCGGTGTGAAACACCAGATACCCTTCGGTTAGATTTTGTTTTCTGAAAACAAGGGTACGAAGTTCTGGATAATTCTGGCCAAAAGTGGATAGGTAAATTTGGTGCATGGGATGTTTATGGTGTTTCGTTGCCACTGCACATTCATTTTTAATGTACTTCAGTGTGAGTTCTAAATCGTTATAGTAGTCAGGTGTGTAGTTCATCTTATCCTTAGGTCTTATTTTACACATAATTTACATATTTCTTTGCCAATGTCAAAACACTGCTTTAAATCTTTTAAAAGAGGTTTTTATGGGGGCATTTAAAGAAATTCTGATCGAGTATCCTTTCCTAGGCGAAATTCAATGCGGCTTTCCCTCGCCAGCGGCTGATTATTTAGAAGATCATTTAAGTCTTAATGATCATTTAGTCAAAAAACCAGCTGCTACTTTTTTTATGCGGGCCAAAGGGGATTCCATGACTGGTGCAGGTGTATTTCCTGGCGATTTACTGATCGTTGACAGATCTATTACTGCTAAATCTGGTCACATTGTGGTGGCCTCAATCAATGGTGAATTCACTTTAAAAAGACTGATGTCGATTCGTGGACAAAACTTTCTCTATCCAGAAAATAATAACTACAAACCCATTCCCATCAGTTCAGAAATGGATTTCCAAGTTTTTGGAGTGGTGACTTATAATATTCATAAACTCACATGAAACAAAAAGAAGTTTTTGCTCTTGTGGATTGCAACTCTTTTTACTGTTCCTGCGAACGGGTGTTTCAACCCCAGTATAATAAAAGACCCATCATCGTTCTTAGCAACAATGATGGGTGTGCTGTCGCTAGAACTGATGAAGCCAAAGCCCTAGGCATTGAAATGGGAGCCCCCTACTTCAAAATCAAAGACATCTGCAAAAAAAATAATGTTTTGGTTTTTTCTTCTAACTACACACTCTACGGTGACATGAGCCGCCGAGTGATGACCCTTTTATCAGAATTCACTCCAGAGCTAGAAGTCTACTCCATTGATGAAGCTTTTTTGTCTTTAAAGGGCTTCAATCGAAATTTAACTGATTATGGAATTGAAATTAAATCTACCATTAAGCAACAAACGGGAATTCCTGTTTCTGTGGGCCTTGCGTCCACTAAGGTGCTGGCAAAAATGGCTAACAAAATGGCCAAAAAGGGAGCCTTCAAGTCCGTCGGAGTTTTATCACTGGAAAGTGAAAGCCAAATTGATGAATTACTAGGACAATTTCCCGTTGAAGATCTCTGGGGCATTGGTCGCAAGTCAGCAGAAAAATTAAAGTCTCTCAATATTCGAACGGCAAGACACTTACGGGATGCTAATGAACTGATGATTCAAAAAGTACTGACCATTCAAGGTCGGCGCATTGTCAAAGAGCTCAAAGGTGAATCCTGCATTGATCTGCAGCTCAGTGACCCTGATAAAAAACAAATTATTTCCTCCAGATCCTTTGGCCGGTCTGTCCTCAGTCTTCATGAAATTCAAGAATCTGTGGCCAATCATATTTCCACGGCTGCTGAAAAGCTAAGAAGGCAAAATTCGTTATGTAAAACACTGATGGTCTTTATTCATACAAATCGATTTAAAAATACTCCGCAGTATTACAATAGTGGCATTATAAATTTGACCACAGGCACATCCATTACTAATAAACTCATAAAATCCAGCTTTCAAATTTTGGACTCGATCTACAAAGAAGGCTTTGAGTATAAAAAGTGTGGAGTTATGCTAGCAGACCTTTATCCACAGACTCATTCACAAACAGACTTGTTCGGCTTGCATGATACAACCAACGAAGAGCTTCAGATGGAAGTTTTAGATAAGATTAATCTTTATCATGGTAAAGGCACGCTGAAATTTGCTGCGTGTGGTGTTAATCAGTTCTGGAAAATGTTATCAGAAATGAAAAGCCCTTGTTATACGACACGCTGGAGCGATTTGCTGTCCATACGCTAGTTCATTGCCAATGACCTAACCAGTTGATAGTTTGAAAAAGAACCAGGAGGAATTGATGAGAGTTTTAATTACAGGTGCATCAAGAGGAATCGGAAAATCCTTAGTTGAAAAAGCACTCGAGCAGAATATGACAGTGCTAGCCATCACTCGGAGTGAAATGGCATTAAAACATCCTCAACTTATAAGCATCCAAGCTGATATTTCTAACCCTGAGGGCTTAAAAAAACTGAGCTCACACTTAGAAGTTCAAAAAGGCATTGATATCTTAATCAACAACGCTGGAATTCTTATCAAACAAGATTTAGATGACATTAAAGGCCTTACGTTTGCAGAAAGTTTTCATGTCAATGCCACAACTCCTTTTTTGATCACTCAACAATTGCTGCCAATTTTAAAAAAATCTCAAAATCCAAAAGTCATTCAAATTTCGACCATGATGAGCTCTATTCAGGATAACCAATCGGGTGGGTACTATTCCTACCGATCCTCAAAGATGGCTTTAAATATGATTACAAAAAGTCTTTCTGTTGATCATCCAGATGTGGCTTTCGGACTTATACATCCAGGCTGGGTCAAAACCGAAATGGGCGGCCCCGAAGCTCCCGTCACGACAGAAGCCTCTGCTGATGGAATATGGAAAGTGATTCAAAAATTAGAAAAGGGCCAGGCCTTTAGACTTCAAGACTTCAGAGGCCGCGAACTTCCTTGGTAATCTTATCGCATTGGAAACCATTGCTCTCTTTTCTGTAGCAATGGTTTTTCAATCAGGCGCCACGACAACTCGCCAAATAAAGCGGTTAGAATAATCGAGCCAACATAATTTATCCAAATTTCTGAGAAAGAAAATGGCTTGATTAGGTGGATCGCTAACATGTGGAAAATGAAGTAACCATAGGATCTTTTATTAAGAACGTAGAATATCCGGGAAGCAAAAAATTTTGAAAGAAATGAAGATTCTTTATAGCAAGAAAAAGCGAATAAAGTTGAAAAAATAAACAAAAATTGCATGTATGTATTAGGTATCCAAAATCGGTAGCGGATAAGAATAAGTCCTGCTATTACAGAGCCAATTTGAATAACTAAAGCGTGTTTTGAAATAAAGTCGATAATTTTCCTATTATCAGGAACCGAGAGAAAGACTCCCATTAGTAAAGCATCAGACCAAAGCAATGTGTGATGATACTCGGTCTTCATCGTTAAATTTAAATAAAGTCGCAGTAAAATAGAGCTAAGAAATAAAAAAGCAAAAATTAAATTGGGTTTTTTGGCTCGAACAAGAACCATCATCAGAAATGGGCAAAGCAAATAAAATTGTTCCTCGATAGCTAATGACCAAGAATGAAAGTAAAATGCACCACTTTGTGGATTGAAAAAGAAATTCTGCAAAAATATAAAATAGTATTCAAAATAAGGAATATCCATACCCTTGGGCCAAGACCACCAAGTCAACAACAACCCAACGAAATAAGTGGGCCATGTTCGCAGAATTCGGCGCTTGTAAAAAGTGAAAAGTTCGATTTGGCCTGTGATTTGCCAATTTCTAAATAAAATTTGCCCAATGAAAAAGCCACTTCCTACGAAAAATAGAGGAAATGTGAAAACAAGCATATACCTAAAAAGAGGAATGGGGGTCGAAAAAGAGGCGACAATGTGATGATTCAAGACCATTAAAACAGCAAACATCCTTAACCCGTCAAAACTAAAAATTCTTTCTTGATTCACGTTTTAGATGATAAATGTTATTGAATAACAGTGACAACGCTTAATCTATTGAGATTAAGGAAATGCTGCTACGGACCAACCCCTAGTAATCTTTGACCGTCACCTCGGGCATCAAGCAAAATGCCTAACAACTTGCTGAGGTAATCATATGTCTCTCGTTCAGCTCAAGAATGTTAAAAAATCCTATAAACTTGGTGAAACCTGGGTACCTGCTTTACGCGGGGTTAACTTAGAAATCAGAGCCGGTGAATTCACATCCGTTATCGGCGCATCTGGATCAGGCAAAAGTACTTTGCTGAATTTAGTTGGTTGTCTGGATTTACCAACTGAAGGTTCCATTCAAATCGGTGGTCAAGAAGTCACTCAAATGAATGAGCTTCAGCAGTGCAGCTTAAGAAACGAAAAAATTGGTTTTATTTTTCAATCCTTCAATCTGGTTCCTGTTTTAAATATTTGGGAAAATATTGAACTTCCCTTGCTTGTTAAAGCCAATTTGCCACTGGATCAGCGTAATCAACGTGTCCAGTCTGTGATTCAGTCTGTAGGCTTAGAAACTTTTAAACATCATAGACCTGACCAACTTTCTGGCGGACAAAGACAGCGCGTGGCCATCGCTCGAGCCCTAGTGACTCAACCCTCCTTGGTACTCGCCGACGAGCCCACTGCTAATTTAGATTCAAAAACAGCCCATATGATTCTGGATCTCATGGCCGAGCTTAATAAAACTCAGAATGTGACTTTTTTGTTTTGCTCTCATGATGAAAAATTAATTGGTCGAGTGGGGCGAATTGTACGCATTCACGATGGGTTGATTGTCGAATGATGTGGAAAATGGCTTTTCGAAATTTATTTCGTAATAAGCGAAGAACAATCGCAACCAGTGCAGCTGTTGTTGCGGGATTCGTTGGGCTTACCCTATTGGGTGGATATATTATTTATGTGGAAAAAGGGCTCAAATCTCACTCTGTTTATTTGTTAAATAAAGGTCACATAAGTATTTTTAAAAAAGAAGGTCTGCAGCGCTACCACACCAGGCCCTCACTTTATCAACTAACTCCGGATGATCGTCAGTCCATTCAAAAAGTTCTTGTACCTTTCAAGTCCTCAATTGAATGGACAGGACTTGCTATTTCAGGCTCTGGCCTTATTAGTAACGGTGAAAAATCAGTTCCTTTCCTGGCCGTCGGAGTTGATCTGGAATCTCTTAATAAAAGTGTGAACCACCCCCAAGTCCTCAAGTGGGCCAGGGATTTTTTAACTCAAGACAGTCTGGATTTTGTCAGTGCCATTCAAAAAGATCCTTTTTCCATCTCTATTACCTCTCGACTTGGCGAAATGATTCAAAGAAAAGTGCCTTTTAAAAATTTAGAGCCCGAGAAAAAAAATGTACAACTAGCAGGAATGGATATCTTTGGTGATCTGAATGCTGTGGATGCCACACTCTCTGTCAGCTTTTCCACCGGATCGGACATGCTTGAGGACTCTGGATTACTAGCCCCTTTTGAACTTTTGCAAAATCTGTATGGAACGGATGGAGCCCAGTATTTGATGATTTATTTAAATAATGATCTCGATGTGGCAGACCTAACAAATTCAATCAATCAAGTTTTTCAGACACAAAATCTTCCCTTTGAAGCCTACCCTTTTAATGATCCTAGAATCTCAGCCAACTATGTGGGCTCCATGGGTTTTTTATATGCCATGGCGGGATTTTTTGTATTTTTGATTTGTGGGGCTGTGGCTTTATCAATCGTGAATTCGTTGACCATGGGAATATTAGAACGCACCCGAGAAATTGGAACCTTCAGAGCCATCGGCTACAGGCCTCAGCAATTGTCATGGCTGATGACTCAGGAATCTTTATGGCTCAGCCTGATCTGTGCAGTTGCAGGAGTCATTATATCATTTGTTATCGGAACCATTGTGAACTCCCTCAATATTAAATTTTCACCTCCTGGAATTTCTTCGGAAGTGCAATTTGCGTTGTTTGTTAATTTTTACTTAGTTTTACTTATCGCCTTTTTGTTTTTCGTTTTAATCGGTTTTACATCTTATTTCGTCACCCACTATAAACTTAAAATGAAGATCGTTGATCTTCTTTCAGATTCGGGGTCATAAATGATTTCACTCTTTTCTTTTTTCGCTTTTAGTTTCGTCTTCGCACAAATGGAGGTCGAGCTCCTAAAAGCTTCTGATCGATTACGTGGCAGCCTTGACAGTGGTTTGACCTGGGAAAGTGAGGTCACAACAATCGAAGACGGTGAATCTTCCACTCGTAAATTTAAAATACGTGCAGCTGGGGTAGATGCCAATGTAGAAGCTCTAGAGCCCGCTCGTAATAAGGGTGAAATTTATCTTTTCAACGATCGCACTATGTGGTTTTTCAAGCCCTCGTTAAAAAAACCTGTGGCCATTTCGTCAAGGCAAAAACTTTCCGGACAGGCAGCCATCGGAGATATTGCCTCAACAAATTATGCCAGGGACTACACGCCAGTGATTGAAAAAACAGAAACCTTAAATGGTGAAAAGGTTTATGTTTTAATGCTACAGGCGAAAGCTAATAATTTAACCTACGATAAAATTCGCTACTGGATATCTGATAAATCAAAGCGTGCGATTAAGGCTGAGTTTCTAACCTTACAAGGATTGCCTTTTAAAAAAGCCACATTACAGTATGACAATCAAATTACCATCAATGGACAAAAACTTGATTTTGTAAGCCGAATGGAAATTGTGGATGCCAAATATGAAAATAATAAATCCATACTTCAGTACCGAAACCCTGTTTTAGAAAATCACAAAAAAAATCTCTTTCAAGTGAACCAATTAAAAAGATGAAGATTCTGGCACAAATTGCATTTAGAAATACTTTAAAAAACTGGCGTCAAAGCTTAGCTGCCATTATTTCCATTTCTGCTGGGTTTTTGTCTTTAGTTTTGTTTCAAGGCTACATCAAAGATGTTAACCGTATGTATGAGGATGGATATAACCACCGCGCCATGTATGGCCATGTCCTGATCGAAAATCCAGAGCTTAATACCACTGAAGGAAAATCTCGAACAGAAGACTTTTTGATGACCCTCGCCCAACAGGAAAAAGTGAATCTGTTTCTGCAGCAAGAAAAATCACTTGTGAAAGAATCGGTACGCTTTTTACCAGTGTCTGGAACAGTCACCAATGGTAGAAATTCATTTATTTTTATAGCCATGGGTTACGACATCGATGCAGGAGCAAGAATTCGTGCACCTCATTGGACTTGGGAAACTTTGTATGGCGTGCCTTTGCACATTAAGAAAGATCCCCAAGGCGTTGTTCTGGGGCAATCCTTAGGCTTTCTTCTTGGTTGTTTACCAGTGAACAAAGAAACCAATATGGTGCAAAACTATGGCTACAAAGCCGAGGATCGACCTTTTAAGTGCTACCGCGATACAGTTCAGCTGACAGCGACCACGCTCACAGGTCAACTCAATGCCATCGACCTCAATGTGGTGGGTCTTATTGATGGTGGCTACAAAGACATTGATGAAAAGTGGATGAAAATTTCACTAGAAAATGCTCAAGCCTTGCTGAACACCGATCACATTCGGTTTATGTCTGTTCTATTAAATGATAAAAATAATATGAATTTATTTGTTGAAAAATTTAATGACTTTGCAAAAACTGAAAAATTACCAATTATTGCTAAAAACTGGTTCGATCATCCCATTGCAGATGTTTATAAACAAATTCAAAGTCTTCTTGGTATTTTTCAAATATTTATTGTCACTGTCATTCTTACGATCTCAAGTCTATCAGTTCTTAATACTGTTGTAAAAAGCGTCAAAGAACGCACCAGGGAAATTGGGACCCTTAGAAGTATCGGTTTCACTGGGGCTCAGGTGGGAGCTCTTTTTTCACTTGAGGCTTTTTATCTCAGTATGATGGGTGTGGCTGTTGGAAGTGTTGTTGCTGTTATTTCAACGATTCTTATCAATCAGGCTCAAATACTTTACCGTGCAGGATTGCTTTCAGAACCCATAGTGTTTCAAATTGGCTACGATTTTCAGGCCTATGTATTTTGCACTTTTCTTTTGGGAGTACTGGCCGTTTTTGCTAGCTACTTTGCTGTTAAATCCACAGTGAATGCCTCAGTTTCAGAAAATTTAACCCATGTTTAGCACTCTTCTTACTTGCCTACTCTCTACTGTTAGTTTTGCTCAACTCGAATCTCGGTTAGACCTTTATGGATCTTACAGTTTCAGGCAATGGAATCAAAAATCTTCTTTTAATTCTGATAACCGGCAACTGCAAATTCCTCAGGATTCATTTCAACTTGAATTAAGGCCCGATTTTCAATACTCATTGAGCCCGGATCATTTTCTTATTTTAAGATCCCAGCATTTTCTGCAAAATTATACCTACGATTTTAAAAATCCTGCCAGCCAATCCTCAGAAACTTTAAGTGAGTCTGACTTAAGTGATTTTTACTTATCTTCGCAGTGGAACTCACAACTACAAACGGGTATTGGCTTACAAAATTATCAATGGGGACCCGCAGAAATCTATTCGCCGACCAATCCTTTTTTTCATTTCCTGGGTGATCAAAGAAGTTTCTTTTTTAAAGAAAAGGGCCGAATTTTATTACGTGTAAATTGGTCAAGTGCTGACACCGCTAAATACTCAGTGATTGGAATTTATGAACCCATTAACAATCAAACTCGGTACTGGACTGCAGATAAAAATTTTAAACCAAAATCTCTAATTAAAATCGAATATCACTTTGAAAATCCTGCCCATCAGTTAGCATTCGTCGGAGGTACTGCAGAAAATGACACAACTATGATCGGAGAGTATTTCACTTGGTCTTTTCAAGAAGGACAGTCCGTTTATGCCGATATCAAACATCAAAAGGGTAGAACCAACTACGTACCCCAATCGAATGGTTTTGGTTCCTTTGATTTAGTATCAAGCGATGGCAATGAAAAGATTTTCACAACGGCTGTCACAGGGTACCGCTGGGAAGGTCGTGTCGATTTTAGACAGGAGTTTATTTTTAATGAGTCAGGCTTTAACGATAAAGAATGGCTTCAAGCGAAAAGCTCTGTTTTAGTTCTTTCTCCACAAATACTTACAAACGCTAGAAGATTTGCTAAACCAGGTCTTGAGTTTTTAACACAAACCTATTCTTACACTTCCATTCGAATACCTGATTTAGGTCCCGACAATCAGTCATCAGTTAGCTTCAGGTGGCTTTCAAGCCTACGCTACCATTCGGGAGTTTTACAAATCAATGTGGATCACAATCTGAATGATCACACCGTTATTACGGCTGAAAGTTTACATTACCAAGGCAGTAACAACCAAGAATTCAGATTGGCTGAAACACAACAAACATCCTTAGGTTTTCGCTACAGTTTTTAATATCGATTGCTTAAATTCTTGTAAAATTTGATCTGCTACTTTTTTACTTTCACCACGACATATCGAGGGATGAATTTTCAATGTAATACTTCTATGTCCACACCATTCTATGGTTGTGATTCCAATGGGATAAGCAGTTGAACCCGGCGGAGCCATCGACCAGTAGCGATTGCTCAGATGATGACTTAATAACTCTGGTTGATTCCAAACACCTAAATCCGAAAAGCTTCCCATCCAAAAAGATTTTCCAGTGCCTTTTTTAGCTAGCCAGCGCATTCCCGCTAGGCCCACATACTGACCGATTTGAGCCAATTCCCAAAAAGGCCAATAGGCACCAGATTTAAGGTCATTTTTGTAATTGGAAAAAGATTGTTCAACATTAGGCTGCTTAATCTTTGCAACAACAAAACTGACATAATTTTTTGCAGAGTCTGTGCTTGCAAAAGCCCCGCGCAAATCCACTGGAGCTAGCCATGAACCCTCATCCCCTGGGTTTTTAAAAAGATGCTTTTTTAAAATTAAGTCTAATTCTGAAAGCAGAAAAAAACCCAAGTTTAATTTTTTTTCCATCGCTTGTTTTTTAATTGATTCATTTTCATTTGCTGACAAAAACCAATAGCTCACCTGATCAGGATCAGCCGATGGGAGCTCAGGCTGGTAAGATTTCCAAGGGTTATTGGGAAGCCTTGGATGTGTCAAAAGCCCTTTTATTAATAAATAGAAATTAAGGTAGTTCGGTGGTTTTTTAAGTTTACGTATGGGAGCCTCAAGCTTAAGTCCTTCTTGCAGTAAAATGTTTTGAATTTTTCCAAACCCATCAGCTTCCCGGTGATGAAAATGATGCTTTTGTAATTCACCACCTATGGGCTGAAACATCATTGTCGCAAGGTCGGATTGACCCATTTCAGCACGGATTTCAAACCATTTTGAAGGCCAATGGGTCATAACAATCCTATTTCTAAATTCGAAAAATCATTTATGTTTTGAAATTCAGACGAAATTGAGTCTGAAATGACTTTGTAAAGAGTGCCTGAAAGTGTGGAAACTAAATATCCTTTTTTGACAAAATTAAGTGGTGTCCAAGCACCGATCGTTAAAAGATGAAACTGATGATCCAAGGAATTTTTAGAATTTTTGAACCAAAAATAATCAGCGAATTCATATAAATCAAAAGGATCATTCTTGAATGATCTATAAAACATGAGTTGCATAATTTCGATCTCATCATGCAATTCAATGGGTCTTTTATTAAATAACGGTAATAGCTTTGATGCCCACTTCAAAGTTTTTGGCCATTTTTTAATTCTTGTTTTTTTTAAATGCCCTGTAGAGGCTGGTAATACAAATGAACGAATTAAGCCATTTTCTTCAAGGACGTAAAAGTCAGAAAGTGATTGATTTAAAGAATTCAATGTTCGAAGTAAGTCATCTGTATTCCAGCTTAATGCTGAGGATTTGCACAGGGACTCTAATATCATTGCAATTTCGTTAGGCCTTACCTTTCTGATACTTTTCGGTGGTTGATAAATTGGATTCCATCGACCCCATAAGGCATAAGACTTATAAGTTGTTGTCGCCTGATAACTAAAATCATGAGGTCGTTTTTTTTCAACAAGTGCTTTTTGGGCTAAGTTGTTTTCATCCCAAACAGCAGTGAAAAATCCTGCACAATTTTTAAATTCTTCGATTTCATGACACTGACTAACGGCTTGGGCATAAAATTTTCGCCATTCAAGCCTGGCACCCCTATCCATCTTGGAAGTTGTCCTTAAATCACTGGTGTAACCCAAACATATAGGTTTTTGATTCCACTGCATAAGACGAAAGGTCGACACGGCCATACCCTGTGGCGATTGATCTTTATTAACAAAATAAAATGCGTATCCCCATTCACCTTGAATTTTCATATACCGAAAAAAGTCTGGGTTCCGATCAAATGAAATCTGAAGTTGATCAGAACTCAGTGGAACTTGGTCAAGAATTTGGAATAGATCTTTTTGATTTTTAGGATCAACTTGTTTGATTCTAGGATAATGAGAAAGAAGATTTTCTAAATTCATTGATTAACTAAATCGATCGTGAAACCCGAAGCTCGGAAGCTGGAGCCGTTTGTTCTTTCTTTTTTAAGCGTCGATTTCGCATCATTCTTTTGGTTAAAAAACGAACAATGCACTGGGGTTCCCGGTAAAAGGCTTTCACAACTGCAGGAATTGATCCCATTTCAACTATTTCAAAAGCACTTGTGGTCATGCCGGGAATAAAAACTTCACCTTCAAATATTCTGCAAGGTTTACTTATACTGTAAATTTCACCTAACTTCTTTTTTGAAGAGTCATAAGAGTAAAGAGCGTGGGTTTTCCCTTTGGCCGTTTGCTTTAAAAGTTCAGCAAATAAACGTAACCAGAAAAGAGCCCTTAAAGATCCATTTTTGATGATGGGATGAATCCACAATCCAGTAAGTTCAAAACATTTCGCCATTTTATCTTGAAGTTCTAAATTGTTCTCAGCGATTCCGATGGGCAATTGCTCAAGAACTCGAAAAGGTCCTTGTAGAGCTAAAATATATCCACCACAAATAGTTTGAATTTCACCTCTTTGATTTTCTTTCACCAAGGCTATAACTTTAGAGCGCTTTAAGTATTCGAGTGGATAAGTGACATCTAAATATTTTTTAGTGAATTGACTATAGGCTATGAGGTGTTGATCTTGCGTCAGCTGTCGAAATAAAATTGGTGTTTTTTGTGCCATATTGTCACTCCAATGCAATATTCTGCAGACAACTATTACTTATAGCAACGACAATGCCAGTCAGGATTTAGTCAATACGGTGGATTAAAAGAAAAAAAGGATCGTTTTGGCCCCGAAATGGTGATACGCGTTAGTAATGAACATCGCGCTCACATTCCTGCCCATTGTTTCATTGTTTCCCTTTTTTCTTAATACTCATCAAGAAAGTTTAACGACTGGTCTACTCATAATTTTAGGAATTGTGATCGCAGATAATGGTCATGTATTTTTAACTTCTTTAAGATTGTTTCATGAACGAAGAACTCGAGAAGAAAAATTAAAATATTTAAGCGTTTATCTATTTTTTATAGTCTTTACTTTTTCATGGCTAGTTTTGCAAATTCCCTACTTTTGGTCCTTTTTTTTGTATTTAACAGCTTATCATCACACAAGACAAAATATCGGTATGGGATCATGGATCGCAAAACCGAACGGCTCTTTAAAACCATTAACTCGCTTTATTCTTTATTGGATATTTTTAGCACCACTTTTACTTTTTCATTTCAGACCCGATTTTCAAAGTATCGAAATGATGCCAGGAGTTTATCAAATTACAAAATTAGGTTTTGGAGTGACAGAAAATATTTTTAATAATTTAAAAATATTCTATTTTTTAATAACTGTTGTACTTATGCTTTTACATTTAATAAAAATTAAACCTATCATTCTGAATTTTTACATTTTAAGCGTATTTGTTCTTAATAGTGTTTGTTTCTTATTGGGCGTTAATATCTATGAGATTTATATTCCGTTAATAATGAGCCACGGACTGACCTATTATTTGGTTATGATTCATACAACGAAAAAAATTTTCTCATGGAAGTCTTATACACCCATTTTCGTTGTCATTTTATTTGGAATCGTAGCAGGACTTATCGATTGGAACTTACAATTTGAAGAAATGTACCAATATAGCGAAATCAATATTCAAAAGATTGCGCTGCTTGGAATTAGCTTTTCATTGTCGATGAATTTATCCCATTACATAATTGATGGCTGGATTTGGAAAAAAACAGATTCAGAATATAAGCAAATTTTTAATTAACTCCTGGCGTCCATAATTTATTATTACACCACTGACAATTCCATAAATCCTGTGAATCAACGCGGCCTATCCAATTCACTGTGGTATAAGGCCAAGGGCAAATGGGCGGCGTAGCAGCCATTGGCAGCGGCGGCGCAGCCGTTGACCGAACTCCTATATCATCCACCCAGCAGCGCGTATTGGGATGACAGCGTAACCTTGGAAAAGCATCCATATCAGGACTTGCATCAAATGCACCGCCCGCCATTTCACAAGCCTCAGCCAAACTATCCTGACCATGGCAAGAATAAATTCCTCCTGTTAAAGGATCAATATTAGCAACTAGATCGATGTGATACTCAGGGAAACGATTATCAGGATCCAAAGTGTTAAGTCGTATGGATTTACCTAAAACTTCACGCACATCAAAATTAATTCTTACCCTATAAGCTGTTAAAGCTGGCGAGGGTTTATCCAAATTAATAATTCGTGGTATTAAAGTATTGGGTTGAGTTGTGATAAGTCTAGCTTGAACGATTTCAAATTCATCAAATCTTGTTTTGTAACCTGCTTGAATATTGGGGCCCCCTAAAAAGCCACTGGCCCCTGCCCCAATCACTAAGCTTGAATTGACGGAACCGAAAGCGGGACCACCTAATGTTTGATTTCCCAAAGCAAGTCGACAAGAGAAAGGGTCCCTAAGAGTGGCCCTTAAATTACCAATGAATTGAATATAATTAAGCCTGAGTGAGGTTTGTTTATAAGACCCTGACAAATTAAGAAGCCTAGGCGTGAGGCCCAGAATAACACCCACCCCGATGATCGAGAACAAAAGGACAGATACAATGGAAGAGCCTTTATTATTTTTCAAAAAACCTACTGACATTGCATACAAATATAAAAACGAATTGTATTGGTCACATTATAAGAGCATTTTTTTCCGCATGAAACATTGAAAGTCTGTGAAAAATCCCCTGTTTTTGTAGTTGTTGATCCCGCTGGACAACTGAAAGCACCCGTCACAGGATTAGCTACTCCTGACATGCAACCACTATAACCTGGCGAGCAAGAAGAAGTCACATATGAGCCTCTGACCTGACATTGAAACTCGGGCTGACAAACATTACCAGCAAGAGTAGACCCGACCATCTGACATACATCAGCTGGCTCCATAGCTAGAGAGCACGACTGCATGACTCCTGCAGCTGTTGTATACACTGGAAAATCAACGATCCAATCTTTCAGGGGCACGAAATCTCCCTGACTGCTTCTGCGATATTCTACAGAGGCTGTCAATCGAGCCACTTTACGTTTTAAGGTTACACCTTCCCGCATAACATCCACATCCACAACACTAGGGTTGGCCTCAATCATCAAAGAGCGAATTCTAAGTTTTTGATTTGTTGGAGTTCCAGACAGTAGAGTTCCAGCTTGAATGGGTCCACCAGTCGCAGCAAATCCAGAATAATTAGTAATGACCATGGGCTCTTTGCCAGTCAGTCCTACATTTTTATTAAGCACGGCTTGATCACAAAAATTTTGATTACCCAAAAAAGCAGAGGAAAGTCCATTAAGAAAAAGAAGACCTTCATTTTTCAATTCAAATTCAGCTTGAGAAGTTGATAGATTGGCCATGGACATCGAGAGCAGAACACTCACGACAGAGATAATCCCCATACCGACCAAAATTTCAATCAAAGTAAATCCATTTTGTCGGCTTGTTTTAAAGTGAGACATTAATTGACCCCAAATACAAAAAACAGTTTTAATAAGTCTATGAGCAATAATAACTTAATTATAGTATTTTTTACGATTATTTGTCTACTTTTGGTCTACAGAAAATACAATTCGACCAGAATTGATCCAGACCAACTTCATAGACCCAAGACGCAGGAAATATCACAACCACAGATCATCAAACCTAAAGGCCAATTTCCTACCGCTGCTGAAATTCAAAACCAAACCTTAGCAAAGGATCCCAAAGCTCCAGCACCCCTTATTGCCGATTTCAATTCTGCACTGAATGAAATTGAAAACAAATCCACTGAAACGCTGAATGATTTTAAAAAATTAGCGCAATTAGGCTTTACTTTACCTTCAGGTTTTAACTTCACAAAAATTGATATGTCGATAGAAAAAGTAGAAGGAATTTATGGAGTGTCTAGTGATGCTGGGCAGGGACTTTCCATTCTGGCATCCTATTTACCGGCCAATATTGAAACTGTAAGAAAATATTTAGACGAGGGTAGTACTGATATCCCTAACCTAAAAGGTAAAGGGGTCGTTTGGAATGAAAAGTATGAAACATTTCCCTCAATAGCAGGTTCTAAAATCAGTGGAACCATTGTATGGCAAGGCTCTAACGCCCGAGAAGTATTTGCTGCCGCCTACTTAGAAAGAGAAGATAAAATAGGTCGGTATATATTTATTTTCTCATCAAACAACAAAAATGCACTGAACAATGATGGCTATTTTGAAAGTTTACTTGCCCAAGTCAAAGCCCAATGATGTCAGTTTCCTGGGTTGCCTTTTTGCTAGCATTAACGGGTATTTTATATGAGTACACTTTAGCTCAATACGTTCTCGCGATTCTTGGTGGTGGTTATAATATTTTATTTTTCATATTTTGTATCTTTGCTTTTTTTCTAGGCTTTGGATCATTTCTTGTCTCAAAATTCGAAAGTTTAAAATATTCTTTGTTAGTAAAAATACAAATTTTTCTAGGATTATTAGGAATAGTTTTACCTAAATATTATCAAGCTGTGCAAAATTTAGGTTCATCTTATTATTATTTAAGTCTAGCTTTATGTTTACTGCCAGTTGCATTGATCGGGCTTTTAACTGGCTATGAAATTCCACTACTTTATAAACTTAGCAAAGTAAAAATCGAAAAAATTCTAACATTTGATTATATTGGAATGTCTTTGGGAATACTTTTATTCCCATTTCTAGCACTCAAATGGTTGCAAATCAGTAGCCTGACCTATGCCCTATCAGCTCTGTCGATAATAACTGCAATTATTATTAATATTTTTTTAAAAAATAAAAATTCAGAATTAATGATTCAAGAATCAAATAATGAAAATCCTAACGTCAAGCTGTCGACTACAGAACTTACAACTTTAGGTTTTATTTTTTCTTTTTGTTCATTTGCCTATCAAGGACTGATTGGGAAAACGATCAATGCGACATTAAGTGATCATTATTTGGTTAATTATTATTCAATTGGACTTTTCATCATCGGCCTGGCACTTGGTGCCTACAAAATCGATAGAAAAGTTAATAAAATCAAAAACCCCGGTGATCTGCTTTTTTATAACGAAATTAAATTAATCAGTCTTATTTCTTTGGTTCCCATAATCATCTTTGGCTGCTTAGGAATATTTTTTCTACTGGAAGGACCCCTTTTTCAAATATCTGAAAAACAATACCTTTTTTTCGGACTTGGATTGCTATCGATATTGCCATTTAGCGTGGGTTACTTAACTGGCTTTGAGCTTCCTCTTATTATTCATTGGAGTGGTCAACCCTCCGGCCATCGAGTCACACTGTACATCATCACAGCCAATTATATTGCAGCCCTTTTTGCTGGTGTTATTATAGGTTTTATTGCGGGTCATTATATCGGCACCACATTCACTTATTTACCAGTTATTGCAATTAATCTACTGGCTTGTTTTTATGTTATGCTTAAAAGTACAGGACTCAATGCAAAGACATTTGGACTTTTCTTAATTCCATTGTTTTTTGTTTGCCTGAACGCTTTTTTCAATTTACCAGCTAGACAGTTTTTTTTAGATTCCTATTATTCAAAAGTGGCAACATCCAACTTTGAAATTAAGAGCTTTATCAATACGCTGAAGTTATTAAAGCAATCGGGATTAACATGGCGTTATGAATCCTACTTTCAAAACATAGATTTTAAAATCATTCAAAACTCCACTGTCGAGGGGCAAAGCGATTCCTTTTCACTATTTTTAAATAAACAACCCCAGCTTAGCAGTCTTAATGTTGAAAGCTATCATCTTTCGATGGTTTATGCGGCTCAAATGCTAAAAACTGAGTCCATCAAGAATATATTAATCTTAGGTGGTGGGGATGGAATCCTAGCCAGGTACTGCTTAGAAAATTTTCCGGATATTCCCATTACTTTAGTTGAATTGGATCCAACCATGATCCAACTCGCTAAAAATAATACTCACCTGACTGAACTCAATAAATATTCTTTAGAAAATAAAAATGTAAATGTCATCATAGGTGATGCCTACCAGTTTATTAAGACCACTGACTTAAATTACCAGCTTGTTTTGATTGATTTTCCTTACCCAACCAATCTTGATATTTCGAGGCTTTACTCCTTTGAATTTTACAAATCTTTAAATAAAGTGCTGTCACCACAAGGATTGGCTATAATTGATGCTCCTATTCTTATCAATTTTGATGATCAAAAAACTCAATCAACACAAATAGTTAATTATTTACTTAGTACCCTTATAAAATCAGGCTTTATAAATGCTTTCCCTTTTGGACCTTATGATCCTTTTTTTGTCGTTACAAAAGACAACCGAAACTTAAAATTTAATAATTGGGATGCTAAAATTCCCAATTCCGTTTTTTTGAACCTTCACTCTTTAGAACATGTCATTAAGAATCACAGCTTCAAAGAAGAAGATGTGAATTATGTCTTAAACCCCACCATCTTGGAGATCTAATTGAAGTTTTTGATTCTTACTTTTTTTATGCTTCTACCAACAATGGGTGTTGCCTATCCCTTAGCTCCTCACGAGATTTATGGTGATAGTTCAAAGTATTTCATTCGTCAGTACTACAAACGGATGCTGAACTTTACGACCGAACTTCATCCAAAACTCAAAAAATGTTTGGATTTAATGACTCTTAATAGTCATATCGATCAATTTGAAAAATGGGGTGAAATTGTAGACAAAGAAAATAATACTTTAGCACCCTATTTTGAAGTTTTTTATCAAAACTTCAATCCATCAAAATATCAGGTCAATGTTAAGGTTCACACTGGCCAACCCCAATATTGGGGTATCATTTACTCTTTGGATCAATCACATAATTGCAGCCAAAGTAAAATTGAAAAGTACCATACTGCTAGTTACTCTGTGGATGTAAAAAACAATTTATTTTACAGTGTTTTAAAAAAGTCCTATCAAGATATTTTATATTTAAAAACTTTTAGCCTTACCTTCATCGCAAAGCCTATTCAAACATGGACTCTTCAGCATCAAAAGGAATTGAATCAAACAACTTACCGACTTGCATGGAAAAACGAAAATGAGTTCACAATCTATTACCCCTAGTCAGCGCTATTTATTATTAGATCTCATACGTTTTATATGCGTCATAAGCATTTCTGTTTTTCACTTGGTCGAATTTAGCGAGTCCATCACTTATCCTGATATTTTTAATTCAAGTTTTTTTGCTTTTCATATCATTGATGTATTTAAGTGGGTTTGTCTTCAAGGTTACACAGTTTTTTTTCTAGCATTTTTTTTAGTGGGCTTTAAGGGTTTAAAGAAAAAAACTTTGATGGCTTACTCTTTATTTGCAGTTTTTGGCTACTTCATTATTTTATTTGGATTTTACCAGTATCCCTACCCAATGTTTTATTGGGATGTGTATCCTTTTTTGTTATTTACTTTACTGACCCTGTTCGCCTTTCATCGTTACCGTTTTATGATATTTGTTTGGCTGGGTTTTTCTTTGTTAACCAGTTATTTTAATCCATTACAGTTAAACTCTGAAATCCTGGGGGGTATTTGTACCCCTGAATATCAATCCTCTTGGCCCCTTTTTCCTTGGCTATTTTTTGCAGGCTTCTTATTTGAATGGGGGAAGTTAATAGCAAAAAAAACTATTTATTGGAGAAAAAGAGCTTTGTCCGTTTTGACTTTTCTATTTATGGGATTATTGTTTGTTTCCATTATCCATTTTAATTCTTTTTCAATTTTTGCAACTGTCAGTGCAACAAGTGATCTGTACTGCAAAATTCAAACCTTAGGTTTTTTAGCAAAATTAACTTTGCTGGTAGGATGGACTTGGATGTTTTTAGCCAGTCTGTATTTTCAGCCGCAAAACCAATTGCTCAAGTTAATTTCAAAATCTCTATGGAATAAAAATTTCGGTCTGGCCTATTTGCTGCACATATTGATTATTATATTTTTCATTAACCAAGCTGATTTCTTTTTATCAAGTGGGCTTAGCCTAGACATTGCATGGCTCTCGATGTTGATCACTTTAGAAATAATAGGCTTACTTCTTAAACCGATCCTGCTGCGATTTCATAAAATAAATATGTGAGTCAATCATGGACTCAATATCTTTTCGTATCTGCTCTTCGCTCATCAATGGATCAGGATCAAGTGCTACGCACTGACAACAACAAAGTACAGCCCAGTGATGAATAACTCCGAAAATGGCCTTTATACCCCAAATGGATCCTTCACGGCTGAGCTCGTAGTTGATCTCTCGGCTTAGCATCTGAGGAAAAAATTCACCACCTGGAGGCCCCAGAGGGTTGAAAAGAACCTGCTTGGCCTCATGACTTAAGTCCTCAGGTGGCTTAAGGTCAGTCAGCATCATTTTCATGATGGCTCGAATCGCTGTTTTTTCTGATAAAAAATAATCATAGGTTTTTAAAGATAATTCTTTTGCATTTTTCGATTCATTATAAAATTGTTCAATTTTAATATGAACTTCACTATAGGTTGCTGCCATCACTTCCCAAAATAGATTTTCTTTTGATTTGAAGTGATAATTCACAGCCGCCAAGTTGGATTCACTATTTTTAGCAATATCACGAATAGAAGTTCCTTCAAAACCGTGCTGTCCAAACAGCTCAAAGGCTTCTTGCATAATTTTAGAACGAGTGTCTGAAGCTTTTTCTTTAAGAAATGGCACTTTCAGTGAACTCCTTTTTTTGATCTTGTGATTTCAACTTTTTATTAGCAAAATTTCTAATGTACTCGAGACTTTCTTCTACCACTGCGTAAGCTGGTGGTACCCATATTAAAGTCAAAATGGTTCCAGTGGTCAATCCCCACGCTAGGGCCATGGCCATGGGAATGATAAAATAATCAGATCCACCAATACCATACGCTGTAGGCACTAGGCCACTGATCGTGGTGAGTGACGTTACAAGCACCGAGCGTAATCTTAGCGTAGAAGACTTGATCAAAATGTCCCGTAATGACATTTGAGTTTCTTCACGCATTTGGTTGATAAAGGAAATTAAAATGATGCCTGAATTAACAATGATTCCACCAAGTCCGATAACGCCAATCAAAGCCATGAAACTGAGAGGCTTTTGATGAATAAAAAAGGAAATCGAAACCCCCACTAGGCCAAGGGGAATGGTGGTTAAAATGATGATGGGATTGATGTAGGATTTAAACATCAACACTAACAATGCGAAAATGGCAATCAAAGATAAAATCAAAGCTCCAAATAAAGAACCCACGGATTCATTGGTTTTTTCTGCTTCACCACCAAGCACAAGGCTTACATCTTTGTATTGATCTTGAATTCTTTTAAATTCTTCGGCCACAAGCTGATTGGCTTGAATGGAAGTGATCACAGTGTCATCAAGGTTTGCAATGACTGTTTTAGCACGCCTGAAGTCATACCTTTTAACCTGTGGTCGCCCTTTGACTTGCTCAAACTTTGCAATATTAGACAAAGGAATTAAATTACCTGATGGATCAGGGATCATTAATTTTTGTAAGCTTTCAATACTAGCCTTATCCTGATCATCAAAGCGTAAAAAATAATCCACTTCTCTGTTGTTCAGGTTCACATCCCCTACTTTTTGTCCTGCAATGGCTGTGCGAACAGTTTGTCCAACGGACTGCAAGTTAAGACCAAGTCTAGCCACTTTTTCGTAATCAAAAATCACATTGATTTCATCATCACCAAAAACATCATCCACCTGGGCATCAAATATTCCCTTTTGCTGAGAGATGTAGTTTTTTAAGTGCTGAGCGACAGCTTCCACTTGCTGCAAATCATTTGATCTTAATGTGACCGATACAGGATCTCCCACTGGAGGACCATTAATCATAGCTTCAAAACTGAGACTACTAAGCTTTTCATTTTTAATTTCTCGAAGCTGATCTAAAATTTCTTTTGTTGACACCTTGTCTTGAGTTTCTTTTGAAACAAAAATGTTAATCATCGAAACATTACTGCCACTTTTGGCCTTCGGATCAGAGTTATCCATGGCTGAATCACCAGCCACGGCCGTCACATGAAGAGCTCTGTCCTTTAACGTATCAAGAATTTGTTTTTGTACTTCTTGATTAATTAAATCTGTTGATTCAACCCGGGTCCCCTTAGGAGCTTCAAGTCTTGCAACATAAATTTCTGTTTGTTCTGCAGGAAACAGATTCAGACGATTACCAAAGGCCAACATCATAATAGTGCCAATGAAAAGGGCGATATAGATCCCTGTGGATTTCCATTTGTTGTCCACACCCCAAGTCACTATTTTTTCAAAAGGAGGTATAACTTTTCTTGTGAACCAATCCGATTGAACTTCATTGTTTTTTAATTTTGAAACGTAAGGAAAAAGCTTCAAACGCATGGGAAGAAGAAAGAAGGATTCGGCTAATGATAAAGCAAGGGCTAACGTCACCACTATAGGTATAGCTTTAATGAATTGACCCATGACTCCGCTGGTGACTAGCATTGGTAAAAAGGCAGCAATTGTTGTTAACGCTGTTGCTGTTATGGGAGCCCAAAGATCATGAACAGTTTTAAGTAAAGCTTCGTTGTTTTCTAAGCCTTCATCACGTAGCCGAGTGTAGTTTTCTGCAATAACGACTGCGTTATCAACTAGCATTCCAAGAGCAATTACAAAGGCTATGATTGTAATGGTGTTAAGAGTATAACCCATGACCATGACCAGTCCCATAGTGGAGGCCAGTGCTAGTGGTAGTGAAAATGCAGTCATTATGCCCACACGCCCCGGCAGAAAGAGCATCAAAAAAACCAACACTAAAACGAGCCCCTGCCATCCATTGGAAATCAAAACTCCCAATCGATCGGCAACACGGACCCCTTCATTACTAAAAATTTTAAATTCGATCTCGCCCGAGTATTTCTTTGAAAAGAGATCAAGGGTTTCTGAAACTTCTTTAGAAAGAGCGAGCAAGTCGGCTCCGCCTTTTTTAGTCACAATCAATCTTGTTGCAGGCTCACCGTTATAACGAAATAGAGTCAGAGGCTCTTCAGAGGAGTCCTCGACTGTTGCAATATTTTGCAAAAGGATTTTTTGTCCTGAAAAATTAGAACGCACAACTATTTTTTCAAGCTCTGCCGCTGAAGAGGCTTTGCCTTCAATGCGGATCAACTTTTGAACTTCTTGACCTCTAATTTCACCACCCGGGATGGTGATATTACGAAACCGTAAGGCCGCTTCAACTTCAGCGATGGAAACATGCAAGTTCTCCATGGTTTGACGATTCAATAGTAGATTAAATTGTCTTTCACGAAATCCTATTAAAGTAACAGCTGATACTTTTTTATTATCTTTTAATTCTTCTTTTAGAAGATCGGCTACAGCGTCCCTTTTTCTTCCTTCGTTGGATCCGATCACAGCGAGCTCAATAACTGGAAATTCATCTGACTTAATTTCAGTGAAGACTGGTTTTGTTTCTAAGTCAGGCGGTAAACCTGCCGCTCGGTCCACAGCTCTTTGTAAATCAGCGATGACATCTTCGGTGTTATATTTATCAATATCAACTTCTGTAACGATGGTACTAAGCCCTGCCTGGCTGGTGGATTTGACTTGCTTTAGACCCGTGACCCTTTGAATTTCTTCTTCGATAGGTTTTGTTATTTTCGTTTCAATGTCATCAGCCGTGGCACCGTCATAGCGAGTGGTAATAACCACAGCTCCAAGATTGACTGAAGGAAAGCTTTCAGATTTAAGGGACATGACACCAAAAACTCCGAAGATCATAACAAACAAGGACACGACTAAAGTAAATTTATGATTTTCAAGAAAAAATTTTGCTAAAAAATTCATTTGCTAGCCACCTGTATTTGGTTCCATTCGCATGGAAATTGGTTAAACACTGAAAAGTAATCAAGAACATAATGGGCAATTTGTCTGCGAATTGTAATGACCTGAAGTTGAGATTGAAAATAAGCATCTTGTTCAAAAATTAAATTAGAAATGGGCACTCGGCCTTGACGGTATTTACTTAAAATTTCCTTTGAACTTGTTTCTAGGTTTTTAGCATTATCAAGTTGATTTTTTAAACCTAAGTTCAGCAGCTTGATCGATTTTATCATCGTATCATGGGTGGATCTCAAATCATTGCTCAGCTGAATATCTTGAGCCTGTAAAGAATTTCTTTTTAGACTTAACAATGCTCTCTCAGAATTTGATTTTTGAGAGCCCAAAGGCACACTTACGACCAGCCCCAATCCGTAGCCAGAACGATCCTCATCCTCAAGTGCAGTTCTTGAATTTCGATAACTGCTACCGACACCTGACGTTTGATACTGAGCCACAAGGGAAACATCCACACTATCATGTTTCTGAGCTTGAAATAGCTCATCTTCTGTTTCTGATTTTAATAACGAAATCATTTCATCAAGAGTAGTTGCATCAAGCGAGAGCTCTTTCTGCGATTCAATTTGATTAATACACTGCTGAATTTGTGGCAGAGTTTGGTTCATCACGCCAGTAGGCGCTTTCCAATCTGAAGATTTAAAACTAACAAAATTCTTTTCAAAAACTTGCATCAGAAGTTCACGCTCGTATTCAAATAAAAGAAGGGAACTTTTTCTAGACTCCACTTGGGAACTGGATCTGGCGACTTCTGCACTGTCAGCAGCACCTAACTTTTGTCGGCTTAAGGCATCTTGAAACTGCCTATCCGCTGACTTGACCAATTCTTGCGATAATTCCATGGACTGATCCAATGCAATCAAACTCCAATAGGCTTTTCTTAATTCCACTTCCTGTCGTTTAAGACCCACCGACTGTTGCAACTCGGCACGCTTCTTTTGGGCTTTTAAACTTCTAAGCTGAGCTCTATCCAAGCGACCGAAGACATTTTTCCAAAGATCAATTTCAGCACTGACACGAGTTCCGGTTTGGGTCACATTTTTGAAGCTTTCATCTTGGGTAGAAAACTGACTGCCAAAAACTTCCCCTCTCACGTTAAGACCGTAGGATAACTTTTTCTCGACTCCTGCTTTCCAATCTTCAGCAGGTGACAGAACAGGGTTAAAAACAATCAGAGGTCTTTCGCTGGATCTGGAAAAGTTGTACTGCGTAAAGGCCCGAGCTTGGTATTTTTCGGCATTCAACGACTGATTCAGATCCACTTCAGAGCGCAAAACCTCTTCTCGCATTTGAAGGGTGGACTGGGTTCTCAGCAGCTCGATCACCTTAGATTCGGTAAAGTTGCTTTGAGCGAATGTGAAATTGAGGGCTATAATCAAATAAATCATCTTTGAGGGCTCCTACGCATTAAAACGAACGTATGAAATAGCCTAATAAATATCACATAAAAAATCAATTAAAATTAAAACAAACGTTTGAATTTGATAAGAAAGTCAAAAATGTTCAAAGATTTTATATGGTTGGACAAAGTCCGGATTTCGCAATAAAGGCTAAGTATGAAAACAATCATTATCCTTTTTATGGCTATTTCCTCAATCGCTTACAGCGCTTGTATCACAAAACCCCAAGCTCAGACTCTGGCTTGGCGGGCATTAGAAAATACTTTGTGCGATGTGGAAGCCTTCGAGAATGAAGCTGTTTATGAACAATGTGCTCATGCGCAAAACCAAGTTAAAAATAAAATGAGATTTGAATCCAATCAATTGGGTTGGACTGTTTTGATTCGAGAGTTTGAATGTGCTCAAGGGGCTACCTGCTGGGAATGGTTCAGCATTTCATGCCAAGGAAAATTAACTTTCAACCGTAACGGTGAAAATTAATTTCCCAAAAAACCATTCAATCGAAATTCAAGACTGGGACTTACGCCAACGGACACCCAGTTGATTTTCTGAAATTCATCAATCAAGTAAAGTGTGGGAGTTCCACGGACTTTATAATCTGCTGCCACCTGACCCGTTAAATCTAATGCTACTGGAAATTGGTATTTTTTTTCATTCACAAATTTTGCAACTGTGCTGGGATCTTCTTGGATCGAAATCGCTAGAATTGAATCCGCCTTGATTTGACCCTTTTCAATCATCGCATTTAATCGTCCGAGCTCAATGGAACAAGGGCCACACCAAGTGGCCCAAAAAATTAACACTTGTTTTTTATCGAAAATAACAGAGATGGGTTGATTGTTCAAACCCGTTAAATTCACAGGCTTTGCTGTAACACCTTGTTGTTGTTTCGATTGATAGTATTCATAGCCTTTAATTGCCAACAACCCTATTAATACCAGCGACAACAATAAGGATACTTTATCTTTCATCATCATTTAATTCTGAAATAAAATCAGAATTAATTCAAAGTAAACTTGATGGGCACAACAATCTTCCATGAAGCGGCTTGTATCCCTTGCGGAAAGGGTTGAAATGGAGCGGCCCTGGTCGCTGCATTAATGGCAGCATCATTGAGTCTTTGAAAAGGACTTCGCTGAACCAGTTCTACGCTTTGTAGTTCTCCGCTTGCATTAAGGGTCAATTGAATTTTGACCTCACCTTGCTCTTTCATTTTTTTAGATAGATTGGGATAGGTCTGTTGTTTTTTTACTAATTCATGAACAGCGCTTAAATATTGTGACTTTGAATCTTGAGAAAGTGCAGACTGACCAGAATCAGCCTGGACAGCTAACGAATTCGAATTCGATTTTGATTTTTGTACTATTAAGCGAACGCTTCGCGATTCTTTTTTTTCGATCTGTGAAATTTGAATATCAATGATTTCTGCCGGCAGAGATGGTGACGAACCATTCAAAGTTATAAAATAAATGGCAAGATGAAGAAAAAAACTAAATAGCAAAAAGCGAATCATAGAAGTTCGCCCTTCAAAGACAAGATCAATTGTCGTCCTCGTAATGGACCCCAAATATGAAAATTATCCAAATGATAATGCGATCCATGCTGGGCCCAAGTCAGCGGACTATCACCAACACCCGTCTGTGTGTAGTCAAAAACATTTTTAATACTGAATCCAAAATTCCATAATTTTGATAATTGAGTTTCAAAATCGAGATCAAGGGTGGCATAAGTTGGGGATTTTTGTTTTTTTTGATCCGCATAGACAATTTCATTAAAAGTAGGACTTGTAACTTCAGTGTCTGTGTACGCAATATTATAGTGTTTATCATAACCGTATTGGCTAAGGTCCACTTCATTTATCACATTGATCTTCTGCTTCAGATGCCATTGACCCAGTTGTAAATTTGAAATGAAGCTTAAACGTTTTTCATTAGCGGCAACAGGCAACTTTTCTTTGTATCCATTTGGATAAACAAATATCTCTGCTAATGTCTCAAAATTCCACAAGGGGCTGAACTGCTTACCATAACTTAAATCGTAGGTTGAAACCAAATACTGAGAACTGGCATTTTTAAAAAGAAGGGGCTGACTGGTAATGGCCTGATCAAGGCCATAGGCCATATTATCTATAAATGTGTGATGCATTGAGAACTCAAAAAAATCTTCTAATCTTTGACCCGCTAGGGAATAGACAAAAGAATTGGAAGTTTCGACTTGATCGATCTCGATTAGAAATCCATCGTGAATAGTTCCATGCTGACTTTCAAAAAGAGTCAATGGAGCACGGTAGCCCACTCCCCAACCTATTCTTGAGGTGAAAACAGAATTGTGAATGTGCTTATAATGAATCCGGGGTGCCAGCACAGTTTGGTTAATACTTTTATTAAATTCACTCCAACGAGTTTGAATATGATCAGCTCTTAGAACTAAAGAAAATTCGTTGAAGTCATCTTTGATCCAAGTGTCCTGAAGATAGGCACCATAAGTTTGTAATTGCAGATTATCTTTACTCAGTCCCTGATCATTATAGAGTTCGTTAGAATTAGATCTCATCCATTGATTTTTATGATCCAATCCTATTGAAAGAATATGTTCATTATTTAAAGCCATTGTGGATTCCAACATGATAACACTTAAATGATCGGTGTTTTTATAATCGTAGCCGTGGGAATAAATGGAATCTTGAATTTGCCAGGCCTGCCCAAGACTTAATTTAAGACTTGAATCAGAGTTGAGCTGATGAAAATATTGGCCTGAAAGTTCATAGCGCTCGATATTAATATTGTCTGTTATTTTGTTAGGGTCCCCGATATATTTTTTTCTTACATCACTATCTGTAAAATCAGCCGAATCAGCCAGTAAGTTTGCAGGCTGCTTCAGCTTTTTATATTCAGGATTCCCACCTACGGTATCAACATATCCAGCACTGAATCGAAATGACAATTCATCCACTTCATTCATCTTATGATTTAATTTACTCAAAAAACTTTTTGTTTTTAAAAAGGCTTGTTCGGTCACTTTATTATGATCGTTATCGACAGGCTTTGAATCACTGATCTGTGCCCCTAGTAGTAGGGCCGTTTTTTGCGATAAACGAAAAGTGTGAACTGTGGATAGGCTTAGTTGACCATCGTCAGAAACAACTGTGTTTAAATCTTTTAATGGCATAAAGGGATCAGCCGTTGTTATGCTTATAGCTCCGCCTAGGGCTTCAGGTATAGCAAGTGCTGCTCCGGCTCCCCGGTAAATATCCACAGACTCTATGCCTTGAAGGGGAATGGCATCCAGGCCATAAAAACCAGACACTGTTGAATGTAAAGCCATACCATCAATTAATAAAGTTGTGTGTTCACCTTTCAAACCATTGATCGTGACTCTTTTAGTTCCACAAAAAGCACATGCAGTTTGAGTATCAATTCCTTTTTCATCATCAATGACTTCTGAAAATGTTTGAGCCTTTTTTGCCTCTAATTTCGTCTTACTCAGTCTTTGCACAGAGCTGACTTCATCGGTTTTTAAACCTTCACTTTTACTTTTACTTTGCACTAAAATTTCCGGTAATACCGAAATCTCATCAGCCTGTAAATTCAGGCTGATTGATATGGCAAAAAATAAAAGGAAACTAAAAAAATTAATGCTCATGAACCTTTAATTGCAAACAACGAAAATTATCGAAATGATTATTATGAAACCAACGCAAATTAAATGATTTTACTTGTGCGAGATCCGTTGAACCAGGCTCTGTGAATAAAGCAACCTCATCTTTTAAGTTAGTGCCGACACCTTTAAGAATTGAATTATTTTTTGTATCAAAAGTAACCCGAATGGATTGAGGTTTATCGTTTCCGTGGGTATAGCTCGTTGTCACATCAGCATAAAATTGCTCTGGGGTTTCCTCAGGACCTGTAAATCCTAAGTCCATTACAAATAACTTACATTCTTTGCGGCTGACGGCATCTTTTCCTTCAAGGACTAACAGTGCACCCTCGTGATCATCTTCAGCTGGGCCGGCTGATAACGCTTGAAATGATAGGCCTAATAATAGCAGTGAAATTAACATTTTCATGAAAAACCCCTTTTTATCGGAAATAGTTATTGCAACTAAGTTGCATTTGCAACGATTATTCTATATTTAAATACAATGCTGATAATCCCACTTCTATTTTGGTCCACTTTTGAGCCTACGACCCTTGATGCGGTCAGAAAACAGCATGTGCTAACTGTGCTTACAGATAAAAACTGCTTGGTTTGCGAAAGCTATATAAAAGAAATTATAAAATGTAGTGAAAAAACTCACACGGCAGTCGTAGCTGCTGGAGACAACAACTACCTTAGAACATTAAGACAACAACTGCCTGATTCTGTTTCACTTTTAAAAGCCACTCAAAAACAGTTGGCTCAAGTGACAAAATTAACTCCAACCACTTTTATAAATGAAAAAAAAAGAGATGGATTTATCACCTGTCAGGATCTTCAACAAGAGGTTAAAAATGATTGATATTCAATCCGTGAAAATTGAAAAGCTTTTAAAAAAATACAAATTAAAAAAAACAGATTTACGAGCCTCCATTCTTAAAACATTTTTAAATTCTAAAAATTCATTGTCTCAAGCCAATCTTATCGAAAATTTAGAATCTGAAATGGGGAATATTGATCGAGTCTCTGTTTACCGTAATTTGAATCAGTTTAAGAATCTTGGCCTAGTTCATGAAGTTGCAAAAAATAGTTACATTAGCTGCAGTCATGATTGCGAAAAACATGCTCATTTACTACTTTTTTGTGAGTCTTGCCATAAACACAGTGAAATCAAAGATCATAACAAAATTAAAACTTTCTTTGATGCTTTGGATATGTTTAACTTTTTCAGCCATAACACAGCTTTGTCCATGAAAGGTATTTGCAAAGAATGTTCGCCAACAAAATAATCCAGACTTTATTCCTATTTCTTTTTTCCATTTCTTGCTCTTCTCAGCCTTATCCCATCACTGATCATTACAATGGGAAAAACTTTTATAATCCTGGTCAGCCTCCAGTTAAGGGATTTCTTGATTTACTTAAATGGCAGATGGCTGGCAGCAAGACTCCATGGCCAGAATCAAGACCTTTAAAAACAACACCCCGAATTCCAGAAAAAGTAGATAAAGATTCTTTATCCACCACATTTATTAACCATATGACTCATTTGGTTCAGTTCGAAAAACTAAATCTACTGACAGATCCCATTTTCTCACAGCGTGCTAGCCCCGTCAGCTGGGCAGGCCCCAAGCGTGTTCATCCTCCCGCTGTATCCATACAAAATCTTCCTAGAATTGATGTGGTCATAATTAGTCACAATCATTATGATCATATGGATGCATCAAGCATTCGGGAACTTACATTGAAGTGGAATCCCTTATTTATTGTTCCACTTGCCAATGCAGAATTGTTAAAAAAATTCGGTGCTAAAAATATAATTGAGCTTGATTGGTGGCAAAAGCATGCACTTCCAGAAAGTGATGCCGTTATCACTTTGGTACCCACACAGCACTGGTGTGCGCGAGGTTTATTTGATCGTAATGAATCCCTATGGGGTGGATTTGTGATTCAAGTTCAAAGTTTGCAAGTGTATTTCCCTGGGGACACTGGATACGGAGAACACTTCAAAATCATTGGCCAAAAGATGGGACCCATGGATTTAAGCTTTTTACCCATTGGTGCTTACGAGCCTCGTTGGTTTATGAAAGAGCAACATATGAATCCTGATGATGCTGTACTCGCTCACAAAGATTTGCCATCCAAGCAATCTATTGGGACTCATTTTAGAACATTTCAATTAACGGATGAAGGCATTGATCAACCCGTCATTGATCTTGAAATTGCACTTCAGAAATACAATGTATCGAATCAGTTTTTTATAGCTCCAGAACCTGGTGAAACCTTCGAACTTAAAAAGACAGTGAAACCAACCAACTAACAAGCAGAATTGATAGCAAATAAACGGTGATCTTTGCAGTTTCCTTTTTGAGGTTTTGACTACCCAATGAAAACACTAAAAATAACTTAGAACTGTAAGAAGCCAAAACTGACAAGGCAAGCAAGTGATTAAAATCTTCAGTAGAAATGGAAGCATTATTGTAAAGCTGAACGTTGGCAATAATTGAACCATGAACTTCAAATAGTGAAATTAAAAAAGTAAGTACTAATAAGGCTTCAAAACCAAAAAATTTTTGTAATATTTTTGATAGGCTTAAAATTCCAATAATGAAGGCGGAAAGTTGAATGAGCGGTATAATATCCACTTTTTCTTTTATTGCTTTTCTACTGGGGCTCAAATCTCCCTTAATTTTAATCTTGAAAAAAATAAGAACGAGGCACATCAGAATAGGACCCATTAATACTAAAGAAGGTCTTAAGTTATGCTCATCACTGCCCACCCAGATTAAAAACAGTCCTTCAAAAAGCATGGCAGCAGTGGCGGCTAAAAAAACTAAGACTTCGGAAGATACCAAAGGATCCAAAGAGACTTTGCTAGATTTAGCCAAATTAGCCGTCGTCACTGTGCTAGATATAAGTCCTCCCAGAAAACCAGAAAGTATAGATCCTGTTCCAGAACCAAAATAATGCATAAGCAAAGACCCCATGGTTTGAATGAAGGCTAATGCAAACATAATAAATGAAATTTTCTGCAAACTGATCAAATTCCAAGGATCTAAGGGTTGTTGAGGCAATAGAACTGTTAGAATAAGCAGAACTGTTAAAAGGAGTCCTGTTTGTAGCCAAAATTTATTTTTCATTCGATAAAGGCAAGAGTAGCATAAAATAATGAATTATTTAAAGACATTTGAAAAATTGAAGGTGGGCACACAGTTAATTGATAATCGAATTGTCATGGGCTCGATGCACACCGGGCTAGAAGATGATCTTTCCAATATCAACCAGCTGACTGAATATTTTGTGGAAAGGGCTAAATCCGGAGTCGGCATCATCATTACCGGGGGATATTCACCTAACCGACTAGGACGATTAACACCTTTTGCCGGTACCTTTAATTCTCAAAAAATAGCCATAGCTCACAAAACATTAACAGCACAGGTCCATGCGGCTGGTCCGTCGAAAATATTATTGCAACTTCTGCATGCAGGTCGTTATTCCTATCACCCCTTTTCTGTTTCCGCCTCAAGAATTAAATCTCCAATAACACCATTTACACCCTTTGCCCTACCTGGCTGGATGGTCAAATCTACGATCAATGACTTCGTTAAATCTTCGCTACTGGCCCAACAGGCTGGATACAACGGAGTTGAAATCATGGGTTCTGAAGGCTACTTTATCCATCAATTTTTTTCTCCCAGAACAAACAAAAGATCTGATGAATGGGGTGGAAGTTTAGAAAATCGCTGCCGTCTTGGAGTTGAAATTATCCAACAAATTCGTGAAAAAGTGGGGCCTGATTTTATACTAGCATTTCGTATTCCAATTCTAGATTTACTGACCGATGGATCTTCTTGGGACGATATCGCGTATTATGCAAAAAAAATTCAAGCAGCTGGTGCCAATTTACTTAATTCAGGAATTGGTTGGCACGAATCAAGAGTTCCCACCATAGGATCAATGGTACCGCATGCTGCCTTTTCGTCAGTTACGAAAGATTTAAAAATGGTCGTTGATATTCCCGTTATCGCCAGTAATCGATTCAATGAACCTGAACAGATCGAAAAGGCCTTATCAGAAAGTTGTGCTGACATGATTTCCATGGCAAGACCCTTTCTGGCAGATCCCGCATTTGTTGAAAAAGCTCGCAATAATAAGTCACTGCAAATCAACCCTTGTATTGCTTGTAATCAAGCCTGCCTGGATCATATTTTTTCGCAAAAAAGAGCCTCTTGTTTAGTCAATCCAACGGCCTGTGAAGAAAAAAAGTGGACTCTTACAAAAACCATGGATTCAAAAAAAATTGCAGTCGTTGGAGCTGGAGTGGCTGGTCTGAATGCTGCCTTGGTTCTGCTTAAAAAGGGTCACCAAGTTTCAATTTACGAAGCAGGCTCTGAAGTGGGAGGCCAGTTTCAATTGGCTGGTCTTATTCCTGGGAAAAAAGATTATTTGAAAAGTCTTTTGCATTGGTCATCAGAAATTAAAAGACTCGGTGGAATCATCCATTTCAATACAAAAATTCAAGAGGCCCATGAGTTACAAAATTATGATCACGTCATAATTTCAACAGGTGTTAAACCACGCATTCCACAAATCCCAGGACTTGATCTTTCCCATGTCATAACTTACGAAAAGCTTTTAAAAGCGAACACATTTTCAGGAAAAAATATCGTCATTATCGGAGCTGGAGGAATAGCCGTGGATGTGGCAACTTACTTGCTGCATAGGAGTGCTAAAATTGACACTTCTATTCCAGACTTTTACAAACATTGGGGCATTGAAACAAAGTTGGCCGGTGGCTTAAAAAAGATTTCTCGGATTGAAACTGATCTGAATATAACATTACTGCAAAGATCTGATCGATCTTTAGGAAAAGGCTTAGGCAAAACCACAGGATGGATTCATCGTTTAGATCTTAAAAAACACGGTGTAAAGTTCATTAATCAAATCGAATATAAGAAAATCACATCAGAGTTTATTGAGATTCAAACACGAAAAGGTGACATTCAGCGTTTACCGGCTGATCTTGTGATCGTTTGTGCTGGCCAAGAATCTCAAAAAGATCTAGTGTCAAAATTAGAAGAAACAAAAAAGCCCTACTCTTTAATTGGTGGTGCCCACCATGCTGGCGAATTGGATGCAAAAAAAGCCATTAAAGACGCTTTCGAAGTTTCTTTTAAAATTTAAGTAAGGGGTCTTTGTGGTTAGCAATCCTGGAAAATTTCAATTTCTTAAAAATATTCACCGTGAAGCCATCCCCGGACTTATTCTTTTAGCTGTTGCTATATTAGCTATGGTATTAGCTAACGGCTCACTTTCTGAAGTCTACTTTTCAATCGTTAATTTTAAAATTGGAAGCCTGACCTTACAACTTTGGGTCAATGATGCTTTAATGGTGATCTTTTTTTTCATGGTAGGAATGGAAATCAAAAGAGAACTTATTCAAGGTGAACTTAATTCTGTAAAAAAAGCAACACTTCCACTGGCAGCTGCATTAGGTGGAATGATTTTTCCTGCTTTGATTTACGTTTATTTTAATCCACAAGCTCCGAATCTGTCGGGTTGGGGAATTCCCATGGCCACGGATATAGCCTTTGCTCTTGGCACTCTTAGTTTATTGGGCCAAAGGGTTCCCAAATCCTTGGTGATTTTTTTAATGGCTTTGGCTGTTATTGACGATTTAGGTGCCATTTTAGTTATAGCTTTCTTTTACACTTCACAAATTAAAATTTTAGCATTGGGTTTAGCAAGCCTTGGCCTCATGGCGATACTGGTTATGCAATTTTTGAAAATTAAAAATTATGGATTCTACATCATCATTGGAATAGCTATTTGGTCTGCTTTTTTAATCTCTGGCGTGCACGCTACGATTGCAGGGGTTTTAATTGGTCTGCTGACTCCCATTCGCTTTTCTGACAGCAAAAGAACTGACGGGCACTATTCGCCCATTAATGAACTTGTGCACTGGCTGCACCCCTGGAGCAGCTATGCGATTATGCCCATGTTTGCTTTTTTCAATGCAGGGGTGGCTTTAGGCGACATTCATTTCGGTGAATTGATTTCTCATCCTATTAATCAAGGTGTTTTACTTGGTTTATTTGCAGGAAAAACTATTGGAATTTCTTTATTTTGTCTATTAGCTGTCAAACTTGGTCTAGCTGCTTTACCAAAAGGAGCCCAGTGGTCTCATGTGACTGGTGTTGCCATGATTGCTGGTATTGGCTTTACAATGTCGTTGTTTATTTCATCACTTGCACTGTCACCAGAGCTAGAAATTTATTCGAAAACTGGAATTTTAATGGGATCCATTTTAGCTGCTATTGTTGGATTCACTTTCTTAAGATTTTATCCGCATAAAATCAGTGGTTCAAATCATTAATCAGTTTTTGAGCACCTGATTTTTCAATCCAAGTTTTCTCTGACAGTAACCAAATTAGAAAACCCATAATGGTGACAAATAATACTCCAAGAACGGCAGCCAGTATTATAAGTTTTGTATCTGTATCTTCAGGGATGAAGTAGACTCCAATTCCTATTAAACCCACAAACAAAACAACTAACAGCTGCATACTAAAAATTGCTATTAATAGCGTTATTAAACCTTTTCGTGTTCCGCTTAAGACTTTTAGAAATAGAACTAAGCTTTTAACTTTTGCTGATTTCACTAGTGTTTGACTGAACCAAGAAAAAAATAAGTTAATAAATACTGACTTCATCGTTTACGACTTCCAAAAAACCATCCAATGATAAACGCGACAAGTCCCACCACTGCCAGTGTCACCATGGGTTCTTTTTCAGCTTTTTCTTTTAACTCTTTAATTTGAGGTTCCAAATTATCAATGACTTTTTTAATCTCAGTCCATTCTGATTCAAAATGGCTTTTTACATCTTCTTTTTTTCCTTCAATTTGATCGATCACATCTTCAAAAGTTTTCTTGCTCAATTGATTACCCTGCCTTTCGCATACGTATTACAGGTTCATTGTAGCGTAAATTAGCATTGCGTTTTTTTGCGTAATTATTAAGTTTTGATAAGAATATTGCGAGTAATAGCAATAAATAACTTTTCCAATAATTGATAAGTCCGCGGTCAATTCGGAAATTTTTAAAATCTTTTTTTGAAACAAGTAATTTCACTTTTGATCCAGGCTTTAAACCGAAATAGAATGGGTTTTGTTTGTCTATACCTGATATTATCCTATTATCTGCTGAATAGTAACGAACTAAGGGAATCTTAGTCCTTAGTGATGGTCTCCACTGATGCATCAATGGTCGGTCATAAACAGCATTCCAGCTTAGGGATGTTTTAATTTCATTGTGAGTCTTTTGAAATGTAAAAACTGAAAGGACTAGAGCCATAGTCGCTGAAGTTAAATATAAATATCTTTCAGCTTTAAACATATAATTTTTTAAGATCCAAAGTGAATGATCGACTTGTATGGGACCTTGGTATTTGTCTGACCAACTGATAAGCTTTGAGTTTTCTAAATCTAATATTTGTGGCCTATGAAATTCTGTTTCAAATTTAAAAAAGCTAAAAATTGGATGAAAACGTGCTGCCACTGACAAACCAAAATATAAAAACAATATGACTGCAATTTGACTGAATTGAACAATATAGAAAAAATGCACAATGGAATAAAGCACAGCGGCCCATAATATAAAACTAAAGCATGTCATCAAATTGGGTAGTCGATTGAATCGACCTTTTTTTGTATTTGAACTGGATATGAATAGATTTACAAAATCTCCAGAGGCAAATTGAGGTGCAGAACTTAACTCACTATCAATAAAAAAGTACTCTTTACCATTAATTCCTAGGAATCGAATGACAACTTGAAAAAATCCTTTTTTTTCTTCAGAAAATCCAACTACCTGACCAATTTTTTTTACATATTCAAAAGCGAAGTAAGTATGACAAATGATAGAATAAGAAGCTTTGATTAATAGAAATAGGCTGCATGTGAGAAGAAAAAATCCCATGTTAATGATTCGGAATTATTTAGTGAATTCTGTAATCTGACTTAAGGCTGGCTTAATTACTTAACAGGTATCTGTACTTTGATCGTGACCTGGTCTTTAACTCCCACGCCCATGTATCGAATTCCCTCAATTTTAAAATCACTCAATAATATTGGAAATTGAGCCTGAAGTTGTGAGCCTGACAATTTAAATGAACCCTCAATTTTTTTCTCAATGCCTCTGATTTTTATAATTCCTGAACCTTTACCATTTTCACCTACAGCTTTTACAAGAATGGCTTGAGGATGATTTTGAACGTCTAAATACTTCAATGTGTGTTCATCTCGTAAACTTATACCCGTTTTAAGTGATTTCAAATCAACAACAATATTTTCTGCAACAACTTGATTCCCTACTTTTTTTGCAAAGCCATTAACGTTTGGAGTTTTAGCTGAAAAATTTCCTGCAGGCGATAATCGAATATCTACGGTGGCCTCTGATGCAAAGACACTGGACGTTAAAAATAGAAAGACAAAAAGTACATTTTTCATTTTACCCTCTTAAGTGAATTTAGCATAATCAACTTAGTCAGTATTAAGCAATTTTAAATCATTGATAAGGATAATGGTCTGGACACTTTCATCAAATTAGCGAGTCAATTAAAAACACCTTGGGAAGTGCAGAACTACCTTTTTGATTTTGATTACAATCCAAAACCACAATTACAATCGGCTTTATCTTCAATTCAATCTCAAACAGCCCATTGTCTTGAAGGTGTTTTTGTAGCTGCTGCAATTTTAGAATATCATGACTACGACCCTTGGTGTTTAAGTCTAGAAAGTCAGGATGGCCTGGACCACTGTTTATTTTTATTTCAAGGGCGAAATAATTTATGGGGAGCCGTTGGCAAATCTAGGGATTTTGGCCTCAACGGACGCAAACCAGAATTTAAAAATATTAAAGATCTAGTTAAAAGTTACTACGATCCCTACGTGGATAAAACGGGTCAGATCACAGCCTGGCAAGTGGCGCATTTAGATGAGGTTAATTGCGACTGGAGACGAAGTCCAAAAAATGTTTGGAAACTAGAAAATCACTTGCTGACCATTCCTCATCATAAGTACACCGCAAGTAAAAGGCGTTATGAAACTTTGAAGAAAAACTACATTCGTAGAGGAGATTTTTTACCACTGAAACAATGGTGGCACCCTAAGAATCTTAAGGAAGAGTCATATTGGGTGCAAAAGTCACAGCCAAAATAAGAGTGATAATAATGGGAATAGCAGCAAGTCCAAAATAAGGAATCATTTCTTTCATAACAGCTTCATCTTCTTTAATTTTTTCAATCTCTGCACTAGTCAGTTGTTTATCCATGTGGGCTCCCTTGAAATTAAAAATAATCTAACTAAGTTTACAAATCATTGCAATCGTAAGTCGTTTTAGTTGGATAGGTTCCTGTATTATCAATGTTACATTTTTTAAAGAAAAAATCTTCCTGCTCTTTGATTTCTCGGACTGGCATTCCCCAATCTACAAAATAGGTTTGTGAAGACAAGGCAGCGGGATGCACTTGGGGTTCTTTTCTTGGCTTAGAAGCACAAGACACCAGAAAAAGTGGAATAAAAAGTAGCAGCCATCCCATATTAATACTGTATCAGATAATTCATCTGATCTGTAAGCAACAACCGGACGTTAGTCGCTTAGAAGTCTTTTAAAATCTCTCGGGCTGCGTTCAGTCCAGGAGTTCCCATAACTCCCCCACCAGGATGAGCACCACTACCACACAAATAAAGATTTTTAATTGGAGTTCGGTAATTGGCGTATCCAGGAACGGGCCGCATATGAAACATCTGATCCAATGACATACGACCATGAAACAAACTACCACCTGTCACGCTGTACTCTCGCTCCATGTCCAAAGGAGAAATGACCTGACGATGCAAAATGGAGCTTTTAAAATTAGGGGCGTACTGAGTCATGATATCGACACATCGATCTGCAAAGCTTTCTTTGATCTGATCCCATGTTTGACCATTTTTAAGATTATAAGGACCATATTGAACAAACATATTCATGACATGATGACCATTCGGCGCAAGCGAATCGTCCACTGACGAGGGAATTGTGCATTCCAGAATTGGATTTTGGCTAGGTCGTCCTGCCACCGAATCACTGTAAGCTTCTTCGATGTACTGCATATTGGGACAAATATGAATGGTTCCCCTATGATGAGGCGCTAAGTTTTTGCCCGGTATGGCTTTAAAGTCTGGAAGTTCTGATAGCGCTAAATTAATTTTGACTGATGCACTGTCGTAATTGATTCGCCTTACATTTTGCACAAAGGATTCCGGAAGATCTTTTTCATCAATAAGACGGTTAAAAGTCATATTGGGATCTGCACCTGATGCCACAATTGTCGCTTGGATTTCTTTGCCGTTTGCAACAACACCAACGGCTTTATTGTTTTTAACTATAACTTTTTCAACAGGCTGAGAAGTGAAAATATCAACTCCCAAAGCTTGACAGGATTTAGCAAGAGACTGTGTGAGCCCCCCCATTCCGCCGCGCATATAACCCCATACACCACGAACACCGTTACACTCTCCCATGACATGGTGGAATAAAATATAAGAAGTGCCCGGCATAGAAGGAGAGGCATTCGCACCAATCACCGCATCTGTGGCTAATGTTGTCTTGAGCTCTTCACTTTCAAACCAATGATTAAGCATATCAGTGGCCGAACCTGTTAAAAATCTCATGAGCTCTGGCCAATTGGATTTTAACTTTTTTCTGTTTTTGAAAAGCAAGCCGCCTAAACCAGTGACATCCGAAAAATGCAGATTGCCCGGATTAGGAGGAACCATGGTCATAAGAGGCTCTAGGACCTCGGCCATTTCTTCTAACATATGTTCATATTTTGGATAATTTTCTGCATCTTTTTTACTGAATTTGGCGATTTCTCTTTGGTTGAGATCTTTGTCAGGTCCCATTAACAAAGTACGACCATCAAGAAAGGGGGTGAAACTCGATGGACTTCGAGGAAGCATATCAAAACCGAAATCTTTAAGCTTCAGATCTTGAATGATTTGTGGTTTGAACAAACTATTAACGTAAGACAAAGAAGAAAATTTGTAACCTTTGAAGGGTTCTTCGGTCACTGCACAACCACCCACGACAGCTCGTTTTTCAAATACAGCGACTTTATAGCCCGCTTTAGCCAGGTAACCTGCCGTCACAAGTCCATTATGTCCACCGCCGATAATGATCGCATCGTACTGACTTTTAAGCTCACTCATGAAACCCCCAAGCGGAAGTTTTAAGTTTGAAAAACGAGGGATTCAAGTATTAATTCTAGAAGTCATATGTTAACTTGCCTCCATAAATGACAAATAAGTTCTTTTATTTTTTTCTTGCCATTACTTTACTCATAAGAATTTGTTTTACCTCTTTTGTTGGGCTCATAGATGATGAGGCCTACCACTGGAGCTGGACACACGAGCTCATGCTCAGCTACTTCGATCATCCAGGACTCATTGCATGGTTAGAAAAGATAAGCACTTCATGGTTGGGATCTACCCTTTGGGGCGTAAGACTTCCATCGTATTTATGCTACCACATCGCCCTTTATTTTTTCTATTTGCTGGGTCGCGATTTATTTAGTGAAAAAGCCGCACAAGTGGCGACTCTTTTGTTTCTTTGGAGTCCGTTTTATGGATTCGGCGGCTATGTGGCCTCACCGGAAGCTCCTTTTATTATGTTTTGGTTAATGGGATCATGGGTCTTTTGGCAAGGAGTCAGACCGGACAGCTTTCGATGGTCGAATAAAAAAACCTGGCTCTTGCTGGGTCTCATCATGGGTTTAGGTCTTAACTCTAAATTTATCATGGCGTTACTTGCACCTGCCATGGGACTTTATTTACTTGCCACATCACACAGAAAAGTTCTTCTCACTCGGTGGCCTTGGATCGGCGTTTTGGTGGCCACACTCGTTTGCCTACCTGTTTTTATTTGGAATTATGAATTTGAATGGCCTGGTTTTTATTATCAATTTTACGATCGTCACACAGGAAACAGTTTTTCTATTACCCGTTGGCTTGGTTGGTTTTCTGCACAATTTTTATTTTATACCCCAGTTGTATTTGGTTTATTTATTTATGCTTTAAAGTTTTCTGTAGAAAACTGGAAACAAGCTCGTTTCCGTTTTTTAATATGTATGACTCTCCCCAGCCTTGTTATTTTTTATCCACAACCTTTGTGGGCTGATTACAAACCGCACTGGCCCGGGGCCGCCCATTTGTATTTACTTATGGCAGTAGGGTATTTTCTAACCTCTGAAACCCTAGGTTTTAAAAAATGGCTAAAAAATGGAATTTTATTTTTCTATATTTTAATAAACGTTCTTGTTTATACACCTTTTCTTGGACCCTGGATGCCTGCTTTGCATGCGGCTTTGAAAATTGAAACACCTTGGGATTCACGTTGGGATTTAAGCAATGAATTCCATGGTTGGCAGGAACTAGGAGACAAAGTCAACGAACTGCAAAAAAACTATCATCGTGATTTTGGTTTGAAACCCTTTATCGGAGCCCTTCGCTACGAAACAACTGCACAGACTTTTTGGGGAACCCAACAAAAAACATTTATGCTTTCTCCAGTCACCAGTCACTACACAGTTGTACAAAGAAAAAGACAAACATTGCTAGGCTTTCATGGTCAACCCACTCTTGTTGTCACAACAGAAAAGTATCCAGCGGACCCTTTGAAGTACGGAAAGTGGGACTCCTGCACACCCGAAGAATTTAAAACTTACCGTGGTGCTTATTTATCCAGAACTTTCACTATCTGGACTTGTTTGAATTTCCAGGGATTGCACCGTGAAAAATAATTTCTTACTGACCTGCAACCAATTGTTTTAAACTTTGTGTTTGAATTTCCAATTGATGTATCTGCGAAGACATTTCTTCAGAAGATGAAGCTATCAACTCAGAAGAACTTGCATTGCTTTGCACAGATGCATCAAGTTGATTGAAAGCTGTCGAGATCTGATCAATTCCAATGGCTTGTTCTTTTGAACCATTGGCTATTTCTTGATTCAACTGAGAGATTTTTATCACTCCTTCAACAATTTTATTTAATGCTTGTCCACTGGAGTCAGCAACTTGAGTGCCACTTTTGATAACTTCTGAATTCTTCTTAATTAAATCTGAAACCTCTTTTGCTGATTGCGCACTCCTTTGAGCCAAAGACCTAACGGCCTCTGCCACAACAGCAAAACCTTTTCCTTGCTCCCCTGCTCTGGCTGCTTCAACTGCAGCGTTCAAAGCGAGAAGATTTGTTTGAAAGGCGATATCATCGATCACTTGAACAATTTCTACCATTTTTTTAGAAACACTATTTATTTCATTCATTGAAACATTGAGGCTTTGTAATTCAATAACGCCTTGCTGTGCCTCATCCTTACATTTGTCAGAAACTTCAGCTGCCTTAACTGCACTATCACTATTTGATTTGACCATACTGCTGAGTTCTTGCAAGGAGGCGACACTTTCTTGCAATGAGGATGAAGACTCTGTTGCGCTTGATGAAAGCTCTGTTGCGGTCGAGGACAATTGAGTCATGGCCTTTGTCATTTCACCAGCTGATACAAAAAGATCTTTGCTAATATGAATAAGCGAATGACTGACTTTGGAAGTTTGAAAATACATAACGACAGAAGATATAAGAAATAAAGTTAGACTTAAAATTGTTATTAAAAGTGTAGAATTTGAAGTTTTAGATTCCGTTTCTTTCGTAATGGTTGAAACCCGTGTATCGACAAAACTAGAGATATCTTCTAGATTTTTGATAATATCACTGCGAATACTAACAAAATTTTTATTGACCAATAATTCAATCGCCTCATTTTCTTCCTGTGGCAACCCAGAACCTAATTTTTGAACTATAATTTCATACTGATTATCAAATACTTTAATTTTTTCATACACGGGATCAAATTTTTCTTTTAACGAAGAACTCATTTCAATTTTGCTAAACTTATTGATCTCATCGTTCATGAGCCCATAATATTTTTTTGATTGAGTGAGACTGTTAGCTGCACTTTGACCATTTTTAATATCAATAATTGCTAAGTTGAGGTACCTTAAACAAGAAACTAAATTAAGCTCTGCGCTTTGGGCATGTTTAATTTGTGGATAAAATCGATTTGAAATTGTTTGAATTCCAAGTCTTGATTCATTTAAAGAAAAAATAGAAAACACAAGAAGTGATAAGTACAACATCATGGGTACGATTGAAATAATTAAAATTTTCACTTTTAAGGACATACTTTTCATAATTTTTAATTCTCCGAATTATTTAGTATCGGAACTGAAAAGCATAAGTTCAAGATTAAATTATATATAGTTTATAGATAGAATGATCAGCTCTTCGTTGGAAGCTGGTTTTTGTAGGTTGACACATTCTCCTGTTTTTTTACCAATTAGAATTTGCGCCATTGGTGACTTCCAAGAAATAAATCCTTTTTCAATATCAATTTCATCTTCGCCGACAATTTTTATAACTTTAGTTTCACCATTTTCTTTTTCGATTTCGACAGTGGCTCCAAAAACAATTTTGTCAGATTGGACTTTTGCAGGATCCACGACTTCTGCCGAGTCCAGTCTTTGATTTAAAAAATGCAGTCTATGATCAATTTCTCTGAGTCGTTTTTTTCCGTATTGATAGTCTGCATTTTCAGAACGATCTCCGTTACTGGCCGCCCAGGCGACAACTTCCACGACTTTGGGCCGCTCTTTGTGCAAAAGCTCAGAGTACTCGGCTTTAAGCTTTTCAAATCCTACAGGCGTTATGTAATTTTTTTTTTCCATATCTAAGTCCTAGTTTTAGAATTCAAGACTTTATCATTTTAAGTCTTTTTCCGAAAGAAGTAATGTGAATTCACAAGTTCGAAGACTTATTTTAGCTGCAGGCCTATCAGGCATTGGCTTTGCGACAACACTGCTGTGGTATAAATCCACAGAAAAACACAATTCATTAAACCTCGAGGCACCACTCGCACAAGTGGGGCAAGTTTCAGACGAAGTTCTTAGGCGTCCTCCTACTCGTCTACTTTGGCACTCCGTTAACACCGGTGATCCACTTTTTAATGGTGAAGCCATTCGCACAAGCCTTAATGGTGAAGTTCGCATCCAATTTGAAGATGGAAGATTTATTGATCTTGAGTCAGATTCCTTAATTGTTCTTTCTAAAGCCGAGGGTGAAGTCTCTTTGGATTTAATGGAAGGAAGCCTATTTGTTAACTCCCAACAGGCCAACCAAGAAAAAGGCAGCACCGGCCTAGTTCTTAATTCAGCACAAGGAAAAGTGGATCTATCGAAAGCATCTGCCAGTTTATCAAAAGCAGTTGGTCAAAACCTAAGCTTACAAATCGTTGAAGGTAGTGCACAAGTTGAATCCAATGATGGCAAAACTCAAGAGCTTTCAAAAGGTAAAACAGGAACTTTAGGTTCTCAGGGAATGCAGTTTGATAGCAGCCAATTAAAAATTATATCCCCTCTACCTAACAAAGCTGTGTATCTTGATCCAAGTCAGAAGCCTGAAGTGAATTTTAAATGGACAGGTCTACCAGAGGGTTGGAAAACACAAATCCTAACAGGTCAAAATAGAAAGAAATTAATCAATGTGACCCAAGTCGAACTTGGAAAAGCAGAAGCCACCCAGCTTTATTCGATAGGTCGTCACTACTGGAAAATTAAAGCAACCAATCAAGAAAATCCGAATCAGTCCGTTGAAAGTCCAATTTATCGACTTGATGTTATGGCGAGAAGCACTCCAACCCCATTAAGTCCAACAGCCAACTCACAAATTGAAATTGAAGAATTCCCTTCACAACTTCAGCTTCAATGGCAAAAAAGTGATGAAGCATCAGGCTACATTGTTGAAATTGCAACCGATGCTCAATTAAAAAATAAAATTAAAGCAGAACGTTTAAATACTGTTGATCGCTTTGAACTAGAAAATTTAAATGCCGGTGATTACTACTGGAGACTCAGTTCCATTTATCCTGACACAGAAAAACCCTGGGTTGGAAAAGTGCAGAAATTTTCTCTCGTGAAAAAAGCGGAAACGGCCCCTGTCTCTATTCAGGTCAATTGGGATAATATTAATAAAACACAATACTACATTACAGCACCTGAACTTGAGCTAAAATGGACAGCTGGAAAAGATCAAAAAGAAGTCGCCAATTGGAAACTCACTTGGAAAAATTTGACGAATCCAGAGGTTTCCGAAGGCCAACTTGAAACCACAGACACAAAAAATAAAGCTGTTCTAACAGCCCCTGGCAGATATTTGGCATCCATTGAAGCTTTCGATAAAAAAGCAAGACGAATAGGTGCAGCAGAAACAGCTGAAATCGAAGTTAAAGAAATGCCATTACTATCAGCTCCCGAGCTTTTACCAGCTGGCGAAATTTTAAAAGCTGAAAACTCAGGAAGAAGTCAACTCAATTGGACCCCTGTTGAAGGGGCTACTGAATACCAACTGGTTATCAAAACAAATAAAGAAGGCAATAAAGAAGTTCTGAATAAAAAATATAAGGGTACGCATGCCACTTTACAAAATCTAATGCCGGGTGAATACACTTTGGAAATACTATCCATTGATCAGTTTGGCAGATCAGGCTCTCCTACAACTAGCAGAACACTAGTGGTTCCAGATAAAAGTAATCTTCGAGCCCCCGCTATGAAAAAAGTGAAGGTCAACTGATGAAAGTTTACTTTTTTCTTCTTTTGATTATTAGTTTTCACTTAGCCCACGCAGAGCCTTACCGACGCTTAGTTAATTTTGAGTGGGAACCTATCGAAGAAGCAAAATCCTATGAAATTGAAATTCGTAAAAAAGGCACTAGCAAAAAACCCAATGCATTTATCAGTGTGAAACCTGAGTGGAATGGAAGACTGCCAGTAGGAAAGTATGAATTTCGCTTGAGGTCCTTGGACGCTAGAAAAGTTCCTGGCGACTGGAGTGGTTATGCAGAACTTGATGTGAACCTAGAACCTGTAAAAATGAAATATCCACCTGCCAATGCAATGATTCCTTCAACCAAAGACAATGATGCAAAAATTAAATTCGAATGGCTTGGCGTCCCTGTTGCGAACGAGTATCAACTGATCGTCATGAACGAAAAAAATGAAGTTGTCGTTGATAAGAAAACAAAAGATCTAAGTCTTGATGTTGAATTAGGTGCCGCTCAAAAATACATCTATAAAATTAAAGCTCTATCAAAAGAAGATGATGTTTTCGGTGAATTCAGTGAAAATTTACCTTTTACAATTATTGGATCTGAACTTAAAAAAGCTGAAATTGAAAAACCAGACACAGAATTTGTCAGAGAATTAAAATGGCAAAAAGTAGAAAATGCTGAAAATTATGATGTTCTGTTAGCCAAGTACAATCCACAGTTAAAAAAATGGCAGAAATTTAAGGAATTTGAAAATTATGATTCTTTAAGTATGAACTTTGAATCTAACTGGCCAGGTGGAGTTTACAAGTTAGCAGTTAAATCAAAAGCCAACATTCGTGAGCCCTCTAAACTTTCTGTGCTCACATTTGAAGTTCGTTCAGGCGACCGCTCTCCTGCTGCTGAATATGTCAATACAATGCGAAAATCCATCGAGCGCGAAAACGGCTGGTTTTCTCATTTGAGTTGGTATGCAAGCTCCATATCCTTAGATTCAAGTTACAAAAATGCTATCGGTTTTAAAACATCAAGCATCACTGGCACTGGACGTTTCGGTTTAGGTTGGTTAGAGCCAAAATCCAATTGGGGTTTTTTAGCCATTGCTGATGTAGGTGGTTATGTCTTTGAAAATTCAGTCTATAACTTTGTGGGAATGGAATTTTCAGCCATTAGAAAACAAGAACTTTCTGATCGCTCTGACGTACGCTACCACATGGGCGCATTCGTCAAAGAATTCCCTGCTTTATGGACAACAAGTACATCTGCAACTGCTAACTTTTTAGATAAGAACAACACAGATAGAAAATATGGCAAAGGGGCTGTATTGGGGCCACATGTCGGAGCTGAGTACTGGTATTCTTTGACCCCAAAAATTGGTCTTCAAGCCAATGCTCACTTGTATTTACCCGTTTCTGGAATTGAATTTCCTAATGGTGGAAAAATTTCTGGAAATGATCCAAATATTTCTATAGGAATTTTAGGAAGCTATCGCTACTCCAGTCGTTTAACGGGCCTTATTGGCGCCAATTACAAAATGGAGTCTTACAATTACTCGGACTCATCTGACACAACTGGATGGCAATCAAGTCCTTATGGACTGAATGCTAATGATACCGTTCAAACTACAATCGACGGAATTTATATTAACCTCATGGCTGAGTACACTTTTTAAGGAGGAAATGATGAGAATACCCATTTCTGCAAAACTAATTCTTCTTTCCTTCTTTCTTCTGATTTCAGTCACCACATTGATTGCGATTAATAGTTCAAATTACTTCGAATCCACTTCTAAACAAAGAGAAGAAAGTATTAATTTAGACTACGCGGCTTCAAAAGCCACTGAAGTGGAAAATTTAATCACTAGCCTTGTTGGAAGAACTCAGGTTACAGCTAATCTGCTTTTAAAATCAGATCCCAATAACTTGTCACAGGATTTTCAAATCAACTTCGGCCAAGAAAATGATCTGTTAGCATTAGAGATCTATAGCCTCATCGATAACCAGCAAAAACTAATCATCAAACAAGCTAAACCAGAAGAATTTGCGAAAGAAAAAGTTGATGTTTCTTACTTAGAACAAGTTAAAGCCAAAATGACTTTTCCTTTTAAAAATGTGTTTCAGAATCAAATTGAAATTATCAATTGGTCAGAAGCTCAAAAGCCGGCATTAATAGCCATTGGAATTCCATTGGTAAAAGATTCTTTTGGCCGTACCATTCAAATTGGAATTAGTTATTACCGTTTATCAGCTTTACAAAAACCTTTTTCTGAAAAGCGTGAACGAACTTTCACATTGTTAGATCGTCGTGGCCGCGTACTAGCAGATTCAGATGAATCAAAAGCTCTTAAGCAAACAGACTACTCAAACACGGATATCTATAAACTTTCATCCAATAGCAAAACTCCCAGGGGGCAAAAACTGATTCAAGCTAACAAAGAAGCTTCCTTCGGAGCTTTTGCAAAAACACGTTACGGGGTCACAGCTTATTCAGTTATTTCTGAAGATATTATTTTAGAACCAGCCAGAGAAGTCAGAAGAAAAGCTTTTTATATGGCTGGCCTTGTTTTAAGTGGTTCTATTTTTATTATCTTTTTGTTTTCTATGACGTTGACCCAGCCCATTGAAACCTTGGCAGAACTGATTGGAATTGTTTCCAAAGGTAACTTTGATGTGAAAGCTTCCAGCCGAATTAAAACATTATTCCAAGATGAAGTTAAAGATTTAGCTTTTGCCTTTGATAATATGACAGAAGGTCTAAAAGAGCGTGATAAAGTTAAAAATTTATTTTCCAAATTCCATGGATCCAGTGTGACCGACGATTTAATGAATCAAGATATTGGTTTAGGCGGACAGAAAAAAGATGTGGTCGTTTTTTTCTCTGATATTCGGGGATTTACAGCTTTTTCTGAAAAAAGAGCACCTGAAGAAGTCGTTGAAATGCTGAATGAATACTTTGAAGTGATGGTGGGAATTATTAATCGCAATCACGGAGTCGTTGATAAATTTATTGGTGATGCCATCATGGCGGTTTGGGGTGCACCCAAATCAAGTGATAAAGACGCCCATTACGCTGTCATGAGTTGCTTACAAATGCGCATGGCACTGGTCGAGCTTAATGATAAGCGAAAAGCTAAGGGTGAGCCTCCACTACAAATCGGTATTGGTTTACATGCAGGCAGTGTGATTTCTGGAACTATTGGTAGTACAGAAAGAATGGAATACACTGTGATCGGTAACACTGTGAATACAGGATCACGGATTGAGGCCTCCACAAAAGCTTTTGGAGCTGATTTGTTAATTAGCGAAGAAGTGGTGGCCAAAGTGGGTGATGACTTTTTAGTGGAACTGGCAGGAGCCGCTGAAGTGAAGGGTCGATCGGAACCATTGAAAATGTACAAAGTTCGTGGCTACAAAGAAAATGGTATCATGATTGAAGTTCGAACAGAGTATTCTGATTATGAAGCCGAGAAAGCTGACAAAGTCAAAATTTCGGCTTAATTTTTATAAAAAAATCAACTATTTACCTGTTTGAAACTTAAATAGTTGATATCTATATATTATCTAGATACAATCAGTATGTGATTACGTTTGAGTGGGACGAAGATAAAAACAAAAAGAACCGAAAAAAGCACGGAATTTGGTTCGAAGAAGCCAAGCAGGTCTTTGACGATCCAAACGCAATCGAGTTCTACGATTTTGATCATTCAGAAGTGGAAGATAGATTAATTCTTCTTGGCATGAGCGCTTCATCAAGAGTTTTAATTATTATTTATTGTGAACGCGATCGTGATTCAAAAATTAGAATAATTTCAGCTAGAAAAGCGACAAAGAAAGAGAGAAAAAAATATGAAGAAGGAATATGATTTATCCAAAATGAAGGCTCGCAAAAACCCGTATGCCTCTAAAAAGAAAGCAGTAGGCATTAATCTAAGTTCTAGTGTAATTGATTACTTTAAAAAACTATCAGATGAGTGTGGACTACCCTATCAGACGCTGATTGATCTGTATCTCAAAGATTGCGTAAAATCGAAACGAAAAATTAAGCTTGATTGGGTCGCGTAATTATATAAATAAATGGAGTGATTAAAACGGAATGATTGAAATTTTATCTTATAAAAATCAATGGCCAGAAGAATTCAAAAGTATTGCTGTCAATATTCGTAAGGCAGTCGGCGAAAAGGCCGTTGCAATTCATCACATTGGTTCTACGAGCGTTCCACAGCTAGCTGCAAAAGATGTTATTGATATTCAAATGACAGTTTTGGATCTGAATGTCGATATCCAAGACGAGCTTAAAAAGGTAGGATTTGAAATTAGTCCTCACACACATGATCATTGCCCTCCAGGAATGCAACTGGAAGTGTCTGAATTAGAAAAACGTCATTATCGAGGAATAAATCGCAGAGCACATTTACATATTCGTAAATTAGATTCGTTCAATCAGAGATATCCTATTTTATTTCGTGATTATTTACGCGCTCATCCAATTGCAGCAAATGCCTACGGAGAAATTAAACATCAACTTGCCAAATATTTTCCAGAAAATGTGGATGCTTACTATGATATTAAAGATCCTGTTTGTGATGCCATCATGGCAGGTGCATTTGAATGGGCGAAAATGTGCAACTGGTTATTAGGACCTAGCGAAGCTTAGCAATGCCTAAAGTCTCGGAGCCAGACCATCTTTCAATGTCTGGTTTTGCATTTTCCAAGCTGGTAACAAACAAGCCAGCGAACTCACAATAACGACAACCCCTACGATAAAAATCTCATAAAAACTAATCATCCGAACATTTAAGTAAAGACCAATCTGATCCTGCAAAAAAGGATTCAGTATTAAAGATCCAAGCCTTGTGAGGATCAATCCTAAAATGGAACCTACGAAAGAAAGAATAAATACTTCTATCAAAAGAAGTGTGGACAAAGTTGTGGGACTTGCTCCCAGTGACCTGAGTACTGCCATTTCTTTTCTTCTGGAATCTAATGTTAGAAACACAAGTAACACCAAAGTCATAAGTCCAAACACGGCCACAAGATAAACCATCAGTTGCAATGCTTTTTCAAAGTAGGAAAGGTTTCGCCACAATTCACTTAAAGCCACACCAGGAATAACAGCCATTAAAGGCTCTTCGGTCCATTCATTAATTTCACGTTGTAGCCTTAATGTATCAATCCGGTTTTGCGTGCGTACAAAAAATGAGGTCAGGCTTGAGATAGGAATTTCACCCTTCAGTTCTGGCTGATGAATCAGCTCCATGCTTTCTAAAGAAATATAAACAGATTGATCTAAGGCTGTTCCCGTTGGTTTTAAAATTCCAACAATCTTAAAAGGATTTTCATCATGGTGAATAACCCCAGCCCCTTTTGTCACACCATGAGTGATAACAGCCTGATCCCCCACTTGAACTTTGAGCTCTCTTGCAGCCTGAGCCCCCATCACGACTTCGAGCGGATTTTTAAAACTTTCACCAGTGGCTAACTTTAAAGATTGATCCCCTTTAAAGCGGTAGTGTTCAAAAAAATTCTGGTCAGTGCCTACGACTCGAAAGCCTCGGTAACTATCCCCTAGCGAGTAAGGGATGGTCCATTGAACTTGGGGATGATTTTTCCATTTTAAATAGGATTCATAGGAAACGTTATTGGTCGCATTTCCCATATTAAAAACACTGTACAGTAAAAGCTGAAGTTGTCCCCCTCGAGCCCCGACTAATAAATCCACCTGAGAAATGGTTTGCGTGAAACCCTCTTCAGAGGAGGTTTTAATATTTTGTAATGTTAAAATTAAACTGACACTGAGTGCAACAGACACCAAACTTAAAATGAAGACAGTTTTTCGACTGAGTAAAGATTGAATAGCTAAGCGAATCAGTTTCACACCACCCTCCAATCTGTCATTTGCACTGTTTGATCAAAAAACTTCTTTAATGTGGGATCATGGCTGACAAAAATAAGAGTGGTTTTATGTTCTTCACATAGAGAAAATAAAAGTTCTAAAAAAGCATCACGTGCAGCAAAATCCAAAGCACTAGTGGGTTCATCTGCAAGTAATAATGCTGGTTTTTTCAAAAAAGCTCGAATGGCTGCTACCCTTTGAGCCTGTCCGTGACTGAGTTTTGAAACAGGCTGATTCAAATGATCTTGCAATCCCAGCTTTCGAATCATGAGATTCATTTTTTCATTCATGACAGATTCTGGCTCAAGTGACTTAAAACCCAACGTGAAAGGTAGTAATATATTTTCTTTCACATTTAAATAGGGAACTAAATTAAAATTTTGAAAAATAAGACTGATTTGATCCCGTCTGAAACTGTCTTTTTCATTGGATTTTAATTTTGCAATATTTGTTTCACCTAAAAAGTAATCTCCTTTTTGAGGATTTAAAACTCCGCTAAGGATTTCTAGTATTGTAGTTTTGCCAGAGCCACTGGCCCCTTCTAGAAAGACTTTACTTCCCGAATTGAGTGCAAAGTCAGAAATTTTCAAAAAGGGTTTGGAATCATAACTGAATTCTAAATCATGTAATTTTAAATTCATGGATAGGGCTCGATGGTATCAACTGTCATTTCAAAAGCAGAATCACCGTACATAGATTTAGTAGTGACGATTTTAAACACACCATGAATCCAAATGGGTCCAAAAGCCGTAGCGGCCCCTTCATCCTTCATTTTTGCATGCACCATTTGGTTCGGCGGCGGAGCCGGAACATGAATGCAAGCTTGAGGTGTGGGGACTAGTAGGAATTCCGTTACTTTTCTAGCGTTGTCTTCTAATGGAACCATAAAACCAGGGATTCGAACCCGAGTGCCATCTAATGTTTTAAGTTCGCCTTGCACCTGGCCAGTGACATAATCCATTTCACCTAATAATCGCCAATCAATTTCAGTGGCCAAAGCCGATTGACGAGTCACCACGAAAAAGATGACGCCTAATAAAAAAGCACCGGCACCTGCGACTAAAAACCATACTTTATTTTGCATGTTTAGCATCTTATGTTAGATTCATGCCTATGACAAAATCATTGCAGCGCGTTCGAGGCACTCAAGATATCCTTCCTGAATTAGAAATTAAATTTCATTGGATTCGCGAACAGGCAAGAAGCCTAGGAAACAAGTACGGTTTCTCAGCCATTGAAACTCCCATTTTTGAAATGTCAGAAGTTTTTCACCGCACTTTGGGTGAAACATCCGACATGGTTCATAAAGAAACCTACACATTTTTAGACCGCGGTGGTGACTCTGTGACCCTGCGTCCCGAAGGCACTGCTGGTATCGCACGGGCTTTTGTTTCGGAAGGTTTGGCGCAAAAATTACCTCTCAAGTTTTTCTACTCGGGTCCCATGTTTCGCTATGAAAGACCACAAAAAGGTCGCTACCGACAATTCCACCAAATTGGCATTGAAAATTTGGGCTATGATCACCCCTTCAGCGATGTGGAAACCATTCACTATGCTTTTCAATTACTCAAAATTTTAGGACTGCAGTCGTCTTGCAAACTTCACATCAACACATTGGGTGATGCAGAATCCAGGGCCCAGTACCGTGAATCATTAGTGCAGTACTTTTCCAAATTTAAATCCGAACTCTCAAGCGACAGCCAGCTTCGCTTGGAAAAAAATCCATTAAGAATTCTAGACTCAAAAGATGCAGCTGACCGCAAACTGATCGAGGGCTGTCCCAAAATGCAGGCCTCCATGAACGATCACTCGAAAAAATTCTTTGAGCAAATTCAATTAGGACTGACTCAGCTTGAAATCCCCTTCACAGTTGATGAAAAGCTTGTCAGAGGAATTGATTACTACACTCACACTGTTTTTGAATTCATCACGGATCAACTGGGCGCCCAGGGTACAGTCTTAGCAGGCGGCAGATACGATGGGCTTATTCAAATGATGGGTGGACCTGCCACACCGGGTGTGGGTTGGGCCGCAGGACTTGAGCGTTTAGCTGAACTCGTTTCACAAGATTTAATTCCAAAAACAATTTTAGATGTGGCCATTATCCCTGCTGATGAAGCGGGTGAAGCTTGGGCACTGACAGTTGCAAGCGAACTACGCAAACAAAATAAAAACTGTGAAATTTTATGGAACGGCCAAGTGGGAAAGAAAATGAAAAAAGCCGCAGGCATGAATGCTCGGTTTGCTTTTATTTTAGGATCCAGCGAGGCTTCACAGAAAATGGTAGCAGTGAAAAATATGGGAACAGGCCAGCAAAGCACTGAAGCCTTGGATGCGGCTTTAAGAATGATTTAGTTTCCCTACTTCCTATGAAGCTTAATCGACTGTCCCCGGCTCCATCCACTAATTGTTAGCGAACTGGCACGGCTCCAGATGAACATCATCACAAGGCCAATTGTTAGCATTCCTATGCTTAACCACTGTCCCCTAGTGAGATCAAAAAGTTGAAAGCCGATGTGGGCGTCAGGAGTTCTGAACATTTCTGTGATAATTCTAAAAGAAGCATAAACAACAATAAATGAGGCTGCAACAAAACCTGGTTTACGTGGTTTTCTCCAGATAAAAAACAAAATTAAAAATATCAGTAAACCTTCACCGAGAGCTGCATAAAGTTGTGAAGGATGCCGTAAAATGAGGAGTGGTGATACCGCATCAGACACCGCCTGATTGCCATTTTGAATTTCTGCTATTAATCGATTGATCACATCATACACTTGATTTCTAGAAGCAGGATCCTGAGGACTTCGGTCCACCCACTGAAACCAATTTTCCCGGGACACTCCGACTTTTTCAGCGGCATCAACAAGGGCTGTTAATTTTTGCGGTTCATTGCCAGGCCAAGTCCACATGTCTTGAGGAAATTTAACACCTAAAGGAAAATTTTCAGGAGCGGGACGCCCTACCAGTTCACCATTAATAAAGTTCGCGATGCGGCCAAAGAACACACCCATAGGACCAGCAACTGCTGTCAGATCCAAAGCATACAAGGAATTGATTCTGTATTTTCTAGCAAAATAAAGAGCCGCTAAAATAATACCAATGATGCCACCGTGGCTGGCCATGCCGCCTTCATTGACAGCAAGCACTCCCCAAAAGGGGAAATCAGGGCGAAATTTTAAAAACAAATCAGGAGAATAAAATAAACAATATCCCAATCTTCCACCCACAAGGGTTCCGATGGCGGATGCTGTGATAAAATCTCCGACGAGGGCTCGGTTGAAGCCCGCATTTTGTCTTTCAACGATCCAGGAAATAATCAGGTAGGCGAGTAAAAAACCAATGAGGTAAGAAAGCCCGTACCAACGCACACCAAAAGTTTCAGTAAATTGAATAAGAAATGGACTGAGATTGTGAACCATGAGGGCAATTTTGACGTGAGTGTTGCAGATAAGCAACCTTTCACAATGAGAAAGCTTAAGATTTTTGACTCTATTATGCGCCGTATCTGCCAAAATAGAGAAAGCACAAGGAGGACCCTGTGTCTCAATTTAAGACTCTCACTTTAACTTTTGTTTTACTCGTATCGGCAGGTGCTGCATCAGCCCAGTCCTCATCTTCTGGAAAATCAGGAGCTAAAAGATGGACTCTTCAAGAATGGTTGAACACCAAAAATCGTAACGCCCTGATGGATCAATGGTTACAAATCAACTCTCCGTCACCTTTCGAATTTTTTATTCGCGGTGAAAGCTTTAACTATGAATCTAAAGTGGATGTGGATCCCAAAAAAACCTATAACTCCACATCTGGTGGCGCTGCTGCTTATGCCTCAATTGTGGGTCTTCAAGGAGAGTACGAAAACAGCACCAGTGAAAATATCACCGATGTTACAGGATTGCTTAATTTTCGGATTTTGGGGGGCGAGCTGCAAAGCACATCGTTGACTCTTTCGGTTGGCCAGAGAACAAGACAGTTTGAATATTTGACTCAAGATAGGTCAGTGAAAAACATTGCCACTCAAGCTCAACTCAATCTTTACCTAACTAAGTATTTTGGCTTGAAAGGTCTTTACCGCTACTATCAGCCCACAGACACCACTGATCTTGGTAAAATTTATGGCCATTTAACTGAAGGTGGTTTGTTTATTGATTTTGGTCAATTACGAGTCTTTGGAGACTACTTCGAAGACCTACAAAGAATGAGTCCCACAGCAGGTGATGCTAAAATTCGTAGGCATGGCATTAAGACTGGTTTGCAAATCTTTTTTTAAATGTTAATTTCTAGACGCGTGAAGCGTTTTTTACTGATCTCTTTTTTTCTTCATTTTCTATTTGTGGTGCTTTTAAGCTACCGAAAATTTGAATACATAGAAAATCCTATTCTTTCTGTGGAAATTGTTGAAACCAACAAACAAGATGAAAGTGTAAAAATTCAAAAAAAAGTAAAACCTGTAGCGCAACCTCGACCAGATGGATTGTTACAAGGCAAAAAGCTTGAAAGCCAAAACATTGTAAGTCAACAATCAGAAAATACCGATTCGGATCAATCCTCTGAAGTCTATGAATCACAGCAAGTCACAAAATTACCGCGAGTTTTGAAACAAATAAAAGCCAGCTATCCAGAACCTGCGAAACAGGCTCGCATAGAGGGAGTTGTTAAGTTATCGGTACTTATAGATCCCTCAGGAACAGTCACTGAAGTAATTGTTCTAGAGGGTCCTGGCCATGGTCTTAATGAAACGGCTCAACAGGCACTTTATCAGTTTCGCTTCAGTCCTGCCGAAAAACAAAATCAACCCGTCAGCGTGAAAATTACCTACAACTACAGATTTCGACTTGATTCTCGATAATGGATCCGTCAATTTGTTAGTATGAAATTTACAATCGCACTTCTATTTTTATTCCCCACACTATCAATGGCTCAAAATTACGAAACCATCATCGAGGCCACTGTTTTTAATTCCTCTTCAAAAGTAGTATTAGACGAAAAAACAATTAAAGAATCAAAAGCCCCTGATTTGATATCGCTAATCACCACACAGGCAAACATCAATTTATTTAATAATAACTTTCAGCCTCCTCAGCTGTTCTTGCGTGGTGGTGACTCCAATCACATTTTATTTATTGTGGATGGCGCACCTGTTTACGATACCAGTTGGTCTCAAAGAACTTTGAATTTAAATAGCCTCGACATTGGAAACGTAAAAAGAATCGAAATTCTAAAGGGCGGCCAAACAGTCCTTTACGGCGGACAAGCCCTTGTGGGTGTCATTAAAATTGAAACCTTCGGCCGAGATCTGGAAAACAAAAGACAAGTCACACTAACAGGAAGTCTTCCCGACGGAAACAAAAAAGGTCTTTTTGATCGCAGACTTGGTGTGGCCACTGAAACTTTGATTGATGAAAGCTCAGCATTTAATATTTCAGGCCGTACCATGGAAAGAAAAAATGAATCCCCTGTTTTAGATTCTAATAAATTTTATGATCAATTGAACCACAATATTGATCTGGGCTACACTAAAAGAGACGGACCCGTGCTAGCACAACTTCGTGGATTTTGGTTCAAGGACAAATCAAGAAACCCCACAACAGTTAATAATATGGGACAGCAAAGTATTGCTGACTCGGATGTACAACGCCAAGACGAACAAGCAGGAGTTTCTGCTTCATTAAAATTCAAAGATTTGGATTTTAAACCGCAAGTTGTTTTATTCGGACAAAGAGGCTGGAGATTTTTCTTCTCTGATCCTGCTTCAGCAGATGTGGATGCTAAATTTCAGTCTGGTCTTCAGGGTGCCCAATTAAATTTGACTTTAGTTGATACAGAAAAGATTCAAGTCATCACTGGCTTTAACTATCAAAAGGAAGATTTTATCTTAGATGATTCAACTGCCACACTTAGTGTAACTCCTCGAACCGCCGATCGCTTTGATGAAATACGCAGTGATTTTATTATGTTTAAGTACGCACCTCACAAAAATGCTTTACTCGAAGCAGGCCGAAGAATTGAAAAAGTCACAGGATTTGACGAACAAAACAGCTACCAGTTAGGACTTACATTATTTGAAAATACAAAACTCGAGTGGGTCACTGGCTACCGAGCTCCAAGTTCAGCTCAACGTTTTGGAATCTTTCCCAATGTGGATCTCGAAGCAGAGACTTCTCAAACCTATTCAGTCACTCAAGATTTTAAGTTCAGTTCTGCTGGTGAATTTTCAGTCACTCTTTTTGAAACTTCATTCAATAATTACATTGAAACAAGATCTTTAGGCATGGGGGTTCTTCAGTTCCAAAATACTTCACGAGTCAAAACTCGAGGTGTGGAAACAGCTGGAAGTTTTGCCGTCGATGGAAATAATACTTTGCAGATGTCCTATGCCTATCAAGAACCATGGGATCAGGTCAGACACGAAAAGTTAAGACGAAGACCCAATGTTTCTGGAACTCTACGTTGGCTGTACAGTGCTGATCGATGGGGTGGTACCCTAGAGGGCACCGGCACCGGTGAAAGAAATGATTTCTTTGCCAATTCTCGCTACACCTTCCCCGGCTATTTCTTAGTGAATTCAAGTCTCAGGTATAAAGCAGACGAATTGAATACATTCTCTTTACGGGTCAGCAACTGGTTTGATGTGCGCCCTGAAATCAGTATTGATTTTTATTCCGAAGGCCGAAACATGCTGGTGTCTTGGGAAAGAAATTTTTAAAGTTTAGCTAACAAGTTTTTTCTTGATCACTCGGTAAGAAAAATACCCCACCAATAGGGATTGGAACACTAAGATACTTCCGCTAACTGCAAATGTTTGTAGGATGTTTTGATCCCAAAAAATACTTTGTGAAAGCCTGACCCCATGAATCAGTGGGAAAATTTCTGCAAGCCACCTGATCACCGGAGAGATCTGTTCGAACGGAAAAAAGATTCCTGAAAGATAAAACATGGGTGCAATAATAAAAGAATAAACCGACTGAAATTGATTAATGTTATGCACAAGCCCCGTAGCCAGAAGGCCTATGGCCCCACAGGGAACGGCCACAAGAAAACCTACAACTGCTGCCATGGGAATCAAATAAAGATTGGCCATCAATCCAAAGCACGCCAGGACAACCGCAACACCAAAGGCCATCAAAGCCCCTTTAAGCCCCACCCAAAGAAGTTCGCCCACAACGATTTCAAGTACACCGATGGGTGTGGTCAACATGGCTTTAAAAACATTTTCATAAGTCATTCGCACGTAAAAGCCGTAGCTACTTTCAAAAAAAGAAGTGAACAATGCTGTGGCCACAGCAAGGCCTGGTGCTAAAAATTGCATATAGGTCATTCCCTGAATTTCAGCAATGAAGCCGCCCAGACCCAGGCCTAAGGAAACTAAAATCAATGCGGGATCCGCCAACGTCGGAGAAGTGTTGGAAATAAAATCTTTTTTGTAGACTGTCCAATTACGGTGGCTGACCAACCAACTGAGATGAAAAATAGAAAATAATTTATTAAGCGTCATCCGATAAACCTTGTCCTGTGTGATTTAAAAAAACATCTTCCAGATTTGTGGGTCTAATTTGCATGGCAGAGACTTTTAGTTTTTCTTGCAATAAAAATAAATTTTCCAATTTGGGACCACGAACGTAAAGTCCGGATGATTCTTCTTTAAAACTTAGATCTGAAAAGTGTGTAAGTGCCGATTGCAAATCCTCTTTGATTAACGATGCAAAAATAGCAACGAATCCAGAGCCATAGTTTTGGATCAATTTTTGTGGAGAGCCCTCGGCTTTGATTTCCCCTTGGTCCATGATCACAAGCCTGTCACATAAAACTTCGGCTTCATGCATATAATGAGTGGTCAGCATGATGGTTGTACCTTTTTTATGGAGCTCTTTGACTTTTCCCCATAGTAAATGTCTGACGGCAGGATCTAAACCCGTTGTAGGTTCATCTAAAATAAGAAGTTCTGGATCATTTAGTAACGCTCGAACAAAAACCAAACGTCTTTTCATCCCCCCCGACAAGGATAATATTTTTGCATCAATTTTATGTGATAGATTCATGTACTCAAGCAGGTCTTGAATCTTTTTTTTCCTTTGTCCATATTCAATTCCGATAAAACCACAGTAAAGATTAAGATTCTCGAAAACTGTTAAGCTTTCATCCAAAGCATTATCTTGAGTGACAACACCCAATCTTTTTTTAATTTGGTGGCTACTAGATGAAGGATCAAGGCCAAAGACTTTTAAATCTCCCGAAGTTCTTAAACTAGTACCGTAAAGCAGGCCAATGAAAGTGGATTTACCAGCGCCATTGGGACCCAATAGCCCAAAACACTCACCCTGCTTAATAACCAAGTCTAAGGATTTAACCGCTTGAAAAGATCCAAATTTTTTTTCAACTTTGTCAGACTTAATTAAAACAGACATCGCTCACCTTAATCTTCAAAAAAAAAGGCCGAAAAATTATTTTTTCCGGCCTTTTTAAAATTAAACTAAAAAACTTATTATTTCAATTTCTGAAACTGACCTTGTCCGTTCACGAAAAAGTTTTCAGCTCTGCGGATTTGCGTCAAAGGTGATTCCACTTTCCAATCCATTACTAACTGCATTCCAGCTAAAGGATCTTGTTTTGAGCCTTGATTAAATACCATTGGCACAGTTGCAACAGCATCAAGTTTAAAGCCCCATGAAACATCTACGTTTGCAGGCGTAACACTAGCTAAAGTAATGTACTGACCCTTACCTTTATAAGATCCACCAGAAATAAATGATACGCGGAATCCGTAGCTAACGACGATGGATCCAAAACCATTTTCATAATCCACTTGATAAAGATGTGACTGAGGAGCTTTCCAACCCTCTAACTCATCCCAGCAACGAACACCTGCAGGAAGAGCGTTAGCTGTATCAACTTTAATATTAACAACGGGTCGACCCGCATCTACGATGGCCCAGATTTTTTTACCAATGTTGATAATTTTATCAACGATCACGTCGATAATATCGATTGGATTTTGCGCTCCTGGAATATTGGGAATAACAGGACCTACATTCGGATCAACGGGTTGAGCCGCTTCACAACCTTGTGTAAAATTGTCAATCGCCTGACGAGTGACGAGATCTTTTTGAGAATCTTTCACCTGACGGATGTAAACTTTTTTGATTTGATAGTGACGGTCGTCCGCACCCTGTGCCACTGAAATAAGACCCATGACTGCTGCTAAAATTAAGATTTTCATATACCCTCCTGAAATCTAATTTCAAAACGCTAAGAGGGGCTAAAGGTAGTGTCAACAAGTGGATTTCAACGCACGGCCTTATTAAGTGTCGCAATAAAAAAACCATCACCTAAATTTTCTTCAGGCAAAAAGGTCTGTTTTGTCTCGAGAGACCAATCAGAATGAGTTGATAAAAACTGATGCAGTTTTTTTTCATTTTCTGTGGGAAAGATGCTGCAAGTCGAAAACACCATACGACCACCGGGTTTCACAATCTTACAGTATTCTTGTAAGATTTGATCTTGAGTTTTTTGCACATGAAACCAATCGCTTTGCTGAAATTGCCATTTTGTTTCAGGATGTCTGCGAATAACTCCAGAACCCGAGCAAGGCACATCCAACAATAAAGCATCTGCATAGTTTTCTAATTTGTTAATCACATTTTTTGAATCAATGACTTGAGTTTTTATCTGTGTGGCCCCCGCCCTTTCGGCTCGAACCGCTAAGCGTAAAAGTTTAGGTTGGTAAATATCCATTGCTAGGACTGATGCTTTATTTTTTGCTAAACTCGCAATGTGCAAAGTTTTTCCACCACCCCCCGCACAAGCATCAACAATTTTTTCATTTGGTTTTGGCTGTAACAGTTCGGCTACTTTTTGTGATGATAGATCTTGAATTTCAAACAGTCCTGATTGAAAGGCCTTCGTCGAGGCTAAACTTTTTCTAATTTTTAATTTTAAAGCCACTGAACTTCCCTGGACCGCTTCCGTTTCGTGACCTTCAGAGGCCAACAAGGACTGCAACTCAGATCGCTCAATTTTTAAAGTGTTAGTTCTTAAAAAAACAGATGGAGTTTGATTTAAACTTTTCGCAACCATGGACCACTGCTCACCTAACTCTTGTTGGCCCAATTCATAAAACCAGTTCGAGTAAGACGCCTCATCGATGGGACTTAACTCTCCACTTGGTGAATTCAATTCAACATCATAGGGAGTGACTATTTCAGGATAATGAACTTGAAAATATTTTTTTAAAACTCTTTTAGCTTGCTCATCGTTCAGTGTTTTTTGCTCAAATTTATTTTGTACTTTAGATAGAGCCCAGTATTTTCTAAAATATCTGACATTTTCATAAGTGATTTCAGCAAAAAAACGACGATCACGGCTTCCCCACTTACGATTCTGTTTAAAATAAAAATCTAAAACCTTATCCGGTGGTTTTTTGCTTTTTATGATTTCTAAAAGCACCAGTGGCAGAGTTTCAAAAACAGTGGCTGGGATTTTCACTTAAAACGTAAACACTGCACCAAGTGCAAAAAAAGCAGAGTTGAGCTGGCCATCATCGCCAATCTGGATGTGATTCTTAAGTCCACTTTCCACAGAAAAGCCCACACTTTCAAAAACATTAAAAAATCTCATCCCTACAACAAGTTGATAATCAAGTGTAAGATAGGCCTCGCCCCCTACCTGATTAAAAAATACCCCAGGACCCACACCAGCTCCAAAATACAGTGGGAACTCTGAGGAAGCCTCGGGAAACATAATCATCGGTAAGAAACTTAGCTTTTGAGGCTTTTCACCTTTGATATCAAATTCGTTAAAATCAAGCCGGATGAGGGTATCTGTCAGACCTTTCCATTCTCCCGTTCGGTAAGTGACTCCGATGGTGGCAGCCCCCACATCTTTTTCCCGCCCACTGGAACCCCAGTTCCAGGCATTGGAATTGACTAGCTTTCCAATGTGCAAAACCATGTAATGGTCCCTGGGGCCTGCAACGCGAGCGGGCCTTGATTCATCACTGAAATAGGGAGCTGCGGCTTCTCGACCCACAACAGGATCTGCAGAGGCTGAGTTCAAGAAAAAGAAAAAAAACAGAGCGGTTAATTTTAAAATATAAATCATGCTCAAAGCGTATCACAAGGTGGCAAAAATAAGCCTTGTTTTCGCATTGCGAAATGCTTGTCATTGCGAGAGGCTCTGATAACTTGGTCTCTGAATTGGGGTTTCATGAAGTGTCCTTTTTGCCATACACAAGATGATCGAGTGCTTGATACTCGAGTTCAAAAAGACGGATCCATCAGACGTCGCCGTGAATGTCTTAGTTGTAAGGCTCGCTTCACGACGGCTGAAACGCTTGTTGTCAATTACCCGATGATTGTTAAAAAAGACGGAAGACGTGAAGCTTTTCTAAGAGAAAAAATTCTTAAAGGTTTACAGGCCGCCTGCCAAAAAAGAGCTGTTAGTCACGACCAATTAGAATCCATCGTTGACCGCATTGGGGGTTGGGCTCTCAACCGGGGTGAAAGTGAAATTTCATCTAAGCTGATTGGTCGCAAAGTCATGGCTGAATTAAAAGTTTTAGATGACGTGGCTTACGTTCGATTCTCTAGCGTTTACAGGCAATTTAAAGATGTTCAAGAATTCGTCGATTCCCTAGAAGACCGAGACCTTGCTGACTTCGTTGAAGATCAACAAAGCCCTCAACTTTCACTTAAACCCTTTCTCCAAGTACAGAATTAATCATGAGAAGAAAATCCCGAGAAATGGCATTGCAGTCCCTTTTTCAATCCGAATTTGCACCGCAAATCAACATCAGAGATCTTATTTCCACATCTGAAATCATGGATGTTGATCAAGAAAGCCTAAAATACGCTCAAGAACTTGTCGACGGCATCCGAGAAAAAAAATCAGAAATTGATTCTCGAATTCAAAAAGCTTCGCAGCATTGGAAAATGGACAGAATGGCCAGTGTGGATAGAAACATTTTAAGACTTTCGGTCTATGAGATGGAATTTTCTGCACAACCTATACAGCCTGCAGTTGTTATTAATGAAGCCATTGAGATCGCAAAAATTTTTGGCACTTCTGATTCTGCTTCTTTTATTAATGGAATTCTTGATCAAATTCGAAAGGGTCATTGATGCCCATTCTACCTGTGAATCAAGTTTCAGCCTTAAGTACTGGAGCTGATTTGTGGGTCTGCCCTGATTTACAGAACTCCAATTGGACTACGCAAATTGATTGGTACCTCAATCATATTATTTCAAATAGCGAACTCTATAAAACACCGCAAATGAGCCAAAACTTAAAAGGCTTATTATTTGAAAATGAGCTGGTATTTAATGACATATCCTCACCCAACTTAGATCTACTTGTGGCCTGTCCCCATCAGTTGCCTGCAAAATGGTTACTGGTAGCCCCTTGGAATGGGCAAATTCAAAAGTGGTCCAATAGGCTCCATGAACACTGGAAAAAGCTTAATTACCCAACCATGCGATTGTTTTTACCCAAAGGGATTTCCACATCTGAATGCTCAAGGGAATGGCAGAAAATTACAGAGCATCAAGATTTTACTGTGGTCCTTGATAAAGACTAAATTACCATGAACAATATGAGTTATGAAAACTCAAATTCTCAAACTCAACTGGAAAGATTTCGCTAAACACTTAGAAGCTCTTTTACAAGATAACAACGAACCTGTTTCAATCCCTTTACAAAAACAATTTGAATTACAAGTTGATTTTTCTTCACTTGATCAACAACTGGAACTGGCCCCATCCGGTCATATTGAAAAAGTTCTTTTTGTTTTCAAAAAAATGAATCTCTATTTTGAATCAGGATTGTTATTAGAAAACAATGATCAAATGTATTCCGTGGTTTCCTTGTTTCAAAAAGGTAATATTCGCGTTGCAGCTGATGATTTTCATAATCAAAAATTAAAACTTCCTAAAACTCAAAATTTTGAAGTTCTGACGACTTCCAGCCAAGTCTTTATGAAAAAGTTGAATCTCAATTGGGATCCTAATAATAAATTAAGAGCTTTTCTTATTCAGCCTACTGCAGATTTTTCTTTTGTTCTTTTCTCTCCGGTGCCAGATCTATGGATGCAAAATGAAATTCCTAAACTTTCCAAATCAATGAAAAGAATTTTCACTGCATGATCGATCAAATTCCATCTGTCATTTATATTATTTCTGATGGAACTGGTGAAACCGCTGCCACAATTATCCGAGCTGCGCTTGTGCAGTATCAGAAGCCCGACATCCAAATTGTTCGCTGTAAAAATGTCAGATCTGATACGCAAATCGAATCTTTGATTGATGAATGTTTTGAGCGCCGTGGAATGGTGATCTACACTGTGGCTTCTCCACAGATGCGTACCAAAATAAAAGAATCAGCTACTCAAAAAGGTCTACTGAGCTTTGATTTGCTAGGCCCCTTATTAGAAACTCTTGATCAATACTTTGGAGTCACTTCAGGGGCCCGGGTGAATGTTTTACGAAATACTGATGAGATGTATTTCAAACGCATCGAAGCCATCGAATACACAGTTAAACACGATGATGGAAAATGTTTAGTTGATCTTGATAAAGCCGATATTATTTTGGTTGGAATCAGTCGTACAAGCAAAACTCCACTCTCCATTTTTTTAAGCCATAAAGGTTGGAAAGTGGCTAACGTTCCACTTGTTCCAGGCAATCCTGTTCCTGAAGAGCTTTTTAAAGTGGATCAAAAACGTGTGGTGGGACTGATTATTGATATGGATTCACTGCAAAGAATTCGAAAAAATCGTTTAGAAAAATTCGGTCAAGACACCGGCGGTGAGTACGCATCTTTATCACAAATTTCTAAAGAAATTGAATTTGCAGAGCAACTTTATAAACAAAATCGTAGATGGCCAGTGTTCAATGTGACTGAACGTGCACTGGAAGAAACAGCCAGTGAAATCGTGCGTGTGATTGCAGCCCGCTTGGGGCTGCCTGATTCTGTTTTGTTCTAACTTCTCTCTTGGTGAGAAATGATATTATAAAAATTTTCAGCTAAAACTTTCGCATCTCCAGCTGGCTTATAATAAAAAATCACATCTGAAACGTATTCAAATTCTTTCGTATGAAGCCGCATCAAACGACCTGATCTAACTTGCTTCTTCACCGAATGCGCTGGCAACCAACCCCAACCAAGGCCAGATTCGATCACGCGTTTTAATGTTCCCACATTGGAACTTTCAAAAACCACATCGTATCTGACATTTTTTGCTTTCAGAGCTTCCATCAAGTGGGCTTGAAACCTAGGATATTCCTCACTAAACAAAACAAGTGGATATTTTTTGATTTGAGTCAGTTCAATCTCGGGGGCACTTTCTGTTTGTGTGCTGCTGCTGACTAACCACATTTCTTCTTTCATCAAAAACTTTTTTTGAGCACCTTCGATGGTAAAGCCAAATTCTTTTTCTGTATCTGGCAAAACTAAAATATCAAGAAGACCTTTTTTGTAAAGTTTTAAAAGCTCATCGGCTTTGTCGTACTGAACTTTCACTGACAGATCAGGATTATAACGAAGAAGTCGACTCATGATGGAAGACATCAAATGCAGACCTAGTGAATTCAAAGTTCCAATGCGCAGGGTCCCTTGCATATCAGCACCCATGGAACGAATCGCAATTTCAGCTTGGCTAACTAATGATAAAATTCTTTTCGCATGTTCATAAAGGATTTCCCCTTGTGGAGTGGGTTTAATTTGCCGAACCCCTCTAACAAGCAAATCTACACCAAGTGACTCCTCAAGATTTCTAATTTGCTGAGAAACTGCTGGCTGCGTTAGAAATAGCTTGTCAGCAGCTGCAGTCATACTTCCCTCTGAAATCACCGTGACAAAAGTCGAGATTTGCTGAAAATTCAACATGACGTCGTCCTCCAAATTCTTTTAAGATCATAAAAGAAACTTATAGGAATGCACTATGAAAAATAAAAATTGGGCTTCATTTTTTCTTATTTTAACAATCTCGACTCTGGTCCAGGCCAAAGTTTTTAGAAATGCCTACATTGCTTTCGAAATGCCTGATGATTGGAACTGTGTTCTTGAACAAACAGAATGGGTCTGTCGATCTGCTAAACAGCCCGATTCAAAAGAAGCCATTATTATTCTAGCAGCTAAAGAAGTGGGACCCACTGACTCCTTTGAACTTTATGAAACCCATCTTAATAATCCAATGACCGCTGCAACACTTGGCAAAAATGCTCAATCTCAGTTGGTGTACAAAGCCAAGTATGTGCAAATTAACAATCACCGCTGGTTAGACGGACTTCACAACGGCAGCGAGGTTCCTAATTATTTCACTCGTTATTTAACGACTGTTAAAAATAGAATTGCTGTGCTTGTGACTTTCTCGGCGCACAAAAACTTTTATGCTAAGTACAGTAGTATGTTTCACAATGCCATCATGAGTATGAATATTATTGCATCTCGTGACTTGAGTGCAAAAACAGAATCCAGCCAGATTCGTCCAGGACAAGGGACATTAGGTCAAGCGATTAGCCCTGCTATGCCCGCTGATTTGTATAGTGAATCTACAGAAGACAAAAGCGGTGGAGGCTTAAGTCTTATCTTAGGATTTCTACTTGTTGCAGGCTCTGTTGCAGGACTTTTTTATTACAAGAAAAAGAAGTCCTAATTCATTTTATCGAAAGCTAAAAGTTTGCAGCTGTTGATCTTGGAAGTGTTTTCTAATCACCTGGTTGACTTCATTTTTAGTGATTTTATCGATCTCATCATTATAGGTAATGAAATAATTAGCACCTACACCATAGAAATCTAGAACCATTAAATTAAAAGCCAACTTATCAGATGTTTCCAAAGCTCTTGGTAATTGTGCTTTTGCTAAATTTTTAGCAGCTGATAGTTCTTCATTCGTAATTCCTTTTTCATAAAAGTTTTTAACAAGTTTATGAATCTCAGAAATAGTTTGATCAGCCGCTTCATTTTTAGAAAAGGTAGAAATCACCCAAGAACCTGATACATCTCGGTTGTCCAGGTAAGAATAAATGGAATAAGTCAGTCCCAAATCATCACGTATTTTTTGGTTTAAACGACTTGCAAAAGAACCTCCTAAAATTTCATTCGCCAATCGGTATTTTAAAAAATCAGGATGGGCACGAGGAATTCCAGGTTGAATGATCCGAATTTCTGTTTGGGCCTTGTGCGGTGTTGGAAGAACTCGAAACTTTTCTTTTGCATTCTGTGAAGCCTGGAAAGGAACCTTGAGAACTTCACGAGCTTGATTAGAATTCCAGCTGCTAAACTGCTTGAGAATTTGTTTTTCAATTTCAGGCGATATTCGACCTGAAACCGCTAAATAAGATCCTTTTGGATGATAGTGCTTTTTATAGAAATCGAGAATATTTTTTCTTGTAATTTTATTAATGGAATCCATAGAACCAAAAAGATCTCGACCGTAGGGATGACCCGAGTAAAAATTTTGAGTCATCTCGAGGTCTGCCAAACTTCCCGATCGATCTCTTCTACTTTTCAAACTCACCAACATCAGCTGCTTGACTCGGTTGATTTCATCATCGGGAAACTGAGGCTCAGTCATGATTTTGACAAATAGATCTAAAACTTTAGGAAATTCAGTGGTTAAAGCTTGTGTTGATAAAATGGTAAAATCATAACCTGCATTTGAATCAAAATCAGCTCCTGAATCACTTAGCAAGTCTGAAATTTCTAGTGCCTTTTGTTTTTTTGTTCCCTTATCTAGCAAACTTGAAGTTAAAGAATTCAAACCTTCTAGCCCTGATGGCTCAAAGGCGTTTCCAACAGGAATGAGTAATTGCAGTGCCACCTGAGGTAAACTGTCATCTTGAACGAGGTAAACTTTTAGCCCATTATCCAATTGAACAAGACGCTCATTTTTATAGGTCTTCTTTGCAGTGGATTGTGTGGAATCAGTTGTCGTGAGCGCGCATCCAGATAATAAAAACAGAAATAGTAGGATTAAATTTTTCATATTTATTTTTCTTTCTTCTTTTGTGATTCAGGCCTTAACCAGGCAATAACTCGAGCATTTGAGTTCAAGTACTTTGCAGCCACTCTTTTTAAATCTTCAGCTGTCACTGCTTGATATTTTTCCACATCACTAAAAACAGTTTGATAATCATTTGTCACAATTTCTGCAGATGCCAAAGCTCTAGCCTTAGAATCAGATGTGGACAATCCATCCACAAAGCCTGCCATAAATTGATTTTTTGCACGCAGCAGCTCTCGGTTTGTCACAAGTTGGTTTCTGAGTCTGAATATTTCTCGGTCCACAGACTCCATGATTCGCTTCTCTGATGCTCCTGGTTTTAAAGAAACAAACACACCCCATAGTCCTGCTTGCTTCAGTGACCATTGATAGGCTCCAGTTGCATTAGCAATTTGTCGGTTATAAACAAGATCTTTTGATAATCGACTTGAGGTTCCGTTAGCTAAGATCTGCGATAGAACTTCTAAAGCATAGCTATCAGGATGTCGGTCAGGTACAGACTGGTAGCTAATCATAAGGCTTGGAACTTGTACGTCTTTATACAGCTGCAAAGTGTGTTGCTTTGTCAGTGGTGTAATTTTAAATTCAGGCTCTTTTGGAACTTCTTTTGTTGGTAGGTTTTCGTAATATTGTGTTACTAATCTTTTAGTCTCTTGAATATCAATATCTCCGACAATAACAAGAACAGCATTATTAGGCCCGTAATACTGCTCATAAAAACGTCTGAGAGTTGCATGATCATAGTTTTCAATATCTTTCATGTAACCAATAATGGGCCAACGATAGGGGTGACCTTTAAATAGAATTTCTAATGTTTGTTCGCGAAGAAGTGATTGGGGATTATTATCCACCCGCCACCGGCGCTCTTCCTTCACAACTTCTTTTTCACTGACTAAATCTTCTGGCTTGATAAGTAAGGAGCTCATACGGTCTTTTTCAAGATCCATCATTAGCTCAAGCTTAGAGCTAGGTAAATTTTGATAAAATCCTGTGATATCAAAAGAAGTAAATGCATTATTTACCATTCCATTAGAGTGCATGATCAGATCAAATTCTTTATTTGAATACTTTTTTGATCCTTTAAACATCATATGCTCTAGCATGTGAGCTGAGCCTGTGATGCCCATGGCTTCATTTCGAGAGCCTACACGGTACCAGGTATGATAACTGACCAGCGGAGATTGAGGGTCTCGGTGCAATAGAACAGTCAGATTGTTTTTGAGTTTGAATTTTTCAACAGCCAGTTCAATTTTGAGTGAATCAGCATTGAGTGTTGAGGCCAAAAAGAAGGTAAGCAATAGAACAAGGGACTTCATAGAATTTCTCCAGTCCCTGTATTGTAGGAAGTCTGGAGTTACTGAACAACAAAATCAGTAAAGAAGACGTCTTTGACCACACCTTTGTTCAGAATCGTGTTAATTTCCATGGCAATTTTATCCTTTAAGAATAACTTTCCCTGGATGCTCTCGAGCTCTGAAAAAGACTTATCATTGAGTAGTTGAACAATGCGGTCCCTGACGCGGGCTCTGTTGTCAAAGTCCATGACCTCTTCAAAATCTTTTTTGCCTAACATATTCAAATTGACCTCAAGCCTGATTGTTCTTTTCGGCTCACCGTTTAAATTCACTGTGAATTTTTCCATTGTGTAAACATAGGGAACGTTTTCGAGTGCTGTGTATTGAAAAAGAGGATCTATTTTAATGCTGTCCTCTGTGATCTTAGGTGATTCCCAACCTAAGGTCGAGCTGTAGACTAAAAATGCTCCAGCACTGGTCACAGATAAATTAAAAAATACAAATACAAAGGTCAGAATTTTTTGAATGGGCAGTTTTTTCTTTTCTGCACCTTCTTTTTTATCCTTTTTTTCTTCAGCCATAAAATCTCACTTTTTATTAAGTTACATATCTTTATCGGCAGAACTCGACTCTCGTCTTAGGACAGAAGTCTATTTTCTTTGACATTCTCATCTTGAGACAAAAAAGTAACATTTATGACTTCGAACAGTTCATATTTTAGACAGTTTTAACCGATAGTACATTTGCGATGTCTTTTTTAACTGCCATCTTCTTATTACTATTGAGTTATCCAGTTCTTGCGGAAGAACTGTACCCTGAGAATTTGTTGCAGATCTCTGCCACAGAAGCTTTTTCCAAATATGTCTTTCTGGTTGATAAAGAAAAACGGAAGCTTTTTGTTTATGAGCGTGATGGTGAAACCATCAAAAAAGTGGAAGAGATGAACACTGACATTGGCAAAAACAATGGAAAAAAAGAAAAAGAAAATGATCAAAAAACGCCCGAGGGCATTTACTTTTTCCAAACTAAAAAGACTCAACCAGAAATTCCTTTTTCACTTTATGGAAAAATGGCATTTACAATGGACTACCCTAACCTCTTTGATGTCAGAGAAGGCAAAACAGGTTACGGAATTTGGTTGCACTCAGTTCCTGACGACGTGCCACTGACTCGGGGATCTCGAGGCTGTGTTGTGGTTCGCAATGAAGACATTGAAAAACTTGAAAAATATATCGAGTTTAAACAAACTCCCATCTTGATTTTTGATCAAGTTAAATATGTTCCAATGAGTGAGCATATCAAGCTACGAGAAAAGAAAGCCCAATTCCTGAAGGACTGGATACACGCCTGGGAATCCAAGAATGTTGAAAAGTATATGTCATTTTATGACGAATCTTTTTCTGCACCTGGTTTTAAATTTAAATCCTGGAAGCGTCACAAAGAAAAACTGACTCAGCAGTACGAGTTTGTGCAAGTACGTCTGGATCAGCCGTTTTTGCTAGTTCATAATGATAAAATGATTGTTCGTACTCTTCAAAAGTACACTTCCAACAAACACACTGATTATGGTGTTAAGATTATCTATGCTGTTTTAAAAGATGGTGACTATAAGATTATTCGTGAAGAATGGTCACCGGCCAAGGAAACTGGGGAATCTTTATCAGAAAAAAGAAACCCCTTAGATCAAACTGGGTCCGTTATATCATTTGATTAATTGAGATCTGTATTATCTGAAGCCTCTTTTTTAAGGCTTACTAAATCAATTTTTGATCCCACATCTTGTAAAGCATCGAGATGTTTTTTCAGTTCGTCCTGAGTCAGCAGGCCCTTGTTGAGATTGTACTCAGTTAAGCGCTTATCGAATTTCAAATTTTTCAATGATTTATCTAAAGACATGGGGCCTCCTTCAAGGACTTGGATTACATATCACAAAATTGCATTAGTTCCAATATTTAGGGCCATCTTCTTTTTTATCATTATCAACAACCAGGTGAAGATGCCGTGATTTACGACCCGCCTTTTTTGACTCATCCCGATTTTTCAAACGGCTTTGCAGCCAAAATATCGCAAGCCCCGACACCAGACCTCCAAGGTGGGCCAAATAAGCCACGTTAGAGCCTGAAGTTTGACTGGAGACCATATTGGCAAACTCGATCAACCCCATCAGAGCCACAAAGGTTCTGGCTTTCATCGGAAAGATCATAAAGAAGTAGACGGTTCGATGCCCAAACAAAATACCGTAAGCCAGCATGATTCCATACAAAGCACCAGAAGCACCCACCACAGGAATCACTAAATTACGACCATCCCCAGAAAAGTAAGCATAAGCCGCCATACCAAAACAATAAATAATAGCGGCCCCAAATCCCGTCAGCAGATAGTAAGTCACAAATCTGCGAGACCCCCAAAGTTGCTCGAGCTCTCCACCGAAAAACCAAAGCATTAACATATTAAATAAAATATGTGTGATCTGGCTTGAGTGCATCAACATATAGGTCAGTGTTTGCCAAATTTTGAATTCAAATAAAACTTCTGCAGGCACTAAAGCAAAGTAAGAAGACAATGGAAATTTAAGTAAAGATTCACCAAATAGCTGGACTCCAAACCAACAGGCTGAAGTGATAATAACAATCCATTTTATGGCTGGAGTAAATGGAGCAATACTGAACTGAATGGGTCGATTCATGAAACACCTTCAAAGAATTGCGAGAGCTTTTTAAAACTTTGATCGAGCTCTTCAATGACAACTTTAGTATCTGCAATGAGTGGGAAAAAGTTAAGATCCCCTTCCCAGCGTGGAACAATATGATAGTGAATGTGATGAGGAATCCCTGCACCAGCCGCTTTACCATGATTGAGCCCTAGATTAAAACCTGAAGGCTGATAAACTTTCTGAATGGCTTCAGCAGCTAAGCGAACTGTGAGTTGTAAGTCTTGATATTCAACATCACTTAAGTCAAAAATTTCACCAACGTGTCTTTTAGGTAAAACTAGAAGATGTCCTGAATTGTAAGGGAATTTATTGAGCACAACCATGGAGTGCTGAGTTTGATAGAGACAAAGAGTTTTCAAAGACTTTTTCTTTTTAGCAGCTAAACAAAAAACACAACCCCCCACATCTTTTGCACCTTTAACGTATTTATAACGTTTGGGCCTAAAAAGAATGCGCCGATTAAGTTGAGAGCTGCTTGTTTTACTCAAGCCAAATTCCAGGCATTAAATAAGTAGGTTGATTCATAAGCTGCAAACCTAAAAATTTTTGTAAGCCCTGTTTTGCCACTTGTGAAGCTAAACCATTAATGGTGTCCTCTGATGGCTCTTCACCCAAATCAAAAATGGAGCGAGATTTTTTGGGAACTTCAAAAATTTTATACTGATCTTTTTTTAATTCTGCTAAGGCAGCTGCTTCTTCTACAGCTGTTTCATAGGTCCCGATCACATCAGCAAATTTAAGCTCCACTGCTTTCTTACCTGTGAAAACTCGGCCATCTGTGTATTCATTTAAAATTTCTTCAGTTAAATCTTTTCTTGCTGTTTTCACTTCATCTTTAAATTGTTTATAAACATCATCGATCATATCTTGAAACAGCTGCTTTTCGTCGTCACGCATAGCTCGGTATTCTGCACCTGAGTCCTTAAATTTTCCTGAGGTGATCGAATAGCGGCTGATCTTTGCCCAATCGTAAAGTTTTTCAAGGTTAGCAAAACTCATGATCACACCAATCGAACCAATCAATGCACCTGGAGCCACTACAATTTTGTCACAACCAAGAGCCACGTAATAACCACCACTGGCCATCATCCCTGAAGTGTAGCAAATAATAGGCTTTGAGAATTCATTCCGAGTTTTGATCAATTCTTGATATATTTCCTGAGAAGGACCGACTGCACCACCAGGTGAGTTCACGTTGATCACAATGGCTTTAATATTTTTTTCTTCCCGGTAAGTTTTTAAATTTTCTAAAAACTGTTTTCCGTTGATGATCACACCAACCAAATCGAGATGAAGAATGGATGGCGAATTCATCCCCACACTTGCCACATTTCCACTATAAGATTGAACACCTGATTTAATGAGGGCTGAAAGTCCAATCAGAGCTAAAATAACGAGAACAATTTTAAAAAACGATTTCATGACATTCACCTTACATTTGTAAAAAAAAATCGGGAGAGCTTTAAGACTCTCCCGACTCTAGATTCTTGTCATGATTCTTGGCGTTAGCTAAAGCATTACGCCATAAACCTTATGTTTTATCAGTTTTTACGTTCTTAAGAGCGTCTCCGAAAACATCACCAAGTGAAGTTTTAGAAGTCGAAGTTGCTTTTTTCACGTAATCTTCCACATCAGCTTTAGAGTCTCTGAGTTTAACAAGTTTAGAAGAAAGACCAATCTTTCTTGCATCCTTATCAATAGAAATCACTTCGGCTTTTACTGTTCCACCAACTGCGATGAAATCTTCCGGATGGTTGATTTTGTCAGTTGTCAGTTCAGAAATGTGAATTAATCCTTCAATATCACTTTCAAGTTCTACGAAAGCTCCGAAGTCAGCAAGCTTAGTTACTTTTACTTCGTGTTGAGTTCCGATTGCATACTTGTTTTCAATATTTGACCAAGGGTCACCTTCGAGCTGCTTAATACCAAGGCTGAATCTTTCATTTTCGATATCAACACCTAGTACAACTGCACGAATTTTCGCACCTTTAGCAAACATTTCAGTGGGATTGTTAACTCGTTTTGTCCAAGAGAAATCAGAAATGTGAACAAGTCCGTCAATGCCTTCTTCGATACCAACAAAGATACCAAAGTCAGTGATTGATTTAACTTCACCTTCAATGATTGTTCCAGGAGCATAAGATTCTTTCATCTCGACCCATGGATTTGTTTGAAGCTGCTTCATTCCTAGTGAAATACGACGTTGTTCGCCGTCAATTTCAAGAACTTGAACGTCAACTTCCTGTCCCTGCTGAACAAGTTGGTTGGCGTGCTTAACACGTTTTGTCCAGCTCATTTCTGAAACGTGGATCAAGCCTTCAACACCTTCTGCTAATTCAACGAAAGCACCGTATTCTGTAACAGAAACAATCTTACCTTTTGTTTTAGCACCGATGGGGAAGCCAATTTTAACTTGTTCCCAAGGGTCAGGGTGAAGTTGCTTAACGCCTAAAGATACGCGTTCTTTTTCTTGATCATACTTCAAAATTTTAACTTGAAGCTCGTCACCCACATTCAAGATTTCAGAAGGATGCTTGATGCGTCCCCAGCTCATGTCTGTGATGTGTAAAAGACCGTCCATACCACCTAAATCAATGAAAGCTCCGTAGTCTGTGATGTTTTTCACAAGACCAGTTACGATAGATCCTTCTTTCATTTGATCAAGAGTCTGAGTCTTCATGCTTTCACGCTCTTCTTCTAGAAGGGCACGTCGGCTGAGAACGATATTTCCACGCTTTTTGTTAAACTTGATAACTTTAAATTTATATTTCTTACCGATGTAAACATCCATATTGCGAACAGGACGTAAATCGATTTGTGAACCTGGCAAGAAAGCTTTCACGCCGATATCAACGCTTAAACCACCTTTTACTTTTGCCACTACGATACCTTCGATCACTTCTTCATTTTCAGCAGCTTTCGAAATATCAGTCCACGCACGCAGCATATCCGCTTTATCTTTTGATAAGCCGATCATACCGTTTTCATTTTCAATTCGGTCGATCAAAACTTCGATTTTGTCACCAGGCTGAACCTGACGAACGCCATCAACCACGCGGAATTCATTAATATCAATTAAGCCTTCAGACTTATAATTGATATCAACAAGTACGTAGTCAGTTTGAACTTCAACAACGCGGCCAGAAACAACGTCTCCGACTTTAAAGTCTTGTTCATTTAAAGTTTGCTCGAAGAGCGAACTGAAATCCTCTTTGGATTTTTCATTGTAGAACCCTGGATTTGACGGAATTTTTGAATCTTCCGCGTCCAAAAAGGCGAGTACCTTAGCTTTTTCAGCCTTGGATTTGTTAAGTGTTTTACCCATAGTCAAAATAATTACCTCCTGAGAAAAGCAAACCTCGTAAAACCGGCGCTGGGTGTTCAAAACCCCGGTCGGATCCACTCTTCATATTAGTCTGACGGTTGTAAGGTTTTAGGCCTTTTGTGTCAAAGGAAAAGGCCAGATTGTTTCATGTTGAGACACTTTTAGACGGGAATTTTAACGCGAATGAATTTTTCCACTTTTTCCATCACGTCTGTCAAAGAAAGATGGGTGGTATCAAGGACGAAGGCCTGTTCAGGAACCTGAAGCGGAGCCACTTTACGAGTGGAGTCTTGCTGGTCACGTTGTTGCTGTGAAGCCATAATGTTTTCTGCAGAACCACCCTCTTCGGCTGCCCTGCGAGCGGCCCGATGAGTCTGATCAGCCGTTAAATAGATTTTAGCATGAGCATTGGGGAATACAACAGTGCCGCAGTCACGGCCCTCTGCCACCAATCCAGCGCCACCTAATGAGCAGGCCCGTTGATGATCCAGCAAAGACTTACGAACTTCAGGGTAGTGACTGATTTTAGAGGCAAAATTTCCCACATCTTCACGGAAGATCATATCCGTAACATCAGTGTCGTTAAAGTAAACACAGGTTTTATCATCGGACATCTTGACTGACCATTCATCAGAATGACTAAGAGCTAAAAGGGCATCTATGTCGTCAAATTGAATATTTTTTTGCAAGGCCACGAACGCCAGTCCACGGTAAAAAGCCCCCGTCGAAACCCAGTTCCAACCCATTCTTTTCGCAAGCTCTCGGCTGACTGTGGATTTACCACTAGCAGCAGGCCCATCGATTGTTACAATCCAACCCATATCTAGTTCCGTATTCTTAAAAAAGTTTTCTACCATCAAGTTCAACGTCAAACATCCTCTGGTACCTCGTGGAGTACCTTCTCGAGAGCCTCTAATGCCATTTGATTTTCTGATTCAAGCCCCACACTAATTCTGAGGTGCTTGGGGAAACCATAATTGGCAACCGGGCGAAGAATCACTCCTTTTTTTAATAAACCTTCAAAAACAAGCTTTGCGTCACGACGTGTGTCGAAAAGAACAAAATTACCCTGAGATTTAAAATAAGGGAGTTTGAGTTTTTCAAATTGAATATAGAAGTAATCAAGCCCCTTCCAGGTGATTTCTTGCGTCTTTTTCATAAAAGATTCGTCCTGCAGAGCAGCAACCAGAGCCACCTGTGCAAGGTCGTTGACATTAAATGGCTTTCGAATTCGGTTGAAAATATCAACTGTTGAATCGGGGGCGATCATGGCCCCTACGCGAAGCCCTGCTAATCCGTAGGCTTTTGAAAAGGTTCTTAAAATCACAACTTGCCCTTGAGGATCGAAAAAGTTTTGTGCTGAGACATAATCATGCGCTCTTGCGAACTCATTGTAGGCCTCATCAAAAATCACTAATACTTCTTCGCCTTTTACTGACTCAATCAGTTGCTGAACTTGGGTTTTATTGATGTAGGATCCCGTTGGATTATTGGGATTTGGCACAAAAATCAGTCGCACTTGTGCTTTATTTTTCTGATAAGTTTCTATCAAGTCCTCAGGGTTAGCTTTAATCACTTTTGCACGATTAGCAGCAGCACTGATTTCATAGGCGGCAAAGGCATGATGGATGGTTAAAACAGCCTGCCCTGGTTCGCAGTAAATGCGGCAAAGTAAATCGATCAATTCGTCTGAACCATTACCAAAACCTAAGTTCTGTTTTCGAACTTTCCACTTTTCAGAAACAGTTTCGATCATTTTGAAATGAGTGGGATCTGGGTACAAATGCTGAGATGCCAATGCCAAAGAAATTGCTTTCTGTGCTAGTGGACTAGGGCCCAATGGATTTTCGTTGCTAGCCAATTTAATAATTTGGGTCAGCCCGTATTCACGTTGAGTTTCTGATATCGGCTTACCAGGCTTGTAAGGAACTAAATTCAATAATTCCGGAGAAATTCTCATGTCCAATTTCCTTCCTTTTCAGAAGATACCTTTTTGAGTTATCATGGTCCTTTTGCGGGTTCAACAAGCATGGCAGATTTCACATCAGAAAATGTAAGACTCCTGTTGCACAGAGGTGTGTCTTTTTGTGATGCTGTCTTTGTCAGAAACAATTCAGAAATTTTACTCAGCCGTCGCTGGCTGTATTCTAAGCACAAATTCAAATCAGTATTAGAATCACTTTTAAAACCTTTCGCAGGGACACTGACTGAAGTCGTTCTGCTTGACGAATTTGCCGACCGCCTTTCAGGATTAAGACTGGGTGGCTCGGTGGCGGCTGTATTCCCAAAGGGACTTGAACAAGTCACTTCCTTTTTACAAACTTCTCCGATCCATTCTGAATCAGTCATTTTAGTCGAACCCCTTCAAGACTGGTCAGACACTTGGATGAATGAATCCCTTGAATTGCTAAAAAAGCACACGATAAAAAGAATCGCCTGGCAGTGCTTCCCCCCTGCTGCAGTTCTTGATAAATTTAAAGCAGAAGGTTTTGAAAACTTTTGCATTCCAGAAGATGGACAGTATGCATTTCTGCATTGGCGAAGAAACTTACTGAATGCATCTTGCTCGGGCCCCATTCACGAAATGACTGAAGAAGTTCAGACGACTCTTCAACAAATTGAATGCAAAGCTTCGGTCAAATGGTTAGACGAAGATTTCACTTTGAAAGATTCTACTCTTAATCGCTACGGACTCACATCCGCCTGGACCCATCTGATGCATCTGTGGGCACAGAAAAACAAAGCCACTTCAGTGGATCTTTTTATTTTAGATTGGGACGGTTGCTTTAAAATTGGCCAACCACAGGCCACACGCTGGACACCTTGGGGTGAAGTGAACTGCATCCATCCTTTGCCGGAAGTGAGTCTTTTGAAACAACAGCCCACTCAAACCTTAGAAAAAAATGTCCTTGGTGAATGGCAGTGGATTGGAAAGTCTGATCAGTTTGAACCTGGGCCTGTTTTCTTGGGTCGTGGCCTTAAGCCTACCTTGTTAGATTTAGTGATTGAACCCGAGCTTTTTACTTCTCAATTTGAAGTGAAGTCCATTGGTGTCGAAAAACTCAACCGACAGCTTTCATCCCAATTAGGTTTTAAAAATATCGATGAGCTGAATGTTAAAAAATTGGTTCTGAAACAAAGAGCCATTGAACAGTGGTCCAATGAAATTTTTCACATGGCTTCGACTGATGAAATTTACTTGCTGGGTCCTTTGGTGGAAACTGTTTTACCAACATTAGATGCTGCCGGTTTCAAAAAAATACATGCACAAAACAGTCTACCTGATTTGCATGAACTTGGGAAAAATTATTTATGATTCAGACCTTTGAAACTCTTCATAATCTTTTTGCACCTGAAGTTCAATCCAGTGCATTTTTGGATTTACAAGGTCATATTCTTTCTGCCAACACTAAAAGTGCAGCCTACTTTTTGTCTCCGATTCAAGCGGCTCGTTTTGCAATTTCATATTTTCCTTTGCAAGATGGTGATTGGATGGCTGTCAATGACACTCACATCGGAGGCGTCACACCCCATGGAATCAATTTTTTAGGTCGCCTGGGTCCCTTGATCTGGTCTGTGCGAATGGAAAGCACCTTGGCTTGGAATTTGTCAGAAAAGTGGGAAGATGTGGGTTTTAAAATACCACCCCTGCCAATTAAAATTTCAGGAGAAGTAAATCCTCATATTCCAAAAAACTATTTGGAACTTGTACAGCCACAAGTGTTAAAATTGAATCCACTAATAACTAAACTAAAAAAATATCTTATCTGGAAATCTTCCGAGCTCTCTGCACAAAATCTTGAAAACTTTTTTCAAGCATCAAATTCAGCACTCAAATCTGCTCTTAAAGAAACTCCTTGGATCGAATCTCAACATAAAGCAAAAACTGCCAGTGGAGAGATCTTAAATGCAAAAATACAATTTCAAGAAAAAATGTGCAGCATTGATTTAACTGGCTCTTCACAGTCAAATCAAATCCAAGTTTGTGAAAAAGTTGTCGATTCCATTTTGGTCTATGCTTTGAATAAAAGCCTAGGAAGTTTAAGTTATTACAACCAAGGGACTGAAAGTTTTTTCCAAATTTTAAAACCAAGGCAAAGCTGGCTGAGTCACAGCTCACCCAAGGCTCCGGCCTTGGCTCATTTACTTGGAGCCCCCTTTTTAGAGTCTCATATTAAGCAAATGCTTTTAAAAATGAAGCGCCCGGTGGAAAATTGGACATGTTCGAAAGATGGGTGGTTTCAAGTTTTAGAAAATGAGTCAAAAAAATTCATTAATTCAGATCAAATGCGTGAGTGTTGGGGTCAGAGTTGTGATTTTATTAAAGCTCAAACAGCAACGACCAATGGGCTGCATTTTTTAGCTCTTAAAGATTGTGAAATTTTAGTCGTTCAAGCTGGAAAAATTTTAAGTCAGCCAATCAAATCTTTGCAAACCTTTGAATACAAGATTAGCTAGTTATCGTAGTCTTCTGAAGGAAAGTTCCTAATTCGAAATCTTTCTTCACCGGCTTGATCATAATAAATATTTGTTGGATTAATTGTGTAGTCCACAAGACTTCTAGCAAAATCATCGCTATCAGCCAAGTCGTTACACAGACCAATCAAACCATCACAACCTGGGGCCGTATCAAGATCTGTAGGACGATCAGGAACATAGGCAGGATTGGCTCCTTCGGTCGCAATGTAACCTAGGTAATCCCCGAATCCGTCCCATTCCCGAACATAAACACGAATTCGGTGACGAACTTCATAAGCTTCATTCAGGCAAATAAAAGTATAGGCTTCATTACCGGAAATGATCCCAGAACCGTTACGGTCCGTTTGTGGGTTGATAAAATAAGGCACAGTTGAAACTGTCGCTGTATTAAATGAAACGTGGGTATGACTGGCAGGTGTATAAAAATTAGCAATAGGAAAATTAGTTCCTTCATTAGGGCGCGTGATAGGTGCAATTAAATTATAAGTTTCTGCCAAACCATCACCTGCAAATGTAGTTATAGAGCCAGGATAACCCTCGACCGTAAAACCCAAGTCTGGCCAGTTGGTGCGAGCTGCTCCACCGATGCAAGATTTCATTCCACCAGTTGGTACGTTCCAAGACTCTTCAGTCGTTTCTGAAATCGTCGCAGTTGCAGGCTTCGTGATTGTCTTTGTTAATGTGTAATCACCAAAACAGCAGTTGCCCTGACCCAGTGAAGTTCGGTCATAAACACATCCCGCAGTCACATTACTGCCGCTTGTGGTAATAGTGGCCTCTAGGTGAGACGCAGTTGCACATGAATTGACCCCATCAATGATACAAACCGATGAGGTGATGTTGTCGTTCGCATCTAAGTTCACAGTAATATCAACGCTCTCGGGGCCAAAGCCAACTTCGCTGTTATAGTACCAATAAGTTGATCTTCTAACGTACTGACACATATTAGGAGGAATATTATAAGCCAAATCTAATCCATGAAAATAAAGATCTCCTTCTGGAATATCAACTATGCAGGATAAATCTTGATTTGAAGCACCTTCGACGACTTCACATCGACTGGAAAACGAACCCACAGTTCGAAAGTGTGAGTTCACTTCAGATGTATTTCGAACGGCAATGTAGAAGTTATTAGAATCAAAGCCAGCAGTTGGATCTTCTGGAAGAACTGAAGGAAAGTTATCGCCACCCGCAACTGAGGACCCACCACTACAGCTGATTAAAAATAAGCTGCTGGTCATCAAAAAAAATAATTTAAACCAGTTGAGAATCATAAACTTGAACCCCCGATATAATATTATCGGATTAAGTGTTTATTATTTCAACAAGACCTAGGTCGATTTGCATTAAACAATTTTTGCACCAATTTTAATGAGTGCTTCACGAATTCTTTGGACGTGTTCTGGACTACTTGTTTCAAGTTCAAATTCAATTTTAGTTTCCTTCAAATAAAGTCCAGCTGATACCCGATCATGATGCACTTGCAAAATATTAGCCTTCTGCTCTGCTAAAATCTGAGTCAGCTGATTTAGCTTTCCTGGTACATCTTCCACAATCACAGAAAGGGGAACTAGTCTTCCACGTTTGATTTGGCCTCTTTCGATGACTTTTGCAATCATGTTAAGATCGATATTTCCACCACACAGTAAAATGCAATTTTTTTTCCCCAACTGGACTTTACGGTTCAACACGGCGGCACAACCCGCAGCTCCAGAGCCTTCAGCCACGGTTTTCACTCTTTCAAGCAAAAACACAATGGCTTCTGAAATTTCATCGTCACTGACTGTTACCATTTCATCCACGTACTTAGAGATGAAATTATCAAACATTAGCTTCGATGGTTTCTTAATTGCAATTCCGTCTGCAATGGTTGCAATTTTTAAAAGTTTTTGATTAGGCTGCACACCTTTGAATAAATCCACCATTCCAGGGGCCTGTTCACTTTGCACTCCAATGATTCGAATTTTTGGATTTAATGTTTTGAGTGCTATGGCAATTCCACTAATAAGTCCGCCACCACCAACAGGAATCACAACCGTATCTAAACCAGGAATTTGCTCGAAAAGTTCAAGCCCTATTGTTCCCTGTCCTGCGATCACATGCGGATCTTCATAGGGAGGAATAAAAACAAGATTTTGTTTTTTAGAAAGTTCTTGGGCTTTTTCAAAAGCTTCATCATAGATATCACCATGTAAAATAACTTCAGCGCCGTAGGCTTGAGTGGCCATAACTTTAGCTAAGGGTGCCGTTTGCGGCATAACGATGGTGGCTTTAACTCCAGCAAGAGTAGCAGATAAAGCCACACCTTGAGCATGGTTACCAGCTGAACTGGCCACAACTCCACGTTTTTTTTCATCTTCACTTAACGTAGAAATTTTATTGTAAGCTCCACGAATTTTAAAACTTCCGGTCTTTTGTGAATTTTCAAATTTAAAAAAAATTTCAGCACCTGCTAATCGGCTGGCACTGACACTGTGATCGACGTGGGTCAATTGTATCATTTTTTCTAAACGTGACCGGGCTTCGCGAATATTTTCGAATGAAACTTTCATTTTTTCATTATTCACGAATCCCAATAAACTGTCAGCCCCAATATGGGCGGATAGTCCCGCCAAGGAAGAGCTGAACTTTTGTACTCCTCAGCCATTTCCATTTCTGTTTTCACTCCTATGGCCCAGGACTCATCGAAGTAAAAAAATGGGATCAGTTCTTTACTACATACAGAGCAATTCTTAATTAGCTGGCCTGGCGCTGCTTCACAAACATGGTGACAAGCATGACAACGTCTCAAATGAAGACGGTGATTCATTGGTTCCTAACCTCTCACCCACACTGATATGGGACTAGTTTATCTTAGTCCTTTGTCTTGCAAAAGAGAGAGACAGCTTTATTCCCATTACAGCCCATTTCATGACACATTGACTTGACGCGTTATCAATTATTGATACACACGAATTATTGAAGAACACATGGCTAAAAACCGATGAAAACTTGATTGTGAAAAGTGATCTAAAATCTGCATTTATTTTAATATTATTAGGAGGCCTAGTTTTAGGTCATCCGCTGACACTTTATGCGCAAAATGATTGTCTGCAAAAAGGAACCTGTACCATGCGGGACTTACCTTACTGCAAAAAAGAAACTCGTGACACACCACCTCAGTGGGTCACAATCACAGGTTTTGATTCTAAAAACGACACAAGTGCAGCAGTTAACAAAAACTATTTAATTGGCGAACAAAGCGAATCTAAACACCCTTTTATTGTTCCTAAAAGATCTGTGGTGCAACTTCATCCACTATCACAGGCCTTATTTGAACAAAATCCAAAGAAAAAAATTTCGCCCAGAACTCTTCTTGGTGTTCGAGTTTTAAGTGTTCCACCGGATACAAAAAAACTCCACGAAAATGCCAACCCAAAAATAAAATCAATTGCCACCTACCGAGAGCACTTTTTTAATAGCAGTATAAAGCCCGAATTTGCAGGACCTGGCAGTGTGGGCTTCGTTAAGTTTGAAGACCTTGAAAAAGTAGAAGATCAAAAGGGTTATATTTTTATGCTTAAAAAAGATTCCCCTTTATATAAAAATATTGCAAGCGACACTGGCGAAGAAGCTATCGCCCTAGAGTTAGCGCAAGAAAATAAAAAATATTTGGTCAACCATTGCTGTGGACCCGATGGTGAGTGCCGAGACTTTGCCATTTACAAAGCCTTGAATCCAAAAACAGGGAATCAAATTTCAACCCGTGTTTCACTTGAATCAGATTGTGAAAGTTGCCTTGCCAATGAAATGATACCCATGAAAAAAGATTTCGTGGCACCTCTGCAAAGTTTGCTAGATGTATTAAATCAACAACAAAGAATGACCATGTCTCAATTTAACTTTGTAGACTCGCGGGGCTTTGTCCAATTACCCGTTAGCGATGTGGATCCAAAAACTGGCTATAAAAAAGGCCCTTTTGGATCTCTTCAATATGAACCTGAACCAGGACATGCAGACACCTATCTAAAGCCAGAAGTGGCCTGTGGATTTACACAGCTGTTAAAAACCTATCAAAAAAAGCATTGTCTCAATAATAATTTCAGCTGCCAAGTCGAATTCGGAAACGCAAGTCACGCACTGCATGTCCACAGAGTGAATGAAAAAATCTGGCCCAGCAATGGACACACCAACGGTGAATGCATTGACATAAGACCCATGTATAACATTGACACAAAAGCAGGAGGTCGCAGCTTCAAAAGCGAGCACTTTAATAAAGAAAAATTCAGTGAATTTTTAAAGTTAGCTAGTGAATTAGGATCTGGGCCTTGCTTTACAAGCCGAAAAGATTTACCCAACTGCTTGCATGATGAAAAACATCACGATGATCATCTTCATATTTGTTTTCCAAGAAAAATAGGATCAGAATTAAACCCGAAACTAATGAAATCTTGCCTGAATGGAGTTAAGTAATGAAAATCATTTTAAGCATTTTAATTTTATCTTTACATGTGAATGCCTTTGAATTGATTGACTCAAATAGCTTTCAAGCTTTAAGCCAAGAACAACAGGTTCGCTATTTGACAGAAGTTCAAAAAATAGTTGTAGGAATCACAAAAAAGTCATCCTACTCAGCAGAGAATGAATCCGACAGATCCAGATCACCCGCCAACGTAAAGCCTGATCTGTCTAACTGGAGCCGAAAACCAAAAACTGCAACTTCACCATCACCTCAGGTTGTGCCACAAGAAACCTCACCCACTTATTTTAATCCTGAATTAAATAGAAATATCCCCCAACCACCACTGGAAAAGCAAGCTGCGAAAACTGAAACTAAAAAACCAGAAACTAAAAAGCCAGTCGTCACCGATTCTGAACCTCAAAAAACCAAGACCGAGCCAACCCATTTTCGCTGCATGCATTCAGGATTTGTCATTGAAGAAGACCCATGCACAGGGTTTCAAAAGATTCCCAATTGGATGGGAATAGATGGAATAACAGAAAAAAACAAATCTTGTGCCCCAGGATTATCGGTATGTAACCCCATTCTATTTGGTTTGGATCTTTCAGATAATTGTAATTCATTATTGGAAGGTGAATGTTCAAAAACAGCTAAGCCCTTTTGTGCAAAACGTGGACTTTGGCCGACGGAAGAGTGCCATCAAATGGCCACTGCCAATGGAAACCGAGGAACGTGGATTGCAGCTGAAATTAGCTCTCAAATAAAACCTTCTTTGTACGAAAAGTACCAACAGCAAATGAAGGGCCTGTGTGATCCAGAAAAAATTAAAACCAATCCTTTTGCTGAGTTTAAAAATGGACAAAAGCGCAGTGATAAGACAGCTCAGGCTGTGCGTGATGATCTGACGAAGACTTGTGAATGGGCTTCTAAACAAGTTGCCATTTTAAATGAGACCATCGTGGATCAAACACAAGATAAAAGTTATAGTGCACCTAAAAAAGCTAAAGATCAGAAATAATTTTTTAGCTTTGGCATATTTGTGCGAAGGATTCTGGATTTAAAGACGCCCCACCAATTAAAAATCCAGAAATGGATTTTTGCTGGATCAATTCTTTAGCGTTATCGGGCTTCACGCTTCCGCCGTACAAAACGGGTGCTCCACTGAATCCATTTTCGTTTAGCCATGTGACTACTTGGCTTTGAGTTTCTTGTGCCTGCTGAGGAGTCGCTGTCAGTCCCGTTCCAATGGCCCATACAGGCTCATAAGCAATGATCAGCTTTTCGGACTTAACATCTTTTAAGCCTAGCTGAAGTTGATTTTTTAAAACTTCAAATGTTTGTCCTGATTTTCTTTGTTCTAAAGTTTCTCCAATGCAAAACACGCAGCGCATTCCAATATCTTGCGCAAATTTAACTTTTTGGTTCAATACAGAGTCTGATTCAGCAAACAAGCTACGGCGTTCAGAGTGACCAACCAATGCATATTCGCAGCCCATGGACATTGCCACACTGGCGCTGTTTTCACCTGTAAGTGCGCCTTCTGATTTTGATGAAATATTTTGTACGCCAATTTTAATTTGAGTGCCTTTAGTTGATTCAATGGCAGATTCTACACAAAGTGCAGGTGGGAATACTAAAACGAGCTGGCTTTGCGCTGGTAATAAAAGTTGAGCAAAAAATTCCCGAGTCTCTTGGGGGGATTTATACATCTTCCAATTGGCTGCAAAAATTTTCATAATCGAACTACCTTCCATGTTTATAACGAACAGCTTCTAGTCCTGGCATCACATCGCCTTGAAGATATTCAAGGCTGGCCCCGCCACCCGTCGATATATGAGTCATACTGCTAGCATAACCTGAAGCTTCGGCAGCTGCTGCACTATCACCGCCACCTACAATTTTAAGAGCGTCCACTTCGGATAAAATTTTTGCTATGGCAAAAGTTCCTTTGGCCATTTCAGGAACTTCAAACACACCCATGGGACCATTCCAAAAAATAGTTTTTGCATTTTTTAAAGCGGCATTGAACTGGGCGATGGATTGAGGCCCGATATCGACCCCCATGTATCCTTCAGGGATATTAACTTCTTTTATGGTTTTAATATCAGAAACATTTTTAATTCCAGTGGAAACAATGTGATCGATTGGCAGTAAAAGTGATTTATTACGGGCTTTGATTCGTTCGACCATTTCAGCTGCAAAACGAACTTTATCCTGTTCAATTCTTGAGCTACCCACTTGGTGCCCCATGGCTTTTAAAAATGTGTAGGCCATGGCACCACCAATAATAAATCCATCCACCACATCTAAAAGCTTTTCAATAACTGCAATTTTGTCAGAAACTTTTGAACCACCTAAAATGGCCCAGTAAGGACGACTTGGATTTTTAATAAGCTGATCAAGAAATTGAATTTCTTTTTCAATAAGAAGTCCGACACCTCTGTTTTTCATGAGTTTTGGTAAGGCGTGGATCGTAGCATGGGCCCTGTGGGAAGCACCGAAGGCGTCATTGATATAAATATCAGTGTGTTTAGCTAATTCCTGTGCCAATTCTTCAGAATCTTTTGTTTCACCCTCTTCAAAACGAATGTTTTCCAAAAGAACCAACTGATTTTTTTTCATGCCCATGACCAGATGCTTGATGGCAGCACTTTCCACTTCGTCCAACAAAAAAACTTCTGTGCTTAAAAGTTCAGACAGCCTTTTTGCGACAGGTTCTAGGGAAAATTCTTTATCTTCACGGGACTTAGGTCTTCCTAAGTGGGAAGCCATCAAAACCCGGGCCCCTTTTTCCAAAAGATACTTAATCGTAGGCAGGCTTGCAGTGATTCGAGTTTCATCAGAGATTTTCCCATTTTCCATGGGAACATTGAGGTCAAGTCTTAAAAAAACGACCTTATCTTGATATTCGAACTCACCGATGGTTTTTATATTTTTCAAGCCTTGCATTGGAATTAGACTCCTTTTTCAGTCATATACTTGATGAAGTCCACCATGCGGTGACTAAAGCCAGTTTCGTTATCATACCAAGATAATACTTTTGCCATTCTTGGGTTCACAACCATTGTGGATGGTAGATCAATGATTGAACTGAATTTGTTACCGTTGAAATCAATGGACACAAGTTCCTTTTTTTCAACTGCAAGTACACCTTTTAAATTTGTCTGTGAGGCTTCTATCAAAGCCTGATTCACTTGATCTTTAGTTAAATCTTTTTCTGATCTAAAAGTGAAGTCCACCAAAGAAACATTCGGAGTAGGAACTCGGATGGCCATGCCGTCCACTTTTCCTTTTAGCTGCGGAAGAACAAGAGCCACGGCTTTTGCAGCACCCGTCGATGTGGGAATCATAGAAGCACCCGCTGTGCGCGCCCGTCTTAGATCTTTATGTGAAGAGTCCAGAATTTTTTGATCATTGGTGTAAGAGTGAATGGTTGTCATCATACCGTGTTCAATACCAAAGGTTTCTTGAAGAACTTTTGCTAAGGGGGCTAAACAATTGGTTGTACATGATGCATTGGAAATGAATTGGTGTTTAGAAGGATCATAGCTTTCATGATTGATACCAAAAACAACTGTCATATCAACACCGTCTGCAGGTGCTGATATAAACACCTTTTTTGCTCCGGCCGTGATATGTTTTTGATAATCATTACGGTCTTTTAAAGCTCCCGTGCATTCTAAAACCACATCAACTCCCCAATCCTTCCAAGGAATTTCAGCTGGATTTTTTGTTGAAGAGTAAGGAATTGATTTACCGTTCACCACAATAGCGTTTTCCGTGTGAGAAACATCCGCTGGAAACTGACCATGAGTACTATCGTATTTCAAAAGGTGGGCAGAACCTGCAATAGAGTCGAGATTATTTATACCTACGATATCGAGTTGATCAAAACCTGCACGAAAAAGAACTCGACCGATGCGACCAAATCCATTGATACCAACTTTTAATTTTTTCATAGCTAAGACCCCTAATTGATTAAAGGATTGAAGGTGGTCTTTGTCTCATGTTTAGGATTTTGAAGCAAGAAGAGCATTCAGCTTGGGCATCAGTTGATAGGCATTCGCAGTGGTCTGATGGGCCAATGTTTCCATGGTTACAGCCTTAAGATCTGCCACTACCTTTGCCGTGTGAATCATATGAGAGGATGTGTTTTTTTTGCCTCTGAGCGGTGCGGGGGACAAAAAGGGGGCATCTGTTTCCACATGAATTCTGTCCATCGGCAAGTACTGGACCGTTTTTCGCAAATCATCAGCATTTTTAAAAGTCACAACTCCGCTGATTGAAATATTAAATCCCAAATCAAGAGCTTTTTCCGCCAGCCACTGAGTTCCAGTAAAACAGTGAATCAAACCAGTTACCCGGCCCTTAAATTCCGATAAAATTTCCACTGTATCAGGCTCTGCATCACGAGTATGAATTTCCACAGGCAAATTGAGCTCGCTTGCAATTTGCAGTTGCCTGCGAAAACAATCCTTCTGAATGGCAGCTGGAGTTTTATTATAATAGTAATCCAGTCCCATTTCGCCTAAAGCGACCACTTCTTTTTTGGGACCCAATTGCCGCATCTGGGCTTCAGCCTGCTCTGACCAAGTGATGCCGTCGTGGGGGTGAACACCAATTGTGCAAGCGACTTGAGGATAAAATTTTTCCGCGATTTGTATAACCACAGGCCAGTCCTGAGGTTCTGTTCCGATGGTGATGATTTGCTGAATATTTTCTTTGAGAGCTAATTGCAAGGCCTCTTCTGGAGAATGTTCCAAGCGATCCAAATGGGCGTGCATATCAATAAAATAATTTGTCATCATCGAAGTCCAATATACAAGGATTCAAATGATAAGACAGCGTCTTTATTAAAAGCTTGCTGTTTTTGCAGCTCAAGAATCTTAACAAACGTGACTTCTAATTTTTCCATAGGCATTTGTGATAATTTCTTTAAATCATCTCTGAGATCCATATTTCTTAAAACATCTTTCTCATTCCAGTAAAGAAAACTCGCATCCCGAATCATACTGAGCATAAAGGAAAGACCCATTTTTAAATCTTCTCGGTTTTTAACCAAGTCCTTCCAAGCTTCTTGAGATAAAAAATCATCTGAAGTCAGGAGTTGATTTAAAAAGTGAGCCCAACTTTTTCGAAACTCAAAGTTTTGATTCTCGACCAACTCTGTCAGTCGATCCATTCGCCCTTGAGAGGCCAAGATCGCCCAATCAGGACCCACTTGGTGCTTCTGCATATCTTCGATAGAAAGTGGATTAAATTTAAAAACTTTTGCGCGGGACCTGATTGTCGAAAGGACACTGGTTGTAGATGCTGCAGTCAAAATAAAAACAGTTCCGTGAGGGGGCTCTTCAAGGGTTTTCAGTAAAATATTAGCTGTAGCAGCCCTTAATTTTTCTGCCTCTTCAATAATTACAAATCTTTTTTTAGATAATGACCTAAGCTGACAAAAATGCAGAACATCATGGGCTTGATCTACTTTGATAGAAGCCCCTTCGGCCTGAATGTGCAAAACACTTTCATGTTGCCTTTGAGAAACTCTTAAACAAGATCCACATTGTCCACAGGCTTGATCAAGTTCGCCTTCACATAGCACTTGTTGAATCATGGCAAAAGTGGATTTTATTTTTCCTATACCAGAAGGACCTACGAATAAAAAAGTCCCTTCAAGACTTTCTTTACTGATAAGCTTTGACCAGGCATTAAACAAAGCCTCATGGCCGATGATAGAGTTGCGTAATGAATTCATTTAAGAAATCCAACCTAATTGAATAAGCTTTTTTTGCAGTTCGATAAATAACTCATTGGATGGTTTTGAAGCATCTAAAATAAGCCATTTTTGTGCATCCACCTGAGCCGCTTGTAAAAATCCTTGGCGAACTCGCTGGTGAAAATCTTGAGCTTCGGACTCGATTCGGTCTGCCAAAACTCCGCTTGTGGCTTCACGATTTTTACGGCGCTTTTCACTTTCTTGAACTGACAAATCCAATAAAACATTAAGATCTGCCGAAAGTCCGTCAGTGGCAAAATGGTTAAGGGCTTCCACTTTTTCCCAACCAATGCCTCTGGCTGTGCCTTGAAAGGCTAAACTGCTGGCAGTGAATCGATCGGTCAAAACCCATTTTTTACTTTGAAGTGCAGGACGAATGAGCTGATCCACATGCTGTGCACGAGACGCTTCGTACAAAAGGAGTTCGGTGCGAGCCGTAGGTGGATTTTGTGATTTTTCTAAAATCAAGTCTCTGATTTTGTCACCCAAAGGTGTGCCTCCGGGCTCTCGAGTGATGACGTAATCAATGGCGCGGCTTTTTAACAGGGATTCAAGCAGCTGTAATAAAGAGCTTTTACCTGATCCGTCGAGGCCCTCAAATGCAATAAAATACATGTCCTTTGAGGTCCCATAGGCCTTTGTTTTTGTCATGAAGATCTTGGTTAACGCTAAGCATAATGAAGTGTCAGATCCTGCGTCTTCATTTACTGTCCCCACTTATTAAACCTGGGAGCTCCAATATGGAAACACTTATTACTGTCGTTCACATCCTTGTCGCACTTGTTTTGATTGGACTTGTTCTCATTCAAGACTCTAAGGGTGGAGCTCTTGGCATTGGCGGTGGCGGTGGCGGCTCCAATTCCGTTTTAGGTTCTGGTGGTGCTCAAACTTTAGCTGCAAAAGCCACTCGTTGGGTCGCCGTTGTATTTGCGCTTACATCCATTGGCCTTTCAGTGATGACTGCTCAAAAAACAAAATCAGTTGTGGAAAACTTAGGAACTGTATCCGCTCCTGTCGCACCGGCCAATGCACCCGTTGCACCAGCCGATACTCCAGCAACAACTGCACCAGCAGCCACCACTCAGGAAGTTCCAGCTGCAACTCCTGAAACTAAATAGTTGTACTGAACATTTTCGATGAGTCTTACTCCTCGGCTTGCTAAAAAAATATTAGTTATTCTATTCGGCATTTTGCTAGTTTTGATCGGTGCTTATTATCAAATTAAGCCCACTCAAAATAAAAATAATTCTCTTAAGAATCCAGGTAACGAACTGGCACCTCGCCTAAGAAACAGTCTCATTCAACAGACTCGAAATTTTCAAAGATGCTGGCTGCAAAGCCGAATGAATCCTGACGACCAAGTTTGGCAAATCTATGTTGATGTTGAGCCCAACGGCCGAGTGAAAGAATTCAAAATTTTAAATTCACAAAAAATCGATTCCAATACTTTGAAATGTTTGATTGAAACTGGCTACAGGTTGAAGTTTCCTACTTTTTTAGGTGAAAGCTTTTCCTTCACAATCCCCATCGTCATGAAACGTGTTAACGATAATCGTTAATGTAATCGATTCTGTCGGGAATCCATGGATCATGCAAAATAGTGGTCTCGGTCACTAGTGGTGTGCTGGGTTCAAAAGAGGCATGCAGCAATCCCTTTTCAACAAAAAAAGGTTTTAATTTGTTATAGCTTTTTTCATTTACAATTCCTCTGCGAATCAATTCCTGAAAGGAGCTCATCAATTCTTCAGGAGTAAAATCGTAGGAATGGGTCATGTTGTTGGCGATATCATAAACGTCTTGAGTTTCTAACCATCCGAACTGAAATAAATCAATGGCCACCTGGAAAGTGTTCATCGTAGGCATGGTTCGCCTACCAAACTTTAAATAGTAATCAGGATCTGTGTCTTTGGCTAAATTAATATAGATTTTTTCCACTGGATCCCGGTCAGGAACTTGGGCTTGTAATATTAGAATCTCGTCCACTTGATCCGATGTACATCCAAGATCTTCTAATATTGAACGCAAGGCTTGTGTTGAAAACCGACGAGCACAAATATCAGAATAAAGATTATAAATTATAGCATCTGCTTCAGAATCATCACCCCAACAGATTTGCCGAACATCATCCCTGAGACGCATTCTAAGTTGCAAAAGAGCCTGAATTTTAAAACCCACTTGTTTTGTGAGCCTCCACCAGCGACCCGGGACCAGGTTTTTTAAGTTGTCCTTAAAAAAGCAACCCAAAGGACGTATGGAATCGATCTGCAATTTTTCGATGATTCTTTCCTCCATTTGCGGAGGTGAGGCCGTAATAAAATAGATGGGGAAACTTCGATCTTCAACGTTGGGGCTGACAAACCGCTTGGATAGGGCCTGCAGTAAAGTATCCGTTCCTGGCACATTACGCTTGCTCATCGCCCTTTCAAGAATAGTTTGTAAAAGCCCGCTGACACTGTCGATGGAGGTGTCCAAATAGGTTTTATCCATATCCCAGACAAAAACTTGAGAAGCTTTTCTTTCGACGGCCTCTGGAACATAGGAAAAAAAGGCCACATCACCAAAAATTTGCGCTCGAGTTTGCCAGTGTTGCCATTTCGCCATATCCCATGATACCAGAAAAACATGAAACGTCTCGATTTTTTTCCATTGCTCAACTGGCCATCAAGTCTTCCCTCCATTTCCATCGGTGATGTTCTAATTGCAGGATTTGATTTGAATGAAACTGAATCGATTCACAGACTTCCCTATGAGTCTCCTGAAAAAACCAGTTTGCAGATTTTTGAAGTTCACCCTTTGCTGACTTTTCCAGAAGTCGCTCGGATTCTTAGTCACCCACTTTCTACGGGCTGGCTGAACAAAGATCATTTGATTCAAACTTACGGCTTTCATCCAAGCTCTGATTTTTATAAGATTTGCGAATTATTAGTACAGCTTCCACTGGATTTTCAAAATTGGGTGGGAATGAAAAAAATGGGAGCTTCCGAGCTTTTTCCGCTGCTTTCTCTGAGTTTAGAACAAAGTATCAAGATTGCAGATTCAATAATAGAAAAGCCTGAGTCCAAGTCAGATACAGCTCAAAAAATTGAATGGCTAACAGATTTGATTCTTATGAATCACCCCATTGATGAATTACTCACAAAGAATTTATCACAACTTCGCCTTGTGCGGTTTCCTGAAACATCCAAAAGAGATGAATACTTAAAGAGCTCATCACTTCCTTGGTCAGGTCCCATTAAAACAAAATTACACCGAAAAGGTGATACAGCTGGATTTGATGTTCAATTTTTTGCTAGCTCACCCACCGAACTTCTTAAAATTGCTGAAAACCTGAAGAAAGTGGCTTCCTCTTGGAATTCCAACCTTCAATAGAATTGCTCGATTTTTTTGATACTGTTTTTATTGATCATCAATCAGCTGATTCCGATGTTGCAAAAAGATTCACTCAAATTTTTCCAAAAAATAAAATCCAATTTGTTGACCAACAACCCTGGTCAGAACTCAAAAGGACGCTATCTGCAGAAGAATTTGATCGCTCTAAGAAAAATTTGTTTATTACGGAATTTAAAGGCCAATTTTTTAAGCGCTGTCCTGGATCATCACAAGCTAAAGTACTGAATTGCTGCAACTATCATGTTCTTAATTTGGGCTCTCAATGCAATATGAATTGCTCTTATTGCTATTTACAAAGTTATTTAAATACACCCATCGCTAAAATTTATTCAAATCTTGATCAGGCTCTACAAGAATTAACAGATATGTCTGAAAAAAGTGCTCACCTTCCCTTTCGCGTAGGAACAGGAGAAATCATTGATTCCTTATCGCTGGATGGGCTGACTTTATTTTCAAGAAAACTAATTCCCTTTTTTCAAAAGCTCCCCCATTGGACTTTAGAATTTAAAACAAAGTCAGATCAAGTGGATCAATTTTTAGATCTAGGGCCTAGCCCCAATACAGTGGTCAGCTGGTCGCTGAACTGCCAAGAAGTGATTGATCAAGAAGAACATCGGACTGCAAGTCTTGAGAAAAGGCTTTTAGCTGCAGAAAAGTGTATTAAGGCTGGATTTTCTGTCGCCTTTCACTTGGATCCTCTTATTTGGCATCCAGATTGGAAATCAAATTACTTGGGCCTTGTGAACGAAATAATATGTCGATTCACACCTGAACAAGTCAATGTGATCTCTATGGGAACTCTCAGGTTTCAACCTGAACAAAAAAATATGATGAGGCAACGCTTTGGCCTGTCTTCCTTAGTTACGAGTGCAGAGATGTTTCCGTCCGAAGGGGCCAAGCTTAGATATGATGCTAGTCTTCGCCACGAAATGTTTCGCACTCTTTACAATCAGTTTAAAAAGAATAATGAAAAATGGAAAATATTTTTATGTATGGAAACACCTGAAACCTGGGTTTCAGCACTTGATTCACAACCTTCTCACAAACCCGAGCTAAAAGAACTATTCAGACCCCTTCCTAAAGTTTAATTTTTTGATCAAGTATTAGTCAGTCGATTTCATTTTGATCACTTGTGATTGAATTTCTTTATTAATTTTTAAAACTCGCTGATCCTAGATTCATCAGGAGATTTTTATGAAGAAGTTTTTCATCATAGCATTAGCAGCTTCAATGAGTGGATGTTTTTCGAGTGAAGATAAAGGAGCTGTCGAAGTTGGCACTGTGGTAACAGGTGAAGCTGATTTTACTATCGTATCTCCACCACCGAGTAGTGATAGCTCTGAGGGCACACTGAATCCTGATGATACAGCTCCTATCGTTGAAGAAGCTCCTACCGATGAAGCTGAGTTCACTTTCACTATTAATGATGGTGCAACATCAACAAATGATAATTCACTTAGACTTCAATTTGGCAGCATCTATCCGTTCTTCAACGAAATCAAAATAAGTTCAAATGCAGAATGCCAGGGCGGAGTTTTCGAACCTTTCGTTGCTTCAAAACTCGTATCTGATTTTACAAAAAACTCGAGAGTCATTTATTCTGTGAAATTCAAAGAACCCGATGGTCTTCAATCATTATGTTACAGAGCCTCTATCCTTCATGATAATGTAGGTCCCGAGATCCAATTCATCAAATCCCCCGCTGCAAGCTTGCAACAAGGCGAGAGCTCAGAGATTCAATTTTCTGTCAGTGATGTTTCGGGAGTAAAAGAAGTAAAATGTCGTCTCAATTCTATACAGAGAACTTGCCAAGCTGGAATCAACACCGTTCTGTTATCTCAAATGCCAGAAGGTAATTACACTTTTTCAGTGGAAGCTAAAGACAATTTTGATCAAGTTTCAATACAGTCTGTGCAATGGAATGTGGTCAGCCTTGCCAAATTTTTATCACAAAATATTTTAATTAAAGAAGACAAAAAAGTGGATGTGTTGATTGTGATCGACAACTCAGGATCCATGGCCTTTGAACAAAAAAACATGGCTCAGCGTGTGCGAAATATGCTTTCCATCTTACGAGGTTTTGACTACCGCATTGGTGTAACTACGACTGATCCCAATCCAACAAAGTCTAATAAAGGTGTGATCTACTACGGAGACGGAGATTTAATTCCTATCGTGGGTCAAAATGGAGCAAAATGGGTGGAATCTAGCTTAGATGAAACCGTTGCTCAAAACGCATTAGGCCTGACTCTTCAGCGCCCCGAAACAGGTTCGGGAAGTGAGCAAGGAATTCGCTCTGTTTACCGATTTGTTGAAAAAGCTTCAAGCCATCAGTTTTTTCGAGAAGGTGCTAACTTTGCAACTTTAGTTATCACAGATGAAGATGAATCTGCCAACACAACTAAAAATGATCCCCAGCAGTTACTACAGTTAATTTCTACAAATTTTCTTAATCAGAAGGCTTATTCATTTCATTCGATCATTACCAAACCAGATGATACCGATTGTAAGAATACTCAGGGTGCCACTTACGGATTTCGTTACAAAACAATTTCAGAATTAACTGGTGGTGTGATTGGTTCTGTTTGTGAAAGTGATTACGCCTCTCAGGTGAACGGGATCTCGACAGCTATCCGAGATCTAATTAAACAAATGACTTTAACTTGTGAACCACTGCCTGAGTTTCCCATCACATTAACAAAGGACGGCATCAGTTTCACAGCCACTTATAAAGTGGAAGGTGTTAATTTAAAATTTGATGATGCTTTGCCTGCTGGGGATTACAAAATTAATTATGCTTGCCTGAAATAAAAATCATATTTTTATTTCAGTGATTGGAAATTCAATCCAGTCTTCATTCTTAGGAAAATGATCGGGACGCTTCTCGGTCATTTTCTTTTCTTTAAGGTAGGCTGTGTAAGCGCAAATGAAGGCATCAAAGGCGTGCACACTATGCACCATGATCTGGATATCTTCTTTGTATAAAAAAACCACATCATGATCTTGCAAAGAAGTTAAAATTTGCTTCCTACAGGCCTCGCCAACTGCTGATTTACGGTAAGACCTTAAATCACTTTTTTTAATTTTCAGATGTCTTCCCAAACGCCACACACTTAATGGTGGAAAGACTTCGATCCAGTCCACTTCAGAGCATCGCTTCTTTAAAAAATGCGCCCTGGCTAGCAGGGGCGCTGAATTAGCCCCCATGGCGTGGGAAACCTCAAAACTTTGTTCGAGTTCAGAGCTAATAATAGATTCCACACATCGTTGAGTGTAGGGAGTAAAAATTTTCACTGATTTTTTCTTTTTACGATCTGACTTTTGCTTGTTCCAAAACCACTGGATATGGGACTCTTGGCAGATTTCAAAACCCGGGCACTTGAGTTGACAGGTCATGCATTGTGGAAGTGACCAAGGTTGATCCACAGCCAATGTTTCTACAGTTGGTGAATAACCAATAATTAAATCAGCAATTTTCAGATCAGAGGAAATATTTTCTTCGGCCTGTATGGAGTGAAAAAGCTTAGATAGAAAAACTTTATTTTGCTGAGGGTAGTGATCGATGAGTGCAAGGCAAGCTTTGTCAGTTTTACCACCTGCTAAACTAAGTCCTAAAAACTTTTGTGAAGTGGGTTCTCGATCATGGGACAGGGACTTGCGTTCATGACTTGGAAGTTTTGCTTTTGACATGCCTCAATCACCTGATCCCTTGTTTTTGGTGGAGTCCAAACCAGAATACATCCACCACCGCCTGCTCCGCAAATTTTAACAGCCTCAGCCCCTGCTTTTTTCGTAATGACTTCCAGATGCTGTATCTCCGGACTACTAAATGAGGGGGCTAAACGAATCCGAGCTTCATATTCTGAATTAAAAAGGCTGGGTAAAAGTTTCCAGTTTTGATCCTGTAAGGATTTTTGCATTTCTAAAGAAATTTGTTTGAGATCTCGAAGGGCCTTTATAGTGGTTGAATCTTTTTGCACAGCTGCTTTTAAAACTTCAAAGTTGTTAATCCCCGAGTGATGGGATTTACCGGTATAGACCAGAAGAAAATGATCGCTTAACGGTGAGTTTTTAATGTCCATCACCTGCTGCTTGATTCCAGTTTCACTGTATTTTAAAAAATTCAGCCCACCAGTCACAGCTGGATAATAGTCCTGGGTTCCTGTGGGCGTGTTCAAAACCTGCGCCTCTAAGTTGTGGGCAATATGGACAATTTCATGAACACTAGAAAATTGATGATCAAAAAATTGGGCAAAAGCTTTAAGCATTGAAATGGTCAAAGAAGAGCTGCCCCCCAAACCCCCGCCTACTGGCGACTGAGACTGGGTGGTCAATTTAAAACCCTTTTGACTATTAAAAAAGCCTAAAACTGATCTAAAAAGTTGAGTCTGTGGATCGGGGTCTGAAAGTGCTTTTTCACGTGTTTGATATTTAAGATGTAAATTAAGATCCTTTGAAATCCACTCGAGCTCTTGATTCTCTTCAATTTCCACCTGTGTCCAAATATCAATGGCCACATTCACAGTGGTAGCCCCTCCGATAAATTGATAAAGTGGCCAAAGGTCTAGGGTCCCGCCAGCTAAATCCACTCGAGTCGGAGACTTGACGACAATTTTCATTTTACACTCGATTCTTTTAGATCAATCAATTTTTGAATTTCCAGTTGAATGATTTGGGCATCATCCATTTGAAATATTTCATCAGACTTGGAAGTTTTAGCAAACGCTTCGTGATCTTTAAACTCAGACCAATAAAAATCCATTAGAACTTTCCCTTGAGCATCTTTCATACTGACATTGTAGGTCCAATTCAATTGAGTCACTGGTTGATTAAGATACTGATAAACCTTAAGTGCATTCATTTTATTGATAAAATCACTGACGACTTGATCCTTGTCCGACCACTTGCCATTCACTTTCACAAAATTTTGGGATTTTAATTTTGTTTTTAACTGAACCTCTGTAACTGATTTTTTATCAAATTGGAAAGGCAGGGTTTTATCACGCAGATCAGATAATTTTATCGACCTTAACTTTTCCATGACCTGAGGACCAAAACGAATATTCATTTCAGGAACATTTAAAGATACCAATAAATCCTTGGAATTTTTATCAAGGTAAAATTCTGACTTGTAATTAAGTGCATCACCCAGAAGCTGTAATGACATCAGTCTTTTACCCGACGGTTTAGTTTGTAGTGGTTGAATTCCTTTCGAGGAGCTCACTTGAGTCAAAATTTCTCTGACAGAATTTTGATCTAGAATCAATTGATTGAATTTTTCAGCCTGCCACTGACCATCTTTGTTTTTTAAGTGAATCTGACCTTGTTGGTTAGAAATATTAATTTCATTCACTTTGGAAATAAGGGGTCTAAATAACCTTAAGTTTCTAAAGCCCTCTGCAGGTTTGGATAAAAATGAAAACCAAGTGTCACCGGAAGTCAGAATGGTGTCTTGCTTATCTTTTCTTAGAAAGTAAAGTCCTTCAAAGTTTTTCTTCAACGAAACTTCCACTGATTGCTTGTTTCCACTATTATCCTCAAATGCAATGGAACCAAGACTGGGACTTAAACCATAAACGGCTAAATCCACAGCTGGGGTTATTGAAATTTGATCGACTGCTTGCTCTAACATCACTTGATCCAAAAGGGATTCCACGATCTCATTGTCTGCTTGATCTTGGACAGGCTCTAGCAAATTCCAACCATCAGGAGTTCGGTTTAATTTGATACTTTGCCCAGAAGTTAAAATTTCAATTTTCTGAATTTGATCTTTTTTAAAAGTAACAATTTGATTCAGTTGTTTTTTTTCTTCAACTTCGTTGAGCTCTCTTTTGTATTCTCCGAAATAGGCGTAGAGGCCTAATCCAAAAACCAATGCTAGTAAGATCAGAAGATTCTTATTTTTCATGACTTTGCATGACCTCGCCTTTGATACCAAAACGTGATCGAAATAATAAGCAGAATCAAGGGCACTGCGAACAGAAATAGATAAAAGGTACCTTGCTTGGCTGTGGTGACCATGATCTCTGTTCTTTTCACCTCTCGAGGAGTGATGCTAATGAGGCCCTCTTCTTCAGTCAGAAATGAAGTGGAATTTAATGCCAAATCCCGGTTTAAACTTTGATAAAGCATATGGTTAGTTAAAAACTCTGCATCACCAAAAACAAGCAACTGAAATGGCTGATCAGCGCCGGGAAATAAACCACTGACTTCAAGTGCAAAATCATAGGGACCCTTTGTTAAAACTGGTGAATTGGTGTCAGGCAAGCGAAACGCCACAGCATTTTCATCTGCCCCCACAAGGGTTTCCACTTGAATACCTTCAGGCACATTGGCTTTTTTAAAGCTCATGGGCCAATCCATTCTTACAATGTCGGCTTGATTTTGAAAAACCTTTGTCACGGGACTAGATGCAGAAAACAAATTTCCGATGGTGCCACCTTCAATAAAGCCAATTCCACGAAAACTTGATTTTACAAAATTATTTTCCGCATAAATTCCAAGCTTGGCGAGCAAACTTTCAAGGCCCACTGTTTTATTGGGCTCAAGGGCTAACAAAAGATTTCCACCTTTTTTAAGATATTTTTCAACCTCATTTAATTCGTAATTTGTAAATGAGCGCATGGGTCTTACGATCAAAACTGTATCCGCATCATCAGGAATCTGAGGCTCTGTGGGCAAATTCAAAGTTTTTACATTGAAGCTATTATTTTCAATTAACAATTTAAAAGCATTCAGGCCTGAAGCTTCTTGAGAGTCCTCGATATTAGCTTCACCGTGCCCTGTAATGAAATAAACATTTTTCATTTTTTCACGAGTCACTTTTATAATCGCTTGAGTAATTTCCTGCTCATCAACTTTTTCAATCCGGTTTCTTTTAGTTCCATATTCGACAAAAGCAAGGCCACTACCTTTGGTCACACCATACTCTTCTGCTTTTTGTGGATTTTGATTCAGTTCTATAAATTCAAGGTCTACCAAATTGGACTGATCTTGATACTTCTTTATCAGATCCCGAAAAGCTTTACGATTTTCTTCAACACCTTGTGTGCCATCTTTATAAAAAAATAAGATTTTCAATTCACTTTTCAAATCTTTTACGATTTTAATTGATTGATCACTTAGGGTATTGGTTTGAGTCTGGGAAAAATCCCAGGTTTTATTTCTTTTAACTGCGATATAATTCGTTAGCACGACTAACAAAATAACCAAGGCCACCATGGCCCCCATATTCATTCCGTGCTTGGTGGTTTTCATAGTAAAAAAATCAGCAAGATTTTTTCTTTCAATAAAGGCTGCAATTCCAGAAAAACCCAAACCGAAACCAATAAGTATTGAATAGAAAGGCATCCAACTGCCAAGTAAGGATTTTGTAATGACAAAACCAACAAAGGCCATGACTGCAAAGATAAGAAATATTTTACTTATTTTTTTCATGAGGCTCTCCAACGGTGAGATTCAACAACTCTTTCAGCAAGAAATAAAAACAATCCAATGAAAGTTATAAAAAATGTAATGGATTGGAAACGAAACAAGCCCTCGACCATTCCAGACAAATGCGTGCTTAAAGAAATGTGCTCGAAGACTTGCCTTGCCGTTTGACTGTCCACAGCTTCAACTCCGATACCTACGAACCAAATGGAAACATTCAAAATAACAGACATGATGTAAGCAATCAGCACACTTTCAGTCATTGAAGAACAAAATAAATTCATAGCTGCGTAAATGAGGCTCAAACTAAAAATTCCACTGAAAGCCAAAATCAAAGTGGGCCAATGGATTTGGTCAACGAATAACAAAGTCATCAGGGGATACAAAAGAGCCATGAACATAATACCTAAAATAGCACCACTGACTGCTAAAAACTTACCACCAACTATGGACCAAGAGCTGACTGGAGAAGTCAGAAGTAAATCAAAAGTGCGCATTTTTTTTTCTTCAGCGATCAACTTCATTGTAAAAGCAGGCACAATGAAAATGAGGATCAGATTCATATAACTAAGATGCCTTAAATAAAGCCCGTAATGAATGTTGGCCTGTTGGTCACCTATCATTCCGGGGGCTGCTCTTTGTAAGCCTTCCGCAAACATATCGAAATGCACTGGGAATAGTAAACTTAAGATTAAGGAAATCAAAAAGGTCACAAAATAAAAAGTCGGAGTCAGAAAAAAACTTTTTAATTCTTTTTTTGCAATAACCCATGTGGCGTTCATACTAAATTCTCCTGGCCATAGGTGAGTTTTAAAAATACATCCTCAAGATCTAGACGTTTAGGACTGAATTCAATAATCCCCGCTTTTGACAGTACAAGTTGGTTGAGAATCTCATCATGAACTTGATCTCGCCCATCAAATTGAATATCCCAATCCAATTGTGTTCCAGAGACATTTAAAATTCCCGATCTTCCATTCAATTGAGATTTCACATCATAGGGAGTTCTTAATTTTACTTTTAGTATGGAAGTTCCTTTTTCCAATTTTTCTAAATTTTCGATGGAATCTTCTGCGACTATGCGGCCTTTATTAATTATAATTGCTTTGTCACAAACAGCTTGGACCTCTGAAAGAATATGAGTGGATAAAATAATGGTGTGCTGACCTTTTAATTCTTTGATCAACTGACGAATTTCAGCCACTTGCTTGGGGTCAAGCCCCACGGTGGGTTCATCCAGAATCAAAACCTCTGGATCGCTGACTATCGCCTGAGCAATGCCAACGCGCTGACGGAAACCTTTCGACAAAGTTCCAATCAAGCGACCCGAAACTTCTTGTAAATGAGTTTTCTCAATGGCCCTGTCGACATTTTTTTTGATCTCGGATTTTGGAATTTGTTTTAATTCAGCGACAAATTGCAAATAATCTTTTACAAACATATCTGTGTAAACAGGCGGAGTTTCAGGTAAGTAGCCGATTCGTTTTTTGACTTCCATGGGATTTTCAAAAACATCAAAGCCTGCCACTTTGGCTTCTCCGCTGGTGGGAGCCATAAATCCTGTGATAATTTTCATAGTGGTGGATTTACCAGCTCCGTTGGGCCCTAAGAACCCAACCACGTCACCTTTTTTTAAGTTAAAATGAATCTGATCGATAGCCTTAATAGGGCCATAGCTTTTGCACAGGTTTTTGACTTCAACCACAATGACTCCTTTGACATATTCTTCGAGTCTCATGATATTTCTGATTACGTGAGTGTCAAGGTATGATGATTGTGAAAGTTCGTTCATTTTGATAGTGAACGCGACCAATTTTATCACCTTTAATGGGGCGAACAAATCGACACTCAGCAACGACAACATCAAGGCGTGTTCCTGATAATGAAAGCTTAGATTTCATGCTCGACTCAGCAAGCCAAAGAGCCGCTTCATGCAAAACTAAGTCGGGAACTTTTTGGTTTTTATCACGGGCCACAATGACATGAGAGCTTGGATAATCACGCAAATGCACCCACAAATCCCATGCTTTTGCGGATCTTAACAGTGCTAGGTTATCCGATGCACTTTTACCTTTTGAGGCAACAAATCCAGAAAATGTTTTTGTTCTTCCCTCGGCACCAGCGTCCTTAAGCTGTTGCCGTCCTTGAACAGGCTGTACTTTTTGAAACACCCCAGTGGCCAAAGCTTTTTCTAATTCAGCAATTTCTTTAGTTAAAATTTCAATGCGGTCAAAGGTCCCCTGTTTTTTTTTCTGCAATAACTTATTCTTTTGAAAACACTTTTGCATGAGATCATTACGACTTAGATTTTCTTTCAAAAAAGAAGCCCACTCGACTGGTAGCTCTGAAATTGGCTGAGATTTCAAAAGCTCTCCTAATACTGACCACTGAAGTCCTTCATCAGAATCCAACTGAGCTTGCATGGCCAATAAGGCTTTTTTCTTTTTTTGTACAGCTTGCTGGATTTTAACCACTTCCGGGTTGGCAGCAACCGGTACGGCTGAGTTTGGTGATTTAATGATTTGAGCTTGTTCCTTCAGCCACTCAAATTTAATGTCTGATGATTCCCTGTGAGATCCTTCAACACTAGGTGCAGGGGCCAGATCCCGAGGTTTTGCCCAGGAAATACTTTTTCCATCAATGCGAGCCACTACATTGACAGCTTTGGGAATCAAATGAATTTCTAAAATTAATTTTCTTTCTTTTGAGGCCAGCTCCACTTCAAAAATTCGTCCTTGATCAGCTAAAAGCCTGGCCTCTACAAAATACAAATTTCTTGCATTCGAATTGAGAAATAGGGCCAATGGCTTAGGCCCTATTTTTTTTCGCCAAGGAGTTTCCTCGAACAATACCACACTCATGGGTTGCTGAGGCGTTAATTCCAGAAGCCACCAGATGCGGCCTTGCCTATAAAGTGATAACTGCAAACCCTTGGTATGAGTTTCAATTTCTTGCAGCTGTGCACCCTTCAACGTGTTCAACTCTTTGATGTGATCTTGAAGTTCTGCAAGCGACATGGCCTTCATGAATTACAACTTTATTTCTTTGATTTGTTCACAATTCAAAGGTCGTAATTTTTTATCAAGCCCTGGTAAGTACGACGGAGTACCCAACACACCTAATTTCTTGGCCTCTGCATAGCTCATAAGATAAAAAGCTTTCGGATTTATGCTTTTTATCACAGCAGTAAGTTGTAAACTTCTTGCCCACTTTTTTGATTCCATAGCCACTATTGTGAAATTATTTTTAGTTTTTGAATCACACTGACTTAATAAAATAAGAGCTTTCTTACAGGCTTCACAGTTTTCTTGCACAAATAAATAAGGCCCCAGGCTGGGTTTTAACTCGGTTTCCCCAGTGGAATTCAAGTTCAGGGCTGTTTGTGCCATGGAAATTTGAAAATAGAGAAGACTCGTCATTAGAAACATAGATAAGTATTATCATAATGAAACAATTTAAAAACACCAAGAAGTTTGAAGTTTTCGTATGTTCTATCAGCAAGTGTAAAATCTTAATCACCTGTTTCTCGATTTGAAACAATCAAACCCAACCTCGATGATCTGCTGGATTTTGATTGGGCACAGATATTGAAGTATTGAATCTCATGATGAAACTCCTTTATGTCCTAGTCATATTAATTGGTGCCCAATCTCAAACCCTAGCCGACACTGTCGATTTACGGGATGCAGTCCCTGTATTAACAAATCAAGACGAAGTTTATGCAGAGGTCAGTCAAGAGGTCGACGGCGTGGACTTCAGAAGCTGGGAATCGGATTTTAATCAATCCATTGAAAATCAACCCTCTGATTGTAAGGGTAAAAATTGTAAATTTAAAAACAAGCAGGCATTTGATCCCTCTTGGGATCTATAATTTTTTTCGAATTAAGCATCCATACATAGGGCCCATACCTGATCGATCGGGTAAGTACTGAAACCCATGCTCGGTCCATTCAGGCTGCACTTCCAATTCAGGCTTAAGAATTTCAACCTGATCCTTTTTTTTCTTTAAAAGTTTTTGGATAACACCATCATTTTCAATCGGTGAAACTGAACAAGTGGAATACATGATAAATCCACCTGGTTTAATGGCACTCCAAGCGCTACTTAATAATGAGTACTGTTTGATGCTTAAGCCCTGGGTTCTTTTTGGACTCCAGTGGCTGAGTTCCTGTTGATTTTCAAGCAAGTGAGCCTCACCGGAACAGGGCGCATCTAACAATACAGCATCAAATTGACCGGGTTGCCTGAGGCCAAATTGTGCCCCATCTAGGCCTTTGATCCACAGACGATTTTCACGTTGCTCTTTAGGAATGTAATTCTGTAAAACTTTTTTTAATGCTTCTCTTCTGGGTGCCGAGATTTCATTGCAAACAAGTTCTGTTTGTTTTGGCATGCGAGAAAATAAAACAAGGCTTTTTCCCCCAGGGGCTGCACACATATCAAGTATTTTCTCTGCGTTCTGAAGTGGAAGACAACGAGCCACTAAAACACTGGCAGGATCCAAAATATAATGAATCAACTGCCCTTCTAAATCCCGGGATAAAATTTTCCCTGACTGATGGGTGGCCAGTTCACTTAATTTAACCTCTGCATCCCTTAAAGAGTACTCAACTCGGTGACTATGACCTAAAGCATTTTTTAAAACAGGCCATCGCTCGAGGTAAATTTGTGAATAGTAATTTTCAAACTCCTGAGATCCCACGCCTTAACCTTTTTTTGGAAAATGACAATAAAATTGAGTTCCCTGCCCCGGACGACTTCTAACTTCGATCGAGCCTCCATGACCTTGCATGATGTGCTTAGCAATGGCTAGGCCTAAACCCGTACCGCCCGCTTCACGTGAACGACCCCGATCAATTCTATAAAATCTTTCAAAAAGTCTTGCATGATGCTCTTGAGGAATTCCAGGTCCGTTATCCGAAACCACAAGTAAAATTTCCTGATCAGTATTTTTCCATTGGATCTGGATTTCTTTTTGTTCAGGAATGTATTTAATGGCATTGGAAACCAGATTTCTTAAAACTTGCTCGACTTTTTGCGAATCGGCATTCATCTCTGATACTTCACTGAAACTTTTAATCACAATATTTTTTTCTTGCGCTAAAAGTGCCAATTCACCAACCACTGTTTGAGTCAATTGAAGCGGAGAAAAGTACTGCAAGCGAATTTCTGTACCAGATTCCATTTTTGATAAATTCAACAGATCGTTAACTAAATCGATCAATCGATCCACGTTTCTAGACACAATAGAAATAAATTTACCTGCCTGATCCAAACGATTATTTTCGATATCTTCACGTAAGGTCTCCACGTAGCCCTTGATGGATGTCAGTGGAGTGCGAAGTTCATGGGAAGCGTTGCCAACAAAATCAATGCGTATGGCTTCTGCCTTTTTAATATCTGAAATGTCGTGAAAGACGGCCACAATTTCGTAAAGTTCCTGATTTTTTTGCATAAGCACAGGCGCAAGACTGATCGTAAAAAACCTGGAATCAGAATCAATCAAAGTGGGAAGCTTTAAAGTTAGTTTTTGGCTTTGACCATTTTTAATGACTTCATCAATGGCATTTAATATTTCTGGTTGATTAAATACCTGGTTTACTTTTCTTTTCTTACTCGATGAATTCTCACCAATGAAATGGGCAGCAAATTGAGGATTAAAAAAAACAATCTGCTGATCCAAATTAAAAGTCACCACTGCTTCTTGAATGGCACCCAGAAAAGCTTGGCTTTCCTCGCGCTCTCGGTACCAGTCAGCCTTCTGATTTTTCAAAGTCACAAACAAAGAGTAAACAGGCTTAATGATAATCAAGGTACTGACCAAACAGGAAACCGAGGTCAGCAAGACATAGTACATGTTCCAGGGCATGCCTTTGAGCAAAAAAATAAATCCGTACAAAGCATTAAAAACAGCAAGCTGAGTTAAAAAACTCAAAGAAAAAATACGCCATGGGAATCTTTTAGAAATCATGAGGGTAAGTTCACGTCAGACTTGTAGCGGTAACCGATGCCTCGAATGGTATCCACATGATCAGCCCATTCGGCTAGTTTTTTTCTAAGACCAAAAATATGAGTGTCCACTGTTCGGCCCGTGACACTTATACCTTCTCCCTGCACTCGCTCGATCAGCTGATCACGGGTTAAAACTCGTCCTTGATGCTGAATCAGAATAGCAAGCAGTTTGTATTCAGAAGGAGTCAAATGAAGAGGCTGCCCTTTGAGACTGACTTCATAGGTATCAAAATTAATTTTCAATCCATCTATATCGAAAATATTCTGTGCTACGGTTTCCTGCTGGCCCGATCTACGCAAAAGAACTTTGACTCGAGCTAAAAAAACAGAAGGATCAAAAGGTTTTGTTAAATAATCATCAGCGCCTTTTTCCAAACCAAAAACAATGTCTTGGGGTTCAGACTTAGCTGTGACCATTAAAACTCGTGATTGAGTCGAGTGTGTTTTTAATCGATCTAAAAATTCCACGCCACTCATGCCAGGAAGCATCCAATCAAGAATTAACAAATCAAATTTATGAGTTTTCATTTTATCTAGGGCTTCTTCACTGCTACCACTTTCAGTGACATGATAGCCTTGTCTTGATAAATGCAAAGACATGAGTTCTCGGATCTCTATTTCGTCTTCAACAACGTGAACCTTAAAGGCAGCAAGATTCATAGAAAACCTCCATGGCGAATATCCTGACCCGCTTCTGTGTAGATGACATCTTCAGCAATATTAGTGGCATGATCACCGAATCGTTCCAGATTTCTAGCAATCAAAATAAGCGCTAAATATTTTTCAGCTGATTGGGGATCTTTTTTGAGCTCGATGATCATGTCAGTTTGAACTTTAGCTTTTAATGTATCAACTTCATCATCCATCATCAAAACTCGTTCAGCCACTTTTGCATCATGCTTTACAAAAGAGCTTAAAGACTTTTCAATCATTTCTTGAACTAAAGAAAACATGGTTCTAATGATCGGAAGGTTCAAATCATCACCACGTTTCAAAGCGTCTTTACCAATGTGTGCAATGTTCACACATTGATCGCCCATTCTTTCCAAATCCGTATTGATTTTAACAAGAGCCACTGTGGTTCTTAAATCTTTTGCCACTGGTCCATTTTGAGCTATAAATTCCACAGCCTCTTCGTCAACTTGCTTGTGCCATTCGTTAATTTGCTTCTCGATTTCAAACACTTGATCAAATATTTCAATGCGTTTTTCTATTAAAGCTTGTAGAACCAGTCCCAATGCTTTTTGAGTGTGTTGGCCCATCTGATTGGCCTTGTTTCTTAAATTTTCAAGCTGAGTTGAGTGGGATCTATCCATACAATACTCCTAATCTGACTTAAGCGAGAAGTCTATTTTAACGTCAAAAACGCTTATGTTTAACCAAATCTTAACAGCTAAAAGACCTTTGAAAGACCGACCCTAACCAATTCAATTTGGCGACTTTTAGCTGAATGCTCAGAGCCATAAAGTGTAGATTCATAATATAAACCCCAATCAAAAAGCTCTGGTTCAGATTTAAGCCAAGCGGCTGTCACTGAGGTCAGTCCTTTATTGCTGAGATTCACCCTGAGGGAATCATAGCGTACAAGAATTTGTTGCAGGGGGTTGAGAGTGTAGTAAAGTTCAACCCGGTAAGCATCAGTTCGTATATTGCGGGGTTCAGTGAGTTCCGTGAAAGTCATACCTTCTGCTCTGCCACTGCTTTCAAAATCAGAATTAGAGTCTGCGGCATAAAGAAATTCTAAGCCAAGACCGATCCGTCCCCACTGATTTTGATGTCTCAATAAAATTCGTGACTTTTCAGAAACGGAATCTTCAACCTGGTCCACCCGACCAAAACTGAGCCACCCTGACCACAGTATATCTTCAAAATTATGAAAGTAGCCCAATTGAATTTCTTTACTGGCTCCAACTTCAGCCGTTCGATTTTCCTCACCGTTAACAAAAGCAAAAGAGAATTTATGCTGCTCTTTCCATTGGTAAATCCCTTGGTAGCCCATGTCTGAATCATTTAAAAATTGATACCTGCGAGAGAGATTTTTACTGGAATCACCAAAATTATCAAACAATGAAATCCGAGCTTCTTCCGTTCGCCACAGAGGTCTGATCAAACCCAATTCATGTGTCCACTGGGGCGTACGGGAGGGTTGCCAAGACAGATAAGCGTTTTCCATTTTTGTTTGATAACTGCTGGTGTTGTCCCGCTTCTCGGCCAAGTCGAATCTTAACTCAAGCTTCAATTGATCTTGAGCATTGTAAAAATCAAAAGATGGCAGAATTTCAAGCCGACTTATTTCAAAGGCTGTTTGCCCTGTTTTGGATGTAGGACTGTGATTGTATTCAAAATAGAAATCAGCCTCACCCTTCAATTTAAGATCAATATTTTCTGCCAAACACAAAGATGATAAAAACGAAAAAAATATTAGAGAAATCATCTGTCAAGAAAATCATAACGTAAGATTTGTTGCAAGTCTCAAAAAGCCTCTTTAATCTATTAGCATGAGAATATCTGCCATTGATCTTGGTTCCAACGCAGCTCGAATGATTGTAGCCGAATGGCATGGTGATCGGTTCGAGATCTTAAAAAAATACCGAGTTCCATTAAGACTTGGCACTGATGTTTTTCAAACGGGTGTGATCTCGGATGGTATATTGAAAAAAGCAGAGGGATGCTTTCAAGAATTTTCAGAAGTGAATCACAAAATGGGTGTGATCAAGTGCCGGGCTGTTGCCACAAGTGCCGTTCGTGAATCAAGAAACAAAACAGAATTTGTTTCCCGAATTCAGACCGCATCTAAAATTCAACTGGAATTAATCAGTGGCCTGGAAGAAGCTCAACTTGTTTTCACAGCCGTTAAACATCAAATTAACTTGAAAAGAAAAAATGCAATATTAATTGATGTGGGTGGTGGCAGCGTAGAAGTGACCCACGTTCAAGATGGATCCATCAAAAACTCAGAAAGCTTTTCCTTGGGCACAGTTCGCATGCTTGAATATTTGCGCACCAGAAAGATGTCTGAGCAACACATCAAAATCGTTTTAGGTGATCTTTTAAAACCAGTGGTTGAATTTTTTGATAAAAAAATGAGTGGTATTGCCTTTGATATGGCTGTTGGAACCGGTGGAAATCTGGAATGTATGGCCAAATTAAAAACTCAAATTTTACATGACTTAGCCAACGAGTCCGTGCTGACTCAAGAACTGGGTTTTCTATTTGATCGACTACTTAAAACCAGCCTCCGTGACCGCGTGGCCTTACTTGGCATGAGAGAAGACCGGGCCGATGTGATCGTTCCTGCCACTGCCGTTGTTGAAATGATTTTAAGGCAAGCGGGTATTGATCAAATTCAAATACCAGGCGTTGGTTTACGTGATGGTCTTTTGTTTTCTATGATCTAAATTTGTCCTGGCTTACCATCATCGTTAGAAGGCGGTATTGGTATTGAGGGCTGATCACAAAAACCATTCTTAAAAACTTCAGCCTGTTGTCTAGTAAGCTTAGTTTTTGATTTTTGTTTTTTTCGAAGCTCATTCAAAGACTTGACCTCTTGAGGGCATTCCTTCACGGGAATTGGATAGTTTAAATCACTGGCACAATTCAAACGAGACTGAAAATCTTGAGCTTTTTTACGGCAAAGATAATAGCCAATTTCATCTCGGCATTTTTCTTTCAAAGAACTGAACTCGGACTCCAATGTTGCAAGCCTAGCAACTTTGTAGCACATTTCTGGATCCTGATCTTTTATAAAGTTGGCACCTGCATAAGAAATACAGTCCGATAAAAAAAACATCAAATTGGCTTTGGTATAAGTTCTTACGTGCTCACCACGCTGAACACAGTATTCAAAACTGGCATTTTTAAGAGCTAATTGGTGACCGTTGTTCACCATCTTATCGTATTTTTCAGAGTCAATCAGTAGTTGAAGGACTCGAGGGTTAGCAAAACTGTAGGTAGAAATGCAGAGTAACATTATAATAATACTTTTCATTTTTACTTCCTTTCACGAAGTACAAGCTTAGGTGACATCAACCATTGTAACTGAGCAGAGCTAGGTCCAAGACTTTTTAAAGTGTCCACTTCTAAGCACATCAAACCTGCTTTTTTAAATTCTAAAAACGCGTACTCGTTACCTGCTAATAAATAGGTGGCTAGAAGACTTAAGTTAGGTTCATGACCGACAACTGCAAAAGTAGAACCTTTAAAATTTTGTGATTTAATCCACTTTACAAAGGCTTGGGGTGGGCTTTGAGGAACAAGCTCAGCACACTCTTTAATTTTTAATTCACTGTAAACTTGAGAGATAATTTCAGCTGATTGTCTTGCACGGGTGTAAGGGCTTGTGATCACAAGATCAAAGTTTTTGACCCAACGTCTTTTCATAAGACCCGTCATTTTTTCTAGTCTTCGACAACCTTTTAAAGTTAAGGGTCTAAAGGCATCGTCCATTTTAGTTTTTTTAAAAAATTCTTCACGCTCTTGAGCCACGCTGTGACGAATAAGTATTAATTGAATCATAAAGACTCTTTCTTTTGCTTTTCTTTTTGCTCTTGCTCAGATTTTAAACGATTTTTTGTGAGATCAATTAACTTTTGGTGCAAACCTATGCTCTCCGATTTTCTTTGTGTGTAATTTCCCTTAGAGTCCATATCCCAGGCTTGCCTTCCGTCTTTCAATGAAAGTTGCAAGGACTCCCAAAGTTTTTCTTTTAAATTACGATCATAAATAGGAACTAAGGCCTCCACACGAGCATGTAAGTTTCTGTACATCCAATCAGCCGAACCAATAAAGAATAGGCCATCAACAGGATCTGCCGCTGCATTTCTGAAATAATAAACTCTCGAGTGTTCTAAAAATCTTCCCAGAATAGAAATCACACGAATTTTTTCAGAAAGTCCGTTGGTCTTTGGACGCATACAACAAAAACCTCTGACTATTAAATCAATGTCCACACCACTTTGTGAGGCCGAATAAAGTGCCAAAGAAATATCATTTTCTTCCATGTTATTAAACTTGGCGATAATTTGAGCAGGCTTTCCGGCTTTGGCATTTTCACCTTCGCGCTCGATCATTTTAATCATCTGATGAAACATATTCACAGGTGCGACCAGTAAATTTTTATATTCAGTCTTTAGTGATCGACCTGTTAAATAATGAAAAAATTCAACTACATCATTGGTGATTTCATCTCGGGCGGTTAATAAGCCAAAGTCTGTGTAAAACCTTGAGGTGCTAACATTGTAATTACCCGTTCCGATATGACAGTAGCAATTGAGTCCCTCTTCTTCTTGCCTAACAATCAAAGTGGTTTTGGCGTGAGTTTTTAAGCCCACCACTCCGTAAACAACATGCACGCCAGCACTTTCAAGTTCTTGTGCCCAGTAAATGTTTCTCTCTTCATCAAAGCGTGCTTTTAATTCTACCAGACACACCACTTGCTTTCCCATTTCAGCCGCTTCAATCAATGATTTAACAAACGGAGAATTATCTCCCGTTCGGTAAAGAGTCATTTTGATGGCTAGCACTTTAGGATCATGGGCCGCTTCTCTGACAAATCTTTCCACTGTTGAAGAAAAGCTTTCATAGGGGTGGTGCAAAAGATGATCGCTTGCCCTGATGATATTAAAAATAGATTGGGATTCATCCGCAAAAGCATGAGGAGTGATCGATGAAAATGATTCAAATTTTAAGTCTTTTCTAGGTAAGTCAGCAAAGAATAAAAGATCTCCATAATCCAGTTCACCTGAATGCTCATAAACGTCTTCTGGTTTAAGCTCAAGCTCATCAATTAAAAATTGCAAGATCCAAAGATCAGGATTAGGCCCGTGTTGTAATCTTACGACTTCAGCGAAACGTCTCTGCCGAAGTTCTTCTGTGATGGATTGTAAAAGATCTTCGGCATCCTCTTCGTCCCTGTCAGAATCTGCATTACGAGTGATTCTAAAGGGCATGACATTGAGGACCTGCATATGAGGAAAAAGATCTTGCAAGTTTTCTGTTATCACATCCAAAAGGCTGATGTACTTTTCAACAGACTTATCCACTTGAATCCACGCTGGTAACACTTTAGGAACTTTGATGCGTGCAAATAATTTTTCTTCTCGGTCAGGATGTCTAAGGGTGACCCCAAGGGAAGTCGAGAGATTTGATATAAATGGAAACGGATGCCCCGGATCCACAGATAAGGGCGTCAAGACAGGAAAGACATTTTTCAAATAGTATTTTTTGACAGAGTCTTTTTCTTTTGGCGTTAAGTCTGACCACTTCGAAATGCGAATTCCCGATTCCACTAATTTTTTCTTCAATTCATCATAGCACTGACTTTGCGATAGCATCATGGGACCCACGAATTTGCGAATGGCCATTAATTGCTGCTCGGAGGTTTGTCCGTCAGAGGATTTAGTTGAAACGTTGTAGGCCAATTGCCTTTTCAATCCCCCCACACGTTTCATAAAAAATTCATCTAAATTAGATCCTGAAATCGATAGGAAACGAAATCTTTCAAGCAATGGCTGCCGTTGATCCTGAGCTTCTTGCAAAACTCTTAAATTAAAACGTAACCAACCAATTTCCCTGTTGGTAAATTCTGATGATGAAGACCGAGTGTGCTGAAGATATTTGAGCTTGCGCGGAGCTCTTTTTCGCGTGGCCGAGGGAGGAGAATTTCTTTTTCGAGTCGTCTTCATATTTCTATTGTGTCTAAGCTTGCTGAAAGACTCAATTTTTTAATTGTTTCAGATTAAGACAAGATTTTTTCAAGCCTCGACTTCAGTTGGTGGGGGGGATTGACCGATAATAATGTATGGCTCAAGGTTTAGCTCGCTATCATGGTCGAGCCCCACGTTATATTCTTAATACCCTTGACGACTCTTTGATTCGAGTCGCAGGGCCTCGCCAACTTCCTTGGGAAGAAGGCACAGAGATTAAAAATATCTCGCTGACAGGTCTTGCCTTTACAGCCCCCAGTGATCTTTGTCCTTTACTGGGTGAGGTCATCAAGATTCAATTCGATGTACCTGGATCCCAACCTATGGCTTGCTATGCAGTGGCAACACGCATTGACCCTCTGAAGGGCCAACAGATGCTGGTAGGTGTACACTTTTACAAACTAGAGATGTCACAACGAGTGGCTTTGGCCCAGGGGTTATCACAAAAACTCAGAGAGCAATTGGATCAAGAAAGTATTCTAAATAAAAACCAACTCATGGTCACTAAAAACGACCTGGTGAAAGTTTTTTTGATGTCATCTTTTGTAGCTCTTTGGGCTTTTTTAACTTGGCTTTTGATCAGCCTTAAGACGTTTTAAATAATCTTTTTTTGAAATTTCGTTGGCTCCAAAAGAGGCCAGTAAAGGTGTCACCATCTGTGTGTCCATCCAGGTCAGTCCTTCCATTGATAAGTCTTCCACCATTTGTTTCAGTGCCACTTTTGACATATCCGTTTTATAATGAAACAAGCTTTCACCGGCAAAAATTCCCTTCACCATCACACCGTAACCGCCACCCACCAGTTGACCTTTTTCCCAAACTTCCCAAGACCTTGCATAGCCTGATTTAAAAAGCTGAATGTAGGCTTCAATTATTTCTGGATGAATCCAAGTTCCTGACTGACCCTTTCTTTTTTGTTCAGCACAGGCCCTGATGACTGCTACGAAATTTTCATTACTTGTGACTTCAATGTCTTTCAATTTTTTAAGATTTCTTTGAAATCTTTGTGGCAAATGAAACTTTGAAAATTCTAAAATGCCTCTTTGCTCGGGGCAAAACCAAAGCATGGGATAACCTTCTTGAGGCCACGGAAAAATTCCTAAGCTATAGGCCTCTACTAAAGTGGCCACCTTGAGGTCACCCCCCACAGCCACTAAACCCTGTTCAAAATCACCAGATGGATCAGGAAAAATTCGTGGCATTTTGACTTAAGGATAATTCTTTTATTTTATGAAGGTCACCCACGACCCACACCAAATCACCAGACTCTAGAATCATCTGTGAATCTGGATTCAGTATTCTTTTTTGCCCCCGCTCGACTCCGACCACAAGGCCTTGAATATTTTCTCGGATGCCGCTCAGCCGAATGGATTTACTAATAAAAGGAGAAGTATCATGAACTAAAAAACTTTTTAACCCAAAGCGATCCAAGGGACTGACTCCCTCGTCCACTTTTTCAATGACAGGTTTTAAGCTTGCCACCTGTTCTTCGTTACCAATCAAAAAGATTTTATCTTGAGGCATAAGAACTTCATCACGACCAGGAGCCATAATAATCCGGTGACCTCTTTCGATCATGGCCACCATGACTCCAAATCTTTCACGAATGGAAATTTGCGCAAGTGATAAACCCACAAATTCAGAATCAGCTGAAACCGAAAGTTCAACCAGACCTGCATCCCAGGGGGCAAGGCTAGAGGGCTGAAATATTTTATTAATTTGAGTGTCTCGGTCGTTTAAATTTTTTAAAAACCGAGCTTCTAATTTTTGATAAAAGGGCTCTGAAAATCTTCCCACTAAAATCAATAAGGCTGTCAGACCAATTAAAATAAATAATGACCCTGTCTGAATGGAAACAAATTCAGCCAAAATAAATCCCATTAAAAAAACACCCCAAAACAAACGGAATAATGAAAAGCCTTTTTGTAAAATGGGGATGACCTGATTGTATTTGGAATTGACCTCAAGTTCTTGATTAGCAGAGCTAGTACCCATCGTAAGTGCCCAAAGAAATGGAACACAAAGTAGCACAAGGCCAATGGTGGAAAAAAGATAAACCCACTGATGCTCGCCGAATTGTTCAAGGACAATGGGATGAGCCCATTTTTTATAGGCAAATGTCATCGCCAAAACAATCACAGTGTTTAATAAAATGGATGGCAAATGAGCTTTCAAAACAAGTTGTAGGATATTTTTTTGCCTGGCTCCCATGACCAGTTCATTATAGGAAACCAGCTTTTGCTTCCACTTTATTGAAATTTTAGTCTCGACCCAAGTAGCGAACCGATCCGCCCAGCGAATTTGGTAAGGAGTTGTAAAAGTTGTGATCACAGAAATCGCCACAACAATGGGATAAAGTTTTGGACTGATGACATTTAAAGTTAGACCCAATGTAGCAATGATGAATGAGAATTCACCGATCTGTGCAAGACTCATCCCGGCTTGGATGGAATGCCTTAAGGTTTGACCTGATAGTAGTGCACCGGCCGTCGTACTAAATAACTTTCCTATAATTGTGACTACTGTCAAAATTAAAATGGTATCATACTGATCAAGGATAATTTGAGGATCGATCAGCATTCCCACTGAGACGAAAAAAATGGCCGCAAATAAGTTCTTCACTGGTTCAATTAATTTTTCAATGTTGTGACCTTCACGGGTTTCAGCTAGCAAGGATCCCATAACGAAAGCACCCAGTGCTGGTGAAAATCCCACCTTCGTTGCAATCCAAACCATCAACAAACAAAGCCCAATGGAACCAATCAATCGGGTTTCATCGTTTAAATAGTGGGCGGCTTTTTTTAACAGCAGCGGTAAAAAGTAAATACCCAGCACAAACCACAAAGTCAGAAAAAATCCAAACTGCAATGTGGACACCAGTAATTCTTCACCGGAAAAAGTTTGAGTCAAAGCCACAGTGGACAGTAAAACTAAAAGTAAAATCGCGATTAAATCTTCGACAATTAAAACCCCAAATACGAGGGTCACGAACTGCCGGCCTTTTAGTTTAAGCTCATCAAACGCACGCACAATTATAGTTGTTGATGAAATGGAAAGCATTCCGCCCAAGAACAAACTGTCCATTTTTGACCAGCCCATTAAAGTTCCTGTCAAGTAACCCACCACCAGCATAAATAAAATTTCAAAGCCACCCGTGATACTGGCACTGACTCCCACCCGAGCTAATTTTTTAAAACTGAACTCAAGACCCAAACCAAATAATAAAAAGATCACACCAATCTCGGCCCATACTTTTAAATTTTCTGTGTCTGTAACTGTTGGTAGTAGTGGCACATGGGGACTGACTAATATTCCTGCTATCAGATATCCCAAAACCACAGGCTGCTTCAGAGCCCGGAAAATAACCGTCGTCACGGCGGCTGCCATCAAAATAAAAGCCAGATCTTCAATCAGTTTTGGTAAATGCATCATAACTTAATTTTTCCCCAAACAGTTATCACAAGTTCCGCAAATCTCACTGTCTTTGACCCCGAAGTATTCGTAAATCTGCACTAGCCTACATGTTTCGGTGTCTCGAATCCATTTCACCAAAGCGTAAAGCTTGAGATTATGATGCTTCATCAGAACTTCTTGGTTTTCAACTTCAAAAAAGTGAGGGTCTAAATCAGCAAGAAGTTCAATCTTTTCATCTTTTTGAGTAATACATCCCCAGCGCTCGAGAATGCCCAAAGCAGAACTTATTCTGTGATCCGTTTTTCCTTTAAAACTGATTTGCTCAGTTATAAATTCAGGCCCTGCTGTTTTCACCCTGTCTGGATAGGTTTTAATTAAATCAAAAACTTTTTCAATGAAAGGTCTTTCCGGGTGAGCACTTTTAATGAATTGCATAGGAATCGTTAGATCTTCTTCATCATAAAAAAAGACAGCCTCTGATGGCAAACCGTCCCGCCCTGCTCGCCCGATCTCTTGGTAAAGATTTTCTAACGAAGAAGGCGGTTCGAGATGAAAAACTCCGCGGATGTTCGCTTTATCAATACCAAGTCCGAACGCAGGGGTCGCCACCATCAACGAGTTTTCATCGCGCATGAATTGTTTTAAATTCGCTTTTCTTTTCTGCGGAGGCAAATCTCCGTGGTAAATCAAAGGCTCAAAACCTTTTTTTCTAAGCTCACGAAAAACCTCTTCGGCTGTTCGAATCAAAGTGACATAAACCAAATGACAACCTTTGGAATTCTTAAGTTTTTCAGACAGAGCTTCTATTTTAGCTTCCATCCCGTAAACTTCTTTCATGACCACTGAAATATTGGATCTTTTAAAGCCTGTGCTGACCACCGAGTCCTGGGGAATTCCCAAGGACAATGTGATTTCTTTTTGGACTTCTGGGGTCGCTGTCGCAGTCAGTGCAAGTACAGGAGGATTGCCGAATTGCTGCCTGAATTTTCCAAGGCTGGAATAGTCAGGTCTGAAGTCATGACCCCAAAGACTGATACAATGAGCTTCATCGATCACAAGCAATGAAATTTTAAGTTTAGAAATGGCCTTTTGAAATTCAGGCTTTTGCAATCTTTCAGGAGTTGCAAAAAAAAGGCGGTACTCACCATTTTCTAACCGGTTAAGCCGTTTATGTTTTTCATCCCCGCTCACTTGAGAGTGAATAAAACCCGCAGCCAAACCTGCATCTAAAGCCTTTGCACTTTGGTCTTCCATGAGTGCGATCAATGGAGTCACACAAAGGGTGAGGCCTTCATTAATCGTTGAAAACATCTGATAAGTGAGACTTTTTCCAGAGCCTGTGGGCATGAGTCCCAACAGGGACTGACCGTTTAATAATTTCTCTAGGATTTCCTTTTGCCCTGGCCTGAAATGAGGAAGGTGAAACTGCTGCTGAAGCACCTGCTCCAAGTTAATATGCATTGCGTTACCGTCCTTCATCTTGGAAGAGATTTCAGTTTTGCTATGGGCAAAAATTCATGTTACAGCCTACCATTGCATTTAATCATAACTTGAGCGAAAGGTCGAATCATGTCTAAAAAATGGGACATTAATATTGTGCGCAATATTGGTATTTCTGCGCACATTGACTCTGGAAAAACAACTCTCTCCGAGCGTATTTTATTTTACGGTGGTAAAATTCACGCCATCCACGAAGTAAAAGGTAAAGACGGCGTCGGCGCTACCATGGATTCCATGGATCTCGAACGTGAAAAAGGAATCACCATCCAATCGGCGGCCACTCAAGTTCAGTGGAAAGACCACGTCATTAATCTTATCGACACTCCCGGACACGTGGATTTCACAGTGGAAGTGGAACGCTCCCTTCGCGTCCTTGACGGTGCGATTCTAGTTCTTTGCGGCGTTGCGGGCGTTCAATCACAGTCCATCACGGTGGATCGCCAGATGAAACGTTACAGCGTTCCTCGCTTGGCATTTGTTAACAAATTGGATCGCCAAGGTGCTAACCCCATTCGTGTTAAAGATGCTCTCGTTGATAAATTAAAATTAAATGCAGTTATGGCCCAGCTTCCCATTGGTTTGGAAGATGGTCATAAAGGTGCCGTTGACCTTGTGACAATGAAAGCTTTCGTGAATGAAGGTGCCAGTGGTGAAACTGTTACTGAAATTCCAATTCCTGAAGACATGAAAGAACAAGCTGCTGAATATCGTCAAATCCTGATCGGTAAGCTCGCAGACATCGATGATACTATCGGTGAAAAGTTTTTGATGGAAGAAACTCCAACTGAAGCTGAAATTAAAGCGGCCATCCGAAAAGGCGTTATCACTCTTAAACTCGTTCCTGTTTTCTGCGGATCTGCTTTTAAAAACAAAGGTGTGCAACTACTTCTTGATGCAGTTCTTGCTTACTTGCCAACTCCTGCAGAGAAAAAAGAGCATGCTCTTGACTTAAGTAAGGGCGAAGAAAAGTTTGAACTTTTCCCTGATAATGACAAACCTCTTGTGATGCTTGCATTCAAATTGCAAGAAACTCAATTTGGTCAGCTCACCTACATGCGTGTTTACCAAGGTAAAGTCAGCAAAGGTGATTTCATCATTAACATGACGAACAAAAAATCAGTGAAAGTACCAAGACTCGTGCGAATGCACTCAGATAAAATGGAAGATATCGATGCTTCTTACGCAGGTGACATCGTAGCCGTATTCGGTATCGATTGCGCATCTGGTGATACTTTCTGTGACGACCGCGTTCAAGCTTCCATGCAGTCCATGCACGTTCCTGATGCGGTGATCAGCTTAGCTGTTTCTCCGAAATCAAAAGACGGCGCTAACAACTTCACAAAAGCTCTGCAAAAATTTAGAAAAGAAGATCCCACCTTCCGCGTACACCGCGATGAAGAATCCAATGAAACAATCATTTCTGGAATGGGAGAACTTCACCTCGAAATTTACGTGGAACGTATGAAGCGTGAATTTGCGTGCGAAGTGAACGTCGGAGCCCCTCAAGTGGCTTACCGTGAAACCATCAATATGGAAGCGGATTATGATTACACTCATAAGAAGCAAACGGGTGGTTCGGGTCAGTTTGCTAAAATTGCAGGTGCCATCAGACCACTTCCAGCTCAAGAAGACGGTTCAGTCTTTAAGTTCAGCAACAAAGTTGTGGGTGGACGTATTCCTAAGGAATTCATCCCTGCCGTTGAAGAAGGTTTCCGCGAACAGTGCGTGAAGGGTCCATTGATAGGATTCCCGATCGTGGGTGTGGAAGTGGATCTAGAAGACGGATCTTACCATGACGTGGATTCTAGCTACATGGCCTTTAAGATTGCAGCTATGGCAGCCATGCGTGAAGTTTATCCTAAAGCAAAACCAGTTGTGCTCGAGCCCATCATGAAGCTTGAAACAACTGTACCTGAAGAATATCAGGGACCTGCAACAGGACAGATCAATCAACGCCGTGGTGTTATTACTGGCACAACTTCATTTGAAGGAAGTGTTGTGATTGAAGCCGAAGTTCCATTAACTGAAATGTTTGGTTACTCAACTGATTTACGTTCAGGCACAAAAGGTAAAGGTGAATTCACAATGGAATTTGCTAAATACTCACAGGCCCCGCGTAATATTCAAGATGATCTAGCTAAAAAGTATCAGGCTAAGCGTTTAGCTGAACAAAAATAGAAGCTCGATTAAATTTCATTTAATTTAAAAGCCCAAGGATTAAAAACTTTGGGCTTTTTTATTTGTACTGATTGGCCTTTTGTTCAAGCCTAGGATAATCGCCCGAGTTGAACTCGAACCAAACCCCCAGGCCCACGACCAGCACTATTCCAAGAACGTAAAATATAATTTTGATCATTATTCTCCGCCTACGTACTACTTTACTTCAACTTTACCAAAGAACCTTGAAGTTTTGCTAATTTTGGACCTCGCATTCTCAATTTGAGACATGCGCAGCGCGGTATTAAGGCCTAGCTCCAGTGACTCTAATATTAAAAATATCTTATATTCATTTTATGCCTGACCCCGAACCCTTTCGATTTTTCCATTCACAAAGCCTTCGCTTATCATGACAAGCATAATTTTACTGGTCCTCGTGACATTGACTGTTTCGTTTATTGCATCACTAATGGAAGCCGTCATCCTGTCGACCAATCAGTCCTTCGTGGCCCTTGTTGTGGATCAAAAAAAACCCTACGGTCCGCTTCTAGAAAGGCACCTGGAAAAAATCGGTCGTCCCCTTTCCGCCATTCTAACAATTAATACGTTAACGAATATTGTGGGATCATCCCTCATTGCTTACCGGGTTCAGCAAATCTTTGGTGAAACTTTCTTGGCTCTTTTCTCAGGAATTCTAAGTTTACTCGTACTCATCTTTTGTGAAGTGATTCCTAAATCCATTGGTGCCACTCACTGGAAAACCTTGGCCCCCTACGGAGCCTATATCATTCAATCTATGATTTTTCTTGTTTACCCGGCTGTGTGGATTATCGAAAATATCTCGACAAAATTAAGTCGAAATCTCGAGCAACCCGAAGTCACCCGAGATGAGTTAATCATGACAGCGCAAATTGGGGCCGAAGAAGGCACACTGAAAACCAAAGAATCCAACATTATTAAAAATCTTCTGATGCTGGATAAAATTTATGTCTCTGATGTGATGACTCCAAGAACAGTTTTGTTTGCCATCGAAGACAGCGAAACTGTTGAAGAAGTTTTTGATAAATATAAACCCATTCGCTTTTCCAGAATCCCTGTTTATCACGATAATTTAGATAACATTATTGGCATGACCTCTCGGTATAAAATCCTTGAAGCCCTGTCCCATGATGGCGAACACAATAAAACCATCGGTGAACTTCTAGCTCCCATCGCAACAGTTTCTGAACGAATGCACGTCTCTCAGCTTTTGGATTACTTTATTAAAGAAAAAGAACACTTAGCCCTCGCCATCGATGAATACGGCGTTGTGACGGGACTGGTGACCTTGGAAGACGCCATCGAAACCCTGCTGGGCGTTGAAATCGTTGATGAGTACGACAATGTGGAAGATATGCGTAAATACGCCCTAGAACAGTGGCAAATCCGCAAACAAAAACTCAGAAGAAGCTAAGCAAAAGCTACCTGGAGGCTGGGACCGAGTCCATGATGGGACCCTGACGGGTTTGCGGGCCCTCAACTGGAGCCACAACGATCCCGTTGACGATCAGAACAAGACCTAAAGTTAAAAGAGCTAAGAATAGGAAAATGCGAAGGATCTCCCAATCTCTCACTTTCTTTTTACTTTCCACATCGACTCCCCACGGTAAAACTAGGCCACAGCCATTCAAGAATGCATACTAGAGGCCAATTCGAGGAGACAAAATGAAACCTGTTGAGGTGATATCAGATCGTAAAGCTCTTTGCCGTGCGATTTATGAAGTATGTTATTTGACGGGTCACTACAAACTCAGATCTGGGCAAACTTCGACCGAGTATTTTGACAAGTACCGCTTTGAATCTCAACCCTCCATCTTAAAATCAGTGGCCAAGCACCTTGCCCCTTTGATTCCTTCAGACACTGAAGTCTTGGCAGGTCTTGAAATGGGTGGGATCCCCATTGCCACCGCCCTTTCCATGGAAACGGGATTGCCCGTGGTTTTTGTAAGAAAAAAAGCCAAGGACTACGGAACTGAAAAGTTTGCCGAAGGTTATGATGTTAAAAATAAAAAAGTTTTGATCGTTGAAGATGTGGTGACAACAGGTGGACAAATTCTACTGAGCACTGCAGATTTACGAGGTCTTGGCGCTGAGGTTTTGAATGCTGTCTGTGTGATTCAGCGGGGGCAAGATTTATCGAAATTTAAAGAAAGTAATTTAAATTTGATTAGCTTGTTTACTATGGATGAGTTGAAGGGTTCGAAGAAGTAGAATCTATTTCTCAGCGACGATGTAAGCAATCCAACTGAGGCAAGCCTCGCCCTGTTCGGTTCGGTAAAACTTCCCGTCCCCTTCGCCTTTTTTATCAGTGCCTTCCCAATAGACGTGGGTTTTTTTGAACCCCACTTCATCAAGAAGATCTCGAAGTTCAGGGACAGTCCACATCCGCCAGTCATAGGTGAAAACATTTTCTATTTTCTTTGAGCCCTTGGGCTGAAAATGAATATGAAAAAGAGCTTCATTAGTCACAGGATCAAAATTTTCCTGATCCCAATAATAGTTAAACCCTTTTAAGCGGCCTTTGTCTTCGATGGCATCAGTGCACTGGGTGCCACCAAAAACGTCCATAACAAATAAGCCTTTTTTTCCCAAACTGTTAAACACATTTGAAAAATAAGCTCTCAGTTGATTTCTTTTTTTAAAACAGAAGTAAGAAAAATTAAGCGCAGCTACTAAATCCGCTTCAGGTAGTTTACTTGATAAAACATCAAGCTCCATAATTTTGAGGCGGCGCTGAGCTTTCGGACTTAGTTTATTGAAATAGTGATTTTTTCCATATTCTAAAGGCTCAGGATCGATATCAATGGAAATAGCTTTATGATTAGGTTTGGCTTTTACCCACGATGAACTGAGTAAAAAAGTTCCACAAAAATCTTCCCTTAATGTGGTTGCGAAGTTTCCCCTGAGTTCCTTGTATGTCTTTCTTAAAAAATCCACGTCAATTTCTGGAGACTGAACCGCCTGTGTGTACAAAGAGTATTTATCGAATTGAACTTTTACATTTTTTCTTGCGACTCGCCTACGAACCTGATTTTTTTTTGCCACTTAAGGAACCTCTGCTAAAATTTCTAAAACCGCTTTTTCAATATCATTTTTTTGGGGAACAGAAGCATCTTCGAGGTTGTGGTGAAGACCAATACCAGGCAAATTTTTACCTGCCAGCACTCGAGGTCTTGCAAGCAATTGGTAAAAAAGCTCTTCCACACAGCGGTAAGCTAAGTGTTCTCCGAAGTTCGTTACATCTGTATCTTCATTCACAAATAAAACCCGACCTGTTTTTGCAACTGAGGCTTTAATTGTCGCCCAGTCATAGGGATACAATGTTCTGAGATCAATCACTTCCACAGATTTGCCTTGAGCTTTTAAATTGTCGGCCACTTCATTACAAAGCAGTAAATGCCTGCCGTAGCTGACCAAAGTAATATCATGACCTTGGCGTGATACGTGGGCTTTACCGATTTCTACAAAGTAGGGTTTAATATCAGGCCACTGGGGTGTCCAAGAAGACCGATCCCCAATGGGAGCATCAATTCGGCTTTTCAATTCTTTTTCATCAGCGGGTTCACCAGGAATCAAATCATCGCCTTTAACACGCATCAAGGCCTTTGGCTTCATAAACAAAACTGGATTTGGATCCTGAATAGCTGACAAAAGCAGCCCATAAGCATCCAAGGGATTAGACGGCATCACCACTTTCCATCCTGTCAGCCGAGTCGCCCAAGCATCAAAAGAATGAGAATGATAAATACTACCCCGAATTCCTGCACCCACTGGAGTCATCACTGTCATAGGCAATGTGTAATTACCATTTGTGACCCAGTTGGTATTTCCAGCAATTTTCAATAGATCAATGGTGTTAAAAATATAATCCACAAATTGAATTTCAGCGACACAACGATCGCCTGCCATGGCAATTCCCATGGCCATTCCAATAATTCCTCGCTCATCAAGTGGAGTGTTCCAAGCAGTCTTTAAGCCTTGAGTGGCTGTGAAAACTCCACCCAGTGGGGCTCCCACGTCTTGACCAAAAATATCTTTCACTCCCAGTTGAGTTTCCGCCACATGTAAAGCCATACGAATGGATTGAGCCATATTAGCCATTAGAATTTTCTCCAATCCGCATTTTCATTTCCAGCAAAAACATTTTCCCAAATACTTTCTGACTGAGGTTGAGGCTCGCCTCTGGCCTGCTCTTGGGCTTGGATTCCCTCTTGTTCAAATTCTTGCCAAAGCTGTGCAACATCTTGAGATTTTAAATGCCCTGCTTTTAGCAACCTTTCTTCGAACATTTTAACCGGATCTTCAACACTTGTATCAATGTTCGCTCCACTGGCAGACGAGTGACCATAAAGCCTGGACACCATGGCTTCAATAAAAGATGGTTTACCTGTTTTTCTGATAAATTCCATTTCTTCTTGAATAGCAATATAGGATTCTACAGGATCATTACCGTTAATCACACGAGAGCGAATGCCGAAGGCTTTGGCACGATCAGCGATGTGATTTTCACCGTGCTGGCCTTCGTAAGAAGTGGAGATTCCCCACTTATTGTTTTGCACAGTTAAAAGCATGGGAAGCTCTGAACCTTTTCGTGAAGCCCATATTAAGCACGAAGCAAAGTCGCCTTCAGCGGTTCCTGCGTCTCCACCGGTTACAATTGTAATGGCCTTGTGTCCTGTTCGCTTTTGAACATGGGCTGTTCCCAGTGCAATCGTGTACTGAACACCAATCGGCGAAGTCACAGGAGCCACATTCCATTTCGGAAAACAATAATGATTAGAAAAGTTTCTTCCACCAGTGGAAACATCTGTGGTTCGGTTCATAATTAAGCGAACCGAATCAATCATGGGCATCCCCATGGCAATTAATGTGGGAGTGCATCGATAGTGAAGGTGAAGATAATCATAACTGGGTCCTTGACCCTTTTTAGCTTGCATCCCCAGGGTCACACCCCAGGCTTCTTCGCCAGGACCACCAATCCAGAAATAGGACTCACCGGCTCGGTAGATTTTAATGAGTCGTTCTTCAAGGATTCGTGATTTCACCATATCGCGGTGAATTTTAACTAATAGCTCTCGCGAAAGACCCCCGAAGGAGTCCGTCACTTTGTTACTTTTTGCTGGCGATAATGGAGAAGATTTCTTAGTCGTCATAGTGCTCTAGGAATTAACATGCGAGGCGAAAAGCTGTCAGTCCACTTTTACTTTGCGCGCTGCGTTTTGAAGCTCAGCTAAATCAGATAAAACGGCCACTGACTCGATGACTTCCGGTCTTTTTAAATACTCTTTAATTCTTTCAGCTTTGTCATAACGAGCGAGCTTTTGCTTCTTTTCCTTTTCATTCTTCTCTTTGCTGTCTTTTAAAATATCAGCCACTTTAATAAGTCGGCCCTTTTCTTGGGCTTTCTTGGCTTCCTCGATTTGCTTTTTAAATTCAGCATCTGCTGCCACTCGAGCCACAGACTTATCTTTGAGTTGCTTAATCACATCTTGAGTCACAAAGTTCCATGCGTCTTCGCCTTCAGAAACTTTAGCCTCTTTTGAGACGAAAGAAGGAAGCTTAACCGGAGGTAGCGAGTAATCTAAAGTTTTTTCACCGAGCTCATCCACATACAAATTCGGCAACAAGACATCCCCGTCAACTCCACCATGCTGAGTGCTGTCGCCTCCAGGAATATAAAACATTCCTATGGTGACTTTCACTGCTCCTAAATCATAGGGAATCGGCACCACAGTTTGAATGCTACCTTTACCGAAAGTATGGTCAGCTCCAACTACAACAGCGCGGTTGTAGTCTTTCAGTGCACCAGCCACGATCTCTGAAGCACTGGCAGAAATTCGAGAGGTTAACACTACAAGCGGACCTGCCCAGTCCACGCTGGAATCAGAGTCCGAATAAACTTGCTCTTCACGGCCGTCAGAACGACCCGCTTGTTTCACCACATTACCCGTTTTAAAAAAGAGCCCTGCGATTTTAACAGCGTCTTCCAAGCTGCCACCACCATTTTGCGAAAAATCGAGAACCAGGCCTTCCAATTTTTGTTTTTTAGCCTGAGCTACAAGTTTTTTAATATCATTGGCAGCCGATCTTCCGCCGCGCTTCCCATCAGAATAAAAAGACGGCAAATTAATGACACCGTATTTTTTCTTTTTTCCATTCACTTCCCGCTCAAAAGGAATCAGTTGAGCCGCTTCATCCTCTAAACTCACTTTATCCCGGATCAAAGTGATCTCTTGGCGCTTTTTACCATCACCTTCAGCACGTAAAATATTAAGTCTGACTTTTGTTCCTTTTTTACCACGGATTTTCTTAACCACATCTTTCAGATCCATATCGATGACATTTTCCATGGGACCTTTTTCTTGCCCCACAGCTAAAATCTTATCCTGAATCATCACAAGGCCTGACCTGGCTGCTGCTCCACCTGGAACCAAGGCATCAATCATAGTGAAACCATCTTGCTGAGAAAGAGTGGCACCAATCCCCTCAAGTGAAAGACTCATGTTGATATTGAACTCTTCGAAGAAATCCCGAGATAAAAAACTTGAGTGAGGATCCAGAGCTCTTGCAAAACTATCTAAGTACTGAACCAGTAGATCTTCTGGCGTTGTATCAGAAATTCTTTTCACAACTCTTTCATAGTTTTTAACAACACTTTTTTTGGCCTCCTCAAGCTTCATATCGGTGGAAACGTAATTAGCCACTTGAAAGTGAATGTAATTTTTAACAAATTCTTCAGCTTCCTTATCGGTTTTATAAAAATCACGCTTATCAGGATCAAATATAAATTCAGCTTTATCATCCAGCTTGTAGGTTTCACCTAATAATTTTTTTGCAAATTCCGTGCGAGCTTGCACTTTTTCTAAATAAACTTTTTGCACGTCTTTTAAAAAATCACATTTGCGAGTTTTAATTTTCTCAAAAGCACCTTTCATTGATTTTTTAACCTGGGCAATATCACCTTGAGTAAAGTAAATTTTCGATCCATCAAGACGCTTGATATATTGATCGATTAAGCGGTTTTCAAGTTCTGCGCTGCGGGTTTGAAATTTAATGTGATTACCTAAAAACATTTGCTCGATTGTGTAGACAAATTGGCATTGTAATTCAATTTGTCCACCACTGGATTTTCCTTGAGACCATGCGGAAACAGTAAAAAGTTGAATCCATGAGAAAACAAGCAACAGTGTGAATTTCATTGAGGAATCCTTTCGCTCAGATCGATCTCAATAGTCTGTCACTTGTAGCTGTCGGTGTCCATGAATCTGAGGAAATTATCAACCCGACTTTGGGCTATGACAAATGAGGATTTTTGTCGAAAAGTGTCAATTGTGCGAAGTGGTCAGCGCTTTGCGTGCTGAGTCCTCTTTCAGAAATTTCATGCTTCACGAACTGTCCATCAAAGGTTTCGATCATGAAAAAGCTCATCTCAGGATAATCAATCTTCAATCGAGCTAGTTCCTGGACAATCATCTGGATATTTTTAGGATCATCTTCACTCATCCCAAATCGGTGATGGGGACTGTAGCCATAAACTTCAATGGCTTTTTCTACACTGGCACGAATGGCTTTTTGTTTTAAAACCGAGGTTGAAAAATTGAGAGACTGATCACCTAATAATTGCCGAGTCGGAGTATGACTGACAGGAAATAAACTTAAATAATTAGGTTCAAGTGGTAATAACTTTTTATTCACAAACTCACGGATTCCCGCCTTAATCGTTTCGGGCGCATGTCCGCGGGCTGTAATCAAGGACACCGGCCTTTGATTAAAGGCAGCATGGTAAAAACATTGCCAAGAGGGACCTTTCCAATGCAAGTCAGGCTCTTGGATGACTTTTTCAATATCATCAACGAAAATTTGTTTTTTTCGTCCTAATTTTTGCAACTCTTCAGCAGTATGGTCTCGGAAGTAGCGAAAAGAACCAGTGGAATCATCAAAGCGAATTTCATAATCTGCATAGATCCCTGATTGTCCAATTTCAGAGTGATAAACAGCCCAGTCACCACTGGTTAAAAAAATCTCTTCACCGGTTTTTTTGTGAAAAATTACTAAGGGAGTCGTAAGAAAAGCAATATTATCGTCGAAATCAAAAAAATAAAAACTACGGCCACCCAGATGAAAATTTCTATCTTTTTCACGGGATCTTCGAATACCTAGTTCTAATTGGCCTTTGTTAATATCCTCTGACATGACTCAATATCTAGCACAGTTTCGATGGGTTAGAGTATTGAGCCTGTAAACTTTACTTCTTTCTTAATTTTACCGCTCCTCCACCAGAAATAGAAGCCTGCTGGGGCTCAGACCCAGCCCCTTTCTTCAATTTATGGGGTGGAGGTATTTTGGGTCCCTTACTTGCGGCTGCCTTCTTGGCGGGTTTTTTACCACCTGATTTTTTCTGCGGCAGAGTATCCATTTTAACCGATAAGACTTCCAGAGCTTTTTCTAAAGTGGCCGTTTCAGCGGTCACACCTTCTGGCATGGAGGCATTGGTTTTACCCACTTTTACGTACAATCCATAAGGACCATTAAAAAGCTGAATTTCTTCATCCGTTCCAGGGTAATTTCCTAAAGATTTTAATGCCGAGCGACCCCCACGACCTTTTTTGGGAGCCGACAGCATGGTCATTGCTTCTTCAAAAGTCAGAGTGAACAAACTTTGTCCCTTTGGAATAGATCGGTAGTCTTTTTCATGAACCACATAAGGACCAAATCTTCCGATTCCCACCTTAATGTCTTTTCCAGAAACAGGATGCTGACCTACGGTTTTAGGAAGCTCTAACAGTTGCAATGCCTGCTTGAGATCCACCTGCGTGGGCTCCATTCCTTGCGGCAAGGATACGCGCTTGGGTTCCTCATCGTTTTCACCCAGCTGAACATAGGGTCCGTAACGCCCTGATAAAACATAAACTTTTAACTTCGTTTGAGGATCTTCCCCAAGACTGTCCTGACCATGAAGTTTTTGATCCACAATTTTATCAACAGAATCTTGAGTCATATCAGCCGGAGCTTCGTTATCAGGGATGGAAGCGTTGACACTTTCCCCGTCTTTTTTTGTTGTCAGGTAAGCGCCGTATTTTCCAACGTGAAACTGCACGCCCGGCAAAGTTTCAAACTCAATGGATCTTGCATCCTCGGGTTGAATGAGTTTTTCTTGCTTTTCAATTGAAGCTTTAAGACCCGTAGGACCGTGATAAAGTTTTGTTAAAAACTTGATCCAGTCCATATCACCTTCTGCGATATGATCGAGGGATTGCTCCATTTCAGAGGTAAAACCCAAGTCCACGAATTCTGGCAAGTGACGACCTAAAAGTTTTGATACCACCATGGCTGTGAAAGTAGGAACAAGTGCAGAGCCATTTTTTCTGACGTAGCCGCGGTCAATAATCGTTCCAATAATCGAAGCATAGGTGGAAGGACGGCCGATCCCTTCTTTTTCCATTTTTTGCACTAAGCTTGCCTCTGTGTATCTGGCTGGTGGTTTTGTTTCGTGATCAGTCACTTCCAGCTTTTCTTTTTTCGGTTGATCGCCTTTTTTAAGCATGGGAAGTTTGACTTCTTTTTCAGCTAGTTCAGCTTCAGGATCATCTTGACCTTCAACGTAGGCACGCAAGTAACCAGGAAATTCAATGGTCATTCCGTTGGCAGAAAAAACGGTGTCCCCTGATTTGATTTTCACTGAAACTTGCAACTGACGAGCGTCTACCATTTGACTGGCCACTGTTCGCATCCAGATCAATTCATAAAGCTTCATTTGCGCACCCACGAGCCCCGTTTCGCTAGGATGTACTAATTGTGCTCCTGATGGCCTGATCGCTTCGTGGGCTTCCTGAGCCCCTTTGGATTTTTTTGCATCAAACAAACGAGGCTGAGCAGGTAAATAGTCTTTACCATATTCTTTTGCAATCCAACTACGAGCCGCTGTGATGGCCTCCTGGGATAAAAAAGTAGAGTCCGTACGCATGTAGGTGATAAAACCCTGCTCGTAAAGTTTTTGTGCCACTTGCATGGTTTCCCTAGAGCTTAAGCCCAATTTTCGATTGGATTCCTGTTGCAAAGTAGAGGTAATAAAAGGAGCCGAAGGTTTTCTATTAACAGGCTTTTCATCGACTTCATCCACAACAAACTGGCTGGTGTTAATTTTTGAAACAAAACTTTCTGCTTTTTTCCTATCTAAAAGCGCTAAATCTTTACCGGCAGTTAAAAGACCCGTATCAGGATTAAAATCCTTACCAGTTGCAATTCTTTGACCGGCTACACTTAAAAGCCTGGCTTCAAATTGAATTTTATCTTTTTCTAAATAAGCAGAAATTCCCGAATAAGAAGACTTTTTAAATTTGAGTCTTTCTTGTTCTTTTTCAGAAATGAGTTTCACAGCCACTGACTGAACTCGGCCGGCTGATAGCCCGTACGCTATTTTCTTCCATAACAAAGGTGAAATCGAATAACCCACCAAACGATCTAAAATTCTTCGAGCTTCTTGTGCTTTGACCAAGTTAAAATCTATTTCCCTGGTGTCTTTAAGAGCTTTTTGAATGGCGTCTTTTGTGATTTCATTAAACACCATTCGCTTTGTGGGAACTTTGGGCTTTAGCACTTCAGCCAAATGCCAACTAATGCTTTCACCCTCTCGGTCTTCGTCCGTCGCAAGGTAAAGTTCATCAGCTTCAAGAAGTTTATCTTTAAGATTTTTAACCACTTTTAATTTATCTTTAGGAATGCAGTACAAAGGCTCAAAATCTTGATCAACATTCACACCCAACTGCGCCCATTTTTCTTTTTTAACTTTTTCAGGAATGTCTTTTGATGATTGAGGTAAGTCCCGAATATGCCCCATACAAGATTCCACAATATAATCCTGGCCTAAAAACTTTCTGATGGTTTTAGCCTTCGTCGGAGACTCGACCACCACAAGCTTGATACCGGATGAAATCACTTTTTTTGCCACTACAACCTCATTGTAAAATCTGGGGCGCCGTACTTATATATAGACAAAGTGAATTCTTTTGCCCCCATTAGGCAAGGGACTTTTTTGACTTTGCGCGATGACAACCACTGAACTAGACTATTGGAACACATGAAAAATATCTCACAAATCACACAAAGACCCCAATTTATACTCACAGATATCGATGACACACTGACAGACGAAGGGAAATTAAAACCCAATGCTTACCAAGCATTATGGGATTTAAAAAATGCAGGGTTCAAAATTATTCCCATCACCGGTCGACCTGCAGGTTGGTGTGAAATGATCGCAAGATTTTGGCCTGTCGACGGGATCGTGGGTGAAAATGGAGCTTTTTATTTTAGGTATCACCAAAATAAAATGCACCGATACTTCGAACTGCCTGAATCCGTAAGACTCGAAAATCAAAAAAAATTAAAAGTTATTGAAGCTGAAATATTAAATCAAGTTCCCGGCTGTGCTGTTGCCAGTGATCAGTTCTCAAGACTTGCCGATTTGGCCATTGATTTTTGTGAGGACGTTCCAGCCCTTTCAAAAGATCAGGTACAAAAAATAAAATCAATATTTGAAAAACACGGGGCCGTCGCTAAGATCAGCTCGATTCATGTGAATGGTTGGTTTGGAAACTACGATAAACTTTCCATGATTAAAAAAATGCTACATCAAGAATTCCAAGTATCAGACAATGATTTATTAAAATCTTGTTTATTTGTGGGTGATTCTCCGAACGACGAGCCTCTGTTTTCCTATTTCCCTCAATCAGTGGGTGTAGCTAATGTTAATCAATTTCTCCACCAAATGCATTTTCATCCCCAGTTCACGACGACTGGCCATGGTGGTGACGGATTTTCTGAGCTTAGCCAACATTTACTAAATCTTTAAAGCCTGGCGAACCCCTTGCAATTATTTTGGTTGCGGAGGATTCCCATGAAACTTATTAATATTTTAATTCCAGTTGTAATTGGTTTGCCATTAGCAGTGACAGCTGGGCAAGACTGTCGAACCACTGTACAGCTGAAGACCGAATTTAAGCCCCCGGCTCCTAAGTTTCATTTTGATACACAATCTAAAAGACTCGTCATCAACGCCACATCCTCCCTTCCAACTAACAGGCTTATCACAACAACTCTGTTTAAAATTTTAAAATTGGATCCTCTTAATAAGGCTGTTGATCAATTGCAATCGGACACAAGAGATATTCCCTATTTTCAAAAATTAGCAGAGGCCTTTCAGTTGAAAGTGTCACTCAACGATGAGGTCACAAAATCACTTTCAAGAATTCCAAAGACTGGCCCCGTTATGGTGGTGATGAATCACCCATTAAATGGCAGTGAAGCTATTGCTGTACTTTCTGAAATCACAAAAATTCGTCCTGATATTAAGGGACTGTTTACTTATTTCCTCAATGGATTACCAGGCGTGCAAGATGCAGCCTACTTTCTCAACCCTTACGGTACAAAAGAGGGCCGAACTCACAATGAATACGTGATGAATCAGCAAATCATTCCTCATCTGCAAAATGAAGGTGCCATTCTGATTTTTCCATCAGGTGAAGTTTCCATGAAGCAAAACATGTGGGATCAGCCCACTGAAAAACTTTGGAAAAAAGGTGTGACAGTAGCGACCCAAGCTGTTCCTAAAACACAAATTTTACCAATATTCATATCGGATGAAGCCAGTCAAAATTGGTACAGAGTAAGAAAAACGGCAGAACTTTCACGAACAGGAAAATCTTGGATCGAAAAGACATTTGGAAAATTAGCTTGGTCAGTAGCCCCTCTTGTTCACTTAAAAGAAATAGCCGGTAACATTGGTCGAAGCTTAAACATTGGAATTGGATTTTCCATCGAAAGCGAACAATGGATTCAACGGTTTTCCAATGACCGAAACTTAAACACTGCTAATGCCATGAATTATTTGCGGTCTTTGACATTTTCTATGCGTGATCGACTGCAAAAGGTTTCCATCAAACGAGATCTTCAAGAGATCTGGAGTCCTGAGGATCTTCCCGCTCACCTCGAGCAGGTTTCTAAAAATCTTTTAGAACTTGATCCTCAACCTTTAGCCGTTCGAGGGGGAGTTGATGTGTATTCCATATCTCATACAGATATTAGCCTTCCGCTTTTTCAAGAGTTGGGTCGCTTAAGGGAAATCGTATTTAGAACCGTAGGAGAAGGTTCAGGTTTATCGAAAGATCTCGACTCCAATGATCCCTTTTATCATCACTTCATAGCCCACGATTCCAAATCAAAAAGAATTCTTGGTTCCTACAGAATGGGCCGACTTGATGAGCTGAACAAAATAAATAAGCCAGGCTACAATGAAAGCTTTTTTACTTACTCTTCAGAATTAATATCTCAACTTAACAAACAGGGACTGGAATTCGGTCGTTCATTTGTCGATAAAGAATCCGGCAAAAAAGCACTGATCGCTTTTTTTGGTCTATGGAATGGTATTGGAAAATTTATTTCTGAACACGCTCATTACAGATACATGGTAGGACCTGTTAGTATTTCAAATGAATACTCAGTGACTGCTAAAAAAATTATGGTGGGATATTTGATGAAATTTCATGCCCATCCAGAGACACTAGCAAAAGCTAAAGTCCCGTTTGATTCTACTTTGAATGAATACGAAAAAAATCTTCTGAGCTCGATTCATAATCTAAAAGATTTAAATGACACCGTTAAAAATTTAGACGGCAAAGAAGTACCGCCGCTTCTTGGAATTTACTCACAACTGAGAGGTCGGTATTTGGCATTTTCAATAGATAAGGATTTTAACACAGTCGATGGGATGATCTTGGTCGATATGCACGAAATGCTGAAAGATCCAGAGTTACAAAAAGAATATTCAAAATATATGACGGAAGAAGGGGTTCGAAAATATATCGATTCTCAAACCCCGGAAGAAATCAACTAGCGCTTACTTTTTCCACCACGCTTGTTTTTTGCTTTTTGCATTTTCTTCTTCTTCGCTAATCTTTTTTTTCTGTGTTTAACAGATTTGTTACGTACTGCTTTTGGCATTTCAATCTCCTTAGTGATTACTTCTTATTATTATTGTTATTTAAAAGTGCTGCAAATGGATTATTAAACGGGTTAGCAGCAGGTCTTTGTTGCTGCTGAGGTCTGTTACCAAAACCTTTGCCTGCTTGTTGCGGAGGTCGCTGATTTTGACCTTGCTGCCCTTGAGCTGGTCTTTGTTGTGGTCTTCCGCCTTGCTGCTGCTGTTGAGGACGCGACTGCTGAGGTCTTGGTGCACGTGGCTCTGGAGCTGGTGCTGCATCAAGCTTCATGGAAAGAGAAATTTGATTTTTTACGGCATCCACTTTCAAGACTTTCACTTTCACTTGCTGACCGGGACTGACCGCTTTTCGTGGATCATCAATAAATTTGTGCGAGAGTTCTGAAATATGCACAAGTCCATCTTGGTGAACGCCGATATCAACAAAGGCTCCAAAGTTTGTGACATTTGTCACCAAACCAGGACAAATCATGCCTTCTGTTAAATCTTTAACTTCAAAAATATCATCACGGAATTTAAAGACTTGGAATGGATCACGTGGATCTCGGCCTGGTTTTTCAAGTTCTTTAACAATGTCATCAAAAGTGAATTCTCCAATTAAAGCAGCCCATTTAGTTCTGTGAGCTAATACTTTTTTTGCACCCTCAGCACCAATTAATTCCGTCAAACTTAAATCTAAATCTTGAGCCATATCACGTACGGCTTGATATCTTTCAGGGTGAATCCCTGTGTTATCAAGAACAAATTTACCTGCAGGAATTCTTAGAAAACCTGCCGCTTGCTCGAAAACTTTTGTGGAAAGTCTTGCCACTTTGAGTAATTCATCACGCTCTTTGAAAATTCCTTTTTCTTCACGGTGCTTGACCAAACTTTGCGCCGTAGCTGGACCGATGCCTGCCACATGACTTAATAAAGCGGCTGAAGCCGTGTTTACATCCACGCCAACGCTATTAACGGCAGATTCTACGACTGCATCCAAGGATTTTTTTAATTGCACTTGGTTCACATCATGCTGGTACTGACCCACGCCAATGGATTTTGGATCCACTTTAACAAGCTCAGATAACGGATCCTGTAGACGTCTAGCAATGGAAATGGCTCCTTTAACCGTTAGATCCAAATCAGGAAATTCTTCTCTTGCAATGTCACTGGCCGAATAAACAGAAGCCCCAGACTCGTTGACCATAATAACTGGAATATCAAGGGAAAGATCTTTTAAAACTTTTCGAACAAAACTTTCCACTTGTCGACCGTGGGTACCGTTACCAACAGCAATGGCTTCAATTGTAATTTGTTTGGTGACTTCAGAAAACAAAGCCTTGGCTTTGCCTTCAGCAGCATCGTTTTCAGTGTGCATAACTGTGTGAGAAATAAAACGACCGGCTTTATCAATCAACGCAAGCTTGCAACCGGTACGAATACCCGGATCAACGCCCAACACACACTTCGCTCCAAAAGGAGAAGATAGAAGTACTTTTTTAACATTTTCTGCAAATACTTGAATGGCATCTAAATCTGACTTTTCTTTTAATGCACGGTGAACTTCATTCACCACTGACGGCACCACATAAACAGTTAAAGCTGTTTTTGCAACATTCGTTAAAAAGGCACCGATTGGGTTATCAGGATTTGTTGTGGTAAAAACCACATATCTTTTTAGTAAGTAATCATCTTCCGCTTGTACTTCTAGGCTGAGCTCTTCTTCTTGCCAGCCTCTTCGCATGGCCATGTAGCGATGAGTATTTTTTGTCTCGAGCAAAGATTTAACGGGCTCTTCAAACTCTTTGTACATTTCAAATTTGGAATTGGCTTTATAGCCTTTTGCCACTTTCGAAATCACTCGGCCCTTTTCCATATAGTTTTGTAAAACGATTTGTCGTAAAGTTGGCTCATTGGCTGTTTTTTCAACTAAAATATCTTGAGCCCCTTTAATGGCTTCGTCGTAGATATTAATTCCTTTATTGGGGTTTAAGTAATTCTTAGCCTTCACCTCAAGTGGAGTGTCATCTTTTAAAGTCCCATGCCCCACATCCCAAATCCATTGAGATAATGGTTCTAAACCCGCTTCTCTGGCAATCGTCGCTTTGGTCTTCTTTTTCTTTTTGAATGGTTTGTAGATCTCTTCAAGCTCTCCAAGATCCCAAGACAAATCGATTCGCTTTTTGATTTCTTCAGTTAAATTGTTTTGCTCGCCAATTTCTTTGACCAAAAAAGTTTTTCTTTTTACGATTTCTTGGTAATTTTCGTGGGCTTCTATTACTTTTCGAATTTGAACTTCATCCAAATTCCCAGTTTTTTCTTTTCGATATCTTGCGATGAAGGGAACTGTTCCACCTTCCGCTACGAGTTCAAGAACAGCTGCAGCTGATTTTGGCGATACGTCAGTTGCGGCCCGCTTCAGATAATTCTGTAATTGAGCTTCCATAGGTCCTCGAAAAAATTAATTGTAGGATTGAAAAATCATTTGTGACGAAACATGATTAAGCCATGGGTTGGATCGTAAGGAGAGACCCCCACAGTGACTCGGTCACCCATAACCACACGAATATTAAATCGACGCATCTTTCCACATAACTTGGCCGTAATTTCTACGTTGTTGTCGAGCATGATCTTATACAAACCACCTGCCAACGAATCGACCACTTTACCATCTACCTGTGCTAAATCATCTTTTGCCATGCGCCTCTACTTTTAAGGACTTTTTATTCGAAGTCCAGTCAATTTTACCCACGATAGTTACTGATTAACATTCGCTTTCCATCTTTAAACAACACTTCAAGTCGGTCATTTTCATTGGAAACAATCCAACCCCAACCTAATATTTTGTGCAATAACGGTGAAGCGGCTTGGAAGCTCGCTTTCATATCATAGGAGCTGGCTTGTGTATCTTTATATTTGTTGTACATTTCAGCCCATTTGACTTGTTCATCGGACATCGAATCCCTGTCAATTTTAATTTTATCAGTATTATCAGGTACTTGCTTTACTTTTGAAGCCTTAGTAGCCACTGGTTTTTCCACAACAGGTGTTTTCATCATCGTAGAAGGGGCAGGTGTCGGTTTAGAAACTGCTACTTTTTTGGGCGGAGTCGACTTTTTTTCGACTTTGTCTTTTGATTTGGCTGTCGGAGCTGCTTTTTTTTGCAACGGCTTTTTTGCTACAACCTTTTTTTTACTTACGACTTTTTTTGCCATATCAAAAAACCTCCATGAAATTAATTAGGGTTTATACTAGTCATGATATATATGACAAAATCCAAATCAGAATTTGACGCGAGGTTGAAATGGAAATGAAACGACTCTCAGATTTTAAAAGCTACGGAATCAACTATTCTCAAGGATCTGTTGATAAAGAAGTGAGCTACGTCAGAGTGCCAGACAAGGCAGATGCTGATTCTCTTGTTTTTGTTTCCAAACAAGAAATGGTTGATCATGCCCTCGGCCAACAAGCCAAGTGCTTTATTCAGTTAGAATCCCTCAAAACACAGTTTCCATCCGACTGCACTGTTTTTACCACGCCAAGCATATCCCTGGCCATGGCACTTATTCTGCCTTTTTTTGATTTGAAAAAGAAAAGATTCGAAAACTCGAAGCTTGCTAACGTACATCCAACTGCAAGATTAGGTGATAATGTGACCATCGGAGCTTTTGCAGTGATCGGTGCCAGATCTATTATTGGTTCGAATTGTATTATTGGGTCCCATACAGTGATTGAAAATGATTGTCTCATTGGCTCCGGCACATTGCTTCACCCCCACGTTTTTATCGGAGCCCAAACCGAAGTCGGAACGAATTGTGAAATTCATCCCCATACAACTTTGGGATCTGATGGCTATGGCTATGTAACAGATCCTAAAACCGGTCAGCATCACAAAATACCGCAAATTGGAAAAGTCATCATCGAAGACCGAGTTGAGATTGGCTCTAATTGCGCCATTGATCGAGCGACGATTCATACTACAACAATCAAAGCAGGCACAAAGATTGATAATTTGGTCCACATCGCCCACAACTGCGAAGTCGGTGAAAATGGATTGATTACGGCTTCGTTTAGTACGGCAGGATCCACTAAAATTGGAAAAAACTTTGTATGTGGTGGTCAAACAGCAGTCGCTGATCATGTGACGATTGCAGATAATGTGACTTTAGCGGGCCGCACGGGTGTCACCCATTCCATTGAAGAATCCGGCACCTATGGGGGATTTCCAGCCATGAAGATTCAAAGGTATTTAAAATACAATATGGCTGTCCTCGATTTACCGGATTTATGGAAAGACTGGAGGCGATCGAAAAAACAGTCATCGCCTCAAGACAATTAAGCTACATTTTTTGTTCTAACTGACTTCTGGTTTTGTAGGTCTACAATATTGTTTGAGTTATGCTTTTGCCCAAGAAATTTTTCGTTTAATAGTGATACCAAACTTTTTAGCTCTTTCGATTGCTCAAGCACATCTTTTGAAATGGTTGCAACCTCTTGTGCGCCTGTCGCGTTTCTTTGTGTAGCGGTGTCGATTTGATTCATGGCCTCGCTGATTTGACGAATTCCTTCGCTTTGCTCTCGGCTGGCATTTGAAATTTGCTGATTAAATTCAGAAATCTCTTTCACTGAATTAAAAATAGCATTTAAAGCGACTCTTGATGATTCTACAACTTGAGTTCCCGATTCAATTTTTGTGATACTTTCCTTAATCATTTGGCTGATATCTTTTGCAGCAGAAGCACTTCTTTGTGCAAGTGTCCGCACAGCTTCAGCAACAACCGCAAAACCTCGACCCATCTCGCCCGCACGTGCTGCTTCCACAGCTGCATTTAAAGCAAGAAGATTGGTTTGAAATGCAATTTCATCAATAACATTAATGATCTCTTCCATTTTTTTCGAACTTTTGTTGATGTCTTGCATAGCTAAACTTAAATCTGTAATGCTGAGTTCCCCTTTTTGGGCAGAGTCTCGGCTTGTGCTTGAGACATCAGATGCTTTTTTTGCATTCTCAGAATTTAATTTGACCATGCTTGATATTTCTTCGAGTGATGCAACGGTCTCTTGCAATGAAGCCGAGGACTCAGCTGCATTGGCCGAGAACTCATCATTGGATTCGCTTAATTTTTCACTCGAATGAGATATGGTTTCAGTGCTTTGTGTAACTTTATCAAGGAAGAAGCTTACGTTACGTTTTAAATTTCGAATGACAAATAAACTTAAAATAAGTCCGAGCACAACACCTGCTAATGTAATAGAGCCAATCAAAATTAATGTGCTAGAGCCCTCTGTGGAAGCTTGTGCTGCTTCTTTCTCGATCAGATCTCCAAGACCTTCCAATTTAACTTCTAAATACTCAAAACTTTCGTCAAATTTTTGCTTCTTTGATTCCGCATCAGTCAATTGTCCATCGGATATAAGCTTAATGATCTCTTTTGAAATTTCAGTGTATTGATTTAAAGCAGGCCGTGTATCAGAAATGGCTTTTGTTGTAGAGTCAGACAAATGCAAATCATCTAATGCTGTAATATGCACAAAAAACTCTTTGGATTTTTCATCAATCTCGACGCTTAGATTTTCAAGAGCTTTTTTATCGTCTTTAAGTCCTGCATAAAAAGACTCCATAACAACAGCTCGCAGACCATCGTGAAGCATGTCAGCTTGAACCATGTTGCGAATGGCAGGGATACTTTTTGATGTGGATTTTTCTAGTAGATCATAAAGACCTGAGGAACTTGAAAATGTAAAAGCTCCGAGCGCGAAAATAATGAGAATTAAAAATCCCGATAAAAAAGTAAATTGACGAATGATTGTTGCATTTTTAATCATAAAACCTCGCATTTTAGTTATCGTCATCGTGAACAATAAATTAAGGCGAGGTTTCGATTAATAATTTTTAACTCATCTCATTTCATACTTGAGGAATCGACACTCAATACTTCCATTGTACACAAAGTGTTTGCGGCTCGACTTGAGTTTTAAATCTCCAATGAGCTCTTTATTTCCAGATAGGATCCATGCATTCCATCCTTTAAATTGATTTTTTAAAGTATGACTAAAGTCTCGGTAAACATCTTTCAAATTATCCTCATCGCCCAATCTTGCTCCGTAGGGAGGATTCGTGATGATCACTCCTTTTTCAATTGGAGCCGTAAGGGACATGATTTCTTCGCGCTTAAACTTTATAAACTCGTTAACACCAGCACGTTTTGCGTTTTCGATGGCCTTCATTAAAACACGCTTGTCGATGTCGTAACCATAGAAATGAATATCTCCACAATCAGGAAGCTCTTCATCTAAAGCCTCATCTAAAACTTCACTCCACATATCTCGGTCATAATTTTGAAGTTTCATAAAACCAAAACTTTTCCTGTTGGATCCTGGAGCAATATTCATAAGTTTCATGGCAGCTTCGATTAAAATAGTCCCTGAGCCGCACATGGGATCAACGATAGGGGTTTTTCCATCCCACTCTGCTAATTGTAATAAGCCAGCTGCCAAATTTTCTTTCATCGGGGCATCACCAGATTCCAACCGGTATCCACGCATGAATAAAGAATCACCACTTGTATCAATGGCAACAGAGAATCTGTTTTTATAAGTTTTCACATAAACAGCTAAGTCAGGACGATCATTATCAATATTAGGTCTTACGCCAAATTTATCACGGAACTGATCAACAATGGCGTCTTTCACCTTCATCGCAATAAATCTTTGATCTTTAAGCATAGAATCTTTTGTTGAGGCATCAATAGTCAAAGTTTGGTCAGGCTTAATGTATTTCGTGAAATCATGATTCAGAATTTGATTGTAAAGTTCTTCGGGTTGATAGGCGACGAAGTTCAGTACTGGCATCAATACTCGGCTAGCAAAACGGCTGCGAAGATTAACTCTGTAGCAGTCTCTCCAGTTGGAATCAAAAAAAACACCATTTTGAGATCGATCGTAAGGTTTTAAGCCTAAATCTTTGAGCTCTTGCTCAAGTGGCTCGACCATTCCTTTAGGACAACTTACAAAAAATTGAGGCATAACCCATCCCTTCATTGGCAAGACGGGCCCTGACTAAGAGCTTTTGAGTTTAATTAAAAACTACGTCTCGCGATATTGAGGACCGCCGCCTCCTTCGGGGACAGTCCAGTCGATATTCTCGAATGGGCACTTGATATCACAAGTTTTACAATGAATACAGTTCGTATAATTAATATTTAAATCCCACTGACCTGGATGCGCTGTCGCTGGCACCATTTCATAAACTTTGGCAGGACAAAAATGAGTGCAGGGGCTTTTATATTGAGGCTCACACACAGACCGGCAAATATCGCCGTTTTTAAGCAACAAGTGGTTAGGAGAATTTTCATCATGCATCGTCCCCGTCAGGTACACACTTGAAAGTTTATCATGAAATAGTTCTGAATCTGGCTTGGGTAATTGTACTTCTTTCGCACTTAAACCCTCGCTCCCCCAAATCTCATGAACTTTTTTCGTGGTCTTTGCATCTTCGTGTGAAGTCATTTTATCAAATAATCCACGCCCCCCAGAGATTTCTTGCAGGGCGATAAATGGTAATGATTTAAATACTCCCATGCTAAGGGTTTGATGAAAATTTCTAACTCGGTAGAGTTCTTTTTTAATAAAAGAAGAATGGACTTTTTCTGTGTAGGCAGCGGTTACAAGCTCCGACGAATCAGATTTTAATAGAACATCCATGACCACATCACCAGCACGCATTCCTGATTGCATAGCCAGATGTATGCCTTTCAACTTTTGAACGTCCACCATACTTGCGGAATCACCGCATACCATCCAGCCGTCACCATTAAGCTTCGGCATTGAGTACCAACCACCGGCAGGCAATGTTTTTCCACCGTAAGCTACTACTTTTCCACCTTTAAGCATTTCAGCAATAAAAGGATGCGTTTTCAGTCTTTGCAATTCGCGGTGAGGATCTAGCAAAGGATCTTTCGAGTCCAAATACGCGACAAGTCCAAGGATAATTTTATCCCCAGGAATGGTATAAATAAATGTACCACCAATACTTTTATGCAATGGAAAACCTAAAGTATGAATGACTTGTCCAGGCCTGACAGTCCCTGGCGGCATTTGAATAATTTCTTTTACACCTTCTTCAAAAACTTCAGGATTTTTTCCTTCACGTAAATTCAATTTTGTTTGCACACTTTTAAAAAGTGACCCACGTGTTCCTTCTGCAAAAATCGTAATTTTTGATTTTAATATTAAGCCTGGTTCAAAATTAGCTTTCGGTGTTCCCGATTTGTCTCTTCCTTTGTCTCCTGTTCGAACACCGACTAATTTATTTCCTTCATACAAAGCCTCTACGGCGGCAAAGCCAGGAAAAATATTAATTCCCTCTGCCTCACACTGAGTCGCTAACCATCTGTTCAACTGACTCAAAGAAACAATGTATTTTCCCTTGTTATGAAATGGCGGGGGCGTGATTGGCAGTTTAAAAGCGGATTGCTCGGACAAATAATAAACAGCATCTTCTTTGACCTCTGAATCCAGTGGACAATTTTTTTCTAAAAAATCAGGAATCAATTCTTTCAAAGATTTAGGATCTAATACAGCTCCAGAAAATGAGTGAGCACCAATCTCACTGCCTTTTTCTAAGACGACAATCATTGGGTCTTGGATGACAGATCCCGTCTTTAAACCCGATTGAACGTCTTCGTTATGTTTTTTAATATTTTTTGCTACTTGCAATGCACAAGAAAGTCCAGCGGCTCCACCACCAACAATCAGAGCATCCACGTCCATAGTCTCGCGAGTAACACCTTCAGGTAGCTGATCTAGATTTATTGCCATGACAATCCTCTTTCAAATTTTAGTCGCGCTCTGTCGATTGATCTTCTTCAACTGCCTCAACAACAGGTGAAATTTTTCTTTGAGGCTTATAAAGTTGAGCCTGAATTTGCAAATCGCCTTCTTCAGCGCCATTCAAGTATTTTTTAAGCTTCACTTTTTCTACAATTCTTTGATCTTGTAGCTCCTCTTGGTCTGCATAAGTCATCCAAGAAAAACAGAACACGCCTATTAAAACAAAAAATATTAAATTTTTCATAGCTTATTGAAAATCACAGAACTGACAAAGTCACTCTTTAGGTTCTAAATTTGTTGATCGCCTATGGTTTTTCATTGGAATTTGCCTTCGAACACTTTCAGTTCTGGAGGACTCTAACTCAAAAACCTGAATCATTTGTCCCGAAGGAATCTCGACAAGTTTTTCACCCCAGGGACCCACAATCATTGAATGCCCATAAGTGTTACGTTGACCATTTTGACTTGCATGCAACCCTGACTGAGCACTTGCAACGACGTAGCATTGGCTTTCTATGGCTCTTGCACGTAGCAGTATTTCCCAGTGAGCTTCACCAGTTTTCACCAGAAAGGCGGCTGGCACCAATATAAGATCAACACCCAATTTAGCATAAATACTATAGAGTTCTGAAAAACGAAGATCGTAACAAATCGACTGTCCCACTTTCCAGCCTTTAACATCAATGACTGAAGTTCTCTCTCCTCTAGAAAACACATCCGATTCTTTGATCGGCTTTTGACCTTCCAGTTCAATATCAAAAAGGTGAACTTTCACGTAGCTCACTTCAGGTTCACAATGGGGCCTCAACCATACAGTTGCATTGCAAAGTTTATTATTATGCATCAATGGCACTGAGCCCAAATGAAGCTGACAATTTTGCGTATCGACCCACACTTGTAATTTTTGAAAACTATGATGACTTAAACTCATAGAGGGAATGACATCCCCTTCCTTAAGTCGCATGTACAAACAGTTCTCTGGCAAAAAGGTGACATCTACATTTTGATTTTCAATGGATTGTAGTAATTTAAAAATTTGCTTCAAATTTGAATCGACATCATCGATCGAAGTCATTTGTAACAAACCAACTTTAAGATTTTTGAGCATAGGACTATTGAAGCAAACTCTTTATCGAACTTCTATAATATTAGAGACTCGGGACTCTTTAACTTCACGACATTTCCAGTCAGCAGATTCAAGTACACCACGAACTTTTTGTAGGATTTCTTCACAGGAATTTTGATTTTGTGCATTACCAATACTTTGGTCCTTACCAGCTTTTGTATATACGGTGCGGCAAGAACCATTGTCTAACTTTTCAACTCTGAGTGTTCTGACTTGCTTGGAAAGACGACACATAACAGAAAGCTCTGTCTCTACTATGGCAGAATTGGCTGAGGGACCTAATAAAAGTAGAGCGAGAAGAATTGGAACCATTGCTTAAACCTTAATCAATTAAGTCACTTTGGGCTAGCTTTTAATTAAAAAAGAGCCCAAATCAGGATTTAAGCAGACTTAGATTTGCTAGATTTTTTTGTGGGAGCTTTTTTCTCGGGAGCACTTTCGATGAGCTTCACATTTGAGTAATGGATAAATCCTTCTTTTTTGAGAAGGCCTTCTTTTTTGTCAAAGTGAGTCTGAACCTTAACACCTTGGATTTTAACCAACATGTTTTTAGGATTAACTTCGATGACTGCACCTTTTTTACCTTTGTCAGCACCAGTCGTTACTTGAACAGTGGCACCTTTTTTTATCTTTAACTTTGTCACAAATACCTCAGTTATTTTTGAATTCTCGAGAGCTAAACGTAAAATTTAGTGTTTTTTCTTTCGAGACATTTTTCTTTTAATACGATTTCGAACATCTAGAGCGCGTGGAGAAAGTTTTTCCTCAGGCTGACTGAGTAAAAACGCATCTAGACCACCCATATGCTCCATGTCTTTAATGGCTTTCGTTGCTATCTGCAGTCTGACCATTTCATCAAGGGTCCTGCTGAACAAACGCTTCGATTGTACATTGGGGTTAGACTTGGATTTTGTTTTTCTGTTTGAGTGACTGACCAGGTTCTTAACCATGGGTCTTTTACCAGTTAATTCGCAGCGGCTCATAATACTCCCCTATTCCAGGTATAATCTTGGTCAAATCTCGGAAAAGTGATTTATAGCCAAAAAAGACACTTGATGGCAATCCCTTTTTTTAGTACACCATTTATCTTCAAACAGTCCAACGAGGTAATTATGAAAAAGTCCAGCAAAGCTAAGTACAGACAGGAATTCTCCGGAGACCACCATTTCGATTATAAAGATCCCGTTTCCCTCACACGATTCGTTGGTGACGGTGGAAAAATTGTTCCAGCCAGAATCTCTAAATTAAGTATTTCTCAACAAAGAAAAGTCTCTGCGGCAGTTCGTAAGGCTCGTTCAGTAGGTCTTTTACCTTCTGGAATGGAACATTACGACAACCTCTACAGACAAGAACCCATTAACCCAACGCCTTTCGAAGCTTAATTTAGTTATTTTTACAATTGGACTGAATTACAAAAAACCAAGAACCTAGTTCTTGGTTTTTTGCGTTTTATGCCCCATCCAAATGCTGTAAATCGTAACGCCAACGAATACACAGTAACTTAAATTTGAAAGCCGGTGCCATACTTTAATAAACTCTCCACCTGGCTCTAAAGTTTCCAAAGACACATGGGGGTTTAACACTCTTAATACAAAGATGGGAATTGCGAATAGGACTAAAAACTGAATGGCTCCCAACCACCAAACCTTGTTTGATTTCTTAAAAAATAGCCACTCACGCATCATCATAGAAGAGGGCAAAAGAACAAATAAGGCTCCAGCCCAAAATGAAGCTACGATTTTATTAGGGTTCGTCTGGAATAAATAGATCACCACTAAAACAAGGAAAACCTGCACAACAAGATCATAGATATATTTCATTTTTCTCATTTCTAAGAAACTAGATCAAATTTTAGAAATACCCAACAAAAATGAGGCTCTAACTCAACCTATTGAAGATTCGAATGGTATTTTTTGTGCAACCCAAGTTTGCAAATCAAACACATGGGGGAAACATGAAAATAACAAACGAACTGAAAAGACTATCTGACTTTGGCCTCAATCCAGTTGACTGGAAAATTAAGCCCACAACTAAAAAAATATTTAAAATTGTTCATAAAGACGATTCTAACTTTATCCTTAATGGTCGATTTGAAAATCAAGCCTGGAAGAAAATTTGGCTGCATTCGATTTAAAGATAATTTTCGCAGCGAATTGAAAATAAACTTTTGTTCCAAATTTCTAATTCAGAAAGGACTTCAGAGGCTGGCCTTGGTGTTGCCAGACCAGCCTTTGGGTCGTCAGGCAGTTTTACTTTTTCCCCAGGCAACTTCTTTGCCATTTTCTTCCTTAGCTCATTCCAACTTGATTCATTAGAACCAAATACATAGGCAGACTTTAAATAGCAAAAAAGTGAAATATCAGCTTCTTGAAGAATACCGAACCTCTCATTGGGCGACTCGGGTGGGAAGTCCCCCCAAGCAAGCAGTACAAGGTTCTCTATTCCTTCAGAAATGCGTGATTTAATATCAGGGATTGCAAAAACTTTTGAGCGACACTCTGTTGCAGCGGAATGGACGTGCCTCGCAAGACCTTTAAGAATTTGAAAATAGTCATAACAGGCACCTGACGATCGCCCAATGTAGCAGCTTTCCAAAGCTGAAAGAATTTTAGCAGGATGGGTTTGCTTTTTTACTTTTAAAGGCTTCGTTAAACCAGGCAAAGTCGATGTTATCTCTGCCGTTATCGTATCACAGATCGTATGGGGTGGAGAAATCACCATGATTAAAACGATGCCAATTAGGATTGCTCCCAATACAAGTACAGGCCTAGGCAGGGTTTGAAGAAACTGTTCCACTCAAAAATCATAAGCCGTTAGACAGAAGTTAACAATCAGACTTGCTTCACACCAGTTAGTTGTGCAATATAGGTCCAGTTTTCGTGGCGGGGAGTAGCGCAGTTTGGTAGCGCATCTGGTTTGGGACCAGAGGGTCGCAGGTTCAAATCCTGTCTCCCCGACCAATTTATTCTTTAGTTAGTCCGCAAAATCCGAAAACATTCACAGTTCTAAATACTTAAAATCACTACGAGTCGAGATCACCAATTT